>OFCZ01000012.1_pt1 | contig 95430 bp, 83 predicted proteins | sample 1521011 | NCBI WGS metagenome assembly OFCZ01 (sample SAMEA2532532, study PRJEB24079) | metagenome | biome: bacteria; feature: seaside; material: soil | place: India | collected 2012-02-01 | depth 0.1 m | reverse complement strand
CGGACCTGCTTCCCGCGCCGGTCCGTTCGCCGAACGGGCCGCCGCCGATCTCGCACGCGCCGGATCGAGCCGGCGCTCGGCCGCGCGACCCCGCGCGAGACGCCGGGTTAGGGGCGCCAGCGGCTATCGGGTCACGCTGCCGCCGCTGGCCAGCCGCGAGGCGGCAGTGGCGATGGCGCAGCGCATCGGCGCGGCCGGCTTCGACGATTTCCTGGTGATCAACCAGGGCGAGGAAACCAACGGAATCGCGCTGGGTCGCTACCGCAGCCGCGAAGGCGCGGAGCGGCGCCAGACGCAGCTTGCCGCGGCCGGTTTTCCCGCCCGCATCCACGCGATAGGCGAGGAAGGCCCCTCGCGCTGGTGGCTGGACATCGCCGCCGTCGCCGGTACCACCGCCCCGGCACTGAGCCCGCTGGCCGGCGTTCCGGTGGAGCCGCAGGACTGTCCTGCCGCACTGCGGTAGAATCCCGGGACCGGCGCAACGCCGGCCCTCCGTGCCGCTTTAGCTCAGCTGGTAGAGCAACCGCCTTGTAAGCGGTAGGTCATCCGTTCGATTCGGATAAGCGGCACCACCACCCCCATTTCAAGGCGGGGCGACCGGCGCTAGCAGGGGCACCAGACGTGGCTCTCCTGCGACTCAGGCGCCTCAGTCATTAAGGTCAGCTGCGCCCCTTCTTGATGATCTGGTAGTAGGTAGCGGCGCCTGCCTTCGTCAGTCCGACTTCTTCAATGAAGGCTGCCACGATCTCTTTCCTCGTCGTGCCCTTTTTTCGACTCATTCGGCGGTAGACGTCAAGTGCCTGAGACATTTTCGTTGGCGAAGCTGCCAATCCGGCGTCAGAGCCAGTGGGCGATGGTGCGTCCGCATTTGGCTGGGACTCGGATGCAGGGTTCGTTTTTTGCTCTGACTGCGTGGTGGAGAAGAGCTTGGGAAGCATTTAGCACCGTTGGTTGAGTGGTGCCTCAGCGTCCTTCTGGTTCGTGGTTCGGTCAACGAAATTTAAGTTGTAAAGCATGCCAAAGGTGAGCTAACCTAGTTCTGCTTTACACAGGGCGTTAGTTCATGACGGGTAGTGTCAAAAGTCGCAGTAAAATGCTCAATATTCGTCTATCGGAAGACGAGATATCAGTACTTCGCAAGATGGCGGAGGCATCTGGTCATGACAATGTAAGCACTCTTGTTCGGCATCTATTGGCGCAACACGTCGATTCGGCGGAAGCCGTGCCGACAAACAAGATTCGTCCCCAGTACGAGAAGCCTAAGCGGTTCTGGAAGAGCGGTAGTGGCCGCATCTATCACGGCGACAGTTTGGGGCTACTCCACCGGACACTCGAACCAGAATCAGTGGACTTGGTGGTCACATCGCCGCCTTTTGGCTTGATCAAGAAGAAAGCTTATGGGAACGAACCCGCTCATCGCTATCTGGATTGGTTTCGGCCCTTCGCTGAGGGTATAAAAAGAGTTCTCAAGTCAGATGGGAGTCTGGTTATAGATATTGGCCCGGCTTGGCTTGAGGGTGTTCCAGCTAAAAGTCCATATCAATTCCAGCTGCTTCTGATGCTCTGCGAGGAGTTTGGTTTTTATCTGGCGCAAGACTTCTACTGGTGGAACCCATGTCGAATGCCTGCTCCAGCGGAGTGGGTGAACATCCGTCGGTTGCGGGTAAAAGATGCTGTTAATCCTGTTTGGTGGCTCTCTCCGACGCCATGGCCGAAAGCGAGCAATCGACGTGTATTAACGGCGTATGGGAAGTCTCAGGAGAAGCTTTTCAAGAATGGCTACAACGCAGGCCCGAGGCCTTCGGGTCATGTCGTATCAGGGGCTTGGGCCAAGGACAATGGCGGTGCAATTCCGCCAAACCTTATCGCCGCTCCTAATACGGTATCCGATGATCCCTACCAAAAGTTCTGCCGGGAAATGGAGGTAAGTCCGCATCCGGCTAGATTTCCATGGGCGCTACCGGAGTTCTTCATCAAGATGTTGACGAATGAGGGGGATCTAGTTGTTGATCCATTCGCAGGCTCTTGCATGACGGGCGCCGTGGCCGACGCCCATCGTCGGAAGTGGATTTGCTGCGAACTTAGGGAAGACTATCTCCTGGGGGCTCTCGGCAGGTTCCAAGCGAATGAACGTCAAGTTGCCGCTCATTCCGTTCCAATTGGTGGATATAGCGTCCCGCCCCAGCAGCCACAGACACCCAATGCTGAAGTGCCTGTGGACAGCTATGGTGGAAAGTTGCCTCCCGCTAAGAAACGGGTGCGTAAACGCTAGGCGGCCTCGGCATCGTCTTCATCAGATGAGATGCCACTCTTAACTTCTTGGCTGGCGATCATTGTGGCCATGATCGCCAAGCGACAGCGTTCTTCTCTTTCCAGCTTGGCTTGAAGCTCATCATCCATGGTGGAACTTTCGTCACGCTCCTGATCGGCCTGATAAATCAGGAGAGAGTGCACTGCGATCCAGAGCTCGTAACGCTTCTTGAAGGATTTCGCTTGTGCCTCGTCAGCCATGGCGAATCGTTTGAGCTCGGTGGAGAATCGAGGAAAAGCAGTGGAGTAGTAGATCATCAAGAGGCCGCCATTCTCGACCGCATTGCTGGCGTGAGTGGTGATGTCACCTTCTCCGGCTTCAACAATGTTCTCCCAGTTTGGGTCGTCAGGGCCATCGACTGCGACAATCCGGAAGTCAGGCACGGGTGCGCCTTTCCCTTGATCCTTGGGCTTCGGGGGTTCGACAACGACCGTCGGACGCTCTGCACCTAGCGTGGCCAATCCTGTGCGATAGAGCTCTACCCGGATACTGCCAGCTTGACCGAGGGTTACGTCACTCTTTGCCTCTACGCCTACCCGCATGCGGCCTGCTGTCAGTGGAGTAGTGCCAAAAACCTGCATGTGCTCGGGAACTGCGACATTAATTCGTGATTTCTTTGCGTCGGAAGGATCGTGGTAGTCCGAATTTGCGTCGGTCTCAATGCGGAGATAGCGGCGTTGTCCAGCAAAGAATGGAATGGGCGCTTCTTCTTCCCAAACGAGATCAATATACGTCGGCGGTTCGGAGAGCGTGATTGGTTCGACGGTCTTCTTGTTCTTTGGTGTTGAAGGCTTTCCGTCTGATCCAGAACTTTTCTTAGCTCCCCCTACCTCAGCGAGGGCCGCACCGGAGATTCGCAACAGGCGAGCGACCTGCTTCTTCATCTGTGCTTCTGCGGCTGCGTCCTGATCCTCCAAGTTCTGATCACGGGCGAGATCATTCAGCCTCCTGAGCTCGTCGTCAGCCTTCAAAATGCTGACTAGCTCTTCTTCAATTCGAGTCAGGAGATAGCCCTCTCGAGATTGCTCACGAGTGGAAGCGAAGAGTTGACGCTTAGCAGCAGGGGAGAGTCCATCACAGTTGATATGGCAGATGAGTCTGCTGCGCAGATAAGGCAGGTCAGCTGACTTCTTGATAAGCGCTGCAGCGATCTCGCCCTGATTCTGCCCGTTGTGCGTGAGGACGATGGGGCGCCTCGCATCAACGAAAGAGTCTGAGGGGGCTTTCTTACCTTTGTCTTCGCTGCGCTTAAGCAGCCAGTACTCAATCCCGATCTTTCCGAAATCGCCTAAAGCAACGTTGAACACGGGGATGCTGTGATCAAGATCGGGACCTTTGCTGTCTTCACCCTGATCTACCGCACCGTTCAGCGCATTCCGAGAGCCTTTAATAACTCGGTTCCAGCCGTGTACGCGGTTCTCGAGGCGAACGGGTGCCACGGGATCAAACAGCACCCGCTGCAAAGCGCCGTAGAGACTCTTGGGGCCGATCGAGCCGGCGTAGCTGGAAAGGTCATAGCCAAAGTGGCGAACGATGGTCCCATGCTCCATATCGCCAGGTTCTGCATCGGCGAAAAGCACGGCCTCTTTATCGCAGAGATAGACATATCGGCCAGTCTTAAACTTGTCGGCCGGAAGCTCTTCGTAGCGAACTACTGTGAATCCGATCTTCTCCTGTCCAAACTTTCGAGAGACGATCAAAGATGCACGCGAGAACGCAAATGTACTAGAGCCGCCCTGTCCGTACGTACCGGCGAGATAGTGCTTGTCGATCTTGTTGGATTCATTAATGCTAAGAATGGTGCTCGACATCTTCTCCGGAAGAATGCCGACGCCTTGATCTTGCACTGTGATGATGCGGGCCTGACTTCCGTCCCCCGGATCCAGCGTAAGCACGACCTTTGCTGCAAGATCCTGGCGCTCCTTGATGCTGAGGCCCGATAGGCCCTTTCCGGCAGGTACTCCGAGCCAAGCGCTCGCCGCCTCTCGAGGAGAAGCGCAGATAGGGGTGCCTTGGTGTTTTTGGTGCTCAAGTTCCAAGAGGCCGTCGTGTGCATTGGTCACCCGCTCGATAAGCGAGCGAGATGCATCGGTAGCGACCTCAATGGCGCCCCGATTGTTTGGCCTGCCCCCGACGGGGGTGAGCGTCAGATTCTTCGCATCCAGTTCCCTGTCTACGATTTCATCGAGATCTTTAAGCGATTTGGCGGCTAAAAGTTCTTCCAGAAGTTTACGGGCGTCCATATCGATCTCCATTCGGTGCATCACAGCGTGAATTCGTCACTCTTGAAGGCTGACCGAGAGTCAAAGCGACTCCGCATCGCTCGGAGCTCTTCCTCCAGCGCTTTGTGAATCCTTTTGACGTCCTCTTCAGAAAAGTCGTAATGACTTCTGTTGGACAGATTTCCGATCAAGCGGATCTCATTGATCGCCCGATTGACACGCTTTGTCGCTATGCGAACAAAGCGCTCCTTCTTTGTTTCTTCGGTGGCCATTGTTTGAAGATATCAGAAAATGCTGTGGTTGCAATCGATATGTTGGTCACATATGCCATATATTGTGGTTACAGTAGCCTCACGCTCTATAAGTCGTTGATCTAATTGGGTGCCTGAGTCGCAGGAGAGCCACGTCTGGTGCCCCTGCTAGCGCCGGTCGCCCCGCCTTGAAATGGGGGTGGTGGTGCCGCTTATCCGAATCGAACGGATGACCTACCGCTTACAAGGCGGCCGTCCTAGCTAGGTGGCTTGGGGTCGATTTCCCGTGGGGTACGTGGGGTTCCGGAGTCCGGGTCGCCACCCCCTCTGGCGAGTGGGGTGACTTCTGCGGCCGGCCCACCCCTCTGACCCCGGCGGATCGGTGGTCTGGTCCAGACCACCCCGCCCACCCGGACCTGACCGGGGAAATGCCGTCTGACCTGCCTCAAACATCGCATGAGCGAGCGGCTGACCCGTCCCGAAACCCCACGTCCCCCAAGGGGTTACCGTCCCCGGAGCAACCGCTTTCCAAGCTTCGGGTCTATCGGTTCCCGCTTGGCGGGCAAGGATGTTCAAGCCGAAGCCGCTTCGCGGCCCGGCTTGATTTCAGGCGGGATGCGGTCAGTGCGTCGACTGCCGCAGCCGACGCCGTTCGGCTTCGGTCAGGATCGCGGCCTGCACGGGGACGACGCCCCCGCCCATGCCGACGACCTGCACCGGACTGGTCGTGTCATAGGGCAGGGTTGCAAATGGCGGTGCCTGTCTGGATGGCGACGAGTGATTGCGTGCGCCAGCCGACGACTCGCCGAAACCCAGCACCTCGACCTGGATGATCGACGGACGCGCCTGCTGCGCCTGCCGCTTCACCATGTCCTGGGCCGCTTGGGTGGCGCTGTTGGCCGCGGCGCTTGCGGAAGTCAGCGCCGATATGTTCACCGAGGCCATCATCTGCAGGCCTGTTGCATCGCCCTGCACCTGGATGTTGTCCGCATTCAGGACATGCAGCGCAGCCACATTGAAATTTCCGGCCACGCGTATGCCCGCGTCGCCGGCGTTCACCGTGCCGCCGGGGGCCACCAGATCCACGTCGCCTTCACCCACGGTGCCGATGCCGGCACCGCTCATGTCGGGCTTTTCGTGTACCGCGATGTTGCCGTCCTCATCCGCCATGACTTCCGGTGCCTTGGGGACACGCACGGTCTTGGCGCCGCGACCGGCATCGATGTCGCCCAGGGTGGACCACAGGACCTGATCGCTGCCCAGCGGATGGGCGTCCGAGACGAAGGACAGAATGCGCGAACGGTTCACGATGACATCCTGATCCGCGAACACGTTGATCTGCCCTGGGGACGCCAGGGTGACCAGGCCGTAGCCGTCGGGCACCGTCGCCCCCAGCGCCGCCACTTGCAGGCCACCGCCGGGGGTGAAGACGTTCACGTCACCGCCCTGGTGGGTGCGCGCCGTCAGCCGCGTGGCGGTGATATCGCCCGCACCTGTCCAGCTGCCGCGCCAGTCATCCGGGAGATCCCGCGCATAGCGCACGGGCTGGCCCGCGGCCGCCGCGCTCCGGAACAGCGTGTCGATGGCCGCGTAACCCCGGCGGTAGCCGCCATTGAGGGGTTCCTTCTGCGAATCCAGCTCGTTCTGGTCGCGTCCCGCCTGACGCAGTTCGTAGACAAAGACCTGGCGCAGGAACTGCTGGCGTACCCGCGCCGGCAATCGCCGGTACTCTTCCCACGCCTGCTGCGGAGTCAGCTTGCCGTCCGTGTCACTGGCGAGGCTGGCAACCGCGTCGGCGCCGAGCAGTCCCTCCACGAACGACACCAGGCCACGACGCACCAGCTTGTCCAGGTCGCCGCGGGTTTCCACGCTGTCGGTCAGATACAGCGGCACCACCGTGCCGTCGGCCAGCGTGGTCTTGAGGTAATCCGGCATCGCGGCCAGGTTGGCCGGATTCAGATAAGCCTGTTCGAAGAGGTCATAGCTGGCGGTTTCGGACATGCCGGCCATCAGGGTGATATCGGCGCCTTCGTCGGGCAGGGCCTTGATGACGTTCGTTTCATCACCGTGTGGCGCCGCCAGGAGGTAGTTCCAATAGCGGTTGCCATTGGTGTACAGCGAGAAGTTGTTGCCCTGGATGTCGCGTCCGGCCATCAGCAGCAGTTCGCCCGGTCCTTGCACGGCCGTGCGGCTGCCCCGGTCGTAGTAATACCCCGCCGCACTTCCGCTGTATGGCGTGTAGCGATGCGACAGGAATCTGTTGGCGACCGCCAGGATGTCGTTGCCCGCCGCCAGCAGGGTGGTGTCGCCGGCACGCAGGTTGCGCGCGCTCAGTTCGAAGTTGCGGATGTCGGTGCCGGCCTGCACGCGGACCGACTCCGACGCGATCAGATTCAGATCGGTGATGGAACCATCCGCCGCATACAGGCGGCTGGGGTTGAAGTCGTGCAACTGCATCGGGAGCGTATCCGGATTGTCGAACAGCTGCATGCCATTGAGGCTGTTTGTCAGGAACGTATTCGTCACCGAGAAGCCGCCATACACGGATTTCAGCGGGGACCCCAATGCCGACGTGCCATCCAGCATCGTGGTGCCACCCGTCCACGGGCTGAGTATCGATGGCCACTTGTCCAGCGTGGTTTGGGCCATGACGATGGCGCCCGTGTTCAACAGGCTGCTGCCGCGAAGAAAGCGCAGATCTCCCGCGGCCAGCAGCGAAAGGTCACTGGTTTCCCCCGGCGCCATGGCCAGCAGTCCACCCACGTCGATGCTGCCCCCCAGCGCCGATACACTCAGTTTTGCCGGATACAGGCCCACCATGTCCGTTTGAAACTTGGGGTCCGTAACGCCGCTCGCTGATGGGGTGGTGTTGGCGAAGTCGTTGCCCGCCACGTACTCCGACTGGTTTTCCAGGTGCACCTTGCCACCCGTGGACACCAGCGTGACGGCGCTACGCTCGGTGTAGCTGCTCATGAAGACCGCATGGCTGGCGCCGGGATAGATGTCCCTGTCGGCCTGATCGATGTAGGCGCGGCGTATCTCCATGGGGTCGATCACGGTCTGCAGGACCAGGTCGCCCAGCGTTTTCAGCCGGATCGTGGCGTCCGACAGCGCCAGCACGGGCGCGACCTCGTAGTGGTAGGCGGTATAGGGCCACAGGCTTGATGTTCCGGCCAGGGCATAGCCGGCGGCGCTGGCGCCCGCTTCGATCTCGCCGGCGCCACGACCCACGTAATACTGGCCGGCCTTCAAGGTGCCGCCCGCCATCACCTGCATTTGCCCGCCATTGCGGGTGGTGACGGTGGCCGCCGCATCGCTGGCCGAACGCCCGCCCGTCACCCGCATGATGCTGGGCAATGCGACCACCAGGTTGACGAGATCGCCGCCGGCGGAGAGCCGCAGGTTACCGCCACCCAGCGCGCCCAGGCCCTGCTGGAAGCTGGCGTAGTTCACCCACCAGCTCGGCTGCTGGCCTTGGGCGGACATCGTGGGCGCCCAGGGAGTACCGACGTTGTAGGCATCGTAGTAGTCGGTGGGACTGTCAATCTCGCCGCCATAACGTCCCTGGCGGAACAGCCATTCGGTCACTATCTGATCGGAACGCGAACCCTGCGCGGTGGGGGCTTGCACACTGCCCTGGGCAGCGATGTCCACATGGCCGCCTTCGGCACCGTACTGGGCATCGACGCTGGCGGTGCTGAAGCTCCCGCCCAATGTGGGGTCGGCCTCGGCACGCCCCGCCGTGTAAAGCACGGACTCCTTGTGCGCCAGCACCAGATCGCGCCCGGCGCGCACTGTCAGATCGCCGGTACCGGTGCGCACCAGCTTGCCGGTGCCACCGACGCCCGGCGTGGTGTCGGCCGTGCCCACGCGGATCGTGCCGGCATCGGCCGACAACGCGCCCAGCGCCTGCGTGGCCAGCGCATCGACCGAACCCAGGTCCGCACCCGACACCAGGCGCAGGTTCCACGAAGCCGCCTGCTGCAACCGGGCCGCCTGGCCCGCGCCGTTGTCGCGCCCCGCCATGTCGAAGCCGTCGCTCAGGTGGCCGTCGATGTCGAGGTTGCCGCCCGCGCGGAGCGTCAGCGTGCCTTCGCGATGAGCCGCGCCAAAGCTGTCGGACAGGTTCCAGTCGCTGCCCAGCGTCAAGTCGCCATCGCTCATGATCTCGATGCCCGCGGCCAGCGTGTAGGCGGCGGCGTTGCCACCCAGCCCCGACAGGATGCCGGTGTTGCCGGCAAAGGCATTGGCTTCGTCGATGGCCGTCGCCTTGACGGATTCCACCGTGCCATCCGCGCTGGCGTAGCTGCGCACGCCTTCCAGCACGGTGGAACGCGCGCCCTGTACGTTGGCGTTCAGCGCGGTGACATTCAGGCCGTCGTTGTCGCCATGGCGTTGCGCCCGCAGCCGCATCTTGCCGCCTTCGCCGCCACTCAGGTCCAGCGTGCCGCCGGCCAGGTGAAGATTGCCGTTGACCGCTTCCAGGGTTATGCGGCTGCTGCCCAGGCCATCGATGGCGTCGGTGGCGCGTGCGGCCAGTACCGCACCGCTCTGCATGTTGAGGCCGCCGCCGCCCACCAGGCGGATGCTGCCGCCGTAGGTGGTGCTGGCATCGACGCGCGCCGCGCCATCGACGGTGATCACGCCCCGATCAGTAATGACTTCGAAGTCGGCCACTTGGGTGGTGCCGGCGATGGTCAAATCACCCTGGCGGATGCGGAACTGTCGTGACTGGTTGAAACCCGCTTCGTTGAGCGTCTGCGCCAGCGCGCCGAAGTCGGCGAGCTGATCGATGGACAGCGCAAAGCGGCCGCCGTTGCCCGTGTCGTCGTTCCCGCCCGCGCCGGCTTGCGCTTGCAGGGTGCCGCCCAGGTTGACCCGTCCGCCTTCCGATGCATCCACGGTCAGGCGGCCCGCATCGCCGCCGTTCGCATGGGCGGACAAATCCAGCAGGCTGCCCGCGGCCAGGTCGATCAATCCGCCACGGGTCGCCAGGCTGATCTGGCCTGCGTCCACGTACTGGGCCACGTCAAAGAACATTTTTTCCAGACCACCCGCGCGCAAGCTGCCCCGTTCGGAAAGCGCCAGGTCGCCCGTTCCCGCATCGATCGCGATGTTGCCACCCAGCGCCAGCACCGGCAGCGCCACGGTCACGCCCTGGCCCGACAGGCTGAGTCGCGCGCCCAGGCTGGCACGGCCCAGTTCGGCCAGTTTTGCCGCATCCAGCGCCGTGTTTTGCTGCAACACCAGTTGACCCTGCGTGCGCAGCGCCTGGTCGGAGCCGGACAGGCCTTGAAGCACCGGCGTGTGCAAGGTCACCGCCGCCGCGCCGGCGTCCAGGGAGCCGTTGCCTTCGCCCACGATGCGCCGGTTGGCCGACAACAACACTTGATCGAAGCCGGAAACGGTCTTGTTGCCCGCGCCGAGCACCAGCTCGTCCGCCGTCAGCTCCAACTGGCCGCTGCCAGTGCCAGCAGCCGTCGCCTGCGCACTCGTGTTCTGTAGGGTGAGGCGGGCAGCCTGTACGCGCACGGTGTCGTCGCCATGGCCCTGCAACGCCGCAGCGTCGAACACCACCTCCGCCAGGCCACGCATGTCCAGCGCACGGTGGAAGTCCAGGCTGCTGTAGCTGTGCAGCGTCAGCGCCTGCGTGCGCGACAACTGCAACAACGCGGCCTCGTCCAGCACCAGGCCGCTGTCGCCCGCGCCGATGCCGATGCGGCCTGCGGCCACCGACAAGGCCGCGCCTGACAGCTGCGCACCCGCCGCCATCTCGGTGGCATTGGTGGCATCGATCAGCAATGCCGCATCGCCCTCCAGCGAAGCGCCGGCGCCGATGCGCACCTGGCCGCCCACCGTGGTATCCACGTTCTCGCGCAGCGCATGCACGGCCTTGCCGCTGCTCACGCGCACCAGCGCACCCCAATCCCGGGACGGTGTCGTGATGTAGTCGTCGCTGGTGTCGTTGGCCGTATTGTTGTTGTTCCACACGGCCGCCACCTGCGGCTTGAGCACCAGATCCACTTCTTCGCCCGAAGCCTGGCCCTCCGCGCGCAGCACGCTGCCCGACTCGATCGACACCAGATGGGTCGCGGCCAGAATCACTTCCGGACCGCTCAGTGCGGTGCTTGCCGTATTGCGCAGCACCACGTCGCTGGCGACCACATCCACCTGCAGGCCCAGAGCATCGCCCGTGCGGGTGCCGCCCACCAGCAGGCTGCCCGCGCCAAAGCGGGTCAGGTTGTCGGCGTCCACGATCAGGTAGTCGTCGGCACGCAGGTCGCTGTCGTCCTGGGACGCGTCGACGATGGCGATTTTGGCGGCGGAGATGTCCACCAGGCTGCCACGCCCGCCGGCGTCGGGCTGCGCACGCAGATCACCGTCCAGCGTCAGGGTATGGGTGGCCTTGAACACCACCGCGCCGCCGTCGCGCGCCAGACGCGGGGTCACCACGTCCTGCCCGGTCAGGCGGTATTGCGTCAGCTTGAACGCATCCGACGCGAAGAAGACATTGCCCCGGGCTTCGTTGTATTCGCTGACACGGCGCACCATGTCGCCGGACAGCACCCGCCAGCCCGAGGCCTCGGCATCCCGCTCGCCGCTGATCGTGTCCTGCGTCCATCCAGCCACGATCACCGAGCCATCGCGCAGGTTGAGCACTTCTCCGCGGGACGCGACTCCGCCCCGCAACGCCTGGCCCGTGCTCTGCACGGCAAAGGCGCCCGGCAGCAGCGCATAGCGTGCCGGCAACAGCGTGTACCAGCCGGCTTCCAGGCCACCGCCGTCCAGCCAGATCTGCTGTCCTGCGGCGCCTCCCACCGCGGGCGACAGGCCCTTGTAGCCTGGCAGCACCGCATACATGCCCGGCAGCGTCAGCACGTCGTACGAGCCGCCTGGGCCGGGGACGTGCTCCCAGGCATGCAGTTCGCCGCCGCCGGCGATGTCCACCACCGCGCCCGCGGCCATTTCCACATCGGGCGCTTGCAGGGACACGCGCTTTTCCGGCAGGGAGGAGAGGTAGCGGTTTTCTTCCAGATAGTTGGCGTCGCCGGGGTTGTCACGATTGCGGCCCTGGGGATTGGCCGGGTCCAGCCAGTATTCGGCGTTGCTCAAGGTGCCGTAGAGCATGTCCAGGCCCGCACCGGAAACCGAGGTCAGGCTGTCCGCGCCCAGCACCAGGCGGTCGCTGGCATTCAGCGCTATCTGCCCGAACGGCGCGCGCAGCACGCCGTATTGTTCGATGACGGGCGCGGTCAGGGTCAGACTGCCGCCGGCCGACAGCGGTGCGGTGGTGGTGGCGCCGGTGCCGCGCACGGTGATGGACTCGTTCGATCGGATGCCCGCCGTGACCGCCGTGCCGGGATGGATCTGCGCGGCGGTGATCTCCAGCGCGCCGTCGACATCCAGCGTGGCGCGGAGCTGGGCGTCGTCGTAATCGTTGCCGCCTTCGCTGTAGGCCCCCGCCACGAAGCGCAGATCGCCGGTTTCCAACACCGTGCGCTCAAAACCGCGAAGGTTGACGCTGGCGGGTTGCGAAGACCCGCCCTGCGGACCGATGCCGGCGATGTCGATGACCTGGCTGGCGGACAGGATCAACTCGCCGGCACTTTCGGTGACGGCACCGGGCGCGCCCGCCAACGGATTCAGTTGCAGATGGTTGGCATGCAGGCGCGCCACGCCGCCCTGCCCGTCGCTCTTGATGACGGGAGCGGTGATGCCCAGGCGACCGTCGACATCCAGGTTCACGCCGCCGGACACCTGCACGCCCACCTGCGTGGAATGCAGATCCACCGCGGATAGACCCGTGTTCTGCAGCGCCGTCGCCGATACGTGCAGGGTGCTGTCCGTGGTGGTGATGTTGCCGATGTTGATCTTGTGGCTCAGTGCCGTTCCGGTTCCGCTCCAGAAGTACTTGTTGAGCAGATCGACCACTCTCTTGTCGATGGTCGTGTTGTATTCCGACGGCGCCATGCTCCCGTCCGTCCCCACCGCGGGCGCCGTGCCTGCTTCGAGGACCAGGCCATTGCTGTCGGAAATCGATATCGGCAACGAACTGTTGATCGCGGTACGCATGGCATTGGCCATCTTGACGTCGCCGGCGTACTCGTCGTGCACGTCAAGGTTGCCACTGGTACCGATGATCCGCGTATACCTTTCTCCACCGAAGATGAAGGTTCCGGCCGGATTCTTGTAGTAGAGGAAGGAGCCGATGTCCGGCGACACCAGATCCCCGGACGGGCTGCCGGCCGAGCTTGTGTCCATGATGGACAAGGAACCGCCCGCCGCTTGCGCGTTGCCGCCGTGGGCGCGCAGTGTGGCGTTGACGGTGCCTCCCTTCGCCGCCGTGATCGCCACGCTGCCGCCGTTGCTGCCCAGTTCCTGCGTCACCAGATTGCGGACCGGGTTGAAAACGGTCGCGATGCGGTCCCAGTATTCCAGCGTGCCCTGCGCACCCGAGACATCGATCAAGGCCCCTTCGCGCAGATCCAGCGCACCCTGGGCGTCCAGCGTGACCCTGCCACCCGCAAGCACGTTGCCTTGATGCAAGCCTGTTGCCGGAGCGTAGAAGATCCGCGCTACTCCGGGCAGCAGCAGCTCGGCCTCGTCGGTCAGCGTGAGGGTACTGTTGGCGCTGATGTTCAGCGTGCCTGCCGGCGCCAGAATGCGCCCAGCCACGACCACGGAAGCTTGTCCTGAACCATCCGCGTTCAAGGAAACCGATCCCCCGTTTTCCACCTGGATGCTGGCGCCCGGGTCGATGCGGATGCCTCCACCGGACCCGCTCGTGCCCAGCGACAGGCCGCCGGGTGCGCGTGCGGCGCGGGTTCGTTCGTCCAGTTCGTCCAATGCGACGGGGCTGAGCACGCTGGCCAGCGATTCGCCGCTGGGTAGCGCCTGCAGCGTCCGGGGATCCTGCACCGCCGACAGGTTCCAGATGCTGGGCATGACGCGAACCTGCGCCTGTTCCGCGACCACGACGTCCCCGCCAATCGAGCGGATGCCGAGGGTGCCGAAGCCGCGCTCGCCAAACAGGGTCTCCGGCAGGTACAGGGTTCCGTCCGTATTCGACGTGGCTCCGGGCGCGGTGCCGCCCACCTGCACGTCGTCGATAGCCATGATGTCGAGTCGGGACGCATCACCGCCCGACCAGCCACGCAGGTCGAGCGCGTTGAGTGCGGTGTTGTCGAGAGCCATCAGGCTGAGCGTGCCGCCGTTGCCGGCCTGCACCTTGTTTGCACCACCGTTCGATGCGGCGTCGGGCAGCCAGCCGCCACCGGATACGTCCAGTACCGCGCCAGCGGCCACCTCCACCTTGCCGTATATCGTGCCCAGGCCCTCTTTCACCGGGGTGCCCAGGGTAATGCCGCCGCCGTGGATGGCGCGACCCAGCGTCACTCCACCGGCGGTATCGTTGATCCACCGGCCCGCGACGCTCAGCAGGCTGTTTTCGCCCAGGCGCAGCACGCTGTCCGGAGCGCCGCCCGCGCTCAGGGTGATGCTGCCGCCCGATGCGATCAGGCTGCCCTGAATGTCGAAGTTTCCCGGGTTGCCTCCGCCGTTGTAGACCTGCGCCGTAAAGCTCGCTCCCGGTGCCAGATTCAGCGCCGCGTCTTCCTCCAGCGTGAAGCCGGTGGTCAGGTTCAACTCGATGGCGCCCAGTCCGGAATGGTTGAGCCCCGTGGCGGACAGCCAGGTGGTTCGGCCCGCGCCCGCGCCGGCACCGGCGGATTGGCCTTCCGGTTCGGTGAGGAAGTCATCCTCGCCCAGCGGACTGTCGATGGCGAAATCGGTGGGCAGCAGGGCAGGCTGATTGCCGATGATGACCTGACCCAGCGTCCACATGCCCTCCTGCGCGCGGTTGGAACCCAGCGTCAGGCGGCCGGCGCGGGGGAGGTCGGATTGTTCCTGCGTCCGGTCGCCCAATTGCACGGAGCCCTTGAAGTCGCCTTCCAGGATGAAGGCGCTGCCGGCCAGGATCTCGATCGACCCGGCCTCCCGGCCCTCCACGTAACCCTGTTCCCAGCGCCGCCTTGGCAGCAGCGGGTTCGCATAGGTTTCGGTGACACCCCAGCGCGCGTGAGTATCCGAGTACTCTCCCGCAATCCCGACGTAGGTCATGTCCGCCGGCGCGGACGACATGGTGTATGTGCGCCCGTCCGCTCCCTGCAGCAGGGTTTCGGTATTCCAGCCATCGGCGTAGCGCACCGAACCGCCGGAAACATCCAGGACCGAGCCGGGCCGCGTGATCACCGAGCCGTTGGACTGGAGGGTGATGTCGCCGCCCCGCGTCGCCAGTTCCGACAGGGTGACCAGGCCGTTGCCTACCCAGCCTGTCACGTCCGCCAGCGGAGTACCCACCCAGACACCCTTGACCACCTTGCCCGACGCATCGGTGACCCATTCCACGCCCGCCATGAGCCCGTCGAAGGTGCCGGACCTGCGCCGGTCCACGATGACCTTCTTGCCGTACAGCCAGGTCGCCGGCTGCAGGTAGGCGTCGCGCAGTTCGTTGATGCGCAGGTCCGCCTCGACGAAGTTGCTGGCCATGTCCACCGGCATCTCCAGCAGGCCGGCGGTGCTGACCACGGCATCCTCGCCGATGAGGATGCGGCTGCCGTCGCCCACCTGGGTGTTGCGGAGCAGGGCCGCCGGATTCGCCTGCGCCTGGATGTCGATGTCGCCTGCCGCGGCAGTCACCTGGGCACGCGCCTGCACGTCGATGGCCTTGCCGTAGAGTTCGATGCGACCAGGCTGATAGCGGGTCGCCAGCGACCCGCTTTCGATCTGGGTGGGGTCCTGCCAGTCGTTGATGACCTGGGTGATGCTGTCCGGTGACAGGGTCAGCGTGCCGGCCGACCAGGCCACCAGGTGCGAGGCGGAAGGGGCAAGATTGATGTCGATGTTGTAGACGCCCTGTCCCCAGGCGTGCAGGCGGATGGAACCGGGCCGGTTGTTCAGCGCCGTGCTGGCCTGCAGGATGCCGGCCTGGTTGATGTCGCGCGACACCAGCGTGATGTCGCCGTGATCGGCCTGGACGATGCCGGAGTTGAGCACGCTGTAGCCGACCTCGGCCGCGCGCTGTTCCATCAGCGGCACGATGTCGGACAGGATTCGTCCAAAAAGATACGGCTGATAGGCGGCGCCAGTCTGCGGATTGATCAGGAACCGGGCCGGGAAAACCCAGGGCCGGACGGCCGACACGACCGCATCGAAACCGCGCACGGTGGGACCGATCTCCTTGGCTTCCAGCCAGACGTTTTCGCCTGCCGCGAGCAGCGCCTGGCCGCCCGGCGTCCAGATGCTGCCCGCGTTGCTGACCTTGGGCGCGAACATCAGTACGTGGCCGTCCTTGGCGGTGATCTGCGCGCCGGCCAGCACCGTGACCTCGCCGGGAGCGGCGCCCGGATCGTAGGCCGGACCCATATCGTCGAACAGAACGTAGGGGTCATTCGGCATTTCCGAAGGATTCTCGCCGAAGGTGGGAATGCCGACAGCGACCTCCAGACCACTCCAGTAACCGGGATCGCCCGCGTTCGTCCCCAGTCGCACATTGATGCCGGCGTTGAACTGTTCGTCCGTCAGCCTCAGGCTGGAAGCCACGAGATTGCGGGTGTTGATCTGGCTGGATCCGTTGAAGATCACGCCATTGCGATTGATGAGGTACACCCCGCCTTCGGCCTTGATCTGCCCGGCGATCTCGCTGGGTTTACCGGTGGGGTCGGTGATTCGGTTCAGTACCGCCCATTCGTTCTTTCCCGTTTTGGAATCCGTGCCGGCGCTCTGGTCGAAGTGGACGGTGGTGTCCTTGCCGACGTTGAACGTCTCCCAGTTCAGGATCGCCTTTTCCGCCGTCTGCTCGATGGTCACCGTCGTCTTGCCGTCGGCCACCGTCTGGGTTGGCGCGTTGGCGTTGTTCCAGCCCTTGGTCAGTTCGCTGTCATCGATTTTCAGGCCGCCCTCGCCAAGGCCATCGGGGATGCCGGACGGACGCGACAACGCCGCGGCACGCGCCTGCTTCTGCAACGCCTGCTGCAAGGCGATGGCCTGGGCGGCGGTGTTGAAGCGGGTAATCGATTCCTGAAGTTTCTCGCGGTCCGAGGGCCGCGCCAGGGACGTGGGAAGATTGGCCGGCTTGCCGTTGGGCAGCAGACCCGTCGCCGTGGCGTTCGTCTGCGCCGCGCCCTTCTGCGCGAACCATGCCGGGCTGAACGCCTGCTGCGCCTGCGCCTGTCCGGCCAGCCCGCCACTGGCCGCGATTGCCAGCGCAATCGCGCGCGCGATCGGCGCCAGCTGAAATCCTTCCTGCCTGGCCGGTTTCGCGGTGGGAGCGGCTTGCCGTTGCGTGCGCGTGATCATGAGCGGTCCTGTCGAAGTGGGGTCGATACCAGACCGGAGCCGGCCGCTTCTCGCGGTCGGCCCAAGGGACAACCACGCGCCCGGAGCGCGCGTTCGGTCGTGGTGATCAAACAACGAACGGGCTTTCCCAAACCCGCAATCGTGGGCGAAGACTTTTGCCGTCCCGTGTCGTCCGGTTCGCGAACGGGAAAATGCGGGTCGCCGCGAGACGCGCGGAAGCGGCATCCGGCAACGCCTCGTCGGCGCTGCCGGCAGGCAAGTCGGCCAAGCCGGTCAGCTGAGCAGCAGGTAGCCGCCCATCAATTTGCGCGCACTGAGGTCGAAGGTGTGCTGCAACTGCGACAGGGCCTGATCGAGCGAGGCGATGAGGAAGATGCCGCTGACCCGCTGTGCGCGGACCGAGTCATTTCGCAGGATCACGCGGCCGGGTCGATAGCGGTTGATCTCCGCGATCACCTCGTCCAGGCGGGCCTGCTCGAACACCAGTTCGCCGCGACGCCAGGCCGAGACCCGTGCGGGATCCGTCGCGGCCACGTCTCCGAGGGCGTCATCGACATAGATCACCTGTTCGCGCGCCCGCAAGCGACGCGTTCCGCCCGGGTGCTCGACGCTCAGTTCGCCGTCGATGCAGGTCACGCAGACCTTGCCATCCAGGTAGCGGACCTCGAAGCGTCCGGACGTGGAGCGGCTGACCCCGGTACCGGCGGCGACCAGGAAGGGCCGCGAACCGCCTCCCGGCAGATCGACCGCCGCTTCGCCTTCGAGCAAATCTATCCCGGCCGCGCCGCCATCCTGCTCCGCGCGATGGCGGATGCTGGTGCGGGTATTGAGGGTGAGCTGGATTTGCCCGGCCAGGGTGACCGCCTGCTGTTCTCCGGTGCCGGTACGCAAGTCGGCGTCCCATTCCCGCAGCGCCGGCCACAATCCTGCGGGCGGGTGAATCACCGCCACCGCGGCCGCCGCGGCTACCCCGCTGACCGCGGCGCCGAGGAACGCCCGCCGGCCCATGCCGGGACCGGACGGACGACGCAGCGTGCGCGCGTGGTACGCAGCCGCTTCCGGATCGGTGCGCAACAACTCCCCGGCCAGCGGCTTGAACCGGTTCCAGCGTTGACGTGCCGCCCGGTAGGCATCCGCATGCGCCGGGCTGGTCGCGAGCCAGGCCTTGAAGGCATCCGCATCCCGCGTGTTGACCTGCAGCGAGCGCAGTCGCTGCAACCAGTCCCAGGCCTGCCGCTGCAAGTCCTCGTCGTGGTATGGCTCGTGTTCTGCGGACGTCGTCATGGTGTCATGCAAAGGAGGCAAGCTGGAGAAGTCGGCCCGCCCGGCAGGAGTGTTCCTGCCTGTCTGCCTTGAAGTAAGAACGTGGGAGCCGCCGCAATCCCGCAATGTTCTGGATTCATCGGGTGAACCGGGCATTGAGCTTATCGTGGATGTACTTGAAATCGTATTCGACCGTGCGCAGCGATACGCCCAGGCGCCTGGCGATTTCCGGCTTCGACATGTTCTCCCAATGGGCGAGCACGAAGACTTCACGCCGCCGGGCCGACAGGCTCTTGAGCGATTCGAGCATGCCGTCGAATTCCGCCCGCGCGGCGACCACCTGTTCCGGCCCAGGCGCCGGGTCGGCCAGGAAGTCCAGCGCCTCGATCTCTTCGGTCGACAACCAGCGCGATTGCCGGCGCTGCATATCGATGGCGATATTGAGCGCGGTACGCAACAGGTAGCCGGCCGGGCTGGTGAACGTGCTCTCGTCGCGGGTGTCCGCCTTGACGTGCATGCGCACCCAGGTGTCCTGCATGGCGTCCTCGGCCAGTTCGGCGTTGCCGGTCAGCTGCATCACGCGTCGCTTGAGGCTGTCGTAGTTGCGCGTCAGGTAGTCCAGCAGGGGGAGGCGTTCACTCGCGCTCACGACGCACCGCCACAGATGGGATTCGCGGTGCGCGGAAGAATGAGAATGGAGAAGGGTTGCGGCAGTTCGGGAGGCGGCGGGTATTCCATGCGGATGCGCCGAAGCGCATCCAGGACGGCGGCATCGCGACGCACATCGCCAGTCGTGGCCAGCAGGACCGGATGCTGCACCTGGCCGACGTCATTCACGCGAAAACTGAGCAGGAGGCGATAGTCGCCGGGCTGCGCTCGCGGATCGCCGCACAGGGCGGTCAGGACATGCATCTGGACCAACGCGGGGTAGCCGGCCAGCGCCGCCGCGGCGTCGGGCAACGCGGTCGCGATTTCACTGCGGCCCGGTTTGAGCACGAAGGTGCCGGTCGGATCGTTCTCGATTCTCTCGGCCACCAGGCCCGTGCCGGCCAGCAGCAGGTTCAGTGCCGTCTGGGCGGTATAGCGGCCATGCACGGGTGCGGAAGTCCGGCCCTCCACCAGGCTGCTGCGATACAGCGTGGATTTCAGGGTCAAGGCTCCGTAGCGAACCAGTGCGGAGGCGAGCGGTTGCGCAGGCAGGTCCAGATTGAACCGTTCGTCCTCGCGCTCGGGTGCGGCCGGCGGCGGAGTGGCGCGTTGCACGCCCGCTTCCTGCTCCGACCAGGCAGGCGCTGTCACGAGCATGCACAGCGCGATCCATGGCGCACCGACTGCCTTCGGCCCTGCGGCCCGTGCCGGAACGCCTCCTCCCATGCAAGCTCGGAACCAGCGTGCGTATGTGGCGGGACGCCCCTGCACGTCGGCAGGTTTGGCAAACGGAGAGCGCAACCAGGCACCATACGCGCATGGGATCAGAAGCCGCCATCGTGATGAGCTTCTGTGACCGATTTGTGTCGGTGCGAGCCATCGACCCGGCGCCTGAACTCCCGCGAGTGGTCGTTTTTCCATGGCTCGCCATTGCCGTGCGCGGTGATGGCAGGCTGCCGGGCCGTTCGTGTCAGACAGTGCTCATCGGGCTAGTCCCGCATCGTCGGCGCTGCTGCACCGCCACAGCCAGGTCATGCAAATCGGACTAGACTTCCGGATCTTTCCAGAACACCGAGTGTCGCCGATGGCCCGTACGTTCCCTCCCGTCTCCCTGATTGGCGTGCCCACCGACGTTGGCGCCGGGCACCGCGGCGCGCGGATGGGGCCGGACGCCCTGCGCATTGCCGGTCTTGGCGAGGCGCTGGCCGGACGCGGGGTGGATGTGATCGACACCGGCAACGTGCTGGGACCGGCGAACCCCTGGACCGACCCGGTGCGCGGCTATCGCCATCTGGACGAAGTGGTGGCCTGGAATCACGCGCTGATGGAAGCGACCGCCGCCGAACTGGGCAAGGGCCGCCTGCCGATCATGATGGGGGGTGATCATTGCCTGGCAATCGGATCGATCACCGCCATCGCCCGTCATTGCCGCCAGCAGGGCAAGCGCCTGCGCGTGCTCTGGCTCGATGCGCATTCGGATTTCAACACCAGCGAGGTCACCCCCTCCGGCAACATCCACGGCATGCCGGTCGCGTGCCTGTGCGGCATCGGCCCGGATGCGCTGACGCGGCTGGGCGGCGACAGCCCGGCGATCACGCCGGCGATGGTGCGGCAGATCGGCATCCGCTCGGTCGATCCGGAAGAAAAGAAGCTGATCAAGGATCACGCGGTCGACGTCTACGACATGCGCTACATCGACGAGGTGGGCATGAAGCGGACCATGGAAGCGGCGCTGGAAGGCGTCGATGCCGACACCCATCTGCATGTCAGTTTCGACGTGGATTTCCTGGATCCCAGCATCGCGCCGGGTGTCGGCACCACCGTGCCGGGCGGACCGAACTATCGCGAGGCGCAGCTGGTGATGGAGATGATCGCCGACACCGGCCGGATGGGTTCCCTCGACATCGTCGAACTCAATCCGGTGCTGGATCGCCGCAACCGGACCGCCAAGCTGACCGTCGATCTGGTGGAAAGCCTGTTCGGAAAATCGACCTTGATGCGCGACTGAACCGGAGCCGGCCGGAGGCTGATTTGGGCCTGAATGCCGCCTCCCGCTTTCACGTGCCGTGAACGGCCGGCTGTCCATGGTGGAACCACGCTGCAAGGGGGCGTCTGCCGCACCGATGCAGCATCGTTCCACCGGACATTTCAACAAGGAGGCGAGCATGAAACGTTGGATGGCTTTGCTGATGCTGGCGATGTTTTCCACCGCGGTCCTTTCCGGCTGCAACACCATGGCCGGCGCGGGCAAGGATGTGCAGAAGGTCGGCGAAAAGGTCGAAGACAAGGCGCAGGACTGCAAGGACGGCAAGTGCTGATGCCGTAACCCCTTGGCGCAGCGACGAGGCGCGCCTTCCGGAAGGGCCGGCCATGCCGGCCCTTTCGTTTTCCGGCGTGTTGGTCAGCCCCGATGCAGCATGCTTTAATCAGACTCGCCGCCGCAGGGGAAGGCCGGCGCGGGAGGGTCCGCCGCCGCTCCCCGGCGGAGCCAATATCAACCAGGAGCTTTCCATGAAGCGCTACGCCGCTCTGTTGTTCATCGCCATGTTCTCGATCGTCGCGCTGTCCGGCTGCAACACCGTCAAGGGGTTCGGCAAGGACGTGCAGAAAGTGGGCGAGAAGGTCGAAGACGCCTCCGGCAAGTAAGCGCCGGTCCGCATGTGCCAGCCATCACCGGCTGGTTCAGGCGGGATGGAAAGGGCCGGCATCCGCCGGCCTTTTTCCGTTATGGGACGGGGGTCGGGAAAATCGCTTCGCAGGCGCGTCGGGACGCGCGGGGTTTTCCGCCGGTATCCGACGGATATCCAGCGGAAATAATGCGGCGTTGACGTCGCCTTGATCGTGCGGGAATGACCAGGTTGCGATGCTGGTCGCGCGGTGTTCCCCGCCGCGAGACCAAGAGGAAATCCCATGAACCAGGACATCATCGCCGGTAACTGGAAACAGCTGAAGGGCCGCATCCAGGCCAAATGGGGCGATCTGACCGACGACGACTTCCAGATTGCCGAAGGCAATGCCGAATACCTGGAAGGACGCCTGCAGGAACGCTACGGCTGGGGCCGCGAGCGGGCCCACGATGAAGTGAAAGCATTCGAGCGCAGCCTGCGCTCGGACATGAAGCACTGATTCCGGCCGGACGACCCGGAAACGACGACGGGCCGCGCGAGCGGGCCCCGTCTTTTTCTTTGATGACGCCCCGATGCTTCGGGGGTTCAGCGCCAGCGTGGCGGATCGGCGACGAAACCGCTGGGGAACGCCTGCGGCGCGCGTTCGCGATAGGGCGGACGGTAGGGCGGCGGCAGGATGCCCAGGGCCACCAGCCGGCGGGGTTCGTCGTAGCGGATCTGGCTGACCTGGTCGGGCGTGCGCCGGGCGCGCACGAAGTCGGTGGACCCCACCGGCGCCCATTCGCGTTCGCCGTGCCCGGTGCCGATGCGCTGGCGGTTGGCCATCGCGTCGCCGACGGACTCGGCCGCGGCCGGTGCGGCCGCCTTCGCTTCGGCGCTTTCCGGTTGCGCGCGGGAACCGGCATAAGGCGGGTAGGGCGCCGGTGCCGGGTGGCCCGGATAACGCGGCGAGTAGTAAGGCCGTGCTTCGCGGAATGCAGCGACGCCGATCACGCCGACGTTGCGCGGCCGTCCGGTCCGCGTGGCGTAGCTGTCGCCGTGATCGGTGAAGACGAACTGGGCGATGTCGTCCAGCGACTTCCGCCAGCCGGCGATCTCGGCGGTTTCCCAAGGATCCAGCACGTAGCCGGCCTGAGAGGGCGCGGCGGTCTCGCCGGTGACCGCATTGACACCGTCCACCGACAGCACCACCAGCACGCGCTCGCCGGTGGTGTTGGTCAGGCGCACGGCGTAGCGATGGCCGGGCTGGCCGGCCACCCAGCTGTCGCCGCGATGCGGATAGGTGGGCAGCCATTGGCCGGTGTCGCGGTCGATCACGGCCACGTCCACCAGCGGCCCAGCCTCGGCGCGGGAGCAGGCGGCCAGCGGGAACAGCGAAGCAAGCAGGAGCAGGCAGGCGCGGAACATGGCGGTTCTCCAGAAGGGACGTGGGTGTCAACGCGTCGCCGTCGCGGATGGGGTTTGCGCCGCCAGCGGTTAAACTGGCCGTGTTCAGACTTCAGAAAGACGCAATGACCACCCGAGTCCTGACCGGCATCACCACCTCCGGCACCCCCCACCTGGGCAACTACGTTGGCGCGGTCCGCCCCGCCGTGGCGGCCAGCCGCAACCCGGGCGTGGAGAGCTTCTATTTCCTGGCCGACCTGCACAGCCTGATCAAGGCGCAGGATCCGGCGCGCACCCAGCGTTCGACGCTGGAAATCGCCGCCACCTGGCTGGCGGCGGGCCTGGAACCGGACAAGGTGTGGTTCTACCGGCAGAGCGACATTCCCGAAATCACCGAGCTGACCTGGTTCCTGACCTGCGTCGCCAGCAAGGGCATCCTCAACCGCGCGCATGCCTACAAGGCGGCGGTGGACAAGAACCGCGCCGACGGCGAGGACGACGATGCCGCGGTCACCGCCGGACTGTTCATGTACCCGGTGCTGATGGCCGCCGACATCCTGATCTTCAACGCCAACCAGGTGCCGGTGGGGCGTGATCAGATCCAGCACATCGAGATGGCGCGCGATTTCGGCCAGCGCTTCAACCATGTCTACGGCAAGGAGTATTTCGCGCTGCCGGAAGTGCTCATCGACGACAATGTCGCCACGCTGCCCGGCCTGGACGGGCGCAAGATGAGCAAGAGCTACAACAACACCATTCCGCTGTTCGTGCCGCGCGAGGAGTTGAAGAAGCTGGTGTTCTCGATCCTCACCGATTCGCGTGGGCCGGGCGAGGCCAAGGACACCGAGGGTTCGGCGCTGTTCCAGCTGTACCAGGCGTTCGCCAGCGCGGAGGAAACCGCCGCGTTCGCGCAGGCATTCGCCGACGGCATCGGCTGGGGCGACGCCAAGCAGAAGCTGTTCGAGCGCATCGATGCGGAAATCGCCCCGCTGCGCGAGAAATACCTGGCGCTGATGGCGCGGCCCGAGGAGATCGAAGCGATCCTGCGCGACGGCGCGCAGCGCCTGCGCACGAAGTACGCCATCCCGTTGCTGGCGGAACTGCGCCACGCGGTCGGCCTGCGCAACCTCGCCGAACAGCCGGCGGCAGTCGCGAAGACTGCCGCGGCCAAGGCCGCGTTGCCGCAGTTCAAGCAGTATCGCGACAAGGATGCGCGTTTCTATTTCAAGTTCACCGACGCCGATGGCCGGTTGCTGATCCAGAGCAACGGCTTCGACGCGCCCAAGGACGCCGGCCAGATCATCGCCGTGCTGAAGCAGGCCGAGCGCGCGGATCAACTGGAAACCACCGAGATCGTGCTGCAGGTTCCCGCCGCCGAGGTGTTGGCGGCATTGAAGCAGCTGCGCGACGCCGAGGCCTGAGATGCCGTTCCTGGCGATGGTGCTGTTCCTGCCCTGGTTCGCGCTGCTGGGCACGCTGTTCTGGCTGTTTCCGCGGCAACCGCGCGATGGCCGGCGCAAGGCGTTCGACACGATCAGCCTGGCGGTGGCGTTCGTGCTCAGCATGCTGGGCATGTACTGGGGCTACGCGCTGGGCCTGGCCGACATCGGCACCGGCGCGATCTGGAAACAGGTGCTGGCCACCCTGGTCGGCTACGGCGGTTTCCTGTTCGTGCTGACCGTGGCGGTGCTGCTGCGCTCGTGGTGGCTGGCGCGCGGCTGATGCGGGAGTGACGTGAGTCGCGAAAAAACTCTCTGATTCAGGCCCCTCACATCAGGAGAGGCATGAACGCGATACGGAGAGGTTCCGATTCGCGACTCACGTCGCTCCCGCAGTGAGGCATTTGGTGAGCTTCTGCGACCAAAGGCGCATCGTGGCGGCACGGCCCGGTCGATAGAATCCTCGCCATCCTAGCGTTGCGTTCCCCACAGGCGTATGGACACCACGGGCATCCACACCATCGATACCGCGTTCCAGCGGGATCATTTCGATGCCGCCTACCTGATCGTCGAGCAGGGACGCGGCGCTTTCATCGACACCGGCACCCATCATGCGGTCCCGCGATTGCTGGACGCCGCGCGGCGGGCGGGACTGGCTCCGGCCGACATCGACTGGGTGCTGGTCACCCATGCGCACCTGGATCATGCCGGTGGCGCGGGCGAGTTGATGGCGCAGCTGCCGCATGCGCGCCTGGTCGCGCATCCACGCGCCGCGCCGCACCTGATCGATCCGGCCAGACTGATCGCCGGCGCCACCGCCGTTTACGGCGAAGCGGAGATGGCTCGCAGCTACGGGACCGTCCGGCCGGTGCCGGAGGAGCGGGTGGTCGTCGCCGAGGACGGGCACGCGCTGGAACTGGCCGGGCGCCGGCTGCAATGCATCGACACGCCCGGGCACGCGCGTCATCACTACTGCGTGTGGGACGAACGCAGCCGCAGCTGGTTTACCGGCGACACCTTTGGCCTGTCGTACCGCGAAATGGATGGTCCGCAGGGACCGTACATCCTGCCGACTTCCTCGCCGGTGCAGTTCGAACCCGAGGCGCTGAAGACCTCCATCGCGCGCCTGCTCGCCTACCGGCCGCAGGCCATGTACCTCACCCATTACGGGCGGGTGGAAGAACCGGACCGGCTGGCGGCGGAACTGTTCGAGCAGATCGATGCGATGTGCCTGCTGGCGCGCCAATGCGACGGCAAGCCGGACCGGCACCGCGCGATGGTCGCGGCGCTGACCGGTCTCTATCAGGAGCGTGCCCGCGCGCTGCGCTGTCCGCTCGACGATGCCGGCGTGACGCGGGTGCTGGAGATGGATATCGAACTCAACGCGCAGGGCCTGGCCTGCTGGCTGGATCGGGATCGCCGCTGAGCCTCAGTCCCAGCGGTTCACGCCCTCGCGCTCGCCTTCGCCCATCGGCACGATGCAGAAGCGCTGCCCGGTCGGCGCTTCCATCACCCACCAGCGATCGTGGACGAAGCGGATGCGGCGTGCGCCCAGCCGTTCCAGGCGTACGGCCTCGGCTTCCAGATCGTCGGCTTCGATGTCCAGGTGGACGCGCGAGGGATGCTCGACCTTCTGCACCTCCACGTGCAGCCCGCCGGCTGCATCCTTCAGGCGGTCGTACAGGCCGACGCCGCCATCGTCGGCGCTGACCACCGGCAGCCCGAGCGCGCGGCTCCAGAACGAGGAGGCGGCGTCCAGATCGTCGGTCTGGCAGTCGATGATGAATCCGGCGAGGCGGCTGTGGTGGGGCACGTCGAGTCTCCGCGAGAAAGGGTCGGCCGCCGCGATGGCGTCAATCCCAGTGGTTCGGTTCGGTGCCGCGTTCGGGATGGCGCATGCGCACGACGCAGAAACGCTGCCCGGTCGGGGCTTCCATCACCCACCAGCGCTTGACGAAGCCGATGCGCTTGGCGCCCAGCTTTTCGAGGCGGGCGGCCTCGGCGTCCACGTCGTCGGCTTCGATGTCCAGGTGCACGCGCGAGGCGTGCGCCACCTGCTGCACCTCCACGTGCAGGCCGCCCGGCGCGCCTTCCAGCTCGGCGTAGTGGGCCTCGCCATCCTGGTAGGTTTCGCCGCGCGGCAGGCCCAGCGCCTGGCTCCAGAACTGCGCGGCGGTCTCGTGATCGTGGGTCTGGCAATCGATGATGAAGCCAGCGAGCCGACTGCGATGCGCCATGTTCCGTTCTCCGCGAAGTGGGACGGGAAACGCGACCCGCCGCCGTTGCCGGCGGCGGGGGGAGGCCGGCTTACGCCGGCAGTGCCAGATCGTCGATCAGCGCCTTGAGGAAGCGCGCGGCTTCGCCGCCGGTGCACGCGCGGTGGTCGAAGGTGACCGACAACGGGATGACCTTGTGTGACTCGAAGCCACCCATCACCGGCGTGACCTGGTGGCGGGCGCGACCGGCGGCGACGATCGCCACGCACGGCGGCACCACCACCGGCGTCGCGTAGCGGCCGGCGAACATGCCGAAGTTGGACAGCGAGATCGTGTAGCCGCCGAGCTCCGAAGCCGGGATGCTGCGATCCTCGACCTGCGCACGCAGGCGGTTGATGCCTTCGCGCACGCCGCGCGCATCGAGGATGTCGGCGTTGCGCAGGGCCGGGACGAACAGGCCGTCGTCGGTGTCCACCGCGATGCCCACGTCCACGTGCGGATGCAGGGTGCGGGTGAGCTTGTCGCCGTCGAACCAGGCGTTCATCGCCGGCACCGTCTTGCAGGCGCGGACGATGGCGCGGATCAGGCGCACGGTGACGTCGTTGCCCGGTGTCCAGGCGTGCACGTCGGCGTCGTCGCTGAGCGTGGTCGGCACGACCTTGGCGTGCGCGTCGGCCATCACCCGCGCCATGTTGCGGCGCACGCCCTTGAGCTGTTCCGGCTGCCCGCTGACCGCCACGCCCGGCGGCTGGGTGCGCATCGGCTTGCCGGAGGCGGACAACGTGGTGCGCTGGGCGGCGGCGGGAGCCGGTGCCGGAGCGGCGTCGGCCACGGCGGCGCGCACCGGTGCGGCAGGTGCGGCGCCGAGCCGGGCCGAGCCGTCGGCGGCGGCCTGCTTGACGTCGGCCATGGTCACCGCGCCATCGGCGCCGGTGGCGCGCACGCGGGCCAGGTCCACGCCCAGCTTCTTCGCCATCGCGCGCACCGCCGGCATCGCCTTGACGCCGCCGACCGCGACCGCCTGCTCGGTGTGCACGGCGTTGGAGGTCTGCATCGCGCCGACCACGGTGCCGGCGTCGTCGCGTTCGGTTTCGGCGGCGGCGGGCGCAGGCGCGGCGGCCGCCGGAGCGGCGGGAGCAGGTTCGGGCGCGTGCGCCTTGGCCGGACCGTGATGGTGGCCGGTGTCGTGGCCTTCGGCGCGCTGCGGCAGGTTGGGATCGGGCTGGAACACCGCCAGCATGCTGCCGGTGACCACCACATCGCCCGCGCCGCCGGCCAGCTTCAGCACCTTGCCGGAAACCGGCGACGGCACTTCCACGACGGCCTTGGCCGTTTCCATCGAGACCAGCGGCTCGTCGAGCCGGATCACGTCGCCTTCCTTGACGAACCACTCGACGATGGTGGCGTCGGGCAGGCCTTCGCCCAGATCGGGAAGATTGAAGGTCTTGCTGTCGCTCATTCGGATTTCTCTTGTGCAGGTGTTGCTTGGAAAGGTTCCAGGTTGCGCGCGGGGATCCAGCCGGTGCGGCCGAGTGCGTTCTCGGCCCACCACCAGTCCGCCATCTCGTGGTGCAGGGTGAGGATTTCGCCCTTCTCCGCATCCAGTTCGCGCGTGTCGTACGCATCCGTCGCGGTGGCCGCGCCATGCTCGGCGTCGAACAGCGCGACCGGAATCCAGCCGCCCAGTCCGCTGGCCAGGCTGGTCCAGACGAACTGCGGCCAGTCGGTGTCGCGTTCGCCCAGTGTCACCGGATCGCCGGCGGCGACCCGGATGGCCGGGCGATCCGGCGCGCGGTGCGTCGCGATGACCCGCGCGCGCTTCATCAGCCGTTGGCCAGGGTGCGCTTGGCCGCGGCGACGATCTTGTCGACGCTGGGCAGGTACTTCATCTCCAGGCGGAACAGCGGGATGTGGGTGTCGTAGCCGGTGACGCGTTCGACCGGCGAGAGCAGGTCGTACATCGAATGCTCGGCCAGGCGCGCGGCGATCTCGGCGCCGAAGCCGGCGGTGCGCGGGGCCTCGTGCACGATCACGCAGCGGCCGGTCTTGGACACCGACTCGGCGATGGTGTCGAAGTCCAGCGGACGCAGCGTGGCCACGTCGATGACCTCGGCGCTGATGCCTTCGGCGGCCAGCTTGTCGGCGGCCTCCAGCGCTTCCTTTACCTGCGCGCCCCAGGTCACCAGGGTCACGTCGGTGCCGTCGCGCAGCACGAAGCACACGTCCAGCGGCAGCGCCTCGCCGTCGTCGGCGACCACTTCCTTGTACTGGCGGTAGATGCGCTTGGGCTCCATGTAGATGACCGGATCCGGATCCCGGATCGCCGCCAGCAGCAGGCCGTAGGCGCGCTGCGGCGAGGACGGCAGGACCACGCGCAGGCCGGGCACGTTGGTGAAGATGGCTTCGTTGGCCTCGCTGTGGTGTTCCGGCGCGCGGATGCCGCCGCCCCACGGCACGCGCAGCACCATCGGGCAGTGCAGGCGGCCACGGGTGCGGTAACGCATGCGCGCGGCGTGGCAGATGATGTGATCGACCATCGGGTAGACGAAGCCGTCGAACTGCGCTTCGGCGACCGGCTTCATGCCCTGCACGGCCAGGCCGACGGTGAGGCCGGCGATGGTGGTTTCATCCAGCGGGGTGTCGAGGATGCGATCGGCGCCGAAGCGCTGCTGCAGGCCGGCGGTGGCGCGGAACACGCCGCCGTTCACGCCCACGTCCTCGCCCAGCACGATGACCGAGTCGTCATGCGCGATCTCCCAGGCCAGCGCCTGGGTGATCGCTTCGATCAGGGTGATCGCGGTGGGCGCTGCCACGGTGTCGGCCGCCTTGTGGTTGGCGGTGGTCTTGTTTTCCATCACGGTGCTCATGAGCGGCCCTCCGCGGCGAGCGCGGCGGCCCGTTGCGCCAGCAGTTCCGGCGGCGGATCCGCGTACAGGTAGTCGAACATCGCTTCGACCGGTTGCACCGGGGTGTTGAGGTAGGCGTTCACTTCCTCGTCCACGCGCGCGCCGCATTCCTCCTTCCACCTGGCCTCTTCGGCGTCGTTCCAGACGCCCTGGGCAACCAGCCAGGTGCGCAGGCGGGTCATCGGCTCGCGTTCCCAGGCCGCCTTCACTTCGGCGTCGTCGCGGTAGCGACGGGCGTCGTCGGCGGTGGTGTGATCGGACAGGCGATAGGTGACGAATTCCAGCACGGTGCCGCCCTGGCCCTTGCGCGCGCGCTCGCCGGCGCGGCGCATCGCTTCCAGCACGGCGATCAGATCGTTGCCGTCCACCTGCAGGCAGTGCAGGCCGCCGGCCAGGCCCTTCTGCGCCAGCGTCTGCGCGCCGGTCTGGGCCTTGCGCGGCACCGAGATCGCCCAGCCGTTGTTGACCACGCACAGGATCAGCGGCAGCTCGTAGGCGCCGGCCGAATTCAGCGCGGCGTAGAAATCGGTCTTGGACGAACCGCCGTCGCCGCAGGTGGCGACCGCCAGGTGCGGCTGGCCGCGCAACTTGAACGCCAGCGCGGCGCCGGCGGCGTGCAGGCACTGGGTGGAAATCGGCACGCTCCAGGCGAAGTCGTGGCGGGCGATCTTGAAATCGTTGCCGCGCTCGTCGCCGCCCCAGTACATCAGCACGTCGCGCGGTTGCACGCCGCGCATGAACTGCGCGCCGTATTCGCGGTAGCTGGGGGCGAACACGTCCTCGGGCTTCATCGAGGCGCCGATGCCGACGTGGGTGGCTTCATGGCCCAGGCAGGAGGCGTAGGTGCCCAGCTTGCCGGTGCGTTGCAGCGCGATGGCCTTGGTGTCAAAGGTACGCACGAACAGCATCTGCTTGAACAGCTCGCGCAGGCGCTGGGTGTCGCGCCCGGCTTCGGGCAGGTCGTCGCGGACGAGCTTGCCGTCCGGGCCGAGGTATTGGAGGAACTCGATTTCGAACTTTGCGGCGATGGTCATGCCGGGTGTCACTCTGCGGATGTTGCGGCGAATGTTGAAGGATCTGATGTTAAGGAACCGGAGTCGGGCGGCCTTCCTGCGCTGCAACAACACAGGTCCGCACGGTCCGCGCGGGTACCGGGAAATCCAGTGGCGGCGGGCGCTTGCCGGGGACCATACGGTGCCGGCAGGCGAGTTGTCCGGAGGTTGGACCAGGCGGTTCCTGCGCGGAAAATGCCGGCTTGACGCGCACGCGTGGATGGTATGCGGACGCTGGTTCCGGCTCCGGAAAACAGCGGAAAACGAGCGGGGCGCGGCCGCCGGACCGGCCGCGAAAACCGGATGCCGGAAACGACAAGGGCGCGGCATGGCCGCGCCCTTGTCCTCCATCCGCCGCGCGATCAGCGGATCAATTGCGCGCGGTTGTTGCCCGTTTCCGGATCGTGCGTCGAGCTGCTGACGTCGGCGGTGAACGCATACACCGTGCCTCGCTTGGGACGGCCCGGCACCACCAGGGCGAAGCCCAGCATCTGGGTCGCGCCGGCGGCCATCGGGGTCGAGCGCGTGCACTGCGCGGCCGAGCCGGTGGCGGTGTCGAGCACGCGACCGCAGGACCAGCCGCGTGGCGCGGCGACGGCGACGTGGCGCGCTTCGACATTGCTGGCCAGCACCACTTTCACCTGTTCGGCCGCATCCGGGCCGGCGTTGCGCACCGGCACCAGCAGGGTGGCGACGGCGCCGCGGCGGAACGGCATCGTGCCGCCGAGCAGGCGTACCGACAGGTCGGCCTGCGGCAGCGCGGCCACCGTGACCGCCACGGCGGCGGTGTTGTCGGCATTGGCCGGATCCGGCACCGGCGAACTGGCCGACACGCCCAGGCCGAGCGCGCCACCGGCCACGCCGGCAGGCACCACGGTCCGCAGGCTGAAGCCGGCCTCGGCGCCGGACGCCAGCGACGGCGTCGTGCAGGTGACCCGGGTGCTGCCGCCGGACAGTTCCGGCGCCTGGCAGGTCCAGCCGGAAGCCACCGTATCCAGTACCGGCGTCACTTCGGCGGCGAACACGAAGGCCACCGCGGCCGGCGTCGCCGTGCCCGGACCCGCGTTGCGGACGGTGGCGGAGTAGGACACGGTGTCGCCCACCACCGCGCTGGTGCGATCCGCGCTCACCGTTGCCGACAGATCGGCGCGGGCGAAGGCGGGCACGCGGATGGCCAGGCGGACCGGATCGTGATCCGAGGAGCGCAGCGCCACGCTGGCATCGCCGAAGTTGTCCACGCCGAAGTCGGCGTTGATGCGCGCGTGATCCACCTGCACGTCCGCGCCCAGCACCAGCGCCTCGTTGACCAGCACGTGATCCAGGGTCTGCGCGTTGCCGCCGAAGACATAGGAGTAGCGCTGCGCGGGATCGGCGATCAGCTGCGAACCGTCGATCAGCGGCGTGGTCACCGGACTGGCGGCCCAGGTCAGCACCTGGTCGGCCGGCGCGGCGTCGCCGCGCACGATGCCCATCACGTCGACGTAGCCGTCGTTGAACTCGAACGCGTTGAAGTCGCCGACCAGCACGATCTTCTCGTTCGGATCGGCCTGCTGCATCTGCTGCACCAGTCCGCCCAGGTAGGCGGCCTGCGCGGCGCGCTTGGCCCGCACGCGATCACCGCCGGTCGCCCAGCCGTTGCTGCCCGGCGCGGTGTCGTCCATGTCGTTGAGCGAACGCAGGTGGTTGACGATCACGGTGACCGGATAGCCGACGGTACCGTCCTGGTGGATGCGCGCGCGCAGCCGCAGCGGAGGACGATCGTTGAGCAGGCTGGTGCTGCCGTCGGGATTGGCGAGCGTGGTGTTCTTGCCGAACTGGGCCACTTCCAGCACTTCCACCCGCGGCGAGCCGCCTGCGGTGGCGCGGGAACTGACCAGGAAGCCGACGTTGATGCCGCCGACGTCGTTGCCCGGCTGCAGATAGGGCACATAGCCCGGGCGGCTGGCGCAGGTGGCGTCGATGCGCTCGGACAGCAACTGCAGCACGCGGGTGTTCTCCACTTCCACCACGCCGAGGATGTCCGGCGTCTTCAGGAAGTCGCAGATCGCCAGCGCCGCCTTGGCCAGGCGCTTGTCCAGCGCGGCCGGGGTCAGGGTGACCGCGCCGTTGCCATCGGCTACGTCGTCGAACAGGCGCAGCAGGTTGAAGCTGCCGATGGTCGCCTCGTCGTAACGCGCATCCGGGACCGCGCGCGGCGCCATGCCGCCGCTGGCCGCCGGCGGCGTGGCCGGATCCGGCAGCAGCGCCCAGGTGCCGGCGAAATAGTCGAGCACGCCGGACAGTCCGGTCACGTCGGCGCCGGTGTCGACCGACAGCGGCTGCGCGTCGATCTGCCCGCGGCTGCGCACCATCAGGCGTTCCTGGTTGGTGTCGAAGCGCGGCGGATGCTTGTCGGCCGGAATCGGGATGACGTCCATGACGCCGATGCCGGGTTCGCGGAACGGACGGGCGATGTCGGGCAGGGTCACGTGGAACACGCCGTCGCTGCTGGCGGTGGCGTCGTTCTCGTCGATGCTGCCGCCCGAGGGCGCCACCACCACCGCGCGGGCCACGCTCACGCGCATGCCTTCGAGACGTTCCAGCGTGCCGGGCAGAGCGGCGGGCGCCAGATCGGCGGCTGCCAGTTCGATCGCCGCCGGCAACGCCACGCCGGTATCCAGCACCTCCACGGTCGGGCCGGTGATCTGGGTGATGGTCAACTGGTGCGGATTGGAAGCGGGCACGAACTCGGCCACGGTGCCGGTCACGCGCACGCGGTTGCCGACCGCGGCGGTCGCCGGCGGCGCGCTGCCGGTGAACACGAACAGGCCCTCGGACGTGGCCGGATCGCCGTCGTCGTTGGCGGCCTGCAGGAAGAAGCCGTTGTTGAACTTCAGCGCGGTAACCACGCCTTCGGTGATGACCCGCTTCTGCACGTAGGCCGAGACCAGCCCGTTGCCCTGGATCTGGGCGATGGTGCGGGCCACCGGCGGATCCGGCGGGGCCGCGCCACTGTTGCGCGGATTGGGCGTGCCGACGCTGAAGTCGGCGCCGTTGTTCTGGGTGTCGATGCTGCCTTCGCCGTTGCGCAGCGCGGCGGTGGTGTTGCTGAGCGTACCGGTCGGGGCGGCGCCCTCGAAGCAGTTGGCCGCGCTGCCGAAGCCGACGAAGTCCACCAGGTTGGCGTCGGTGAGCGGACAGGCGCCGGACAGCGCCGCGGTGCCACGGCTCAGCGCGACCTTGCCGGCGGTGCCGGACAGGGTGAGCGTGCCGGTCGCATCCGGCGTCGGCAGATCGACGGTGCCGCCGCTGCCCTGCGCCTGCTGGATCAGGTAGTAGCCGCCCGGGGCGATGCTGCCGGAGAGGTTGGTGCGGCTCCAGGTGGTGCCGGTGGAGGAGGCGTACTGCACGCTCCATCCATCCAGGCTGACCGCGCTGGCGCCGTTATTGCGCAGTTCGATGAAATCGTTCTTCAGCGTGGCGCCGCTGTTGCCGCCGCCGCCGTAGACCTGGCTGACCACCACCTGCGCCTGCGCCGTGGCGGCAAGCAGCAGGGTGGCGAAAGAAAACAGCAAGACCGCCGTGCGGCGGTTTCGAGGCATGCCCATCAACAGACTCTCCCTGACCGTGAATGCGTGCGCCGCCGCCGATGCTGCCGTGGCCGGCTCCGGTTGGCGCAATGTAGCGGAAGCGTCCGGCCCGCGCATTGCATGGCGATGACATAAGTCCCGGTTTTTGCAGACAACCGCCGGCCGGGAAGGGCGCGGCCGGCGGTATCGGTTACGCTGGCGCCCCCCGCTGCGTCCGCAGCGCCAACGCCTGTCGACGGATGTCCGTAGAAAAGAACGAACGCGCGCTGGAAGCCGGCATCCACACCGACCTGGAAGGCCGGCTGACCTACGGCGGCTACCTGCGCCTGGACCGTTTGCTGGCGGCGCAGCAGCCGGTGTCCGATCCGGCCCACCACGACGAGCTGCTGTTCATCATCCAGCACCAAGTCTCCGAGCTGTGGATGAAGCTGATGATCCACGAGCTGCGCGCGGCCACCGTGCACCTGCAGCGCGACGAGGTGTGGCAGACCCGCAAGGTGCTGGCGCGTGCCAAGCAGGTGCTGCGCCAGCTGACCGAGCAATGGTCGGTGCTGGAAACGCTGACCCCGTCCGAATACATGGGCTTCCGCGATCTGCTGGGCCCGTCCTCGGGCTTCCAGTCGTTGCAGTACCGCACCATCGAGTTCCTGCTGGGCAACAAGAATGCCGCGATGCTCAAGGTGTTCGCCCACGATCCCGAAGGCCAGGCCCAACTCCAGCAGATGCTGGAGGCGCCCAGCCTGTACGACGAGTTCCTGCGCTATCTGGCGCGTTTCGGCCACGCGGTGCCGCAGGAACATCGCGAACGCGACTGGCGCCAGCCGCACGTGTCGGATTCGGCGCTGTTGCCGGTGTTCGAGCGCATCTACGAGGATACCGACCGCTACTGGCGCGAGTATTCGCTGTGCGAGGACCTGGTGGATCTGGAATCGCAGTTCCAGCTCTGGCGCTTCCGCCACATGCGCACGGTGATGCGGATCATCGGCTTCAAGCGCGGCACCGGCGGTTCCAGCGGCGTGGGCTTCCTCAAGCAGGCGCTGGAACTGTCGTTCTTCCCGGAACTGTTCGAGGTCCGGACCTCCATCGACGGCGACCGCCCGGCATCGCCCTGAGCCCTTGCCGGGGCGGGGTCCACTGAAGGAAATCCGCGGGTTTTCCAGCCTTTCCGGCGGCCCGTCGGCCCCCGTATTCAGGAAAAACGGCATTGACGGAGCCGCGGGCGTCGGTAATTCTCCCCCGTCCCGCGCGGCTTTCGCGTGGATTTTTCATTCCTGAACGAACGAGGGGGAGACCGCATGAGCGGTGCCGTCGACACACAGAATCCGGCGCAACCAATACCGGAATTCCAGCAGGCCCTGGGCCATCCACGCCCATTGTGGATGCTGTTCATGACAGAATTTTGGGAGCGGTTCGCCTTCTACGGCATCCGCTGGGCGCTGGTGCTGTACATCGTGGCGCAGTTCTACGGCGGCAGCGGCACCGGCGAGACGCCGGCCAACCAGGTCTACGGCGCCTACCTGGCGCTGGTGTACGCGGCCGCCATCTTCGGCGGCTACGTGGCGGACCGGATCATCGGTTACCAGCGCTCGATCCTGCTGGGGGCGGTGGTCATGGCGGCGGGCCTGTTCATGATTGCGCTGCCGGACCCGACCATCTTCAAGGTCGGCCTGGCCACCATCATCGCTGGCAACGGCCTGTTCAAGCCGAACATCTCGACCATGGTGGGCAAGCTCTACGCCGTGGGCGACGAACGTCGTGACTCCGGCTTCACCCTGTTCTACATGGGCATCAACCTCGGTGCGATGGCCTCGCCGCTGCTGACCGGTGCGCTGGCGCAGAAGGTCTTCGGTACCGATACGATGCCGGCCTACAAGGTCGTGTTCATCACCTCCGGCATCGGCATGCTGATCAGCCTGGTCTGGTTCTGGTTCGGACGCGCCCAGCTCAAGGGCATCGGTCTGCCTCCGGTTGGCGGCGAGAGCATCGCCCGCCTCGCGATCACCGCCATTTGCACGATCGCCGCGATTCCCGGTTTCTACTTCTTGCTGAATCTCGGTGCGGACTCGCTGCAATGGATCCTGACCGTGATGTTCATTGGCCTGGCCCTCTTGTTGCTGGTCGAAGGCATTCGCAACGGACCCAAGCAACGCGACATGGTGATCGCGATGTTGATCATCTTCGCCTTCAACGTGCTGTTCTGGTGCTTCTTCGAGCAGGCCGGCAGTTCCTTCAGCTTCCTCGCTGACAAGATCGTCAATCGCGACTTCGGCGGCTGGATCTTCCCGGTTGGCTGGTTCCAGTCGGTCAACTCGATTGCCATCGTCACCCTGGCGCCGATCATGGCCTGGCTGTGGGTCAAGATGGGCCGCGCCAATCCGTCGATCCCGCGCAAGTTCGGCCTGGGCTTGATCTTCAACGGCCTGGCGTTCCTGTTGCTGATGTTCGCGTTGTCCAGCCTGATGGATCCGCAGAGCCTGAAGATTCCGTTCTGGACGCTGTTCGCGGTGTACTGGATCCAGTCCATCGGCGAGCTGTGCCTGTCGCCGATCGGCCTGTCGATGGTGACCAAGCTGGCCCCGGTGCGCCTGGTCGGTTTCGGCATGGGCGGCTGGTTCCTGTCCACCGGCATTGGCAACAACCTGTCGGGCATCTTTGCCAGCCACGTCAGCGGCGAGACCGGCATGACCCCGGCCTCGGCGCTGTCCGGCTACACCTTCGGCTTCTGGACGCTGCTCGGCTTCGGCGTGCTGCTGTTCCTGATCGCGCCGCTGGTGCAGAAGCTGATGCACGGCGTGAAGTAAGTCGCCGGCATCGATGGGAAAGAAAAAGGCGGCCGATGGCCGCCTTTTTCATGCCTGCGGGTTTCATGTCCGCAGGACAGCGCCCATGCGACTCGTCACTCGGGCTGCTTCCACGGCGTGGAGCCGGTCATGTGGGCGACGCCATCGGAGAGCTTGTCGATCAGTTGGCTGAGCTGGCGGGTTTCTTCCGGACTCAGTTCCGACAGCAGGCGGCGCTCGCATTCCAGGGTCATCGGCGCGACTTCGTCGTACACCGAGTAGCCGACTTCCGACAGCGCCAGCACCGAGCGGCGGCGGTCGTCGCCGTGGGTGTCGCGCATGATCAGGCCGCGCTCCAGCAACTTGGCGACCGCGCGGCTGACCGCGACCTTGTCCATCGCGGTGCGTTCGGCGACCTCGCCGGCGGACAGCCCGGAGAACCGGCCCAGCACCGCCATGATCCGCCACTCGGTGATGGCCAGGCCGAAGCGCTGGTCGTACAGGTGGGCGATGGTCTGGCTGACCCGGTTGGACAGCACGCTCAGGCGGTAGGGCAGGAAACGCTCCAGCTCCAGCACGGCGTGGGGGTGCGGTTCGGCCGGGGCCGGCGTGGCAGGGGCATCGGGGGTCGGATTGGGGTCGTTCATGAGACCGGTTCAGGAAGGAATGGCGCGGCGCAGCTTGCAAGTAGTTTCAGATGAAACTATAAAGCAGGCTGTCCCACCGCAAGCCTAGCGAGGCGCTCCATGAACGCACAACCCAACCTTGGCATGCAGGTCACCACCTTCGAGAACCCGATGGGTATCGACGGCTTCGAATTCGTCGAATTCGCCGCCCCGGATGGCCAGGGCGAGGCCCTGCACGACTACTTCCGCCGGCTCGGCTTCACCGCCGTGCTGCGCCACAGGACCCGTCCGATCACCGTGTACCGCCAGGGCGGGGTGAACTTCCTGGTCAACGAGGACCCGGATTCGTTCGCCGCCGATTTCGCCCGCGCGCACGGCCCCTGCGCCTGCGGCTTCGCGATCCGCTTCAGCAAGCCGGCGGAACAGGTGTTCGACACCGTCATCGGCAATGGCGGTGAGGCGATCGATCACAAGCCGGAAACCCGCGCGGTGTCCGCGCCGGTGGTCAAGGGCATCGGCGACTGCATGCTGTACCTGGTGGATCGCTACGGCGGCAGCGGGAGCATCTACGACGGCGACTACCTGCCGGTGCAGGGCGCCGAGCAGAACCCGAAGGGGTTCGGGCTGACCTTCATCGATCACCTGACCCACAACCTGTTCTTCGGCAACATGGACAAGTGGTCGGATTACTACGAACGCCTGTTCAACTTCCGCGAGATCCGCTACTTCGACATCAAGGGCGCCAAGACCGGCCTGCTGTCCAAGGCGATGACCGCGCCGGACGGCATCGTCCGCATTCCGCTCAACGAATCCTCGGATCCGAAGTCGCAGATCAACGAATACCTGGACGCGTACAAGGGCGAGGGCATCCAGCACATCGCCTGCTTCACCGACGACATCTACGAGACGGTGGAAGCCATGCGCGAGGCCGGCGTGGAGTTCCTCGACACCCCGGACACCTACTTCGACGTGATCGACCAGCGCGTGCCGGATCACGGCGAGGACGTGCCGCGGCTGGCCAGGAACAAGATCCTGATCGACGCCGATCCGGAAACCCACAAGCGCAAGCTGCTGCAGATCTTCACCCAGAACGCGATCGGCCCGATCTTCTTCGAGATCATCCAGCGCAAGGGCAACGAAGGCTTCGGCGAAGGCAACTTCCAGGCGCTGTTCGAGAGCATCGAACGCGACCAGATGCGCCGCGGCGTGCTCTGAACCGGGCGGCGCCTGGCGCCGCTCCACAGTTCAGGCAGAATCGCGTCATCGGCATCGCCGCGACGGACGTCGCGGCCACAGGCAGGCACCATGAAGAGCAGCGGCTACCAAACCGGTTTCGGCAACCATTTCGCCAGCGAGGCCGTGGCCGGCACGCTGCCGATCGGACGCAACTCGCCGCAGCGGGTGGCCCATGGCCTGTACGCCGAGCAGCTCTCGGGCACGGCGTTCACCGCGCCACGCAGCGAGAACCGCCGCAGCTGGCTGTACCGGATCCGGCCGGCGGCGATGCATTCGAATTTCGAGGCGTTCGACCAGCTGCGCTTCCACAATGATTTCGGCACCGGGCCGGTGACCCCGGATCAGCTGCGCTGGAATCCGCTGCCGCTGCCGGACGCGTCCACCGATTTCGTCGAGGGCCTGTACACCATGGCCGGCAACGGTTCGGCGGCCGGCCAGCATGGCGTCGGCGTTCACCTGTATGCAGCCAACCGCTCGATGCAGGGCCGGTTCTTCTACGATGCCGACGCCGAACTGCTGATCGTGCCGCAGCAGGGGCGGTTGCACATCGCCACCGAACTGGGCGTGGTCGAGGTGGAGCCGCAGCAGATCGCGGTGATTCCGCGCGGCGTGCGCTTCCGTGTCGAACTGCCGGATGGCCCGTCGCGCGGTTATGTGTGCGAGAACTTCGGCGCCGCGCTGCGCCTGCCCGACCTGGGGCCGATCGGCGCCAACGGCCTGGCCAATCCGCGTGATTTCGAAACGCCGCACGCGGCGTACGAAGAAGTGGAAGGCGAGTTCGAATTGATCGCCAAGTTCCAGGGCCACCTGTGGCGCGCGTCGATCGGCCATTCGCCGCTGGACGTGGTCGGCTGGCACGGCAACTACGCGCCGTACCGCTACGACCTGCGTCACTTCAACACCATCGGATCGATCAGCTTCGATCACCCGGATCCGTCGATCTTCACCGTGCTGACCTCGCCCAGCGACACCCACGGCACCGCCAACCTGGATTTCGTGATCTTCCCGCCGCGCTGGCTGGTGGCGCAGGACACCTTCCGTCCGCCGTGGTTCCACCGCAACATCGCCAGCGAGTTCATGGGCCTGATCACCGGCGTGTACGACGCCAAGGCCGAAGGCTTCGCACCGGGTGGCGCGTCACTGCACAACTGCATGACCGGGCATGGTCCGGACGCGGCCACCTTCGAGAAGGCCAGCGCCGCGGACCTGGGCAAGCCGGACGTCATCCGCGACACCATGGCCTTCATGTTCGAGACCCGCGCGGTGATCCGTCCCGCCGCGCAGGCGCTGGAGGCCGTGCATCGCCAGCGCGACTACCTGGCCTGCTGGGCCGGACTGCAGAAGCACTTCCGCAAGCCGGACTGATCCGTTCGCGACAGCTTCACCGCGACGCGCTAGGCTGCGGCTTTCCCACGGAGCCGCCGCCATGACGTTCGCACCCAAGCCGGTCCTGCTGACTTTCGCCCTGACGCTCGCGCTGGCCGCCTGCAAGCCGCCGGCCGCTCCACCAGCGGCCGAAGCGGACGCGCCGGCCCCCGCGCCGCCGCCGGCCGCGAACGTTCCCGCCGAATCCACGGCCCCGCCCGCCACCGACCCCGCCGCGCCGCCCGTGCTGGCGCAGGCGGGCCTGGCTGGTTTCGGCGACATGAAACTGGGCAGCAGCGAGGACGAGGCCAAGGCCGCCTGGGGCGGCGAACTCAAGTCGTTGCCGGCTTCCGAAGGCAGCACCTGCCATTACCTGCTGCCGAAGTGGGCGAAGGACGGCAACGAACTGGCCTTCATGATCGAGGACGGCAAGTTCGTCCGCTACGACGTCGGCAACGACAAGGAGACCGCGCCCGGCGGCGGCAAGGTCGGCATGCAGGCCGATGCGTTGCAGAAGCTCTACGGCGGCGGCCTGCAATCCACGCCGCACAAGTACGTCGAGGGCGGGCGCTACCTGTCGATCGACGCCAGCGGAGTGGCACCGAGCAAGCTGGTGTTCGAGGTGGGCGCGGACGGCAAGGTCACCCGCTGGCGGGTCGGCCTGACTCCGCAGGCCGACTACGTGGAAGGCTGCTCCTGAGCGATGCCCGCCCGCCGGCTGGCTGGTGGCCGGCCACCGCGCGGGCATAGAATCGCCCATCGACGCGAGGAGGCGCACGGATGGAAGCATGGGGCTTTTTCCTGCTGGGCCTGGTGCTGCTGGCACTGGGGGGTGATTCCATCGTCAAGGGCGCCTCGGCGCTGGCGCAGCGCCTGGGGGCCTCGCCCTTCGTCGCCGGCCTGCTGCTGATCGCCTTCGGCACCTCGCTGCCGGAACTGGCGGTCAACGCGCGCGCAGTCTGGGTCGGCGCGCAGGATCTGGCGCTCGGCAACGCGGTCGGCAGCAACATCGCCAACCTTGGCCTCACCCTCGGCCTGGCCGCGCTGTGCGCGCCGCTGGTGGTGCGGATGCGGCTGCTGTCGCCGCTGCTGCTGCTGTTGGTGGCGGCCACGCTGGCGCTGATCGTGCTTGGCCTGGACGGCGTGATCGGGCGCATCGAAGGCGGCGTGCTGCTGCTGGCCTTCGTCGCCATGTTCGCCTTCCTGCTGGCGCGCGGCGCGCGCGAGCACGAAGCGGTGCGCGCGGATGTCGCCGCCTATGCCGGACCCGCGGTCGCCTGGTGGCAGGCATTGCTGCGCCTGGTCGTCGCCATCGCGCTGCTGTATTTCGGTGCGAAGTTCATCGTCCAGTCCGCGACCACCCTCGGCGCCGGACTGGGCCTGACGCCGCTGCTGTCCGGCCTGTTGCCAGTGGCGATCGGCACCGCGTTGCCGGAAGTGGCGGCCGCCATCGCGGCGGCGCGGCGTGGGCAGGGCGACATGGTCGCCGGCCATGTGATCGGCTCCAGCCTGTTCAACCTGCTGGTGGTGGTGGGCGGCATGGCGGTGTTCCGCCCGCTGCCGCTGCCGACCTCCTTCGTCCGCCTGGAACTGCCGGCGGCGATCGCCTTCGCGGTGATCCTGCTGCCGATGCTGCGCGGCGACCTGCGCATCAGTCGCGGCGAGGGCGCGCTGCTGACGCTGGCGTTCGTGGCCTGGGTGGTGCTGGAAATCGCGCTGCTGGCCTGAGCGGCTTCAGGCGCGGGCATTGTCGTCTTCGACGCGTGTGTCCGCCTGGCCTGGCTCGGGCGGACGCGTGGCCATCTTCAACGACAGCGCCGCCTTGGCCATCAGATGCGCGCTGATCGGCGCGGTGATGAACAGGAACGCGGTGACAAGCAGTTCGCGCGGTTGCGGATCGTGTCCCAGCGAGGCGTGGTAGCCGACCGAGGCCAGCAAGACGCAACCGACGCCCAAGGTGCTCGCCTTGGTCGGGCCATGCAGGCGCTTGAAGAAATCCGAGAGCTTGGCCAGTCCGTAGGATCCGACCAGGATGAAGAAGCTGCCGACGATCAGCAGCGCGGCGATCAGTACGGCGATCAGCAGGTTCATTCGACGATGTCCCGGCGCAGGATGTACTTGCTCAGCACCACGGTGCCGACGAAACCCAGCATCGCGATGATCAGCGCGGCCTCGAAATAGACCGGTGTGTCCAGGTGCATGCCGAACAGCATCAGTTCGGCGATGCCAGCCACGAACAGGGTGTCCAGCGCGAGGATCCGGTCCGGCACGGTCGGTCCTCGCAGCAGGCGCCACAGCGCCAGCAGCATGGCCAGGCCGACCACGTGCATGGAGCCGACGATGGCCACGGCGACGATGGATTCGGGCGTCATGGGAATATCTCCATCAGGGGCGCTTCGTAGCGATGCTTGATCTGGGCGATGACCGCCTCGGGATCCTTCAGATCGAATACGTGCACGAGCAGGTGGCGGCGATCGTCCGACAGCACCGCCGACAGCGTCCCGGGCGTCAGGGTGATGATGCTGGTGAGCGCGGCGATGCCGTGGATGTTGGCGATGTCCAGCGGCACCCAGACGAAGCCGGGCGTGATCGCCGACTCCGGCCCCAGCACGCGACGCGCGACCTCGATGTTGGAGCGGACGATGTCCCAGCCGAGCACCCACAGCATGCGCGGCACCTGGCGCAGACTGCCGATCCGGGCGAACTCGCGATCCAGGCGCGCGGCGAACAGCGGGATGACGACCGCCAGCACCATCGCCAGCACGACGTGCCCCCAGCTGAGCGCCGAGTTCATCAGCAGCCAGAAGCAGAAGATCGTCAGGCTCAGCGGCCAGGAAGGAATCCAGCGCTTCATCAGGGCTTCCTCATCGCCGGCAGCTGCGCGCGCACCTGTTCCACATAGTCGGCCGGCGACAGCAACTGGGCGGCGGCGGCCCGCGTGTAATCCAGGATCGGAGCGGCGGCCAGCACCATCGCCACGCCGTAGCCGAGCAGCAGCACCGTGGCGGCGGTTTCCAGCGCGCGCGCCGGCGCCGCGATCGTGCCCGAGGGCGCGGGAACCTCGGCGCCCGGAGGCACCCGCCAGAACAGCCGCGTGCCCGCGCGCGCCATGCCGACCAGGACCAGGAAACTGCTCACCAGCAGCGCCACCCAGATCCAGCGCTGTTCGACCGTCGCCATCAGCAGCACCAGCTTGCCGATGAAACCCGACAGCGGCGGCAGACCGGCCAGCGACACGGCCGCGATCAGGAACATCAGGCCGGGCAGGGTCTTGGACGGCACCGGCAGTCCGCGATCCCCGCGATCGCCATCGGCGCCGCGCTGGCGCCGGACCAGATCCGCGATCAGGAACAGCGATGCGCCGGCAAAGGTGCTGTGCGCCAGGTAGTAGAGTCCGGCACCGATCGTGCCTTCGCGGGCCAGCGCGAAGGCGATGAACAAGGTCGCCGCCGACACCAGCACCAGGTAGGCCGCCAGTGCGCGCAGCCTGACCGCCGCCATCACTCCCAGCGAGGCCAGGGCCAGGGTGATCACGCCGGCCGGCAGCAGCCAGTCCCAGGCGAATCCGGCCAGCGCGCCGGCCGACGCGCCGAACAGCAGCAGGCATACCCGCAGCACCGCGTACAGGCCGACCTTGGTCATGATCGCGAACAGTCCCGCGACCGCGGCCGGCGCGTGGGTGTAGGTCTGCGGCAGCCACAGGTACATCGGCAGCAGCGCCGCCTTGGTGCAGAATACCAGCAGCAGCAGGCCGGCGGCGGCCTGGATCAGCGGCTGATCGGCAGCCGGCGCCTGCGCGATCTTCGTCGACATCTCGGCCATGTTGAGCGAGCCGAGCAGCGCGTACAGCAGGCCCAGCGCCACCAGGAACAGGGTCGAGGCGGCGATGTTGACGCTGACGTAGTGGAAACCGGCGCGCATGCGATCGCCGCGCCCGCCGCTGAGCATCAGTCCATAGGAGGCGATCAGCAGCACTTCGAAGAACACGAACAGGTTGAACAGATCGCCGGTCAGGAACGCGCCGTTCAGGCCCATCAGCTGGAACTGGAAGAAGGCGTGGAAATGCGGCGCGCGCCGATCCCAGCCGGCACCGGCGTGCAGCAGGCAGGCCACCGCCAGCAGCGCCGACACCAGCACCATCATCGCCGACAGGCGATCCACCATCAGGCTGATGCCCAGCCGCGCCGGCCAGTCGCCGAGCAGATAGACCAGCACCGTGCCGTCGGCGACCGCGCGCAGCAGGCACACCGCCACCAGCACCTGCGCGGCCAGCGAGACACCGGCGATCAACCGTTGCGGCACCATGCCGAAACGGCGGTGCTCGGCGAACAGGGCCAGCGCCGCGGCGAACAGCGGGATCAGGATCGGCAGCAGCGGCAGGTGGTTCATGCCTTCCTCCGCCGATCTTCGTGATAGCTGTCCACGCGCGCCTCATGCAGGCGTTCGCCGGCGGCGCCGTCGACGTGATCGCTGCCGTTGTCGGCGCGGCTGCGGATCGCCAGCACGATGCTGACCGCGGTCATCGCGAACGCGATCACGATCGCGGTCAGCACCAGCGCCTGCGGCAGCGGGTCGGTGTAGTAGGCGAGGGTGGTGGCCACGCCGTCGCGCAGCACCGGCGGCTTGCCGGCCACCACCCGACCGCCGGTGAAGATCAGCAGGTTGGTGGCGTAGGAGAGCAGGGTCATCCCGAGGATGACGTCGAAAGTGCGCGCGCGCAGCAGCAGGTACACACCGGAGGCGGTGAGCAGGCCGATCGCGCTGGCCAGGGCGAGTTCCATCAGCGTTCCACCTCGCCGGTCCGGAGTGAGCGTTGGTCGAGATCGATGACGCCGTCGCGCGCCTCGCGCGTGCGCGAGGGCTTGATCGTGCCCAGCATCGAGAGAATCAGCATCGCGCCGCCGAACACCACCAGGTAGACGCCGGTGTCGAACACCATCGCGCTGGTCAGTTCCAGATCGCCGATCAGCGGCAGCGTCCACACCACGTGGCCGCTGGTCAGGAACGGATACCCCAGCAGCAGCGGCGCGACTCCGCCCAGCCCCGCCACCAGCAGGCCCACGCCGATGCAGCGCACGTAGTCGAAACCGAAGCGCGACTCGACCGAGGCCGCGCCCTGCATGACGTACTGCATCAGCAGCGGCACCGCCAGCACCAGGCCGGCGACGAAGCCGCCGCCGGGCGCGTTGTGGCCGCGCAGGAACAGGAAGAACGAGACGGTGAGCGTCAGCGGGAACATGATCTGGGCCAGATCCGCCGGCACCGGCAGCGGAATCGGTGGGCCGGGCATGATCTTCTCCGGCGCCATCCGCGCGCGCCGCAGCAACGCATGCACCAGCAGCGCGGCGATGCCGAACACGGTGATCTCGCCGAAGGTATCGAAGCCGCGGAAGTCGACCAGGATCACGTTGACCACGTTGCGGCCGAACGCTTCCGGCAGCGAGCGCGCCAGCATCTCCTCGCCGATGCCGCCGGCCGGCCGGGTCATCGCCGCGTAGGCCAGCACCGCCACGCCGGTGCCGGCGACCAGCGCGATCACGATGTCGCGCCAGCGCCGCGCCGCGTTGCGCTCCGGCGGCGAGCGGAACGGCAGGTAATGCATGCCGAGCAGCAGCAGCGGCAGGCTGACCATTTCCACCAGCAACTGGGTCAGCGCCAGATCCGGCGCCGACAGGAACACGAAGGTCAGGCTGACCGCCAGCCCCGCGCCGCCCAGCAGGATCAGCACGACCAGGCGCTGCCGGTACCAGCGCAGCGAGGCGATCGCGCACGCCACCAGCACCAGCCACAGCACCCAGCCCAACGGCGGCATCGGCTGCGGTGCGCGCCATTCGATGGAAGCGCCGCCGGTCAGGAACGGCGCCAGCCCGACCGCGATGGCAGCGAGCACCAGCCAGGCCAGGCTGCGTTGCAGGCTGCCGTTGGCGATGCGCCGGGTCAGCCGCTGCGCCAGCGCGAACAGCGCCTCGACATTGAACAGGAAGATGCGCCGCCCCAGCGATTGGCGGACGATCGCGTGCAGATCCAGCAACCGGCGCAGGCCGAAGTACAGCGCCACGCCACCAACCAGGCTGACCACGCTCATCAGCAGCGGCAGGTTGAAGCCATGCCAGACCGCCAGGCTGTAGCTCGGTGCGGCGGCGCCCAGGGTGCCGCGCACCGCCGCCTCCAGCACCGGGGCGATGGTCCAGGCCGGAACGATGCCGACGATCAGGCACAGCACCACCAGGATCTCCACCGGGATCTTCATCCAGCGCGCGGGCTCGTGCGGTTCGTGTTCCAGCGCGCGCGGGCCCTTGCCGAAGAACGTGTCGTGGATGAAGCGCAGGCTGTAGGCGACGCCGAAGATACCGGCCAGCACCGCGACCAGGCTCATGGCCGAACGCATGGTCGCGTGCGCGTCGCTCATGTCCAGCGTCTCGGCGAAGAACATTTCCTTGGACAGGAAACCGTTGAGCAGCGGCACGCCGGCCATCGCCAGGCTGGCGATGATCGCCAGCGCGCTGGTGAACGGCAGGTAGCGGCGCAGGCCGCCGAGCCGGCGCATGTCGCGGGTGCCGGTCTCGTGATCGATGATGCCGGCGGCCATGAAAAGCGACGCCTTGAACACCGCGTGGTTGAGGATGTGGAACAGGCCCGCGACCACCGCCATCGGCGTGGACAGACCGAACAGCAGCGTGATCAGGCCCAGGTGCGAGATGGTCGAATAGGCCAGCAGGCCCTTGATGTCCTGCTGGAAGATCGCCTGCCAGGCGCCGATCAGCAGCGTCGCCGCACCGATCGCGCTGACCAGGTAGAAGAACAGCTCGCTGCCGGCCAGGGCGGGGTGCAGGCGCGCCAGCAGGAACACGCCGGCCTTCACCATCGTCGCCGAATGCAGGTAGGCCGAGACCGGCGTCGGCGCGGCCATCGCGTGCGGCAGCCAGAAGTGGAACGGAAACTGCGCGCTCTTGGTGAACACGCCCAGCAGCACCAGCACCAGGGTCAGCGGATACAGCGCGTGCGCGCGGATCTGCGGTCCGGCGGCGAGCACGTCATCCAGCTGGTAGCTGCCGACGATATGGCCCAGCAGCAGCGCGCCGGCCAGCAGCGCCAGCCCACCGCCGCCGGTGATCGCCAGCGCCATGCGCGCGCCTTCGCGGGCGTCCTGGCGCTGGTGCCAGTAACCGATCAGCAGGAACGAACTGATGCTGGTCATCTCCCAGAACACCAGCAGCAGGATCAGGTTCCCGGCCAGCACCACGCCGAGCATGGATCCCATGAACAGCAGCAGGTACGCATACAGGCGCACCGCCGAATCGCGTGGACTCAGGTAGTAATGCGCGTACATCACCACCAGCGCGCCAATCGCCAGCACCAGTCCGGCGAAGGTCCAGGCCAGGCCGTCCAGGCGCAGGCCGAAGGCGAGGCCGATCTGGGGAATCCAGGGATGCTCGGCGCGCACGATGCCGCCTTGCAGGATCTCCGGCGTCATCGTCGCCAGCAGGCCCAGGCCCAGCAGTGGCGCCGCGCCGGCCAGCCATGCCGCCATGCTGCGTGACTTGGGTCGCCACAGTGCGATGAGCAGGGCGATCAGGAACGGCAGGCACAGGAGCAGGTCGAGAGATGCGGACACTCGTCGGACTTCGATGGCGGGTGTTGACCCGAGTTTAACAGGGCAATGCACGTGGAATCGCGGCTTCGCTATGCTGTGCGGCCGATCGCGGCCAATGGCGGCAATCCCGTTCATCACAAGGAAACGCGCTTCCCATGCCCCAGCCCCCCCGCAACGCCCTGGTTTTCGGCGGCACCGGCCAGATCGGACGGGCGCTGCTGGCGCGCCTGCGCGCCGATGGCTGGCGGATCCTGGCGGTGTCGCGGCAAGCGCAGGCGACGGACGACGGCGTGCATTGGCTGCAAGGCGAGTTCGATGACATGCCGTCGCTTCCGGATCGCGTCGATGCGATTTTCAGCACCGGACCGCTGGATCGGTTTTCCCGTTGGTATGCCGACGCGGCGCTCGCCTGTCCGCGGGTGGTGGCGTTCGGATCGACCAGCGTGGAAACCAAGCAGGCGTCGGCGGATGCCGGCGAGCGCGATCTGGCCGGACGCCTGCGCGACGCCGAAGCGCGGGTATTCGCCACCGCGCAGGCACGCGATGCGCAGGCCACGCTGCTGCGTCCCACCCTGGTGTACGGCGCCGGCAGCGATCAGACCCTGTCGCGGATCGCGGCGATGGCGCGCCGCAGCGGTTTCTTCGTGCTGCCGGCCAACGCGCGCGGCCGGCGCCAACCGGTCCATGTGGCGGATCTGGCCGCGGCGGCGCAGGCGGTGGTGGACGCGCCGGCGACGCACGGACGCGCCTACGCGCTGCCGGGAGGCGAGACGCTGGCGTATCGCGAGATGGTGCGCAGGACGCTGGCGGCGCTGCGGCCCGCGCCACGGTTGATCGTGCTGCCGTCGCCGGTGTTCGCGCTCGCGGTCGCGACGGCGCGGTGGAGCGGGCGCCTGCAGGGATTGAGTGGCGCGGCGGTGGCGCGGATGCGCGAGGACCTGGTGTTCGACGCCGGACCGGCACAGCGCGATTTCGGTTACGCGCCGCGTGCCTTCAGGCCGGACGCCGGCATGTTGCCGCCGTGAGCGCCGGGCGTCGCGCTCAGTAGCGCCAGCCCATCACCCGGTAGAACTTGGCCAGCACCCAGGCCGGCCCGATCAGCAGGTAGGTGAGATCGGTGAGGAAGCTCGGCTTGCGGCCCTCGATCTTGTGCCCGATGAACTGCGCGATCCAGGCGATCACGAACACCCCCAGCGCCAGCCAGAACAGATTGGCCACGCCCAGCACGCCTTCCAGCCAGCGGGTCAGCCAGGCCATCGCCACGAAGATCGCCAGCATGCCCAGGCCCAGCGGCCGCGACATCCGGTTGTAGAACATCCAGGCACCGAACATCGCCAGCGCCGCCCAGATGCCGGATTTCATCCAGGTGCCGAACACCGGGATGCACCACAGCAGGGCGATGACCGTCCACAGGATGGCGGGGACGGCGAAGATGTGGATCTTCTGGTTGGTGACGTTCTGGTGGTCGCCGGAATAGCTGGCGAACCAGCGGTCCACCGGGCGTTGCGCGGTCGCGTTCATTCATCCCTCCCGAGGATGCCGATGCGGCAGGGTATGGAGCATAGCGCAGGCGTGGCCGGCGCGCGCTGCGCCCGGGCCGGCGCCGGGGTTCAATGGCCGGATACGCGCGAGAACAGCTGGATCACCGCCACCCCGGCCACGATCAGGCCCATGCCGAGCACGGCCGGCAGGTCCAGGCTCTGCTTGAGCACCAGCCAGCCGATCAGGGCGATCAGCACGATGCCCGCCCCGGACCAGATCGCATAGGCGACGCCGATCGGGACGGTCTTCATCACCAGCGACAGGCAATAGAAGGCGATGCCGTAGCCGGCCGCCACGATCAGCGAGGGCCCGAGCCGGGTGAAGCCGGCCGCCGATTTCAACGCGCTGGTGGCGACCACCTCGGCCACGATGGCAATGGCCAGATACAGGTAACCCGGATTCATGGACGAGGCCGGCGACGTGCGGACAGCACGGGATGGCGATGCTAGCCCACGCCGCGGTGAACGCCACCCGACCCGCCGGTGGCGCACTCCCGTATCCCGTAGGAGCGGCCTCCGGCCGCGAGCTCCCGCCCCGGGATCAATCCAACCGCAGATCAGCCAACCGCAGCAGCGCTTCGGCGTACTTGGCGCGGGTGCGTTCGATGACCTCGGCGGGCAGATGCGGACCCGGTGCGGTCTTGTTCCAGTCCAGCGTTTCCAGGTAGTCGCGCACGAACTGCTTGTCGTAGCTCGGCGGGCTGGTGCCGACTTCGTATTGATCCGCCGGCCAGTAGCGCGAGGAATCGGGCGTCAGCATCTCGTCCATGATGTACAGGCGGCCGTCGGCGTCGGTGCCGAACTCGAACTTGGTGTCGGCCAGCAGGATGCCGCGCTCGGCCGCGTATTCGGCGGCATGGCGGTAGATGCGCAGGGTGGCGTCGCGCACGCGCTCGGCCAGTTCCGCGCCCACGGTCTTGACCATGGCGTCGAAGTCGATGTTCTCGTCGTGGTCGCCGACCGCCGCCTTGGTGGAGGGCGTGAAGATCGGTTCGGCCAGACGCTCGGCCTGGCGCAGGCCGTCGGGCAGCTCGATGCCGCTGACCTTGCCGGTGCGCTGGTAGTCCTTCCAGCCGCTGCCGATCAGGTAGCCGCGGGCGATGGCTTCCACCGGCACCGGCTTGAGCCTGCGGGTCACCACCGCGCGCTTGGCATACAGCGCCGGATCCACGCCGTCGGGCAGCACGCGGGCCACATCGATGCCGGTCAGGTGGTTGGGCAGCAGGTGGGCGGTCTTGGCGAACCAGAAGTTGGAGATCTGGCAGAGCATCTCGCCCTTGCCGGGAATCGGATCCGGCAGCACCACATCGAACGCGCTGAGGCGATCGGTGGCGACCATCAGCAGGTAGTCGCCGGGTGGCGCGTCGGCGGGCAGGCGCTCGCGGGGGATGTCGAACACATCGCGGACCTTGCCGCGGTGGCGCAACGGCAGGCCGGGCAGATCGGATTGAAGCAACGTCGTCGGCACAAATACTCCTCGGGGAGTCCGGATTTCGGTCGGAAGGGCGCGCGCGGCGCGCCCGAAGTCCTCCCCCGCTCCCGTGTCCCGCAAGCCGCCTGGGCGTGCCCGGGACCCGGCCGGGCCGCGTAGTGTACGGCGATGCCGGGCCGCTGTGCCGTAAAATGGCCGCCAATTTCAGGGAAACCCCACCCGGATGAAGCGCTGGTACGGGAAATTGCTCGGATTCATCGCCGGCTGGCTACTGATGAGGCACCCGGTGGGCGGCCTGATCGGCCTGCTGATCGGCCACGCCTTCGACGAGGACTGGTTCAAGCTGTCCCGGGACAACCCCTACCGGGTGTTCAACCTCACCAGCGACGCCACCGACGCCGAGATCGACCAGGCCTACCGTCGGCTGATTTCCCAGTACCACCCCGACAAGTACGCCGGCGCCGCCGAGGAACTGCGCCGGCAGGCCGAGCGCAAGGCCGGCGAAATCAACGCCGCCTACGACCGCATCAAGACCCTGCGCCGGCGCTGACCGCCCAGGCGTCTTCCCGCCGCATCCACCCGACGAGAGCCCCATGTCCGACTGCCTGATTGCCCCCTCCATCCTGTCCGCCAACTTCGCCAGGCTGGGCGAGGAAGTCGACAACGTGATCGCCGCGGGCGCCGACTGGGTCCATTTCGACGTGATGGACAACCACTACGTCCCCAACCTCACCATCGGCCCGATGGTCTGCCAGGCGCTGCGCAAGCACGGCGTCACCGCGCCGATCGACGTGCACCTGATGGTGGAACCGGTGGATCGGATCATTCCGGACTTCGCCGAGGCAGGCGCCAGCATCATCAGCTTCCATCCGGAAGCCTCGCGCCATGTCCATCGCACCGTCCAGTTGATCAAGTCTCACGGCTGCAAGGCCGGGCTGGTGCTCAATCCGGCCACGCCGGTGGACGTGCTGGACTGGGTGCTGGCGGATCTGGATCTGGTCCTGCTGATGTCGGTGAATCCCGGTTTCGGCGGCCAGGCGTTCATTCCTTCCGCACTCGACAAGCTGCGCGCCGTGCGGGAAAAGATTGACGCCTCCGGCAAGGCCATCCGGCTGGAAATCGATGGTGGCGTGAAGGCCGACAACATCGGTGAAATCGCCGCCGCGGGCGCCGACACCTTCGTCGCCGGCTCGGCGATCTTCAACGCGCCGGATTACGCCGATGTCATCCGCCGCATGCGCGAAGCCGTCGCCGCCGCGCGTTGAGTAGAGCGGAGCTTGCTCCGCTGTTCGGGTTGATTCCGTGAGAAGAGCAGCCGAGCAAGCTCGGCTCTACGCGCAAATCCCGGAAAAAGGAAAGGCGGCGGCCAACGGCCACCGCCTTCCCGGAAAATTGGAGGCTGATCCTGCCTCCGCCCGTCGTCCCTGCTATGACTTTCCATGCTACGGGCGCTGGATGACATCCGGATGACAACCGGCCGCCACCACGACCGCCCGTGATGGCGGCCGGAGCGGGCGTTCCGCATCCTTCATGCCCCCGCGCGTTAACCTGCCGGCATGCGCGACCTGCTAGCGTTTGCCATCCTCTTCTTCATCCTCGTTCATGCAGACAGCGCACTGGCGTCTCATCCTCAATGGCAAAGCGGCGGGTGACGATGCCCTGCGCGCGGCGGTCGCGCACTGGCGTGAACGCGGGATCACGCTGGAAGTACGTGTGACCTGGGAAGCCGGCGATGCCGAACGCCATGTATCCGAAGCAATCGCCGAAGGCGTGGACACGCTGGTCGCCGCAGGCGGCGATGGAACCCTCAGCGAAGTGGCGACCGCCCTGGCCCATCGCGAGGAAACCGCCGACGCACTCCCCACGCTGGCCCTGGTGCCGCTGGGCACGGCCAACGATTTCGCCATGGCGGCCGGCATTCCGCCGGAACCCGCAGACGCGCTGGGGTTGGCGGCTGCCGGACCCGCGGTGGCGATCGATCTGCTGAGAATCGACGCCGGCGATGAGGTGCACTGGTGCGCCAACCTGGCCAGCGGCGGGTTCGGCACGGATGTGACCGTGGAAACCGACGAGGGACTGAAGAAAGTGCTGGGCGGACTGGCCTACCTGGTCACCGGCATCGCCCGTCTTGGCCGCATCGATCCAATCGTGGCGGAACTGCGCGGCCCGGAGTTCGCCTGGAGCGGCGAGTTCATCGCGCTGGGCATCGGCAACGGGCGGCAGGCCGGCGGCGGACAGGCGCTGTGTCCGGACGCCCTGGCCAACGACGGACAACTCGATCTGACCATCGTGCCCACGCTCGACGGCGAAGTGGGCGCGACCGTGGGCACCCTGCTGACCCAGGGCAAGCGCGAGGCGCTGGAGCGGATCGCCACGCATGCGCGCCTGCCATGGGTCGAGTTGTCGGCGGTCGAGCCGCTCACCCTCAACCTCGACGGCGAACCGGTGCGTTCCCGGCATTTCCGCATCAGCTGCATCCCGGGCCGCCTGCGCATGCACCTGCCGCCGGATTGTCCGCTGCTGACGACGCACGGCTGATCCGGCCCCTCGACCCTATCCGGACTTCGCCGGAAGGGAGGTCAGAAGTGCTTGAACGCTGTTCCCGCGCAGGCGGGGACTCATTCCGCCCGGTGATCCACGACCCCAAGGACTGGCCCACCGGCCCGGCCATCGGGTAGAGTAGCCCCGTGTTCAGCCAGACGACCCCGCTTTCCGTTTCTTCCGCACGCCGCTGCTGGCGATGGTGGCCCGTTGCCGTCGTCTGCCATGCCCCCGCGTCCCGGAAGGAAAGCCGTCTTGATTTCGCTCGAGCAGTTCCAGCGCCACGCCGCTGAAGGTCACACCCGCATTCCCGTTGTCCGCGAAGTGCTGTCCGACCTGGACACGCCGCTCTCGGTCTACCTGAAACTCGCCGACGCCCCGCATACCTACCTGTTCGAATCGGTGGAAGGCGGCGAGCGTTTTGGCCGCTACTCGATCATCGGCCTGCCGGCGCGGCGGGTGATCAGCTTCCGCGGGCACACGCTGGAAATCCGCGAACGCGGCGAACGGGTGGAGCGCCGCGAAGTGGCCGATCCCTTCGCCGAGGTCGAGGCGCTGCGCGCCGCGCACACCGTGCCACGACTCGAGGGGCTCCCCGGTTTCACCGGCGGGCTGGTCGGCTGGTTCGGTTTCGAGTGCATCGGCTACATCGAGCCGCGCCTGAGCGGTGGCGACAAGCCCGACGAACTCGATACCCCGGACATCCTGTTGATGCTGTCGGAAGAACTGGCGGTATTCGACAACCTAAAGGGTCGCCTGTACCTGATCGTGCACGCGGATCCGCGCGAGGACGGCGCCTGGGAACGCGCGCAGGCGCGCCTGGACGCGCTGACCGCCAAGCTGCGCCAGCCCGGCGCGGGCTATCCGGCGCCGATCACCCGCGACGTGCTCGACGAAAGCCATTTCGTCTCCGGTTTCACCCGCGAAGGCTTCATCGCCGCGGTGGAAAAATCGAAGGACTACATCCGTGCCGGCGACATCTTCCAGGTCGTGCTTTCGCAGCGCCTGAGCGTGCCGTTCAACGCGCGTCCGGTCGATGTGTACCGCGCCCTGCGCGCGCTGAATCCGTCGCCCTACATGTATTTCCTTGATGTCGGCGACATCCAGGTGGTCGGTTCGTCGCCGGAAATCCTGGTGCGCCTGCAGGACGGCGAAGTCACCGTGCGTCCGATCGCCGGCACCCGTCCGCGCGGTCGCACCCACGACGAGGATCTGGCGCTGGAAGCCGAACTGCTGGCCGATCCCAAGGAGCGCGCCGAGCACCTGATGCTGATCGACCTCGGCCGCAACGATGCCGGTCGCGTCTCCAAGGCCGGCTCGGTGCAGGTAGGCGAACAGTTCGTCATCGAACGCTACAGCCACGTCATGCACATCGTCAGCGAAGTGACCGGCCGGCTGCTGCCGGGCCTGAGCTACGCCGACGTGCTGCGCGCGACCTTTCCCGCCGGCACCGTCAGCGGCGCGCCGAAGATCCGCGCGCTGGAAGTCATCCGCGAGCTGGAACCGATCAAGCGCAATGTCTATGCCGGCAGCATCGGCTACATCGGCTGGCACGGCGACGCCGACACCGCCATCGCCATCCGTACCGCGGTCATCAAGGACGGCCGCCTGCACGTGCAGGCCGGCGCCGGCATCGTCTACGACTCGGATCCGGACAAGGAATGGGACGAGACGATGAACAAGGGCCGCGCGCTGTTCCGCGCGGTGGCCGAAGCGGCGAAGGGACTGTGATTCCACGGAAAGCGGGGAACAGGACGATGCGAATGATGAAGACATGGCTGGCTGCGTTGCTGCTGTCCGTACCGATGCTGGCGGTTGCACAGATGAACGCCTTGCCGGCGCAGCCACACCTGCTGGTGAAAGGCGAGGGAGCACGGACGGTGATGCCGGACCGTTTCACCGTCGTCCTCAACCTGCAGTCGGTGAACCCGGATGCCGATCTGGCACGTCGCGCCGTACAGGGAAACGTCGAACAGCTGATCGGTGCCTTGAAGCGTCACCGGGTGCTGAAAGATACGCTTTACGCTTCGTCGTTCTCCGTTTCGCCCATGCATGAGTTCCGCGACCAGCGTCAGGTCTTCGTCGGTAATCGCGTGGCCAGGCAAATCCGCGGTACCTTCGCCCAGTTGGCTGATATCCAGGCGTTTCTGGCGGAAGTCAAAGCGAGCGAGGACGTCCAGATAGCCGAGCTTGTGCCGGGTTACTCGAAGGAACCGGAGTTGCGTGCGGAACTCAAGCGCGAGGCGGTCAAACAGACCCGGGGCACCGCGGCCAGCCTGGCGGACGCCTACGGCACCCGCATCACCGGCCTGTACAGCATTTCCGATGTTGCTCCGAGCTTTTCCTACGGCGTACAGGCAGGAACCTGGCCGAGCCGTTCCGTCAGTGTCCATGGCGGCCCCTGGACACCGCCCGCGCCGCCGGCACCGGTCGCGGATGTCGGTGCGCAGGTCGACAGCCTCGAAACCGGCACCCTCACCTTCACCGAAAACGTGTACGCGATCTTCCTGATCGCACCCTAGCCACCGCATTCCTCTTTCCGTTGAAAGAGGGGAGTCCCCCATGCTCCTGATGATCGACAACTACGACAGCTTCACCTACAACCTCGTGCAGTACCTGCAGTCGCTGGGCGCCGAGGTGAAGGTGGTGCGCAACGATGCGCTGACGGTGGACGAAATCGTGCGACTGGCGCCGGAACGCATCGTCATTTCGCCCGGCCCGTGCACGCCCAACGAGGCGGGCGTCTCGCTGGACGTGATTGAATCGCTGGGGCGGAATACGCCCATCCTCGGCGTGTGCCTGGGCCACCAGAGCATCGGCCAGGCGTACGGCGGCAAGGTGATCCGCGCCGGCCAGATCATGCACGGCAAGACCTCGCGCATCCGCCACGAGGGCCGGGGGGTGTTCGCCGGTTTGCCGGATGCCTACGAGGCCACCCGCTACCACTCGCTGGTGGTCGAACGCGGCTCGCTGCCGGACGCGCTGGAGATCACCGCCTGGACCGAGAACGAGGATGGCTCGTTCGAGGAGATCATGGGGCTGCGGCACCGCGAGTTCCCGGTCGAAGGCGTGCAGTTCCACCCGGAATCGATCCTGACCGAGCACGGTCATGCGCTGCTGAAGAACTTCCTTGAACGATAGAGCCACCGGCCGGCCTGCCCACGCCGCCGCCAAGCCACGCGGGAATCCCACCATGCCCCTTACTCCCCAGGAAGCGCTGCAACGGACCATCGAGCATCGCGAGATCTTCCACGACGAGATGGTCGACCTGATGCGCCAGATCATGCGCGGCGACGTCTCGCCGACGATGACCGCGGCCATCCTCACCGGCCTGCGGGTCAAGAAGGAAACCGTCGGCGAGATCGCCGGCGCCGCCACCGTGATGCGCGAGTTCTCGCGCCCGGTGCCGATCACCGACACCCGCCACCTGGTCGACATCGTCGGCACCGGCGGCGACGGCTCGCACACCTTCAACATTTCGACCTGTTCGATGTTCGTGGCCGCGGCGGCGGGCGCCAAGGTCGCCAAGCACGGCAACCGCAGCGTGTCCTCCAAATCCGGCAGCGCCGACGTGCTGGAAGCGCTGGGCGCGGCGATCGAACTGCAACCGGAACAGGTGGCGGATTCCATCGAACAGACCGGCATCGGCTTCATGTTCGCGCCGGTCCATCATCCGGCGATGAAGGTGGTCGCCCCGGTCCGCCGCGAAATGGGCGTGCGCACGATCTTCAACATCCTCGGCCCGCTGACCAATCCGGCCGGCGCGCCCAACATCCTGATGGGCGTGTTCCATCCCGATCTGGTCGGCATCCAGGCGCGGGTGATGCACGAACTGGGCGCCGAGCGCGCGCTGGTGGTGTGGGGCCGGGACGGCATGGACGAACTGTCGCTGGGCGCGGCCACCCTGGTCGGCGAGCTGCGCGACGGCGTGGTGCGCGAATACGAGGTACATCCGGAGGATTTCGGCATCGCGATGTCCGCCAGCCGCAACCTGAGGGTGGCCGACGCGGCGGAGTCGAAGGCGATCCTGCTGGGGGTGCTGGACAACCGGCCCGGTCCGGCCCGCGACATCGTCGCGCTCAATGCCGGCGCGGCCCTGTACGTGGCCGGCGTGGCCGACAGCATCGAGGACGGCATCGCCCGCGCCCGCGAGGCCATCACCGACGGCCGGGCCGCCGCGCGGCTGCATTCCTTCGTCGAGACCACCCGGCGCCTGGCCGGGGGAGGGAAGTAGAGATGGCCGGCAACGGTTTCGCCCAGCTTCCCAAGCCACCGTACTACGCGGTGATCTTCTCCTCGCAGCGCAACGCCAGCGACGACGAGGGCTACGGCGCGATGGCCCAGCGGATGGTCGAACTGGCCGCGCAGCAGCCGGGTTTCCTGGGCGTCGAGTCCACCCGCGGGAGCGACGGATTCGGCATCACCGTCGCGTACTGGGACAGCGAGGACGCCATCCGCGCCTGGCGCCAGCACGCCGAACACACGGCGGCGCGCGAGCAGGGCCGGCGCGACTGGTACGATCACTTCGAATTGCGCGTGGCCAGGGTGGAACGTGCCTACGGCTGGGACCGCGGATAGCCAGCCCGGCATCGCCCCGCGGACGATCAGCACACAGACCGGAATTCCATGAGCGACATCCTCAACACCATCCTCGCCCGCAAGACCGAGGAAATCGCCGAGCGCAGCGCCCGCGTGCCGCTGGCCGACCTGATCGCGCGCGCTGCCGACGTACCTGACACGCGGGGTTTTGCCGACGCGCTCAACGCGATGATCGCGCAGGGCGATCCGGCGGTGATTGCGGAGGTCAAGAAGGCCAGTCCGTCCAAGGGCGTGATCCGCCCCGACTTCCGCCCGGCCGACATCGCGGTCAGCTACGAGTTCGGCGGCGCGGCCTGCCTGTCGGTGCTGACCGACGTGGATTTCTTCCAGGGCGCGGACGACTACCTACGCCAGGCCCGCGACGCCTGCACCCTGCCGGTGCTGCGCAAGGACTTCACCGTCGATCCCTACCAGGTGTACGAGGCGCGCGTGCTGGGCGCGGACTGCATCCTGCTGATCGTCGCCGCGCTGGATGACCACCAACTGGTCGATCTGTCCGGCCTGGCAATGCAACTGGACATGGACGTGCTGGTGGAAGTGCACGACATCGACGAACTTGAGCGCGCCCTGCAGGTGCCGGTGCCGCTGGTCGGCATCAACAACCGCAACCTGCGCACTTTCGACGTCTCGCTGGAGACGACGCTGGCGATGAAGGACGCGGTGCCGCGCGACCGCCTGCTGGTGACCGAGAGCGGCATCCTGGTGCCGGACGACGTGAACCGGATGCGCGCCGCCGGGGTCAATGCGTTCCTGGTCGGCGAGACCTTCATGCGCGCGGACGAACCGGGCGAGGCGTTGCGTCAGCTATTCTTCGCGTCATGAGCGATCTTCCCTATCCGAAGCCGCGCCCCGAGGCGCCGCTGGTGGTGTTCGACTTCGACCACACCCTGTACGCCGGTGATTCCGGCGGCCATCTGGTGACCTGGCTGATCAAGCGCAATCCGCTGCGCGCCGCCGTGGCGATCGTCGCCTCGGTGGTGCTGGGGCCGATGGTGGCGTTCCTGCCGACCCGCCGCTACGGCATCTCCGGCTACATCTGGATCGGCACCTTCGGCCTGCACGGGCGCCGCGGTTTCGATGCGCTGATCGATCGCTACGTCGCCACCCATCGCGAGGAAGTGCGGCAGCGGTTGCTGCCGGTCGCGCTGGAGGTGTTCCGCCAGCATCGTGCCTCCGGCGACCGCGTGGTGGTCGCCACCGGCGCACCGCCGGAACTGGCGCGCGCGATCCTCAGTTTCGTCGCCCACGAGGACGTGCCGGTGGTCGGTACCGCGGTGGGCCCGCGCTTCGGCGCGGTGGTTGCGACCCGCCATTGCCACAACGAAGAGAAGATGCGGATGCTGCGCGAGCGTGGCTATGGCGAGGTCGCCGTGGCCTATTCGGACAGCAGCGCCGATCTGCCGCTGCTCAAGGCCGCGCGCGCGCCGGTGGTGGTGAACCCGAAACCCGGCCGGGTCGAGATGTTCCGGCGGGTGCTGCCGGCCGGCACGCCCATCCTCAACTGGGGCTGCCGCGATCGCGGCGGCGAGCCGGTGTCCTGACGGGGCGGGCTGGATTCACAGTCGCTCGGGGGCGTTCCAGTCCCTGATCAGGTCCATCAGGTCGTGATGGACGAAATCCTGGTACTCGCCGGCGTCATAGAACCGGCCGTAGCAGTTCTTGCAGCTCTCGAACCAGATGTGCGGCTGCTGCGGATCGACCATGCGCACCAGATCCCAGTGGCCGATGCAGACCGGGCACTGGATGCGGTCGACCTCGTTGCACTTTTCGCCCCGCGCCGGATCGCCGGTATCGATCTCGTCCACGCGCTCCTTCAGGAGTTCATGGGTACGCATGTCGAACCACAGTCCCTTGCAGTGCGTGCAGCGGTGCACGTCGGCCTCGGGCAGGTTCAGCCGCTCCATCGCGTGGTGGCATTTGGGGCACTGCATGGCATGGCTCGCGGCGAGGGAAGTGCGGATAAGTTAGCGGGCGCGGCGCGCCTTGCCCAGCGTTCAGAACAGCCAGGCCGCGCCGATGTGGTACAGGCTGATGCACAGGACCAGCACGCCGACCACGGTCAGCACGACCCGCTCGGGCACATGGCGCACCAGATAGGCCGCCAGCGGGGCGGCAAGCACGCCGCCGATCAGCAGGCCCAGCACGATTTCCAGGTGCTGCAGGCCGATGCTCAGGAAGAAGGTCAGCGAGACGGCGAGGGTGATCACGAACTCGGCCGCGTTGACCGTGCCGATGGTGGTGCGCGCCTTGCCGCCGCCCGCGAGCAGGGTCGAAGTCGCCAGCGGGCCCCAGCCGCCGCCGCCGCTGGCATCCAGCAGCCCGGCGAAGAAGCCCAGCAGCGGCACCCGCTGGATCTGCTTCTTCGGCATGAAGCGGCCGAACGAGCGCAGCAGGATCAGGATCGACAACAGCAGCAGGTATAGGTAGACGAAGGGACGGATGGCTTCGCCGGGCAGTCGGGTGAGCACGTAGGCGCCGATGACGCCGCCGAGCGCGCCGGACAGGGTCAGGCGCCAGAACAGGCGTTTGTCGATGTTGCGGAAATAGGCGTGCGAGGCGCCGGAGACACCGGTGGTGAAGACCTCGGCCGTATGCACGCTGGCGCTGACCGCCGCCGGCGGCAGCCCCATGCCGAGCAGAATCGAGGAGGAGACCAGGCCGAAAGCCATGCCCAGCGCGCCATCCACCAATTGCGCGCCCAGGCCGATCAGGATGAACCAGTAAAACTCGCTTCCAAACTCCATCCAGCGCTTCCCGTGGGGCAGGAATACCCGGTTTGCGCGGTCAGGATAACCGGAGGCGGGCGGGCCGGGTCCATCCGGACCCGGCGGAACCATCAATGTGACGCGTCAGCGCGTGCCGTACAGCACCACGGTCTTGCCGCGGGCATGCAGGGTGCCGTCGGCCTGCAGCTTCTTCAGCACGCGGCCGGCCATCTCGCGGGAACAGCCCACCAGACGCGCCAGTTCCTGGCGGGAGACGCGCAGCTGGGTGCCCTGGGGATGGCTCATGGCCTCCGGCTCGCGAGCCAGATCGTGCAGGGTGCGCACGATGCGGTCGGTGACGTCCAGGAAGGCCAGCCGGCTGGCTTTCCTGCTAGTGTCCAGCAGTCGGCGCGACAGCTGCGCGCCGATGGCGTAGAGCAGCTTGGGCGCATCGGCGGACAGCGAGCCCAGAAACAGCTGGTGCAGGCGCTCGTAGCTGATCTCGGCCAGTTCGCACTGGGTCCGGGTGCGCAGGATGACTTCCCGGCGGTCGGACTCGATGAACAGTCCCATCTCGCCGACGAACTCGCCGCTACCGAAATAGCCGAGCACAAGCTCGCGGTCGTCATCTTCTTCCGTGATGATGCTCACAGAACCACTGACCACATAGTAGAGTGTGCCGGCCGGGTCCCCCGGACGGAACACATCCGCCCGGGCCGGATACCGGCGACGGTGGCTGTGGGCGAGGAAACGCTCGATCGTGGCGGCGTCCGGCGTCAGCGGGCTGGCGGCGGTACGAGCGGGGGCGGAAAGAGGCAGGCCAGGGCTCATGATGGTCGGGGCGGTGAATTCAGGAAGCTTAGTCCCAATACGCCCCGGACAGCAAACCCGGGCCATGCAAGCGCCGGGCCAAACCCGCGTCGGCCGGCCGTCGGGGCCGGACATTTCGTTGTCACGTCGTTTGCCCCATAATTCGGCCCCTTCCCCATTACCCCCAAAGAGGGACCGCTGCCGTGGTAAAACCACTGCCTCGCCTAAGGCTGCAAGGTTTCAACAACCTCACCAAGGCGCTGAGCTTCAACATCTATGACGTGTGCTACGCCGTTTCCGAAGACGAGCGCCAGCGCTACATCGAATACATCGACGAAGAGTACAACGCCGATCGCCTCACCCAGATCCTGACGGATGTGGCGGAGATCATCGGTGCCAACATCCTCAACGTGGCCCGCCAGGACTACGACCCGCAGGGTGCGTCGGTGACGATCCTGATCTCCGAAGAACCGGTGATCGACAAGAAGCAGGCAGGCAAGGAGATCATCTCCGATGCGGTGGTGGCGCACATGGACAAGAGCCATATCACCGTGCACACCTATCCGGAGACCCATCCGCAGCACGGCATCGCCACGTTCCGCGCCGACATCGACGTCGCCACCTGCGGCGTGATTTCGCCGCTGAAGGCACTGAACTACCTGATCGAGAGCCTGGAGTCCGACATCGTCATCATGGACTACCGGGTGCGTGGCTTCACCCGCGACGTGAAGGGCAAGAAGCACTACATCGATCACAAGATCAACTCGATCCAGAACTTCCTGGCGAACAACATCAAGTCGCGCTACGAGATGTTCGACGTCAACGTCTACCAGGAAAACATCTTCCACACGAAGATGCACCTGAAGGACTTCGACCTGGATCAGTACCTGTTCGAAGAGAAGGCCAAGAACCTGTCGTTCAAGGAACGGATGAAGATCGAAGCGCTGCTCAAGCGCGAGATCGAGGAACTGTTCCACGGGCGCAACCTGTCCGAGTAACCGGCAGCCCCGCGCCGGTTACATCCGGTTCGGGCGCACGGGTTCACACTGGCGCGCAAATCAGGCGGGACGACCCGCCCGCGGCCCGCAAGTCGCGAAAGCAGGACCGACGGCGGTCCGGAGCGAAAGTTCCGGGCCGCTTTTTCGTTGGCGCCCCGGGCACAACCTGGAGGAAAGACGTATGGCATGGGTATATCTGGTGCTGGCCGGCCTGCTGGAAGTGGTGTGGGCGATGGGCCTGAAGTATTCGGAGGGCTTCAGCCGGCTGTGGCCGAGCCTGATCACGGTGGTCGCGATGGTGGCCAGCTTCTGGCTGCTGGCGACCGCGCTCAAGCAGATACCGCTGGGCACCGGCTACGCGGTCTGGGTGGGCATCGGCGCGGTCGGCACGGCCCTGTTGGGCATGCTGGTGCTGAAGGAGCCAGCGACGGTGGCGCGGCTGGTCTGCATCGGCCTGATCATCGCCGGCATCGCCGGGCTCAAGCTCACCTCGAACGGGTAGGCAGGCCCGGCTCCGTCTTCACCGTCCCGGGTAGGCGAACGGCAATACGCCGTGGTCCCGGCGAAGGCGGGGACCCATCGGCCATGACTGCGCCCGGGATGGACGAGTGGCGAACCCCGTCGCTTCCGAAAAGAACGGGACAGTGGGCGGCGGAGGGCCGCGGAAAACTGGTTCTTCGGGCTACCTACAGGCGGTAGGCGACCGTCTTCATGAAGCGCGAGGCGGCCGCCATCAGGGTGGGAATCGGCGGTGGCAGCACCCGCGCGCCGGCCTGTTCGGCGTGGTCGGCGTGGCGGGCCTCGTCGGCCTTCATCACCTTGAGGATTTCGCGGCTGCGCAGATCCGCCTCGGGCAGGGTTTCCAGATGCTCGTCCAGGTGCGCTTCGACCTGGTGCTCGGTTTCCACCACGAAGCCCAGGCTCCAGCCGTCGCCGCGCAGGCCCGCGAGTGCGCCAAGGGCGTAGCTGCCGCCGTACCAGAGCGGGTTGAACAGGCTCGGCCGGCTGTCCAGCTCGCGCAGGCGATCGGCGCACCAGGCCAGGTGGTCGGTCTCTTCCTGGGCAGCTTCCAGCAGGTGGGCCTTGGTCGCGTCGTCGCGTGCGACGGCGGCCTGACCGAAATACAGCCCCTGCGCGCAGACCTCGCCGACGTGGTTGATCCGCATCAGTCCTGCCGCGTGGCGGCGCTCGCCGGCGTCCAGTTCCACCTCCGGGGTGTCCCCGGCGGGGTTCGGACGCTGCGCGGCCGGGCTGCCGAACACGGTTTCCAGGGCGCGCTGGGTCTCGATCAGGAACTGGTCCAGCGGGGTATGCAGGCGGAGCGGACGCATGGGGCGGGCAACAGTGGATGGGTGGGCGGATTCTCGCCCCCGCCGCTCCCCCTGCCAACCCGGCGCGCGGCGGCGCCCGGATTCCGCCAGGGGCCGACTTGCACGCCGGCCATCCGGCCAGTACAATCCCGCTTCTTTCGCTCCACCCTTCACATCGCGTGGCAAAGTTCCGTCGGCACCCGCCGGCGCAATCCGCCCGACCAACACCTAGAGTTCCGTCATGAAGACCTTCACCGCCAAGTCCGAGACCGTCCAGCGCGACTGGTATCTCGTCGACGCCACCGGCAAGACGCTCGGCCGTCTGTCCACCGAACTGGCCCGCCGCCTGCGTGGCAAGCACAAGCCCGTTTACACCCCGCACGTCGATACCGGCGATTACCTCGTCGTGATCAACGCCGAGAAGATCGCGGTGACCGGCAACAAGCTGGCGGACAAGAAGTACCACCGCTTCACCGGCTACATCGGCAACCTGAAGACGGAAACCCTGGCGCAGGCGCTGGAACGTCATCCGGAGCGCGTGATCGAGACCGCCGTGAAGGGCATGCTGCCGAAGGGCCCGCTGGGCCGCGACATGTACCGCAAGCTCAAGGTCTACGCCGGCCCGAATCATCCGCACGCCGCTCAGCAGCCGCAGGTCCTGGACATCTAATCATGGCTATCACTCAGAACTACGGCACCGGCCGTCGCAAGTCTTCCACCGCCCGCGTGTTCCTGCGCAAGGGCACCGGCAACATCACCGTCAATGGTCGTCCGCTGGACGAGTTCTTTGGCCGTGAGACCGCGCGCATGATCGTGCGCCAGCCGCTGGAATTGACCAAGAACACCGAGAATTTCGACATCGTCGCCACCGCTTCCGGCGGCGGCACCACCGGCCAGGCCGGCGCCATCCGCCTGGGCATCGCCCGCGCGCTGGTGGAATATGACGAAACCCTGAAGACCGAGCTGCGCAAGGCCGGCTTCGTGACCCGCGACGCCCGCGAGGTCGAGCGCAAGAAGGTTGGTCTGCACAAAGCACGTCGTGCAACCCAGTTCTCGAAGCGCTAAACTACGCTCCACACGTTTTACAGCCCCGTCGCCAAGCGGTAAGGCACCTGACTCTGACTCAGGCATTCGGTGGTTCGAATCCATCCGGGGCTGCCAACTCGAAGACCGGTCACCTTGGCTCCGCCAGGGGACCGGAATCCAGCAAAAGCCCGCCTCGTGCGGGTTTTTGCTTTTGCCGAGGACCATGCGATGGTCGCGACGTTCCTGCCGCCCTTCATCCCCGCCGCGCAGCTGCTGCCGCAGATGCGCCAGCGCGGTTATGCCGTACTCGAACCGGCCACCGTCGGCGAGCTGTGCGGTTTCCCGGTCCCGGCCCTGGACGTGTTCAAGCCGGACTGGGACCACCTGGCGGTCGATGAATACCTGAAGGATGGCGGTCGCTACCGGCGGCGACGACATTCCTGCTTCGTCGTCGAAGGCGATGAGTTGGGCCAGGCGCCACATCGCGCGCATTGGCAATCGTTGGACTACAACGCCCTGCACGGCGGCATGCGCCGCTGGTTCGAGCCGATGCGCCCGGAGACCGCCGGCCACCCGCTGTGGCGGCACCTGCTGATGGCGCTGGGCCGGGTCTGCTCGGAGCTGAAAGGGGAACGTCCCTGGTACGTCGAGGCCCACCAGTTCCGCATCGACACCACGGACGGCATTGGCCGCCCCACGCCCGAAGGCGCCCACCGCGACGGCGTGGATTTCGTGGCGGTGATGCTGGTGGATCGGGTCGGCATCAAGGGCGGCGAAACCCGCGTGTTCGAGGCGGCGGGCCCGGATGGTCAGCGCTTCACCCTGGAAGCACCCTGGTCACTGATGTTCCTGGATGATGCCCGGGTGATCCACGAATCCACCCCCATCCAGCCGGTCGAAGGGCAGGCGGGTCACCGCGATACGCTGGTGCTGACCTTCCGCGCGGATGGCTTCCAGGGCGACTGACAGCGTGGCGCGCGGGTAGTTACAATTGAAACCATAATCAGCAGAGGTCCGCAGAGCGATGAAACTGGGTTCGTTGAAGGAAGGCGGCCGCGACGGCACGCTGGTGGTGGTTTCCCGTGACCTGACCCGCGCCGTGCGCGCGACCGGCATCGCCGCGACCCTGCAGCAGGCGCTGGAAGACTGGTCCAATGTGGCGCCGCGCCTCAATGCCCTGTCCGAATCGCTCAACCATGGCGACGCCGACGGGGTGTTCGATCTGGATCACAAGGCGTTGGCCGCGCCGCTGCCACGCGCCTACGAATTCGTCGACGGCAGCGCCTACCTGCCGCACGTCGAGCGGGTGCGACGCGCCCGCAACGCCGAAGTGCCGGAGAGTTTCTACACCGATCCGCTGATGTACCAGGCGACCAGCGCCGGCTTCTACGGCCCGCGCGATCCGGTTCGGGTGGTCAGCGAGGACTACGGCATCGATCTGGAAGCGGAAATCCTCGTGGTCACCGACGATGTGCCGATGGCGGTCACCCCGGAGCAGGCCGCGGGACACATCCAGCTGATCGGTCTGGTCAACGACGTGTCGCTGCGCAACCTGATCCCGCCGGAACTGGCCAAGGGCTTCGGCTTCCTGCAATCCAAGCCGCGCTCGGCGCTGTCGCCGGTGTTCGTCACGCCGGACGAACTGGGCGATTCCTGGCGCGGCAGCAAGGTCCACCGGCCGCTGCTGACCCACATCAACGGCGAATGGTTCGGTGCGCCCGAGGCCGGTGTGGACATGCAGTTCGATTTCGCCCAGTTGGTCGCCCACGCCGCCAAGACCCGTCCGCTTTCGGCCGGTACGCTGGTGGGGTCGGGCACGATCGCCAACGAGGACATCTCCAAGGGCGCGTCCTGCTTTGCCGAGCGACGCACGGTGGAGACCCTGCGGGACGGCAAGCCGAGCACCCCGTTCATGAAGTTCGGTGACGTGGTTCGCATTGAAATGCTGAACAGTGACGGCGATTCCATTTTTGGCGCAATCGAGCAGCGCATCGAGCCCCAGTCCTTGCCTTGAGCCGGCCGGGGAGCGCAAATGGACCAGACTGTCGCGTAGGGGGGCTCATGGGCGTTCGGCAACAGGGAAGGCAAATCGAAACGGAACGGAGTTTCCGCCATGGGTGAGCAACTGAAGCTCTATTCATACTGGCGTTCCAGCGCGGCCTACCGCGTGCGCATCGGCCTGAACCTCAAGGGCCTGGCCTACGAGACGATTCCGGTCCACTTGGTGCGCGAGGGCGGGCAGCAGCACCATCCCGATTACGTCGCCAAGAACCCGCAGCATCTGGTGCCCACCCTGCTGCACGGGACCCGGGTGATCCGGCAGTCGCTGGCGATCCTCGAATACCTCGACGAGGCCTGGCCATCTCCGCGGCTGTTGCCGATGACCGCGCGCGATCGCGCGCGGGTGCGCGCGCTGGCGCAGATGGTCACCAGCGACATCCATCCGCTCAACAACCTGCGCGTGCTGCAGTACTTCGAGAACACCTGGCACGTGCCGCATGCCGAGCGTGACGACTGGATCAAGCACTGGATCGTCGAAGGGTTTTCCGCGATGGAGACGCTGCTGTCGGGCGATGCCGCGACCGGCGCCTACTGCCACGGACAGACGCCCGGCATGGCCGATTGCTGCCTGATCCCGCAGATCTTCAATGCCCGCCGGTTCGGCGTGGACGTGGAGGCCTTCCCGACCCTGGTCAGGATCGAACAGACCTGCCTCGCGCTGCCGGCCTTCGATCTGGCGCGCCCGGAAAAGCAGCCCGACGCGCAGCCGTGAGGCGGCTTGCGCATCGGTGTGGTGGAGGCAGAGCGTAGCGGAGCAAGCTCCGCTCTGCGTACGTCAGCCGAAGCCGTGGGTGATGCGCGGGGACGAGGTACCCGGACTGGAATTCTCGTAGTCGGCGTAGGGATCGTGTTCGCCCTGGCTGCCTTCCGAGAGGCGGAACTTCAGCGCCAGGCCATCGCGCGAATCCGCGGCGCGCAGCGCCTCTTCCTGCTCGATCTGGCCCTCCTTGACCATCCGGAACAGGCACTGGTCGAAGGTCTCCATGCCTTCCTCCAGTGATTCCTCCATCGCCTGCTTGATCTCGTGGACCTGGCCGCGGCGCAGCAGGTCGCGGATCATCGGCGTGTTGATCAGGACCTCCGCCGCCGGCAGGCGACGTCCGTCCACGCCCTTGACCAGGCGCTGCGACACCACCGCGCGCAGGTTCAGCGCCAGGTTCATCAGCACGTTCTTGTGCGCGCTTTCCGGGAAGAAGTTGAGGATGCGCTCGATGGTCTGGTCGGCGTTGTTGGAGTGCAGCGTCGCCAGGCACAGGTGGCCGGTCTCGGCGAAGGCGATGGCCGCCTCCATCGTGGTCGCGTCCAGGATTTCGCCGATCAGGATCACGTCCGGCGCTTCACGCATCGCGTTCTTCAGCGCGTTGTGGAAGGCATGGGTATCCAGGCCGACCTCGCGCTGGTTGACGATCGACTGCTTGTGCTTGTGCAGGTATTCGATGGGATCCTCGATGGTGAGGATGTGCCCGGTGGTATTGCTGTTGCGATGGTCGATCATCGACGCCAGCGTGGTCGACTTGCCCGAACCGGTCGAACCCACGATCAGCACCAGCCCGCGCGGGGTCATGATGATGTCCTTGAGCACCGATGGCAGGTGCAGGTCCTCGATGGACGGGATCACGCTGCGGATGGCGCGGATCACCATGCCGACCTCGCCGCGCTGCTTGAACACGTTGACGCGGAAGCGTCCCGCGTCCTGCAGGGCGATGGCCATGTTCAGTTCCAGTTCGCGCTCGAACACGGGCACCTGGCCCTCGTCCATCAGCGAATAGGCAATCTTCTTGACCATGCCGGGCGGCAGGCCGGTATTGCCCAGCGGATAAAGCTTTCCTTCAATCTTGATATAGACCGGCGCCCCGGTGGTCAGGAACATGTCCGAGGCGTTTTTCTCGGTCATCAGCTTCAGGAAGTAGCCGATGTCCATGTGCGAGCATCCCCATTTGTGGCGGCCACCGTTGCAACGGGGGCGCAGGCTTCCGACAATGGCCGCGCGATCCCCTGATACGTCACGGCACCCAGATGATTCGTAGCTTCGCACAAATCCGCTTGCCCCTGTATGTGATGGTGGCCGCACTCGCGCTTGCCGGCGGGTCGGCATTCCCGATCCAGGCCCAGACGGCGCCCACGCCGGAACTGGAAACGGCGCGTCAGGCGGTGGAGCGCGCGGATCAGGCCGATGCCGATCAGTACGCCCCTGACCGCATGGCCATCGCGCGCCAGTTGCTCGCCCAGGCCCAGGCCGCGCAGAGCAGCCGCGACAAGAAACTGGCCCTGGACCTGGCCATCCGCGCGGCCGCCGACGCCGACGTGGCGCGTGCGCTGAGCCTGGAAGCGGTGGCGAACGCCGATGTCCAGCAACGCCGCGCGGAAATCGCCGATCTCCAGCGCAAGCTCGGCATGGAGGGCGGCCAATGAACCGGAATCTCCATCGCGCCGGCCTGCTGGCCCTGCTGTTGTCGCTCCCGTCCGGCGCGTTGCTGGCCGCGGACAATCCCGTCGTCGTCCAGCTCAGCCAGCGCCTGGCGGCGCTCCGCGCCAATCCCGAGTACGCCGAGCTGGCGGCGTTCGAACGCCTGCAGGCCCAGCAGGCCATCAGCGAACTGGCCGAGGCCCGGCGCAGTGTCCGCGAGCGGGCGCAGTACGTCGCCGAGCGGCGGGTGGAAATCGCCGAGATCGCCACCCGCACCCAGGCCGCGCAGCGCGAAGCCGGACGCCTCGATCGCACCCGCAGCGACCTGCTGGTGGAAGCCAGCCGCCGCGAGGCCGAGCGCGCCCGGCAGGAAGTCGAACGCATGCGCATCCAGGCCCAGATCCAGGCCGAGGAAGCCGAGCGCCTGCGCCAGGCCGCCGAAGCCGAGACGCTGGCCCGCCAGGACGCCGAACTGGCGCTGACCAGCGTGGCCGGCCAGCAGAGCGCCAAGCTCAGCGCCGCCCGGCAGAAGGAAGCGCGGCTGGCCCGCGAGGAAGCCGAACTGGTGTCCGGGACCAAACTGCCGGCTTCGAAGTTCGAGGCGCGCGGCGAAGTCTTCACCCTGCCGGCAAGCGCCTTCGCCAGCGGCTCGGCCAAGCTGTCGGAAGCCGGCCAGTCCAGCGCCAGTGCCTTGGCCGCCTACCTGCAGGCCAGTCCCAAGGCCAAGGCCCGGATCGAGGGCTTCGGCGACAAGCAGACCCCCGGTCAGCGCCGCGCCGATGCGTTGCGCGACGCCCTGATCGCGGCGGGCGTGCCCAAGGGCCGGATCCAGACGGCCGGCAAGGGCACCGGTTCGAGCAGCAAGGCCGTGGATCTGGTCGTTACGCAGTAAATTCTTGTTGTAAAACAATGACATGAACGAAGGACGGGGCGTTTCGGACGGACAGTCTGAACGCCCCGTTCGCCGTTCCGGACATGGCGGATCAAGGACTTGTGAAGGGGCTTGCCGGGGGCAGATGCGAGGAGTAGGGTCATATACCCAAGCGACCCCCGTCGCTTGGCTCACCGGAGAGTCGAGCCGATGACGTTGTTCACAGCCCCAGAGGAGAACGCCCCCGACGGCCAGGTCCGTGCGGGTGTTCCCGGTGGAGGCGCCCGCCATCCCGCTTCGACGTTCCGCTCCCAAGCCAACGCCCCGAGCCTGCCCAGGCCGGGGCGTTCGTTTTTCCGCTGAAGGAGGTACTCCCCATGTTCGAAGGTCAACCGCAGACTGAAATCGAAGCACTGATCAAGGCCGACCCGGAATTCAAGCAGCTGTACCAGCGCCATCGCGAACTCGACAAGAAGGTCACCGATGCCGAGCTGGGCGTGCTGCCCATCGATGACAACCTGCTGGGACAGATGAAGCGCGAGAAGCTCGCGACCAAGGAACGGCTGATCCGCATCTACGACGCGAAGCCGCACTGACCCACGACCCGCTCCTTCGTCGCGGGCGGCGGCGGCCTCCTCGTCGGCCGTCGCCGCCCGCGTCACTCGATGCGATAATCCGGGCTCCATCACGATCCGTGAGCGCGAGTCCGCAATGGCGATTCAATCTTCCGTTCTCCAGCTGATCGGCAACACGCCGATGATCAAGGCCCAACGCCTCGACACCGGCGTCTGCGAGCTGTTCCTCAAGCTGGAAAGCGCCAATCCCGGCGGATCCATCAAGGACCGTATCGGCCTGTCGATGATCGAGGCCGCCGAAAAGCGCGGCGATCTGAAGCCCGGCGCCACCCTGGTCGAAGGCACCGCCGGCAACACCGGCATCGGCCTGGCGCTGGTCGCCCAGCAGAAGGGCTACAAGCTGATCCTCGTGGTCCCGGACAAGATGAGCCGGGAGAAGATCTTCAATCTCAAGGCGATGGGCGCGGAAGTCGTGCTGACCCGCTCGGACGTGGCCAAGGGGCATCCGGAGTATTACCAGGACCTGGCCGCCCGCATCGCCAGCGAGACGCCGGGCGCCTACTTCATCAACCAGTTCGGCAACCCCGACAACCCGGCCGCGCACGAATTCGGCACCGGTCCGGAAATCCTGGCCCAGATGGACGGCAAGCTGGATGCGATCGTGTTCGGCTGCGGCAGTTCCGGCACCATGACCGGCCTGTCGCGCGCGTTCGCCAAGGACGCTCCGGGAGTCGAAATGGTGCTGGCCGACCCGGTCGGTTCCATCCTGACCCAGTACATCAACGAAGGCACCCTCAGCGAGAAATCGGGTACCTGGCTGGTGGAAGGCATCGGCGAGGATTTCCTGCCGCAGATTTCCGATTTCAGCCGGGTGAAGAAGGCCTATTCGATCAGCGACCGGGAGAGCTTCCTGACGGCGCGCGAGCTGCTGGCGAAGGAGGGTGTCCTCGGCGGTTCCTCCACCGGCACCCTGCTGGCCGCGGCGCTCAAGTACTGCCGCGAGCAGACCACGCCCAAGCGGGTGGTGGTGCTGGTGCCGGACACCGGCAACAAGTACCTGTCCAAGATGTACAACGACTACTGGATGCTGGACAACGGTTTCATCGAGCGTCCCCAGTACGGCGACCTGCGCGACCTGATCCTGCGACCCTACAGCCAGCGGGACACGGTGGTGGTCAGCCCGACCGACCTGCTCACCACCGCCTACCAGCGGATGAAGCTGTACGACGTGTCCCAGCTGCCGGTCATGGAAGGCGACAAACTGGTCGGCATCGTCGACGAAAGCGACGTGTTGCTGCACGTCTATGGCGACGAAGCGAGGTTCCGCGACCCGGTTTCCACGGCCATGGTCAGCAAACTGGATCGCCTGGACGTCCGTTCCCCCATCGAGGCCCTGCTGCCGGTGTTCGACCGCGGCCAGGTCGCCATCATCACCGACGGCGAGGCCTTCCTGGGGCTCATCACCCGAATCGACCTGCTGAATTACCTGAGGCGCCGGGCCCAGTAGACCCCGCGCCCCCGCCGGACGGCTGGGAAAGGCGTAAAAAGGACAGTACGTTAAGCCACGAATGTTAAAATTCGCGGTCGATTTCCAAAGGATTTGCCATGTCGGACCCCAAGCCCCAAGACGAGGCGGGCGGAGCTTCGCTCGCCCTCGCCACCCTGGCCATCCATGGCGGCCAGGCGCCCGACCCGAGCACCGGCGCGGTCATGCCGCCCATCTACGCCACCTCGACCTACGCCCAGGCCAGTCCGGGCGTGCACCAGGGTTTCGAATACTCGCGCACCCATAACCCCACGCGTTTCGCCTATGAGCGTTGCGTGGCGGCACTGGAAGGCGGCAGCAGAGGTTTCGCTTTCGCCTCCGGCATGGCGGCGACATCCACCGTGCTGGAACTGCTGGACAGCGGCAACCACGTCATCGCGATGGACGACATCTACGGCGGCAGCTATCGCCTGTTCGAGCGCGTGCGCAAGCGCAGCGCCGGCCTGGATTTCAGCTTCGTCGACCTCACCGACATCGCCGCTTTCGAAGCCGCCATCCGCCCGAACACCCGGATGGTCTGGATCGAAACCCCCACCAACCCGATGTTGAAGATTGTCGACATCCAGGCGATCGCCGAAGCCGCCCGCAAGCGCGGACTGATCGTGGTGGTGGACAACACCTTTGCCTCGCCGATCGTGCAGCGTCCGCTGGAACTGGGCGCCCACCTGGTGATGCACTCCGCCACCAAGTACCTCAACGGACACTCCGACATGGTCGGCGGCATGGTCGTGGTCGGCGACAACACCGAACTCGCCGAGCAGATGGCATTCCTGCAGAACTCGGTGGGCGCCGTGCAAGGACCCTTCGACAGCTTCCTGGCCCTTCGCGGCCTGAAAACCCTGCACCTGCGCATGAAGGCCCACTGCGAGAACGCAATGGCACTGGCCGAGTGGCTGCAGGAACAGCCGGCCATCGAGAAGGTCATCTATCCCGGCCTCAAAAACCACCCGCACCACGCCCTGGCCACCCGCCAGATGCAGGGCTACGGCGGCATCATCTCCATCGTCCTGAAAGGTGGTTTCGAAGCCGCCCGCAAGTTCTGCGAAGGCACCCACCTGTTTACCCTGGCCGAATCCCTCGGCGGCGTCGAAAGCCTGATCAACCATCCCGCGGTGATGACACATGCGTCGATTCCGGCGGAGCGCAGGGCGGCGCTGGGAATCAGTGATGGATTGGTGCGGTTGAGTGTGGGGGTGGAAGCCATTTCGGATCTGCAGCGCGACCTGGCGGCAGTATGACGTCACGGGTTCACGCTATTGAGCCCATGCTAGGATTATGTAAAAAGGTCACCCCCGTTTGGTAAGTAACAGCCAAATGGTTTCTATCCATTTATCAAGTGCAGAATATTCAAAAAAGGAAGCCCATAATGGCAATTCAGCTATTCGTACCGAGTTTCAGGGTTGAGGAATGTCTCGAGGAAATTCGCGAATGCCTCGAAAAGGGCTGGACCGGCTTGGGTTACAAGACGGTAGCTTTCGAGGACGCTTGGAAAAAATATACGAGACTGCCATATGCCCATTTCCTGAACTCGAATACGGTTGGATTGCAGCTGGCGCTAGAGATTCTTGGGCGTCGTATGGGATGGGAGCCGGGAGACGAGGTAATAACGACGCCATTGACGTTCGTGTCGTCAAACCACGCCATTGTCTACAACGGATTCGAGCCCGTATTCGCTGATGTCGATGATTCTTTGTGTCTTGACCCGGATAGCATTCGCGCCCGGATCACCGAGCGGACTCGTGCGGTGATGTTTGTGGGAATTGGCGGAAATACCGGAAAATACACCGAGGTTGTAAAACTCTGCAGAGAGAAAGGAATCGCGATCATTCTGGACGCCGCACATATGGCCGGCACCCGCGTGGGTGGCCGACATGTCGGACACGACGCTGATGTGACCGTATTCAGCTTCCAGGCGGTCAAGAACCTTCCGACCGCGGACTCGGGGATGATTTGCTTCTCCAACCCACAGGATGATGAAGAGGTGCGCAAGCTTTCCTGGCTGGGCATCAACAAGGATACCTACGCCAGAACAGCGGCGCAGGGAGCGTACAAGTGGATGTATGACGTGGAGCGGGTCGGCTACAAGTTCCATGGAAACTCGATTATGGCGGCCATCGGTCTGGTCCAGCTGAAGTACTTGGACCGCGACAATGCATATCGTCGCCAGCTTGCGGAGTGGTATAGGAACGAATTTTCCGGAGAGACCAATGTCAGGCTTATTCCAATGGCGCCTGGAATTGAAAGCGCAACGCATCTCTTCCAGGTGAGGGTTTCCAATCGGGATGAGCTGATGCTTGCTCTGAACGAGAACGAAATTTATCCCGGTGTGCACTATCGGGATAATACCGAGTACTCAATGTACAAGTCTGGCAATGGAAATTGTCCGAAAGCCGCCAAAGCGAGTCAGGAAATACTTTCGCTGCCCATGCATATGGGAATCACGCATGAAGACGTGGTCACCATCGCGTCGCTGGTAAAGAAGTACGCAAAGTGACCTCGTCTTCGCTTCGGCATGCGGCACGGGAAGGAGACTTGATTCGTCTACGTCCCCTGAGCCGCGAGGATCTCCCTTTAACCCTCAACTGGCGGAATGATGACCGCTCCCTGAGGTGGTTTAAGTCGGGCACTCGAATCGAGCATGATTCACATCTGGCGTGGTATGAAAATTATGCTAAAAGCGATTCGAAAGACGTGTTGTATTTCGCCGAGACATTTGATGGAGTTCCCATTGGTCAAACGTCGATATACAACTTCTCCGAGGACGAGACGAAAGCCGAAGTGGGGCGTTTCGTCTCGGATCCAGAGCATCGTGGGAAAGGACTTTTCAGAGAGGCGTTGATCGCCACGTTAGATATAGGGTTTCGAGAGGGTGGACTAACAGAGGTGTTTCTCGAAGTGTTGGAATCCAACGAACGGGCCATCAAGCTCTATCGCTCGGTGGGGTTCAAGGAAGCGTCAACACCTGTGGGCGGACTTCTTCCCATGACACTGACGGTAGAAGACTTCCGGCAGGTGTTTGACGGTCATCCAATATGGGGAAAGTAAAGTGCAGATGAGACAATCAGGAAGCTTTGACGCTGATACGCTCAAGGCATTTCAGCTTTGGCGTGTTTGGACGTATCTGGCTATCAGCGATCTCAAGGTTCGATACTCCCGGACCATGCTTGGCTTTGGCTGGCTGCTTATTACCTTTGCGGTATGGGCGGCTGGTGTGGGATTTGTGTATGCAAGGTTGTTCAACTTGCCAGCTTCTGAATTTGTTCCATTTCTGGCGATCGGATTTGCCCTTTGGGGTTTTTTGACTTCAAGCTTCGTGGATTCTAGTAATGCGCTCCTCGGTGCTGCCGGTTATATCAAGCAGTTCAATCTCCCCAAGCAGGTCTATGTGCTGCGTACATTCGTGACACAAATAATCAGCTTGGGTTTGTCTTTTATTGTTTGCCTGATTGTTCTTGCAGTATTTGGAAAGTTGAGCTTCCTGGGGCTTTTTTTTGCGATACCCGGGATCGTAATTCTGCTCGGCTGTGCGCTTCTCCACTCGTTCATCAGTTCTTATCTGACGCCCTATCTCCGGGATTTTCCGCACGCGGTGGGGAGCTTGTTGAGCGTGATTTTCTTCCTTACGCCAATAATATTTCCGGTGAGCATGCTGAAAGAACGTGGCTTGGATTTTATCTATAAATTCAACCCCTTCTATTACCTGATAGATGCAGTCAGGGCGCCTCTTATCGAACATTCTTGGCCAGCCGCTGGCGTATTAATGGGTGCTATTTCATATTTCATCCTACTGGTAGTTCTGGCGCGTATTCTGTGTGGCATGCTTGACCGACGGCTGGTGTATTCACTATGAGTTTTCCAGTACAAGTTCGTAATCTGGCGATTGAGTATCCCCTTCAGCCCAGTCTGGGTATCAAAGAAAAGCTGTTTGGTATTAAGAGTACTGCCTTCAAGCGCGCCTTGGACGGGATTTCATTCTCAGTGCGGGATGGGGAACGCATCGGGATCATTGGGCACAATGGTGCCGGAAAGAGCACGCTCTTGAGGACGCTGGCCGGCATCCTGCCCCCGACGGAGGGGCAGGTTGAGGTTAAGGGCACGATAGCTCCATTATTCGAGTTCGCTACCGGATTCGAGATGGAGCGAACTGGATATGACAATATCCGTATACGAGGGCTTCTGCAGGGACTCTCCGCACAGCAGATTGAGGAGCGCCTTCACGAAATCGCACAATTCAGCGAGTTGGGTGACTCATTGAATCAGGCGGTGAGAACTTATTCATCCGGCATGTTCGTGCGCCTTGCGTTCTCAACAGCAACGGCGATTGAACCGGACATTCTGCTTATAGACGAGGCTTTCGGGGCCGGAGATCAGCATTTCTCGGTGAAGTCATCGCAGCGCATGCGTGAACTGATGGATAAAGGCCGAGTTCTGATTTTTACCTCGCACAACCTTGAACTGGTTCAGTCGCTCTGCGAGCGAATCATTTGGATAAAAGAAGGAAGGGTCCTCGTCGATGGCCCCGCGCGTGAAGTGATAAGTCAGTACCTGAAGAGCGAGAGCTATACATGAAAACCAACATTGACAGTATCAAGATGCTAGTCGTCGCCAGCCTGGTGGTAGTGGTGACCGGGTGCAACGGGCAAGCCCCTGCTCCTGCTCCCGGAGGCCAAGAGCCCATAGCCCAGGTACCGGAGTCAGCGCCGACTCCGGCAGCTCCGGTTCTGCGATTCTCATCTGCGATACCAAATGAGATTAAGGAGCCTACAGCCGAAAGCGGCGGCGAATGCGGTATTGAGTCGACGTCGGATTTTCCGCAGGGTTCTCAGTTAGTCTACTCCCGGGCGAAAACCAACGAGCAGGTCGATGGATGGCTGCTGGTCAGGGGCGCCGGCAATCCCGAAGTGGCATTCTTCAAGCTTGCTTCCAAGGCGGCAGACGCGTCCTACTTTGCTCCCGTTTCGCTCACTACCCGCGAAGGCCTGGGAGTACGTCTTGGCGACGCCGCGCTGGACAATGCGGCATTTGAACTTAACGCCAGCTTCGAGGATGTGCCCGCCGGCGAGTATGATGTGCAGCTGGCGCAAAAGAATGCCGGCAAAGTACTTCTTTGTGCAACGGGCCGCACAGCCAAAATCGTTGATTAAATCCATCGGGATTATTGGCTGACAGCATGGAAAGAAGCGTCATTAGGATCATGGCGGTGGCGGACGGAATGATTCCGTCCGTGGAGTTGGTTTTGGCGAAACCTCTGGCTTGGTTAGCCGAGCAAGGCTTGGTCAGTTACACCCTCACAACCATGCGTGACACTGATCCACATTGCGATTTGCACGATGTGGATGTTCTGATTCTAATGAGGGCATGCATGCCGGATGCCCTTGACCTGGTGAATCATGCTGCTTTTCATTCGGTACCGGTCATTTATGCAATCGACGACGATTTCGGCGCGCTAGACCCCGAAACTCCAATAGGCCGACACTACGCCGAGGCCAACGCTTGGCAGCGGGTCTTGGAGATCTGCGCGAAGTCGAAGCAAGTATGGGCGTTCTCTAAGGCATTAGAGCAAAAACTACTGCCAGTCCAGCGGCATGTCGTGGTACCCCGCGCGATTTCTAGCGTAGAACATATTCAGGCGCTGGTTCAAAGCGCGCGAACTGAATCGTCATTGGTTGGCCAGCGGCCTCAGCGGAAAATCGGTTATGCCGCAAGCCATTACCATACGGACGACATCGATGCCATTGCGAGTGTAATTCTAGAGCTGCTGGACGAATATCACGACTTATCGGTTGAGATTGTCGGTGTTCATAGCAAGCTACTAGTCGGGCATCCCAGAGTTACGCGCTGGGATGCCTTCCCGACGGTTAATGATTACTACAGTTTTGTAGCCTCGCGCCGATGGACATGCGGCATCGCGCCGCTGTTGCGCACCCCATCAAATGATGCGAAGACGGATAACAAATATCGCGAATTCGCAGCGCTAGGCGTACCCGCAGTTTATTCCAATACACCGTCGTACTGGGATTCCATTGTCGACGGGTACAACGGCGTGCTGGCCAACACACCTCAAGATTGGAAGGTTGCCCTCAAGCGCCTACTGGATGATGAGGAGCACAGGAGCTACATTTCATCCAACGCGTTGAAGGACGTACGGAAGCGATACAGCCTCGAAGCCGTCGCGAAAAGCTATCTGGCATATATCGAGTCCGCTTCGTCGATGCCACTCCGAGTGGTGGTACATGCCGCACCAATTCCGACATCAGATATTGACTTGTTCAGACCTTTCAAGCGTCTCGAATTGGAGGGTGCGCTAGAGTGGAGTTACGTGCCTTACGGCGAAATGCTCTCGGATGAGGATCTCGACGATGCCGATTTATTGGTAATCAGCAGAATTCACGATGTCGAGACAGCCGAGCTTGTACGCAGGGCAAAAAATGACCATGGAATTCCTGTCATATTCTCCTGGGATGATGACTTCTTTGTGATCCCGGATGATCTGGGGGCACTAACGAAGCACCATAAGAACCCATTGAATATACAGAGCCTCGAGGAGATCCTGCGAACCGTCGATCTCGTCAGAGCTTCCACCCGCCGTATTGCGACCAGGTCATCTAAGTACAGTGACTCGGTTGTGGTAACTCCATATGGATTTGATTTCTCACAGCTTGAGCCTTCTTCTCCCAGGATGGAACGTGAGAATGGTGTGGTGGTAATCGGTTTTTTCGGTACTACAGGCCATGGCCGTGCAGTAGATGCTGTCGTGGGTGCGTTGAACAAAGTCGCGCACTTGTCGCCGAATGTTGTGTTCGAGTTCTTTGGCCCCAGAACAAAAAACTTGGAATCGCTTCCCCGTGTGACTTTCATTCCCTATGAAGCGGATTCCGCGGCTTCACTTAGAACGTTAGCCTATCGTCGCTGGGATGTAGGATTGGCTCCGCTCGAAGTAAATGATTTCAATCGAGCAAAATTGCCAACGAAATATCGCGACTATGGGGCATGTCACATAGCTGGTGTCTACAGCCGATTGGATCCCTATGAAGCTGTGGTAATTGACGGCGAAACGGGATTTTTGGTTGATAACACCGAAGATGCCTGGGTCGAAGCGCTGTTGCGCCTGGTGAATTCTCCTCACTTGAGGAGTGGCATGGCTGCCGCGGCTCACGCTCATGTCAAGTCGGAGCTGAGCCTCGAGGTTGCGGTGGATAGCTGGCGCAGCTTGCTCAAGAAGTTCTCGCCCCCCCCGGCCAGCCAAGAAGAAATTCGAGCCAAGCTGGAGCGAAGGATCCAGATACTTGAGACGAGACTTAACCATCGGATTCAGCAGCTACAGATGATCAGGGCTTCTTCAAAGAGGCTCCTTGGTGCTTACCGTTTTCCGGCCAGATTGCCCTGGACCCCGAGAGGACTGGCGTTGAGGTGTCTGAAGCTAGTAAACAGGAAGTATGTTCGCGCAATCGGGCATGCACTGATGCCCGTCGTCGATAATGAACTGGCTCGAGAGATATTGGGTCATCCTCATACGATGGTGGACCCGCATTTCGATCTCAGCAGGAATCTTCAGGAAACACCTTACGTCGAATATCCGATAGCTTACAGTGGGAAACCCATTGAGGCGAACATTGTTCGAGTTCTCTACGCAGCAACCATCCCGGCAATTGGTGGTCGGGTAGGAGTAGAAATAGTCAACCATGAAGACAAGATCGTTAAACACTCCCTGCTCTCGATAGAAGATCTTCCTGCCAATCAGGTAGCCGAGTTCAAGACCGATGAACTGAATATATTGGAGGAAGGCTGGAGAATTAGGTTCTTTGCTCGTGACTCCGACAGTCCGATATATGTATACGAGTATCTGGAGTCGGATGATAGGCATCTGACCATGGCGGTATTTTCGTTTGGCCTTGCCGATCAGTGAATCGAATGTGTCGTGAGTACTCGTCAGTGCGATACCTTCGTCCATCTCAGAAGGCGTCGCACGCCTGATTGGACTAGGATGCGAACTCCACCCTCGCGATAAAGATTCACTGCTTGCCGCAGGTCACGGAGCAACAGGTACCCTGCCAGGTGGGCGAACCAGCGCGAATATCGGATCGGATTCAAGCTGGCGGTCCTGAGGGGCAATGCGAGGAGTTTGCTTCTCCAGATGGGCGCAACCTCCTGCAGTCCGTGGCGATCCTGCACATTTTGCCGAGCTGCGTCGCCGAGTTTGGCGCAGAATGGGCGGTCGGAAGCCAAGAAGAGAAGCGCCTTCTTCCATTCCAGTTGGGTGTTTGGCACAAGAAGGCCGTCGTTGAGGTGCGACACGCAGTCACTGTAGGGGAGAACCGCGCTGTATATCCCCGCTATGGATAGTGCGCCATATTCCCTATATTTATTATTTGTCTTACACCGACTGAAAGAGTCGTCCTGGAGAGGAGCCAGGCCGACATTCCAGCCGCGTGATTGCTTGAATTCGATAAACTCATCGTAGCTCTCCAGCGCGGCGAAATGCTTGACTTTCCCTTTCAATGGAGCGGGAGGCGGGGATCCGATGAATTCAAACTCAAACATTCCTGGGTGCGTTGACAGCAGCGAATCTATGGCCTTTGCCACTTCATCAAATGCCTCACCCCGATCAGAGCCGGCATAGCCTACGCGCAAGGGACCCAGGGGAGAAGGACGGACCGACATATCGATACGGGAAAAATCCATCGGCGCAGGAAGCAAGACGACCTCTACACCGGGAAATCTCCTCGAGATTTCGTTGCCAAGTTGCCGGGAGTTGACGATAACGAATGCTGCATTAGCTACGAAGCGATTGAGACACGTCTGTACGTCGGATCTAGCGTAATGCTTCGCTACGTGATTGGCGGCGTTATACTCCCATAGATTGTCATCAAGATAATAGGCGTAGCGGGCCCCGGCCTTCTTCAGCCAATCGGGCAGCCACGCGTACTTCGGATCACAGACACGTGAGAACAACAGCGGCGTAGCGCTTGCGTCGGCAGGTTGAATTTCATCAATAAGGATTTTCCTGGCAACGACTGGCCCGGGAAAATTAATCACCTGACCGAGGATCTTGGTGGTCGGTATGTCACCGTCAGCGACTATGGTGAATGTGGCAGTCATGAAAGATCAGGGTCCGATATCCAGCACACGGCGCATGGCATTTGCACCATTCTAGTGGCATAAATGCTCAGTCCCTGGGCAGAAGGCCCTAAGTTTCTCCTTTGATTCTTTTTAGCTCCGACAGACGCTCATCGGCAATTTGCGTCATGGTCGCAAGTTTGCTCTCTGCTTCGCGAAACATTTCCAATCGCCTGTCCGCTGCATCACGGTAAATGAACAGCGATTCAGTCTTCTCATTCAGATCTTTGACTAGTTCACTACGAAGTCGGCGCTCATTCTGAAGCTCTTCTTCAAGGCGAGCCGCTCGATCGTCGAGGCCGGATCCGCCATTGAAGGAAGGACGGCCAAGCTTGTCAGCCTTACTCGACTCGGTCTCCAGGCGCGTTGTTAGATCGGCAATAATCAAACTACGCTCATCGGCTGCCTCCAACGCTCGTCTGATTTCCACCTCTGTTCTGATGTGGCTCTCTGCGAAGCTGTGCTGACGTCTCTGCATCAGGTCCCGCAAGGAGAGCAGGACGACCTCATGTTCGTCGGGTGTTCTGCCGTTTTGCGCTGAGAATCGGGCTTCCTCGTTGGCGAGCATCCCTCTGGAGAGGGCCATGCGCGAAGTCTCGTAAATCTGAGGAACATCGATCACGTAAATGCTGTGTTCCAGTATCAAGAGTTCGCATGCGACAGCTTCCTCGTGAGTCAGCGAGAGCTGGAGGTCTCTGCGGATCACGTCATTCTCGGTCAGCATGGCGGGTGACAATCGCTCATTCCGCTCCGTGCGCGCGTACTTTATCGCCAGATCCATGTAGCTCTGAAACAGTCTTCCCAAAGAAGAGGGGAGGCCAACGCCATGCTCGATCGCTAGCACCTCATCTATGAAAACCACGGGATACCGGTTCAGGATTCTAAGCCACAGGTCCCAATCGCATAGACGTTTCAGAATTACATGCGGGTCATACCAGCCCACTGTTTCAATGGTTTCACGCCGAACCACCACGCAAACATTAGGAACAACGTTGTTCCCCGCATGCATGCTCGCCATATCCACCGGAGCACCGATCTCAAACCAGCGGTCACCTTCAAGCTGGGCACGTGCTTTGCCGTAAGCCATTCCTGCTTCGGGATTGGCATCCAAAGCATCGATGAGCTTTTGCAGATGTTGTGGCTCAAGCTCACAATCGTCAAACAGCCAGGCAAAAAAATCACCTTGAGCAAGATGGAAGGCTCGTGCGAGCGCCAGAGGGGGGGAGCCGGTATTCCGTTCGATTCGAAAGACCTTGAGGCGAGAATCCTCCAATGCTTTCTGATTCAGATAGTCCGCTGTGCCATCAATGGAGCCATCATCAACGACAATCAGCTCGAAGTCCGTGAATGATTGATTCAGTGCACTTTCGACAGCGCGCGCAAGCAGCCCATCGCGATGACGGGCAACCGTGGGCAGGAACATTGTGACTTTCGGACCGCTCAAGAAGATTCTCCCGTTCCGGTGGAGTATGGCTTACCTACCCACGAAGCGGTATTCAAGTGGATCGGAAACACGCTGATCATCCTCAACCAAGAGCGATGAATACGAATCCAAGCTTACTAATAATTGATTACATCAAAGCTGCACATCGAGCTCCGGCAACAACTTGAACAAATCCCCCACCAGCCCGATGTCCGCAATTTCGAAAATCGGCGCTTCGGCGTCCTTGTTGATGGCCACGATGGTGCCGGCGTCCTTGATACCGGTCAGGTGCTGGATGGCGCCGGAGATGCCGACGGCCACGTACAGTTCGGGGGCGATGATTTTGCCGGTCTGGCCGACCTGGAGTTCGTTGGGGACGTAGCCGGCGTCGACCGCGGCGCGGGAGGCGCCTACCGCCGCGCCCAGCTTGTCGGCCAGGTCGTAGATGATCCTGAAGTTCTCGGCCGAGCCAACGCCGCGGCCGCCGGAGACGACGCGCTTGGCGCTCTGCAGGTCGGGACGATCGGACTTGCCGGCGGCCAGGCCGAGGTAGCGGGTGTGCGAGGGTAGGGCGGCGTCGGCGGAGACCGTTTCGACGCTGGCGCTGCCGCCCTTGGCGGCTTCCGGCCAGGACGCGGTGCGAACGGTGGCGACGACGGTCTGGTCGGTCGGCGCCTCGACGGTGATGATCGCGTTGCCGGCGTAAATCGGGCGCTTGAACACATGGCTGGCTTCCACGCTCATCACGTCCGAGACCTGGGCCACGCCCAGCAGGGCGGCGACGCAGGGCATCAGGTCCTTGCCGAAGGTGGTGGAAGGCCCGAACACGTGGGTGTAGCCGGCGGCCAGCTGCGCGATCTGCGGAGCGAGCACCTGGGCGATGGCGTTCGCATTGGCGGGGTTGGCCACGGCCAGCACGCGGGCAACACCCGCGATCTGCGCCGCTTCGGCGGCGATGCCGGCCGGGTCGGCGGCCAGCACCACGACATCGATGCTGTCGGGCTTCACGGCCTGGGCGGCGCTGACGGTCTTGGCGGTGGCGCTGTTGAGCTTGCCGTCCAGGTGTTCGGCGATGACGAGGACTTTGGACATTGCGGAATCTCCAGAATTCTGGCGGTGGCGCGCCGGCGTTTCCGCGTCGCGCCTCCGCCGCGACCCTCTTCCCGGGGAAGAGGGAACGGTGGGGTTACAGCAGGCCCTTGGCCTTGAGGGCGGCGACCAGCTCGGCCGCGTCCTTGACCATCACGCCCTTGCTGCGCTTGGCGGGTGCGGCGTAGTGGGTGGTTTTCAGGGTGTCGGCCGCCTGTACGCCGAGATCGGCCAACTGCAGGGTCTCCAGCGGCTTGCTCTTGGCCTTCATGATGTCCGGCAGCTTGATGAAGCGCGGTTCGTTGAGGCGCAGGTCGGTGGTGACCACTGCCGGCAGGTCGACTTCCAGGGTTTCCAGGCCGGCATCCACTTCGCGGGTCACGGTGGCCTTGTCGCCGGCGATTTCCAGCTTGGAGGCGAAGGTAGCCTGCGGGCGGCCCCACAGGGTCGCCAGCATCTGGCCGGTCTGGTTGGCGTCGTCGTCGATCGCCTGCTTGCCCAGGATGACCAGTTGCGGCTGCTCCTTTTCGATCAGCTTGAGCAGGGTACGCGCGGCAGTCAGCGGCTGGATCGGCTGGTCGGTGACCACGTGGATGGCGCGGTTGGCGCCCATGGCTAGGCCGTTGCGCAGGTGCGCCTGGGCGTCGGCGGGAGCAATCGTGGCGACCACGACCTCGGTGGCGATGCCCTTGTCGCGCAGCCGCAGGGCTTCTTCCAGCGCGATTTCATCGAAGGGGTTGGCCGACAGCTTGACGCCATCGGTGACCACGCCGGACCCGTCCGGCTTGACCTGGATGCGGACGTTGTAGTCCACCACGCGCTTGTAGGCGACGAGAATCTTCATCCTCTGGGAATTCCTTCAGTGCTACGGAGAGGCCCGGCCGCGGCGGCTGGCCGAGGGCAGAACGCTGATTCTAGCGGTCAGCCGATATCCGTGCGAGTCCGTACGGTGCCGTTCGCGAGCCTCGCCGCCAGGGCCTCGGCCAGCCGGTCGGCGGCCTCCGGGGCCTGGGCGAAGAACAGCGAAGGTTCGGTCAATTCGAGTTCCAGCAGGCGCGGCACGCCGTCCGCGCCGCGCAACAGGTCCACGCGCGCATAAAGAAGGGGAGCCTCCAGCTTGAGCAGCCGGGAGGTCGCCGCCAGCACCTGATCGGCCAACCGCCGTTCGTCGTCGGCGGGTTCCCGCGCCTGGATGTCGCCGAAGGCATGCGGATCCGGCGGCGGCGCGTCGCCGGTCTTCAGCAGCGCGGCCTTGCGGATGGCGTGGCTGTACCCGCCCTCGATGTGGATGAGGGCGGTTTCGCCGTCGGCGTCCACCGCCGACAGATAGGGCTGGAGCATCGCGCTTCGGTTGGCATCCAGCAGGCGTGCCAGATGGTTGCCGGCGGCGAACTCCTGGTCGCGTCGATAGCGCTGGGTATCGCGGGCGCCGGCGCTGACGGTCGGCTTCACCACGAATTCCGCGCACGGGTGTTTTGCCAGGAACGCCTGCAGGGCCTCCATCGGTTCGGCATCGGGCTCGACGAACTCCGTCGGCACGACGGGCACGCCGAGTGCGGCCAGGTCGGCCAGATAGTGCTTGTCGGTGTTCCAGCGGATCACCGGCAATGGATTGAACAGTGCCAGGGAATGCGCTGCACGCTCGCACCACGCCATGAACTCGGCCAGGCGCTCGGTGTAGTCCCAGGGCGAGCGCAGCAGTGCGGCGTCGAGGCGGTTCCAGCCCACCGAAGCGTCGTCCCAGGCGAGTGCGCGGGCGGACAAGCCCGCGTGTTCACAGGCGGTCAGCAACGGCGAAAGATCTTCGTCGTGGCCGGTGGCGGAGATGGCGGTGATGAGGGCGATGGCGGTCATGGCATGCAGTGTAGGGGGCATGGTCGCGCGGGTGTTGCCATTGCCCGAAAGTACCTGTTGCGTCGGGGGGGCATGGGTAGAATGGCGGACATTTCCCGAGATGGACCCTGCCAATGGCTGAAACCGCGAACGCGGCCCCCAAGACGGGCAAGCAGAAACTCTATCCCAGCGCCGCCGCGGCCCTGGAAGGCATCGTCGCCGATGGCCAGACCCTTGCGGTCGGCGGGTTCGGCCTGTGCGGCATTCCGGAAGCGCTGATTGCCGCGCTGCGGGACAGCGGGGTGAAGGATCTGACCGCCATTTCCAACAATGCCGGCGTCGATGGGTTCGGCCTGGGGCAACTGCTGGCGACGCGCCAGATCCGGAAGATGATTTCGTCCTACGTGGGCGAGAACAAGGAGTTCGAACGCCAGTACCTGGCCGGTGAACTGGAGCTGGAATTCAATCCCCAGGGCACCCTGGCCGAGCGCCTGCGTGCCGGCGGCGCGGGCATCCCGGCCTTCTTTACCCGTACCGGCTACGGCACCGTGGTGGCGGAGGGCAAGGAGACCCGCCAGTTCGGCGAGCACTGGTACGTGATGGAGACGGCGCTGGTCGCCGATGTCGCCTTGGTCAAGGCCTGGAAGGCGGACAAGGCGGGCAACCTGGTGTTCCGCAAGACCGCGCGCAACTTCAATCCCGCCTGCGCGATGGCCGGAAAAATCTGCGTGGCGGAAGTGGAGAAGGTCGTCGAAATCGGCGAGATCGATCCCGACCACGTGCATCTGCCGGGCATCTATGTGGACCGCATCGTCCACAATCCGAATCCCGAGAAGCGCATCGAACAGCGCACCGTGCGCCAAGGAGACAAGTGATGGCCTGGACCCGTGACGAAATGGCCCAGCGCGCCGCGCGCGAGCTGACCGATGGCGCCTACGTGAACCTGGGCATCGGCCTGCCGACCCTGGTCGCCAATCACATCCCGGAAGGCATCGATGTCTGGCTGCAATCCGAGAACGGCCTGCTGGGCATCGGCCCGTTCCCGACCGAGGACGAGGTGGATGCCGATCTGATCAACGCCGGCAAGCAGACCGTCACCGCTCGGGCGGGCGCCAGCTACTTCGGCAGCCACGATTCGTTCGGGATGATCCGGGGTGGCCACATCGACCTGGCGGTGCTGGGTGCCATGCAGGTCACCGACCGAGGCGACCTGGCCAACTGGATGGTGCCGGGCAAGATGGTCAAGGGCATGGGCGGGGCCATGGACCTGGTGGCCGGGGTCAAGCGCATCGTGGTGCTGATGGAACACGTGGCGAAGGACGGCGGTCACAAGATTCTGCCTCAGTGCGACCTGCCGCTGACCGGGGTCGGGGTGGTGAATCGGATCATCACCGACCTGGCCGTGTTCGACGTGACCCCGGACGGACTGGCCCTGGTGGAAACTGCGGACGGCGTCACCCTTGACGAACTGAAGGTCAAGACCGGCGTCCCGTTCCGGGCACCTTGATGTGGGGCGGCGGGCAGTGGCTTAAGGCAAGCTGTACGAAGCCGCCCCGCCCGTCATGTGAAATCCGGCTTCACGACGGTGGAGCCGGGAGCTGGGGTATATTTCCCCGTTCAGGGGCAACACCAGCCAGATTGAGGGTTCGCATGAAGTTTCGCCTCGGCGCATGCGCCGCCGTAGTTTTGTTGGCCGCGTGTAGCGGCCAGAAGTCCGACAGCCAGATGGCTGCGCTGCATGGCTCCGCAGGAGGCGATTCACTGAAGGCACAGGCCCGGGCGGCGACGCCCACCGGGCGCGACGTTCTGCATTCCATCGCCAACGCGCCGGATCGCGGCACGCTGATGGCGTACAGGAACCAGGGAAAGCCCACCAAGCGCGAAGGCGCCTTCACCTACTATCCGGTGAACATGAGCGAGGCCCATGCCCTGAAGGGCGTGGTGACCGGCCACATGACCGTGCCGATGCCCGATGGCAGCGAGGTCAAGCTCAACTACGAGCGTCACGACGAAAGCATCGACGGCAACTGGACCTGGGTCGGCCGCGTCGAGGGCGGCGACCCGATGCAGGAAGCCATTATCACCTTCGGCGAGGAAGCGGTGTTCGCCTCCATCCCGCAGGGCAAGGGCAAGCCGCCGCTCAGCATCCGTACCCAAGGGAACAGCCTGTACGCCGTCCAGACGGATCCGACCAAGCTTCGTTCGCCGAATGTCGGCCACGAGGACATGGCGCTCCCCGAAGCCAGCACGCTTCGCCAGGCTGTGGCCAACCAGGTCCTGGCCGCCAAGGCGCAGGTTTCGCAGAAGGCGGTTGCTCAGGCGGCCCCGCCCTCCGCAGTCAACACGATTGACGTAGCGGTCGGCTACACGGCTGGATTCCGCACCAAGGGAACCTTGAGTCACGGCGGGGCGACGACGGCGCTGGCGTTCCTTTTCCAGGTGGCGAACCAGGGATTCAGTAACAGCAACGTCAATGGCTACCTGCGCTTGGTCAATGCGCAGGAAGTGTCGTATTCGGATACCGCCACATCCAACCAACTGGCCTTGCATGAACTGACTGGAAGCAACGGTACCGCCAATGTCGCGATTCCCGCAGCTTTGACTCCGCTCCGCACCGCACGTGATCAGTACGGTGCCGACGTGGCGTTGCTGGTTCGTGGCTTCCAGCAGCCCGAGCACCAAGGTTGCGGCATCGCGTGGTTGATTGGTGCCAATGGCGCCAACGTGGATCCCGTCCAGGATGCGCGTTGGGGGTATGGCGTTGTCAGCTACGGCGACGACACGGGCACGGACGGAAATAGTTACTACTGCGAACCGGAAAGCATGGTCCATGAAGTCGGACATTTGCTGGGTTCGGCGCATGATCGCGCCAATGCGACGGGCGCTGCGGGCCGCTACCCATACTCGTACGGTTACAAAAATACCGAAAGGAACTTCTACACCATCATGGCGTACGGCGATCAGAACCAGACGTCCTATCGCTTGTTCTCCAATCCCAACATTCTTACCTGCGGGCAGACCAACCCGGGCCCTTGCGGCGTTGCGAACGAGGCGGATAACGCTCGTAGTCTGAATCAGACGATCCCGGTGGTCGCGCAGTTCAGGGCCACAACTGTTCCCTTCAACAATGGATTCGATATCGCTTACATCGCAAAGCGAGGGGCTTCTGGAAGGACAGAAGTACATACTCTCACTGCAGCCAGCGTATTCCAGACATTCTCGGCGCATATTGCGACTGCACTTCTTCAGGGAACTGCAGACAAGGCTGCGAACTATTTGTTTGGTGACTACAACCTTGATGGCGTCGCGGATCTGTTCCTGGTTCTCAAGTCGGGTACACCTGGCAAGACTGAAGTTCATGTACTGAATGGGACGGGAGGCTACAGCTCCTTCCTCCTGCACGTTGCTACACCGATCGGGACCACGGGATCCGACAATCAGTGGGTCTACCGTCTGGGAGATTACAACGGTGACGGGAGGTTGGATTTGTATGCGATCAACAAGATGGGAGCAGGCGGGCGGACTGAAGTGCATGTTCTGAATGGTGCAAACGCTTTCCAGACCTTCCTGCTGCAGCGAAGCACTGCAGCGATGGCGCTTGGCAACGGTTACTCGTGGGGCCTGGACGTCGCTGATTACAATGGGGACGGCAAGCCGGACTTGTATCTCATTGGAAAAGTTGGAAGCACCGGGCGGACCGAAGTCCACGTGCTTAATGGTGCGAATGATTTCCAGACTTATCTTGCCAACATCGGCACGGTTCTTGGCAGCACCGGAACGGACAACCGCTGGGACTTCAAGGTCGGTGACTACAATAAAGATGGGATTCCGGATCTTTATTGCCTAGATAAGGCTGGAGTGTCTGGCAGGACAGAGAGTCATGTGCTTGATGGCGGGAATGCCTTCCAGACGTTTGCGCTGCATGCCGCGATGGCAGTGGGTGCGGTAGGGTCGTCGCCAGAATCTGAGTTTGAGCTGATTCCAGCGAAGTAACTGCTTCCAGCAACGTTTGCTCCGACTAAAAAGGGCGCTTCAGGGGGACTCTCTGAAGCGCCCTTTGCATTCAGAGTTACGGTGCGTATGGATATCTTGCATGAGCTTGAAAGGGCTCATTGCATATTGCTGCAGCAGTTTCCGTTTTATAGCCGATAGAAATCGCGCCAGCTACGAACAATCGTTCGAGTGCATGTGCGGCGGTTCCGTCTATTTGTCCTTTCTCTGGCTCGAAGTCACTGTGGAAAAGATCCGCATCGAGAAATGGACGAAGTGCATTCAAACGCATCCAAAACATACTGCCGGAGACAAACTCGGTCTCCTGAAGCTGGCATGGCGTCAAACCGAGAAGGCGTGCAAAGAGGGCAGTCTTCTCTCGGTTCGAACCCAAAAATTCCGAGAGTTTCAGCAAGTGGCCTTCAGGAGCGACGATGCCAAGGGCGTCGTCCATGGAAAAGGCCTTGTATATCTTCTCGGCACGCCCGTTTCGAATCAGGCTATCCAGTAGTTCACGTCGCCAGGCGTTCCCATCTGTCCTATGTGCCGAGCGCTTGGTGTGTACCTTCAGAACGACGTCAACGTTCTTCTGGAAAAGCACATGTGCAACACTTAAGAACGGAAGAACATCACGGCCCCTGTTTTCAAAAACAAAAACCTCACTCGTGCCCGAGAAACTAGATAGGCGCGACGCTACCTCGTCATAGTGCTCGTGAGTGGTGGTGACATAGAGGCTCCAGCGCAGACCGCTCGCCTCGAAGGACTCTATGATTTCTGAAAACTCCTCCATATACCAAGCATGGATAACTGCATGGCATGTAGGATTCGCGTCCTCGCGACCACGGGAAGAAGAAATTTTAAGCTGTCTTCTTGTTTCTTCCAGGTATGCATAGCCACTATGTGCAGTTGGCTCCAAGATCGCACCTTCGGCCCACTCGTTCCACGCGTTGATGAATATCGGTTGTCGCCCGCCCGATTTCGTTTTCTGTATCGAAATTCTTAGCCAATCCCCATAGCCATACGAAGAAGCGTGCAGGTAGGTTCGTCCGCGGCCACAACGCCGAGGTTCGTTGTCCCACCCGCAGTTCACTCCGGAGTACCGAACATAAGAAACCTGACTACGGTGCTGAAATTCCTTGGACATCGCTCTCCAGTCTGTAACAAGACCTGAATACGCCGGATTAAGCAACGATACTGGAAAGTCCTTAGATTGATGCGAGGACAGGTTCGGTGGGAACTCTACGGCTGCATCAAATCCTATGCTCTCCGGATCTGGTCGCTCAAAGCTTTGCGCGTAGACAAGGTGAATCTCGCCAAGACCATGACTACGACACCAGCTTCGCCAACGTTCCGTGGTTGATGTGATGTCAGGAAAAAGCCCAGGACGATAGATCAATAGAACTGGCTTTCCGTCGAGGCGGAGATAGCGCGAGTCACGCATGTATTCCGCGACGTACTCGATGAACGCAATGTCGTCATCCGGAGAATGCTTCTGTTCGATCAAGATCTCATTGCCGCGCCCATCCCAGGTGCGCGACCATTTCTCGTTCGCCCAGCATAGGCAGAACTGCAGGTCGATACTCTTGTCGTTGAGCCAGTTGCGAAGCGGCGTTTCCAGCAGTGTCTTGCCGCCAAACCAATAGAAGTAAAAGCAGAAGGCGCTGATGCCGTACTCGCGAGCGAGGCGTGCCTGTTCGCGCATGACTTCGGGATTGCGCAGATCGTAGAAACCCAGGTCACCTGGAAGCTTGGGTTGGTGATGGCCTTCGAACTGGGGGAGCGCACGGGTGACATTGCGCCACTCGGTAAAACCCTTGCCCCACCATTCGTCGTTTTCGGGGATGGTGTGGAACTGCGGCAGGTAAAAGGCCACCAGCGTGGCGGGCAAGGGATCCGGCAGGGGTTCCTTGCGATAGGGGACATAGCCGATGGCGCGCTCATCGGAGCGGACATAGGGACGGCGCGCGCGCTCGCCTGAGGGCACCTGGCCGGCGGGGCCGGCAGGAATCAAATCACTGTGTCGATCCAGAAAACGCTGCCGCAGTTTGTCACGGGTCGCGAGCGGCATGGGCATCAGCCTAAAGGCTGTACGCAGTGCATGGAACAGGGCGGTGCGAAGCGGGCGGGGCAGGCGTGATGCCACTCGGTCTGGCCTCAGAGATTCTGGTAATTCGGCCCCGAGCCACCTTCCGGGGTTACCCAGGTGATGATCTCGTAGGGGTCCTTGATGTCGCAGGTCTTGCAGTGGACGCAGTTGGCGGCGTTGATCTGCAGGCGCTTGCCGCGGCTTCCATCCGGCATGGTGTCGTTGACGATTTCGTAGACGCCGGCGGGGCAGAAGCGGGTGCAGGGGTTGTCGTATTCCTCGGCGCAGCGGGTGACGCAGATCGAGGTGTCGGCGACCTTCAGGTGGACCGGCTGGTCCTCGTCGTGTTCGGTGGCGGCGTAGTAGACGCCTTGCAGGCGGTCACGGGGGGCGAGGGTACGCTCGACGTAGTCGCGGCGCGGTTCCTCGTGCTGGCCGATCTTGTCCAGCGAGGACCAGTCCGGTTTGACCTTGAGCGTCCACGGCGAGCGTCCGCCGGTCACAGTTTCCCAGGCGGCGTTGAGCAGGCCGAACCACATGCCCTTCTTGAAGCCGGGCTTGATGTTGCGGACCTGCTTCAGTTCCTTCATCGCCTCGGAGGCGCGCAAACGGGCATCGAAGCCGGCTGGTTCCAGGCTGTTGCCGGCCAGGTGTTCGGCGGCCAGCATGCCGCTGCGGATGGCCTGGTGGGTGCCCTTGATCTTGGGCACGTTGAGCAGGCCGGCGGTGTCGCCGATCAGCAGCGCGCCGGGCATTTCCACCTTGGGCAGCGATTGCCAGCCGCCGGTGACGATGGCGCGTGCGCCGGCGGACAGGATGCTGCCGCCTTCCAGCAGCGGTTTGATCATCGGGTGGTTCTTCCACTGCTGGAAGGCCTCCCACGGCTTGTACTCGGGATCGGCGTAGTCCAGTCCGCTGACGTAGCCCAGCGCGATCTGGTTGTTGTCCAGGTGGTAGAGAAAACTGCCGCCATAGATCTTGCCGTCCGCCGGCCAGCCCATGGTGTGCACGATCTTGCCGGGACTGACCCGCCCTTCCGGCACCTGCCACAGCTCCTTGATGCCGATCGAATAACCCTGCGAGTCGCTGTCCTTGTCCAGGCCGAAGCGCTTGACCAGCCGCTTGGTCAGGTGACCACGGGCGCCTTCGGCCAGCACCGTGACCTTGGCGCGGATGTCGATGCCCTGGGTATAGCCGGGCTTGTGCGAACCATCCTTGGCTACACCCATGTCGCCGATGCGCACGCCCAGCACCTTGCCGCTTTCGTCGTGCAGGGTCTCGGCGGCGGCGAAGCCGGGATAGATTTCCACGCCCAGCGCTTCGGCCTGCGGCGCCAGCCAGGCGCACATCGCGCCGAGGCTGACGATGAAGTTGCCATGGTTGCGCATGCCGGGCGGGACGATGGGCGCCTTGCGGCCGCCGGTCTTGCTGAGGAACCAGAACTCGTCATCCTTGGCCGGCACGCAGATCGGTGGCGGATTGTCGCGCCAGCCCGGCAGCAGGGCGTCGAGCGGCGCCGGTTCGATCACCGCGCCGGACAGGATCTGCGCGCCGACCGTGCTGGCCTTCTCGATCACGCAGACCGAGATTTCCGGGTTCAGCTGCTTCAGCCGGATGGCGAAGGCCAGGCCCGCGGGACCGGCACCGACGGTGACGACGTCGTACTCCATGACATCGCGTTCGGCTTCGGACATGGCTGGGCTTCCTCGTGGCGTTTGGCTGCGGCTATTTTCGGGGTTTGCGCGGGGTGGGGCAAATCCGCGAGCATGGCGCGCGATGACCATACCCCCATTGCCATCGTCGGATGGAAGCTTCGACCTGCCGGACGCGCAGCTGCGCCTGTGGCCGCAATGGCTGGCGCCGGAGGAGGCTGACGCGCTGCTCGCCCGCTTGTTGGCCGGGATTCCGTGGGAAGTGCACCGCATCCGCCTGTTCGGCCGGGAAGTGGATTCGCCCCGGCTGAGCTGCTGGATGGGAGAGCCGGAAGCGCGCTATCGCTATTCCGGGGCGCTGTTCGAACCGCACGCCTGGCATCCGGACGTGAAGCGGCTGGCGTCACGCCTGCGCGATGAGCTGGGCACGCCGTTCAACAGCGTGCTGCTCAATCGCTACCGCAGCGGGCGCGATGCGATGGGCTGGCACAGCGATGACGAACCGGAATTGGGCGAGGCGCCGGTGATCGCCTCGGTCAGCCTGGGCGCCACCCGTCGATTCGCGCTGAAGCACCGCGAACGGGCGGAAACCCGGCTGGCGCTGGATCTGCCGCATGGCAGCCTGCTGCTGATGGCCGGCGACACCCAGCGCCACTACCGGCATGCCCTGCCGCGCACGGCGCGGCCGGTGGGCGAGCGGATCAATCTGACTTTCCGCCTCATCCATCCGGTGTCCGGCCGCGGATAGCGGTCGGCATGCACGGATAGCGTGGAGCAGTGCTCAGGGACGGCTGGCGTCGGTCTGTCCGCTGACCAGCACCCAGCCGGCAACCTCGCCGGTCAGGCTGGACAGCGCCTGTTCGAACGCGGCCGCCACCTGGGCGATCTCGGTTGAACCGGCCGGCCGGACCTGCTGGAAGGTGCGCGAGGCGACCACGCGCTGGCTGCGGTTCTGCACCAGCTTGGCGTTGACTTCGATGGTCGCGGCCGGCACCGATTGGCCGGCGTAGTCGGCCTCGAAGCGACGCACGTCCATCACCAGCCGGTAGTCGCCCAGGATGCCGGCGTCGGCGCTGGAAACGGCGGGAATCCGGCCGGAATCCTCCAGCGTGCGCTGGACCGCGTCCTGCAGCAGTTCGGTCGCCGGCTGCGACCACGAGGCGCCCTTGTAGACCTGCAGCTCGCCCGGCGCCGGGCGCACCGAGATGCGCGGGCTGTCGACCACGCGCGCGGCGGTGGGTTTGGCGATGACCAGCGACCAGTTCACGGTCGGCCAGGCGGGGTCGGCCGTGACGCGTACTTCCGGTGCGTAGATGGTGGTCGGTTCACGCGGACCGCTGCCCAGGATCGAGGAGCATCCGGCCAGCAGGATCAGCGACAGGGAGACGGGGATGCGCAGCGCCTTCATTTGGGTTCGAACTCCTTGGGTGCGTCGCGGCCGAGCAGGTAGCGGGTGGGATTGCCTTCCAGCCGATCGCTGACCCGGCGCAGATCGCGGACCAGGCCGCGCAGCTCGGTCAGGGTCGGGCCGAGCTGGCCCAGGCCGTCGTTGGCGAAGCTGTTGATGGCAGCGCGGTTCTCGCCAAGGATGGCGTCAGCGTTGCCGGCGGCCGAATCCAGTTTGGCGAGGGTGGCGTCCAGCTTGGTCAACAGCGGCGGCAGCTGCCGCACCAGGTTCTGATCGATGCGCTCGATCGCGCCATTGGTGGTGGTCAGGGTGGCGTCGAGTTTCTGCGCCGCGTCGCGCGCGCTGACGATCAGCGATTGCAGGCCTTCGTCGCGGTTGGCCAGCGAGCCGCTGATGTTCTCCAGGTTCTGCAGGGTGGCGGTGATGCTGGCGACATTCTTGTCGCTCAGCACTTCATCCAGGCGTTCGACGATCCGGTTGGCGGTATCGGTGATGTTCTGCAGCGCGGACGGCGCGGTCTGGATGACCGGGGCCTCGCGCTTGTCCACCGAAGTCAGCGCCG
>OFCZ01000011.1_pt1 | contig 98447 bp, 90 predicted proteins | sample 1521011 | NCBI WGS metagenome assembly OFCZ01 (sample SAMEA2532532, study PRJEB24079) | metagenome | biome: bacteria; feature: seaside; material: soil | place: India | collected 2012-02-01 | depth 0.1 m | reverse complement strand
TCCCCCGTCGCCTCCGGTGCCCGCCCCCTTTTTCGCTTTCAACAGCCGCATGGCTGGGCAAGGGGGCTAGGAGAGAGTCCGTTGCCGCGCACTCACCACTTGTAGCCGATGCGTCCATACACGTAGGCGCCGTTGAAGCCGGCCGGCGACTGGCTGCTGTAGGGGAACTGGCCGCTGTTGGAGTTCGGGAAAATCGTGCGGTCCGGATACTCGTCCAGCAGGTTGTCCGCGCCGAGGGTGAAGGTCCAGCCGTCCAGGCGGTAGCTGGCCGAAGCATCCACGGTCCAGATCGCGCCGTACTTCTGGTCGTTGATCGGATTGCCGGTTTCGCTGACCCGGGTGGTGAAGCCGCCATAGCGGGTGGTGCCCAGGGCGAAGTCCCACGCGCTCAGGTTCCAGACCGCGTTGAAGCTGAACTTGTCGCGCGGATAGCCTTCCTCGATGCGGCCCTGTTCGTCGCGGCCCACGCGCCACAGATTGGCGCCGAGCGCGGTCAGCTCCGGCGGATTGGTGGCGATGCGGGTGATCTCGGTCTTGTTGTGGTTGTAGCCGGCGGTGAGGTTCAGCGTGCTGGCGGTCAGTGGAATCGAATAGGTGCCGACCACGTCGACGCCGCGGGTGCGGGTGTCGATGGCGTTGTTGAAATAGCGCGCGCTGGTCACCCCGTTGATGCCCAGACTGGCCAGCAGCGCCTGCGCGGCGGCGTTGTTGCCCAGCAGCAGGTTGGACGAGAGCACGATGCGGTCGTCGATGTCGATCTGGTAGGCGTCGATGGTGACGTACAGGCGTTCGACCGGCTGCAGCACCAGACCCAGGCTGTAGGACAGCGAGGTTTCCGCCTTCAGCGCCTCCGCGCCCAGCGCCTGCGCCACCGCGCTGGTGGCCGGGAAGGTGCCGGATTCGAAGAAGCGATCCACGCTCGCGTTGTACTGCGAGGTGACCACCTGGTAGTACTGCTGGGCCAGCGCCGGGGCGCGGAAGCCGCTGGCGACGGTGGCGCGCAGGGCGACCTTGTCGGTGAATGCGTAGCGGGCCGACAGTTTGCCGGACGTCTCGCTGCCGAAATCGGAATAGTCCTCGTAGCGCGCGGCGATGCCGGCGGAGAACTTGTCGGTGAAATCCGCTTCCAGGCCGACGTAGGCCGCGTAGCTGTGGCGGTCCTCGTGAACCGCGTTGGCGGGCGTGAAGCCGCCGAAGCCCTGCGCGCCGCTGCCGGCGTAGGAATTCGGGTTGCCGGGCGACTGGTTCCACTTCTCGCGGCGATACTCGGCGCCGAACGACAGCGTGGCCGGATAGGCCAGGCCCCAGTCCAGGGTCTTGGTGAAGTCGGCGTTGAACAGGTTCTGGGTGTATTCCAGCGAGCCGTCGTAGAAGCGGTGCGGGCTGTTCGCGCCGAGGCTGTAGTTGATGCTGTTCTGCGTGTAGAAGAACAGCTTGTTGTAGCCGTAGTTGTAGCTCACGTCCCAGGTCCAGCCGCTTTCCGTGCTGCCCTTGAGGCCGGTGACCAGCGAACGGTCCTTGGAGATCTGGTTGATCTCCGGCACGTAGCCGTTGGGATAGACCTGCGGCACCAGCGCGTTGTGGCCGGGCGAGCGGTAGAACGCGAACGAGGTGATGTCGCGGTTGCCCAGGATCGTCGTCGCGTAGGCGCTGAGGTTGTCGCTGAACTCGAAGCCGGCGTTGGCCGATACCGCCTCGGCGTCCACCTTCGGATCGCCGTAGACGTAGGCGACCTCGCCGATGTCGGGATTGTTGCCGGTGTTGGGCGAGGTGCCACGGTACGGGCCGGCGCGATCGGTTTCGTCCTGGCGGGTCACCTGGCCGGCCACGTGCACGAAGCCGCGTCCGTCGCCGAAGCCCACGCCGGCATCGCCGGACAACTGGTACTGGCGGCCGTCGCCGGCCGAGTACTGGCCGGCGTCAAGCACCAGGCTGCCGCCTTTCTCCGCGCCCTTGAGCACGATGTTGACCACGCCGGCGATGGCGTCGGAGCCGTACTGCGCCGATGCGCCGTCGCGCAGCACTTCGACGCGGGCGATCGAGGACACCGGAATGGCGTTGAGATCCACCGCCGAGGAGCCGCGGCCGATGGTGCCGTTGACATTCACCAGCGCGGACAGATGGCGGCGCTTGCCGTTGACGAGAATCAGCACCTGGTCCGGGGACAGGCCGCGCAGCTGCGCCGGGCGCACGCCGCTGGTGCCGTCGGTGACCGCGGGGCGCGGGAAGTTGAGCGAGGGCAAGGCGCGCGCCAGCGCGGTCGCCAGCTCGGTGGTGCCGGTGGCCTGCAGCGCTTCCGGGGTGAGGATGTCGATCGGCGACTGCGATTCGGCCGCGGTGCGGTCGGCGACCCGGGTCCCGGTGACAATCAGGGTGTCCAGGGTCTGCGGTTTCTGTTCGTCCTGGGCGAAGGCGGGCGTGGAGGCGAGGGCCAGGACGATGGCGGCGGACAGCGGAGAAAGCGTGCGGATCATGGGTACTCCAGTGCTCGGAACGGGATGCGATGGCCGTGATGCGGCGGTCGCTGGCGTGGCGGCGGCGGCAGGCCCGGAGGTATGCTGCACCACAACATAACGTCAATTATTCGTTAACGAGTAGAATCGCGTCGCAGAACTTCTGCTTATGTGCTTATGCCGGTCGGCGCGATTCGAAGGTCGTAATAGCCGGCGGCGCATGCGCGTGTCAACGATTTATTAACAAATATGAGATTGGCATGGCGCTGTCCAGGCGCCGGAGCCGGTTTCCAAGAACGGACTTCCCATCGTGATTTCCCTGCGTAATTTCGCTCTCCGGCGCGGCGAGCGCCTGCTCCTGTCCAATGTCGACCTGGCCCTGCATGCGGGCTACCGGGTAGGCGTGGTCGGCCGCAACGGCACCGGCAAGTCCAGCCTGTTCGCGGCGATCCGCGGCGAACTGGAAGCGGACAAGGGCGATGTCGATCTGCCCGGCAAGGTGCGCATCGCCAGCGTCGCCCAGGAAACCCCGTCGCTGCCGGATCCGGCCATCGACTTCGTCCTGGGCGGCGACACCGAAGTGGCGGCCGCACTGAAAGCCGAGGCCGATGCACTCGCCGCCGAGGACTGGGAAGCGGTCGCCGCCGCGCACATCCGGCTGGAGGAAGTCGGCGGCTACGACGCCACCGCCCGTGCCGGCAAGCTGCTGCACGGCCTGGGTTTCCCGGCCGAGACCCACCAGCGCGCGGTGTCGGCGTTCTCCGGCGGCTGGCGGGTGCGCCTGAACCTGGCGCGCGCGCTGATGATGCCCAGCGATCTGCTGCTGCTGGACGAACCGACCAACCACCTGGACCTGGACGCGGTGCTGTGGCTGGAACAGTGGCTGCTGAAGTATCCCGGCACGCTGCTGCTGATCTCGCACGACCGCGAGTTCCTCGACAACGTCGCCACCCACACCCTGCACCTGCATGGCGGCGGGGCGAAGCTGTACACCGGCGGCTACACCGACTTCGAGCGCCAGCGCGCCGAGCAGTTGCGCCAGCAGCAGATCGCGTTCGAGAAGGAACAGGCCGAACGCGCGCATCTGCAATCCTTCATCGATCGCTTCAAGGCCAAGGCCAGCAAGGCGCGCCAGGCGCAGAGCCGGATGAAGCGACTGGCCAAGCTGGCCGGCACCGAGGCGGTGCGGATGGAGCGCGAGTTCCGCATCGAGTTCGCCCAGCCCAACCGCCTGCCGCACTCGCTGATCCGCATCAACCACGGCGAAGCCGGTTATGCCCTTTCCCCGCTCGCGGGAGAAGATGCCCGAAGAGCCCGCCCCGGACTTGATCCGGGGGCGGATGGGGGCACGGCTCCGGCGAGTGGCCCCCACCCCAACCCTTCCCCGCTAGCGGGGGAGGGGGCGACGATCATCCTGCACGAAGTCGGATTTGGCCTGGAGGCGGGCGATCGCATCGGCCTGCTGGGTCCCAACGGCGCGGGCAAATCGACCCTGGTCAAGACCCTGGTCGGCGAACTGCCGCTGGTCGACGGCGAGCGCAGCGCGCATCCGGATCTGCGCATCGGCTACTTCGCACAGCACACGGTGGAGTCGCTGCATGAAGGCCAGTCGCCGATCGATCATTTCCGCGAACTCTCGCCGGACGCCTCCACCCAGTCGTTCCGCGACTTCCTCGGCAAGTGGAATTTCCCCGGCGACCGCGCGTTCGAATCGGTGGACGGTTTCTCCGGCGGCGAGCGCGCGCGCCTGGCGCTGGCGCTGATCGCCTGGCAGCAGCCGAACGTGTTGCTGCTCGACGAACCGACCAACCACCTGGATCTGGAAATGCGCGAGGCGCTGGCCGAGGCGCTCAGTGATTTCGACGGCGCCATCGTCATGGTTTCGCACGATCGCCATCTGATTGGCCTGGTCTGCGACACCTTCTGGCGGGTGGCCGACGGCAAGGTGGAACCGTTCGCCGGCGACCTCGACGAATACGCCGCCTGGCTGCGCACGCGTCCGGCCGCGCAGGGCACCAAGATCCGCATGGCCGAGGCCGCGCCCACGCCGCCGCCCAAGCCGGCGCCGGCGCGCAAGCCGCCCAATCCGCACAAGCTGGCGCAGGCCGAGGCGCGGATGACCGAACTCGAGGAACAGCTTGCGGCGATTGACGCGGAACTGGCCGACCCACGCAGTTATGCTGACGCCGCGCGGGCGGCGGATCTGGGACAGCAGCGGATACGCCTGCAGCAGGAACTGGAACAGGCCGAGCAGGCCTGGTCCGCATTGTACGAGGCAGGTTGAACGCGACGGGCGGGACCCCGGAGGGCGAATGAACCAGGAACTGATCTATCTGGCGTTGATCTTCGGCCTGCTGGTGGTGCCGCGCGCATTGCAGCGGTTCAAGCTGCCGGCGCCGCTGACCTGCCTGGTGCTGGGCATCGCGGCGATGCTGTGGCTGGGCGAGCGCTCGCACGACGGGGTGATCGCGCTGCTGGCGACGCTGGGCATTTCCTCGCTGTTCCTGTTCGCCGGCCTGGAAGTCGAATTGCAGGCGCTGCGCCGCGGTTTCTGGCCGTTGCTGGCGCATCTGCTGATCCGCAGCGCGACCCTGTGCGGCGTCGGTTGGCTGGCCTGGCGCTACGCCGGCCTGTCGTGGCAGGCGGCCGGGTTGCTGGCATTGGCGCTGCTGACGCCGTCCACCGGTTTCATCATCGACACCCTGGGACGGCTGGGGCTGGACGAGCAGGAGCGCTTCTGGGTCACCAACAAGGCCATCGCCGGCGAGCTGCTGGCGCTGGCGGCGCTGTTCCTGGTGTTGCAGGCGGATCAGCCGATGAAGATGGCGATCTCCTCCGGCATCCTGATCGCGCTGCTGGTCGGCCTGCCGTTGCTCTTCATCGCGCTGGGGCGCTGGGTGGCACCGCATGCGCCGGGCTCGGAATTCTCGCTGCTGGTGATGGTGGGACTGATCGCCGCCTTCACCACCTACAAGCTGGGCGTGTACTACCTGGTCGGGGCGTTCGTCGCCGGCCTGATCGCACGCCTGCTGCGGCAGAAGATGCCGCGCCTGGCCTCCGACGAGAACCTGCACGCGGTGCGCCTGTTCGCGACGTTCTTCGTGCCGTTCTACTTCTTCAACGCGGGCACCAAGGTCCCGGCGGGCGCGCTGAGCTGGGAAGCGCTGGGGCTGGGCCTGCTGCTGACGCTGGCGGTGCTGCCGCTGCGCATCGGCGTGATCTGGATGCAGCGCCGGCTGATGTTCGGCGAGGACATGCGCAGCAGCCTGCGGGTGTCGCTGGCGCTGGCGCCGACGCTGATCTTCACCTTGGTGCTGGCGGGCATCCTGCGCGAGCGCTTCCACATTCCCGATGCGCTGTTCGGCGCGCTGCTGCTGTACGCGGCGCTGACCACGCTGCTGCCGTCGCTGGTGTTCAGCACGCCGTTCGACGTGGATCCGATGGCCGCGCCCGACGCGGAAGCGGCGGCCGCGGTGGATGCTGCGGCGTCCCCGTCGGAACCACCCGCGCACGGCGCGCCCGCCGCCGATCCGGTGCCGGCGCCGGATGCGGGAACGCGTCCGGTCTAACGTTCGCCGCCCTCGTCTTCCAGCCATTGGCGCAGCCGCGCGGCGGCGACGGATTCCGGGCGCGAGCGCAGGCGGGTAAGCCAGTAGCGCCCGAGCTCCAGGGTCTGCGCGAACGGTTGCAGCAGGCGACCGGCAGCCAGTTCCTGTTCGAACATCGCCAGCGGCAGCAGCGCCACCCCGGCGCCGCGTGACGCCGCGCTGGCGAGGGTCAGGGACGAATCGAACTGCGGTCCGCGCGCCTGCAGGCCGGTGAGGCCGGCGGCGGCCAGCCAGCGCGGCCACTCGTCGGCGCGGAACGAGCGCAGCAGCGTCACGTGGGCGAGATCACGCGGCTGCCGCAGCGCCTGCGCCAGCGCGGGCGCGCAGACCGGCGCGAACGGCGTGGACCACAGCGGCGTGCAGATCTCGCCGGGCCAGTCGCCGTCGCCAAAACGGATCGCCGCGTCCAGTCCCTCGCCGGGCAGATCGACGCGGTTGTTGTGGGTGGAGATGCGCAGATCGATATCGGGATGCGCGGCGGCGAACGCGGGCAGGCGTGGCAGCAACCAGCCGGTGGCGAAGGTGCCGACCACGCCTAGGTTCAACACTTCGCGGGCTTCGCCGCCGGCCAGCCGATCCAGGCTCAGGCCGATGCGATCGAAGGCCTCGCTGAGCACCGGCAGCAGCGCCGCGCCCTCGTCGGTGAGCGCCACGCCGCGCGGCAGGCGCTGGAACAGCACGGTCCCGAGACGTTCCTCCAGCGCCTTGATCTGGTGGCTCAGCGCGGCCTGGCTGACGCACAGCTCGTCGGCGGCGCGGGTCAGGTTCTGGTGGCGCGCGGCGGCCTCGAAGGCGCGCAGGGCGTTGAGCGGCAGTTGGGGCCTGAGCATTGACCGTCATGAGCCTGGCTAATGGATGGCATTGAATAACCTCGCTGGTGGCGTCCGGTCAACGCGGAAACAATCAGCTTTCCTCACATGGAGAACCCCGCATGCTTGCCCGCCGCCAGTTCCTGCAGATGTCCGCCGCCGCGCTGGCGTCGCTGCCCGTCCTCCGCGCCCTGGCCGGGGAAGACACCGCCGGCACCCCGGATGCCGGATTCGCCGAGGCCCTGGCGGGACTGGAACGCGGCAGCGGTGGACGCCTCGGGGTCTGCCTGTTCGACACCGCCAGCGGGCGGCAGTGGGGACGGCGCCTGGACGAGCGCTTCCCGATGTGCAGCACCTTCAAGTTCCCGCTGGCCGCGGCGGTGTTGCAGCGGGTCGAGCGTGGCGAACTGGCGCTGGACCGGCGCGTGCCGATCCGCCGCGAGGACATGATCCCGCATGCGCCGGTGACGGAAAAACACGTGGGCGGCCAGCTGAGCGTGGGCGAACTCTGCCAGGCGACGATGATCTGGAGCGACAACCCGGCCGCCAACCTGCTGCTGCCGCTGGTGGGCGGTCCCGCCGGCGTGACCGCGTTCCTGCGCGCCAGCGGCGATACCGTCACCCGCAACGATCGCGACGAGCCCGAGGTCAACCGGTTCAGCCCGGACGACCCGCGCGACACGACCTCGCCGGCGGCGATGGCCGGCAGCCTGCGCCGGCTGGTGCTGGGCGAGGTGCTCGGGGCGCAATCCCGCCGCCAGTTGGCGGACTGGCTGATCGACAACCGCACCGGCGATCGCCGCCTGCGCGCCGGCCTGCCGGCCGGCTGGAAGGTCGGCGACAAGACCGGCAGCAACGGCGAGGACACCACCAACGACATCGCCATCCTGTGGCCGGATCGGGGCCGCGCGCCGTGGCTGCTGACCGCCTACCTGCAGGGGGCGAAGGTCGATGCGGACGCGCGCGACGGGGTGCTGCGGGAGGTCGGGGCGGCCGCGGCGCGGTTCATCGGATGAGGCGGCGATAAGCCACCGTTGAATCCCGGCCGCCAGGCCCCAGAATAGGGGCCTGCGTTTCCTCTCATTGCGTTTCCGCCATGCCGATTTATGCCTTCGAGTGCGCCGAATGCGGCCACGCCTTCGACCGATTGCAGAAGCTGTCCGACCCGGATCCCGATGCCTGCCCGTCCTGCGGCCGGCCGGCGGTCAAGCGCCAGCTGACCGCGCCCGCCTTCCGCCTGGCCGGCGGCGGTTGGTACGAGACCGATTTCAAGAAGGACGGCGACAAGAAGCGCAACCTGGCCGAAGGCGGCAGCGCCCCGGCCGCCTCGTCTTCCAGCGACGGCGCGGCGCCGGCCAAGACCGAATCCAAGCCGGCTTCCGCGCCATCGGCGGGCTGATCCGGCGATGGGAGGGGCCTGCGCGGCCCGTCCCCGGATCGCATCCTCGAGGCTAGCGCGCGCTGAAGCGCGCGTTGCAGCCGCCGCGGACCCAGATCTCCTGGCGGTTGGCGTCGTAGCCCCAGCCGCGGTTCTCTACGCAGATGCCCTGCGAGAATTCCTGCTGCACGCGCGGCCGGCCCTGGCGACCGTCCCAGCGGCACCAGTTGAGCCGCGGATTGCCTGGACTGCTGGCGCACTGGACGCTGTAGCCCGGATTGCCGCCGCCCCATCCGCCGCCGGCCACGCCGAAACGGGCGCGGCAGCCGTGGTTGACCCAGATCAGGTTGCGCTGGTGGCCCCAGTTGGCGCCTTCCCGGCATTGCGCCTTGGACAGGTTCTGCACCACCACCGGACGGCCGCGGCGGTCCTCCCAGGCGCAGGTGCGGTAGCGCGCGTCCTCGCTGGCGCAGGTCACGGTATAGCCGCTGTTGCCGCCGCCATTGCCCCAGCCCTGCGTGGTTTCCACGAACTCGCCGCGGCAGCCGTTGCGGACCCGGATCACTCCGGGCTGCTGCTGCCACGACTGGCCCTCGACGCAGGCGCCGCTGGACAACTGGCGGGACAACCGGGCGCGGTTGGCGAAGCCGGTCTGGCAACTGCGCTCACGCTGGTCGACGCTTTCGCAGCGAATGGCACGGCCCGGCCCGGGGCCGGGATTCCAGCCGCCGTTGCCGCCCCCCAGCGAGGTGGCGATGTCCTGCTTGATCCGGCTGAAGGGCCAGCCGGACAGGCGCACCTGGTCGAGATAGAAACGCAACTGGTCGTCGGGAATGCGCCGTCCGCGGGACTGTTCGCCGTACTCCAGGCTGATCACCCGGGTCTGCTCGGCCACGGTCAGGGTCCGCAGGTTCTCGGGGGCGTAGGCCCGGGTCTGGACCTGGGCCAGGGCAGGGCTGGCCAGCAAGGCCAGGAAGAGTGCGCACAGCAACTTCATCAGAGCCTTGTTCATGGTGGTCTCCCGTCGGGAGCGGCAAGCTTAATCCCGTTGCGTGAGGGGCGGGCAACGCCCCCGCGACGGGGTCGGGCCGTCCCCGGCCGGGTTAGACTATGCGGCTTTCCGGCCCTCGCCGGATGCAACTCGCGGAGCCCCCATGCGTACCCATTACTGCGGCCTCATCAACGAGGCCATGATCGGCCAGACCGTCACCCTGTGCGGCTGGACCGACGTTGCCCGCAACCTCGGCGGCGTGTGCTTCATCGATCTGCGCGACCACGAGGGCATCGTGCAGGTGACGGTGGAGCCGGCGGCGGGTGATCGGAATGCCGCGGACGTGTTCGCGGTGGCCGCGGATCTGGGCTACGAGGACGTGCTGCAGGTTGAAGGCGTGGTGCGCGCGCGCCACAGCGTCAACGAGAAGATTGCCACCGGCAAGGTGGAAATCGTCGCCACCCGCATCAGCGTGCTCAACAAGGCGCAGCCGCTGCCGTTCCACGCGCACGAGAACGCCGGCGAGGACATCCGCCTGAAGTACCGTTACCTGGACCTGCGCCGTCCGGAGATGCAGCGCATGCAGCGCACCCGCATCCGCCTGGTGCAAGCGCTGCGCCGCTGGCTGGACGCACGCGGCTTCCAGGACATCGAGACGCCGATCCTGACCAAGGCCACGCCGGAAGGCGCGCGCGACTTCCTGGTGCCGGCGCGCCTGCATCCGGGCGAGTTTTACGCGCTGCCGCAGTCGCCGCAGCTGTTCAAGCAGATCCTGATGGTCGCCGGCTTCGATCGCTATTACCAGATCGCGCGCTGCTTCCGCGACGAGGCGCTGCGCGCCGATCGCCAGCTGGAGTTCACCCAGCTGGACATGGAATTCGCCTTCGTGCGCGAGCGCGACGTGCAGGACACCGTGGAAGGCATGATCCGCGACATCTTCAAGGAAGTGATGTCCGTCGATCTGGCCGATCCCTTCCCCCGCATGACCTGGGCCGAGGCGATGCGCCGCTACGGTTCGGACAAGCCGGATCTGCGCATCGATCTGGAGCTGGTGGACGTCGCCGATCTGGTCAAGGACAGCGAATTCGCCGTGTTCACCGCCGCCGCCAACGATGCCGACGGCCGCGTCGCCGCGCTGCGCATCCCGGGCGGCGCCAGCCTGTCGCGCAAGCAGATCGACGAGTACGCCGCGCATGCCGCCAAGTACGGCGCCAAGGGCCTGGCCTACATCAAGATCGCCGACAACGGCGAAGTCAGCTCGCCGATCCAGAAGTTCTTCGGCGAGGACGCGTTCGCGGCGCTGGTCGCGCATGTCGGCGCCGGCAACGGCGACATCGTGTTCTTCGGCGCGGGCGGCTACAACAAGGTTTCCGACTTCATGGGCGCGCTGCGCCTGAAGGCCGGCAAGGAATTCGGCCGCGTCGCCGAAGGCTGGCGTCCGCTGTGGGTCACCGACTTCCCGATGTTCGAATGGGACGAGGAAGCGCAGCGCTACGTGGCCCTGCACCATCCCTTCACCGCGCCGGCGGTGGACGACATCGCCGATCTGCGCGCGAACGCGAAGACCGCGGTGTCGCGCGGCTACGACATGGTGCTCAACGGCAACGAGATCGGCGGCGGTTCGATCCGCATCCATCGCCCGGACATGCAGAGCGCGGTGTTCGAACTGCTCGGCATCGGCGCGGAAGAGGCGGAGGCCAAGTTCGGCTTCCTGCTGGACGCGCTGAAGTTCGGCGCGCCGCCACACGGCGGCATCGCCTTCGGCATCGACCGCATCGCCGCGCTGATGGCGGGCACCGAGTCGATCCGCGACGTGATTCCGTTCCCCAAGACCACCACCGCGCAGTGCCTGATGACCGGCGCGCCGTCGCCGATTCCCGACGAGCAACTGGCGGAACTGCACATCCAGGTAAGGCCGGTCGCGCCGAAGGTGCAGTGATGCGATCTGCGGCCCCGCGTTGGCGGGGCCGCGTTCCCGGGCTGCCCTCGCCCGTCCTCGGGCAGCGTGTCCCGGGAGATGCTTTCCAATTCGCAGGTCGGCGATCGCCGCCTGATTTCTCCACCTGATTTCCCCGCCAGGGGACTTTTCTTCTTCTCTTCCGGAGCAATGGCATGACCGAATTCGCGTTCTCGCTGCAGTGGGAAAAACTGGGCAATGAAGGTACCGAGGCGGGTCTGGTGACCGAGCGCGCCCGCGTGTTCGGTGGCTGGGTGGTACGCATCGGCACCTCGCCGGCGGCGATGGCGCTGACCTTCGTGCCGGACGGCGAGGGCCGCTGGGATGGCGAGGACTTCGGCGAGGACGACTACGAGTACGAAGACGAGGAAGAAGGCGAGGAAGAAGGCGAGGACGACGAGGACGCCGAAGAGGAAGACGAGTCGGACGAGGACGACGAGGAAGAGTGATCGTGGAGATCCGCCGCGCCACCCCGGAGGACGCCGGCACCCTGTCGGCGCTGGCGGCGCGCACCTTCGTCGAGACCTTCGGCCACCTGTATCCGCCGGAGGACCTGCAGGCGTTCCTCGCGGACGCCTACGCGGTGGACAAGCAGCGGATCATCCTGAGCCACCCCGACTACGCGGTGTGGCTGCTGGAAGCCGACGGCGTGGCGGTCGGCCACGCCGCGGCCGGCCCGTGCGGCCTGCCGCATCCGGACGTCGCCGCCGGTGACGGCGAACTCAAGCGCCTGTACGTGCTGAAGACGCACCAGAACGGCGGCTGGGGGGCGCGCCTGTGCGACACCGCGCTGGCCTGGCTGGAACGCGAGGGACCGCGCACGCTGTGGATCGGCGTGTGGTCGCAGAACTTCGGCGCCCAGCGTTTCTACGCCCGCTACGGCTTCGACAAAGTGGGCGACTACGAATTTCCGGTCGGTCGCGTGCGCGACCACGAATTCATCCTGCGACGGACCGCGCGCGCGTCGTCCTGACCGGCGCGGTCGGCGTTCCGCTCGACCTGGCTGCCCACGCTCGCAGGTCCTTGCACGCGCCCGGTTGGCGGGCAGGGCGGGAATCGGGGAGACTGCGGGCATGGTCAAGTCCGCATCCGATCTCCCCCGCGTCCTCATTCTTCACGGCATCTGGAACGCGCGCTCGTGGGTGGCGCCGCTGGCATGGCGGCTGCGCGCGGAAGGATTCGATGCCGAGGTGTTCGGCTATGACAGCGTGTTCGGCGGTCCCGAGGCCGCGATTCCGCGCCTGATCGACCATTTGCAGTCCAGTGGAGGCCCGATCGGCCTGGTCGGCCACAGCCTGGGTGGTGTCATCGCCCTGGAAGCCCTGCGCCAGGCATCGGATCTGCCGGTGCCCCGGGTGGTCTGCCTGGGCTCGCCGCTGCGCGGCAGCCTGACCGCGCGGAACCTCGCCAGCCATCCCTGGAGCGTGCATGCGCTTGGCCGCAGCGGCCCCCTGCTGCTGTCCGGTTGCGCGGCCTGGCAGGGCCCGGCGCAGGTGGGTGTGGTGGCTGGCAACGTCGCGCGCGGTTTCGGCCGCCTGCTGGCCCGGTTCGACGGTGAATCCGACGGCACCGTGTCGGTGGAGGAAACCCGCCTGCCGGGCCTGGCCGACCACTGCATCGTCGCCGCCAGCCACACCGGCCTGGTGTTCTCCGCCGATGCCGCGCGCCAGGCGGCGAATTTCCTGCGCCACGGACGTTTCAACCATCCGGAAGCGCGTGAAACCGGAACCGGGACGTGGGCCGGCGCACGAACCGATAACGGGCGCGCCGGCGCGATGGAGTAGAATCGCCGCCCCGTCAGCAGCCTTGTTCCGGAAGACCCATGGGTAGAGGACCCTCGATCGAAGCCCGCAAGAATGCCAGCGACGCCAAGCGCGGCAAGATCTTCACCAAGATCATCCGCGAAATCGGCGTGGCCGCGAGGGCGGGCGGGGGCGATCCCAACAACAATCCGCGCCTGCGGGTGGCAGTGGACAAGGGTCTGGTGGCCAACATGTCCAAGGACGTGATCGAGCGCGCCATCAAGAAGGCCACCGGCGAGCTGGAAGGCGTGGTCTACGAGGAAGTGCGCTACGAAGGCTATGCGCCGGGCGGGGTGGCGGTGATCGTCGACTGCCTGACCGACAACCGCGTGCGCACCGTGGCCGACGTCCGCCATGCCTTCAGCAAGTGCGGCGGCAACATGGGCACCGAGGGCTCGGTCGCGTTCATGTTCAAGCGTCTGGGCGTACTCAGCTACGCGCCGGGCGCGGACGAGGAGAAGATCACCGAGGCCGCCATCGAGGCCGGCGCGGACGACGTGGTGGTGTATGCCGACGACGGCTCCATCGACGTCATCACCGCACCCGACGCCTTCCAGGCGGTCAAGGACGCCATGGATGCCGCCGGCCTGTCGGCCGACCAGTCCGAGGTCACCTTCCGCGCCGACAACGACATCGCCGTGCAGGGCGACACCGCCAGGCAGGTGGTGAAACTGCTGGACATGCTCGAAGACCTGGACGACGTGCAGAACGTCTATTCCAACGCCGAACTCGGCGCGGATGCGTATGCGTAACAGCGACGGGAATCGGGAATCGGGAATGGAGAATCGTCAGCCACTCCTCTTCCCGACCCCGGGCGAGCAAGATTCCGTCGCGGGGATCCGCTTTCGCTCTTTCGATTCCCGATTCCCCATTCCCGATTCCCCCCCAGAATGACCCGCATCCTAGGCATCGATCCGGGTTCGCAGCGCACGGGCGTCGGCATCATCGACGTGGATGGCGCGGGACGGACGACGCATGTGCATCATGCGCCGCTGGTGTTGCTGGGCGCGGAGGATTTTCCGCAGCGGCTCAAGTGCCTGCTGACCGGGCTGGCCGAAATCATCGAGACCTGGCGGCCGGACGAGGTGGCGATCGAGAAAGTGTTCATGGCGCGCAATCCGGATTCGGCGCTGAAACTGGGCCAGGCGCGCGGCGCGGCGATCTGCGCGGTGGTGCTGCGGGATCTGCCGGTGCACGAATACGCGGCCAAGGAAGTGAAGCTGGCCGTGGTCGGCAAGGGCAGCGCCGAGAAGCACCAGATCCAGCACATGGTCGGCATCATGCTGGGCCTGCACGGCAAGCTGCAGGCCGACGCCGCCGACGCGCTGGCCGTGGCCATCACCCACGCGCACGTGCGCGCCACCGCCAACCGCCTGGGCGTCAATGCCCGCCAGGCCTGGAGTCGCAAGTGATTCTGTGCGGGAATCGAGAATGGGGAATGGGGAATGGATGGAGGCCGTTGAGGCGCTCTTCCGATTCTCCATTCCCGATTCCCTATTCCCGTGCCCGGAGGGCAGCATGATCGGACGACTGCGCGGCATCCTTTCGCACAAGCAGCCACCGTGGCTGATCATCGATGTGGGCGGCGTGGGGTATGAGCTGGAGGCGCCGATGAGCACCTTCTACGATCTGCCCGAGGTCGGTCGCGAGGTCACCCTGTTCACCCACTATGCACAGAAGGAAGACAGCGTGTCGCTGTACGGCTTCCTGCGCGAGGGCGAACGGCGGCTGTTCCGCGACGTGCAGAAGGTCAGCGGCATCGGCGCCAAGATCGCGCTGGCGGTGCTGTCCGGCGTCAGCGTCGACGAGTTCGCGCGGATGGTCCAGGCCAGCGACGTGACCGCGCTGACCCGCATTCCCGGCATCGGCAAGAAGACCGCCGAACGCATGGTGGTGGAACTGCGCGATCGCGCCGCGGATCTGGGCGGCGGCGGCGGAGGGACCAGCGCCAGCCTGCCGGTGGATCCGCAATCCGAAGCCACCATCGCCCTGCAGCAACTGGGCTACAAGCCGGCCGAGGCCGCCCGCATGGCCCGCGACGCCACCGGCAGCGGCGACGATGCGGCCACCATCATCCGCAAGGCGCTGCAGTCGGCCCTGCGCTGACGGTTTAGAGCCTTTCCTCACTTCCCGCGCGCTAGCCTTTACCCCGCCATGTCCGCATCCGCTTCCTCCCCTTCGGCCGCCTCGTCCTCCGGCGGCCACGGCCACGGCCATCAACACGGTACGCCACAGGGCCTGCCCGGCCTGGTCATCGCCGCGGCCGGCGTGGTGTTCGGCGACATCGGCACCAGCCCGCTGTACACGCTGAAGGAAGCGTTCTCCGAACACTTCCACCTGCAGGCCAACCACGACACGGTGCTGGGCATCCTGTCGTTGGTGTTCTGGGCCATGATGATCGTGGTGACGGTGAAGTACGTCTCCATCATCATGCGCGCCGACAACGAGGGCGAGGGCGGCATCATGGCGCTGATGGCGCTGACCCAGCGCACCCTCAAGAAGGGGTCGCGCACCGCCTACGTGGTCGGCATCCTCGGCATCTTCGGTGCCTCGCTGTTCTTCGGCGACGGCGTCATCACCCCGGCGATCACCGTGCTGGGCGCGGTGGAGGGCCTTGGAGTTGCCGCCCCCGGGCTGACCCGGTTCATCGTGCCGATCACCATCCTCATCCTGCTGTCGGTTTTCATGGTCCAGCGCTTCGGCACGCAGAAGGTGGGCCGGATATTCGGGCCGATCATGGTGATCTGGTTCCTGGCCATCGGTACTATCGGCGTCGCCAACATCGTTGATGCGCCGGAAGTGCTGAAGGCGCTGAATCCCCTGTGGGGCGTGCGTTTCTTCATCCAGCACGGCTGGCAATCGATCCTGATCCTCGGCGTGGTGGTGCTGGCTGTCACCGGCGGCGAGGCGCTGTATGCCGACATGGGCCATTTCGGCATCAAGCCGATCCGCTACGCCTGGTACATCCTGGTGCTGCCATGCCTGTTCCTCAATTACCTGGGGCAGGGCGCGTTCGTCCTGGAACACCCGGCGGCGGTGGTGAACCCGTTCTACGAATCCATGCCGCGCTGGGCGCTGTATCCGATGATCGTGATGGCCACCCTGGCGGCGGTGATCGCCTCGCAGGCGGTCATCACCGGCGCGTTCTCGGTGGCCCGCCAGGCCATGCAGCTGGGCTACATCCCGCGCATGCAGATCAAGCACACCTCGCACGACACCATCGGCCAGATCTACATCCCCGGGATCAACTGGATCCTGATGGTGACGGTGCTCGCCGTGGTGCTGATGTTCCAGGACTCGACCCGGCTGGCCGCGGCCTATGGCATCTCGGTGTCGGCCACCATGCTGATCGATACCCTGCTGCTGGCGCTGGTCGCGCGCGCGCTGTGGCCCAAGGGCAGCGGCGTGGTCATCGCGCTGTGCGTGGTGTTCTTCGTGGTCGACCTCGGTTTCGTCATCGCCAACGGCGCCAAGTTCTTCCAGGGCGCCTGGTTCCCGGTGGTGCTCGGCATCGCGGTCTTCACCCTGCTGCGCACCTGGCGCCGCGGCCGTGAACTGCTCAGTGCCGAGATCCGCAAGGAGGGCATCCAGCTGGATACCTTCCTGCCGGGCCTGATGCTGGCCCCGCCGGTGCGGGTGCCGGGCACGGCAGTGTTCCTGACCGCCCAGACCGGCATGGTGCCGCACGCGCTGCTGCACAACCTCAAGCACAACAAGGTGCTGCACGATCGCAACGTGTTCCTGACCGTGGAAACCCTGCCGGTGCCGTTCGCGCCGATGGAAAAGCGCCTGAAGATCGACTCCATCGGCGACGAGTTCTACCGGGTCATCGTCAAGTTCGGCTTCATGGAGACGCCGGACGTGCCGCAGGCGCTGATGCGTTCCTGCGACCGCGGCGGCATCTACTTCGATCCGATGGAGACGACCTATTTCGCCAGCCGCGAGAGCATCGTCGCCACCGCCCATCGCGGCATGCCCGTCTGGCGCGACAAGCTGTTCGCGGTCATGCACCGCAACGCGGCGCCCGCCACCGGCTTCTTCCGCATTCCGGGCAACCGGCTGGTCGAACTGGGCGCGCAGGTCGAAATCTGAGCCCCGCATCGCGGAGCGCATGACCGGAAGGGCCGGACCCGCGTGGGTGCCGGCCCTTTTTCCATGGCGGTTTGCCCCATAATGGCGGCATGACCGAAGACCGCATCATCGCCTCCGGCGCAACCCGCGAAGACGAGGCCATCGAGGCCAGCATCCGGCCCAAGCGGCTGGACGAGTACCTCGGCCAGAAGCCGGTGCGCGAGCAACTGGACATCTACATCCAGGCGGCCAAGGGCCGTGGCGAGGCGCTGGATCACGTGCTGATCTTCGGCCCGCCCGGGCTGGGCAAGACCACCCTGAGCCACGTCATCGCCAACGAGCTGGGCGTGAACATGCGGGTCACTTCCGGCCCGGTCATCGAAAAAGCCGGTGATCTGGCGGCGCTGCTGACCAACCTGCAACCGCACGATGTGCTGTTCGTCGACGAGATCCATCGCCTGTCGCCGGTGGTCGAGGAAGTGCTGTATCCGGCGATGGAGGACTTCCAGATCGACATCATGATCGGTGAGGGCCCCGCGGCCCGCTCGATCAAGCTGGATCTGCCGCCGTTCACCCTGGTCGGCGCGACCACCCGCGCCGGCCTGCTGACCGCACCGCTGCGCGACCGCTTCGGCATCGTCCAGCGCCTGGAGTTCTACAGCGCCGAGGAACTGACCAGCATCGTGCGCCGTTCCGCCCGCATCCTCGGCATCGACTGCGAGCCGCAGGGAGCCGCCGAAATCGCGCGGCGTTCACGCGGCACCCCGCGCATCGCCAACCGGCTGCTGCGACGGGTCCGCGACTACGCCCAGGTGCGCGCCACCGGCCACATCGATCACGCCGTCGCCGATGCGGCCATGCAGATGCTGAAAGTGGACCCGGAGGGCTTCGACGAGCTCGACCGGCGCATGCTGCGGACCATCATCGACAGCTTCGACGGCGGCCCGGTGGGCGTGGAATCGCTGGCGGCGGCCCTGTCCGAGGAACGCGGCACGCTGGAAGACGTGATCGAGCCCTATCTGATCCAGCAGGGCTTCCTGATCCGCACCGCCCGCGGCCGCATGGCCACCTCCAAGGCGTACCGCCACCTGGGCCTCAAGCCACGCCGTGAGCTGGAACTGGGTGGCGCGGGCAATGAAGAAATGTTCTGAGTGCCCGCCATGGCCCGGTTTCCCGCCCTTGTCCGAGCAGGTTGTCCTTGAGCGTCCAATCGCAGACCAATGACCCCGTTTCCCGGCTATTCAGTTGGCCGACACGCGTCTATTGGGAAGATACCGACGCTGGCGGCGTGGTGTACCACGCGCAGTACGTGGCGTTCCTGGAACGCGCGCGGACGGAATGGCTGCGCGCGCGCGGCCACAGCCAGGAATGGCTGCGCGGAGACCATGATCTGGTTTTCGCGGTCCGCGCGATGACGCTGGATTTCCTGAAACCGGCGCGCCTGGACGACCTGCTGCAAGTGGAACTCGTGTTACGCCAGTGCAAGCGCGCCAGTGTCGTCTTCGCCCAGCGCATCCTGCGCGGCGGGGAGGTCCTGCTGACGGCGGAGGTGAAGGTCGCGGCGCTTTCCGCCGCGGGGTTCAGACCCAAACCGCTGCCCGAAGCGTTGTACGAAGAATTCAAGCTGTTCGAAACGCCGAACTGACCAATCCGAAACATCGAGGAATACCGGATGATCGCACCGCTCCTGGCCGCCGTGGTCGAAGCCCTGCCCGAGGACACCGCCGCCGCCGCCGTCCAGGCGACCGCCGCCGCCACCCACAGCGGCATCAACTACCTGGAGCTGATGCTCAAGGCCAGCCTGCCGGTCAAGTTGATCGTCGTGCTGTTGCTGGTCGGCTCGCTGATCAGCTGGATCATCATTTTCCGCAAGGCGCGGGTGTTCAAGGCCGCCAACCGCGACGCCGACGACTTCGAGAGCCGGTTCTGGTCCGGCGCCGAGCTGAGCAAGCTGTACGCCAGCGCGGCCGACCGCAACCGGGTGGTCAGCGGACTGGAAGCGATCTTCGAAGCCGGCTTCCGCGAATTCGCCCGCCTGCGCGACAAGCGCAAGCTGGACCCGCGCGCGCAGCTGGAAGGTGCCCAGCGCGCGATGCGCGCGACCTACGCGCGCGAAGTCGATCAGCTGGAACGCAATCTGGAACTGCTGGCCAACATCGGTTCCACCGCGCCATACGTGGGCCTGGTCGGTACCGTGTTCGGCATCATGGTCACCATGCACGACATGCTCAACAGCGGCGAGCAGGCGGGCATCGCCTCGGTCGCTCCGGGCATCTCGGAAGCGCTGTTCGCCACCGCCATCGGCCTGTTCGTGGCGATTCCGGCGGTGTGGGCCTACAACCGCTTCACCACCCGGGTCGAGCGGATCTCGGTGCGTTACGAAACCTTCGCCGAGGAGTTCAGCTCGATCCTGCAGCGCCAGTCCTCGGGCGACGAATAAGCGGAGTCCGCCATGACCGCCGCCATCTCACGCGTGCGCAAGCGCCGCAAGCTCAAGTCCGAAATCAACGTCGTGCCGTACATCGACGTGATGCTGGTGCTGCTGATCATCTTCATGGTGACCGCGCCGCTGCTGACCCTCAGCGTGGACGTGGACCTGCCCAGGTCGAACGCCCGTTCGGTCGAGAGCAAGAAGGATCCGATCATCGTCAGCATCAACGCCGACGGCGCCTACACGCTGACCCTGGAAAGCGGCAAGCCGGAGCGCCTGGACGGCGTGACCCTGGCCGCCAAGCTGAAAGCGTTCGTCAGCCAGAATCCGGAGGCCCCGGTATTCGTCGCGGCGCCGGGCGCCTCGGATTACCAGAAGGTCATGGACACGATGGTGATGCTGCAGCAGGCCGGGGTGAAGAAGGTCGGCCTGATGAGCCAGCCCGGTGGCAATGCACGCTGACGCGCTCCCGCCCCGGCATCGTCCCGAGGAAGACGATCTCGCCGTCCCGGTCGCACTCGCGGTCGGCGTGCATGCGCTGATCGCGCTGCTGTTCCTGGCCGCCTACCTGTGGTCGCCCTCGCACGACTTCGACGCGGCCGCCGGTTCGCCGGTGATCGAGGCTTCGCTGGAGATCTCCAGCGCCGATATCCGCTCGGCCCAGCAGGCGATGGAAAACGCGCCCAAGCCGGAGCCGATGCCGACCCCGATAGAGGAAACCGCCGAGGAAGAGACGGTGCCGCCCCCGCAGCCGCTGCCCGAGCCGCGTCCGCAGGATTCGCCGGTGGCGCCGCAGCAACAGGCGCAGGAGCGTATCCCGGTGCCGGACACCGAGGACCAGGACGCCGCCAGCCGCCTGGCCATTTCCCAGGAAAAGGCACTGAAGGAGCAGGAAGAGAAGCGCCGCCAGGAGCAGATCGACCTGACCGAGCGCGAGCGCCAGCAGGAAGCCGAGCGCAAGCAGCGGCTGGCCAAGCAGCAGGAAGAGGCCGAGCGCGACAAGAAGCTGGCCGACCTGCGCCGCCGGCGCGAACAGGCCGCCCGCGAGGCGCAGATGGCCGAGCAGAAGCTGCGCCAGTTGCAGAACGTGCAGGCGCAGCGCGCCTCGGCGACCGCCAGCGCGGCCACGCCCGCCGCCAGCCGCAGCGGCGGCCAGCCGGGGCAGGGCGGTACCAGCACCGACCTGACCGCCCAGTACGCCGCCGCCATCCAGCGGGCGGTGCTCAACCAGTGGATCCGCCCGGACAGCGTGCCGGTCGGCCAGCGCTGCCGCATCACCATCCGGCAACTGCCCGGCGGCGAGGTCATCGACGCCAAGGTCGACCCGAGCTGCCCCTACGACGAGGCCGGACGGCGCTCGGTGGAGGCCGCGGTCCTGCGGGCCCAACCCCTGCCGTACCGCGGATTCGAGAATGTTTTCCAGCGCACCCTGAATTTCACGTTCGAAGCGCAGGATCGCTGACAGAATCACGGGCCTGAACAGGCTCTGTTCACGATTGCGAAAACGTTCACACGCAAGCTGGTATCCCTTTCCGTTCAGACAGACCGAGCATCCCCGACCTGCCATGAAAAAACTGCCGCGCTGGCTCTCCGCCCTGACCCTCCTGCTGTTGTCGTTCGCCGCTGCCGCCCAGGAGCGCGGGCTGGACATCGACATCATCGGCGGCAATGCCTCGGCGCTGCCCATCACCATCGTGCCGATGCCGTACCAGGGCTCGGCGGGCGCCCCGCAGACCGATGTGGCCGGCGTGGTGCGCGCGGATCTGGAGCGTTCCGGTTCTTTCCGCACCCTGCCGGAGGCCAGCATCGTCGAACGGCCGACCCGCGGCAGCGAGGTGCAGTACCCGACCTGGCGCGCGCTCAAGCAGGACTACCTGGTGGTGGGTCGCGTGGTCGACGCCGGCGACGGCGGCTACCGGGTCGAGTACGAACTGTTCGACGTCGCCAAGCAGGAGCGCCTGCTGGGACTGGCGATGACCGCGCGCGCCAACGCCATGCGCGATGTCGCCCACCAGATGGCCGACGCCATCTACGAGAAGATCCTCGGCATCCCGGGCGCGTTCTGGACCCGCATCGCCTACGTCACCGCCAGCGGCGCCGGCAAGGGCGCGCGCTATGCACTGATGATCGCCGACTCCGACGGCTTCAACCCGCAGACCGTGGTGCGTTCCTCCGAGCCGCTGCTGTCGCCGTCGTGGGCCCCGGATGGCCGCCGACTGGCCTACGTGAGCTACGAGGGCGGCAATTCGGCCGTCTTCGTGCAGGACATCACCACCGGCGCACGCCAGAAGGTTTCGGGTTTCCGCGGCATCAACGGTTCGCCGTCGTTCTCGCCGGATGGCGCTCGCCTTGCGCTGACCCTGTCGCGCAGCGGCAATCCGGAAATCTACGTGATGGACATCGCCAGCCGGCAGCTGCGCCAGCTGACCAACCAGTCCAGCATCGACACCGAGCCGGTCTGGAGCCCGGACGGCGGCAGCATCTATTTCACCTCCGATCGCGGCGGCCGTCCGCAGATCTACCAGGTGCCGGCCAGCGGCGGTTCCGCGAGCCGGGTGACGTTCGAAGGCAGCTACAACGCCTCGGCGAAGATTTCCTACGACGGCAAGAAGATCGCGGTGGCACAGGGCAGCGGCAACACCTACCGCATCGCCCTGATGGATCGCAGCCTGGGTTCGGCGCGCTGGTCCACGCTGTCGCCGGGCTCGCTGGACGAGTCCCCGAGCTTCGCGCCCAACGCCAGCATGGTGCTGTACGCCGCCCGCGAAGGCGGAAGAGGCGTACTGTATGCGGTCTCCGCCGACGGCCGGGTCCGCCAGCGCCTGGTGCTGGCCGATGGCGATGTGCGCGAGCCGGCATGGTCGCCGTACCGCGCAAAGCGTTAAGATAACGTCTACGGTTTTACCCCCATCCCTGCGAGAAGCCGAAGGAATGACGATGAACAACACTGCCCGTGTTTTGATGCTGTCCCTGATGTCCGTGGCCGTGCTGGCCGGTTGCAAAAAGGCGGTCAAGGAAACCCCGCCGACCGAAACCACCACCACCGCCCCGACCACCCCGACCGAGCCCACCACTTCCGGCGTCTACGGCCCGAACGATCTGGACACCGATGCCTGCCTGCGCCAGCGCGTGGTGTACTTCGATCTGGACCAGGATTCGCTGAAGCCGGAATTCCAGGCCATCATGGGCTGCCACGCCAAGTACCTGCGTGACCGTCCGTCCTCGCGCATCACCCTGGAAGGCCACGCCGACGAGCGCGGCAGCCGCGCCTACAACCAGGGCCTGGGCGAGCGCCGCGGCAACGCCGTGTCGTCCGCGCTGCAGGCCAACGGCGGCTCCGGCAGCCAGCTGAGCGTGGTGAGCTACGGCGAAGAGCGTCCGATCTGCACCGAGTCCAACGAGTCGTGCTGGGCGCAGAACCGTCGCGTCGAGATCGTCTACACCGCCAAGTAAGCGATGAGCGCGATGTCGATCGGCAAGCGTTTCCTGCTGGTCACGGCGGCGGCCCTGGTGGCCGCCGCTCCGGCCTTTGCGCAGCGCCAGAGCCTGGCGGACCGCGTCACGGCGCTGGAGGCCAAGGCCAACAATTCCCAGGCCAACATGGAATTGTTGAACCGGCTGAGCCAGCAGGAAGGCGAAATCCGCGAACTGCGCGCGCAGATCGAGAAGCTCCAGCACGATCTGCAGGAGTTCCAGCAGCGCAACCGCGACCAGTATCTGGATCTGGATGGTCGGTTGAACCGCCTGGAAGGCGGCAGCGTGCCGCCGGTGGCGGCTCCCCCGGCCGCGGGCGCGATCACGCCGCCGTCCACGCCGCCGGTGGCGGCGGCCAAAGTCGAAGCCGCACCGTCCGTGCACGGCGATCCCGGCGCCCTGGCCCAGGCCGGGGACGAGCGGACCGCCTACAACCAGGCTTTCGACAAGCTCAAGTCCGGCGACTACGTCGGTTCGGCGCAGCTGTTCACCGCGTTCCTGCAGGCCTACCCCAGCGGAGTCTATGTGCCCAACGCGCTGTACTGGCTGGGTGAGAGCTACTACGTCACCCAGAACTACGCGCTGGCCGCGGAACAGTTCCGCGCGCTGATGGAGCGCTATCCCACCCATGACAAGGCCCCGGGTTCGCTGCTCAAGCTGGGCCTGTGCGAATACGGGCTGGGCAAGGTCGATGCCGCCGAGCGCACCCTGGCCGATGTGGTCAGCCGCTATCCCGGCAGCGATGTCGCCCGTACCGCCGACGACCGGCTGAAGGCCATCCAGCTCGGCCGCCTGCGCTGAGCCCCTGAGCCCTCCCGGAAACGAGTCCCATCGGGCCGCAGAGGGCCCTCCTGCCTGTAATCCCGGCCTGTCCGGCATCCACCTGCCGCCGCCGCTGATCGCTCCCTCCCGGGATCGTCCGACGGCTGCCACGCCGACAGGCGATAATGTGCCGCCATGAACGCCGTCCCCACGTCCGAGCCCGTTGCCCAGGAGCGCCTGAAGCTGACGGAAATCTTCCTGTCCCTGCAGGGCGAGGCCAACACCGCCGGCTGGCCCACGGTGTTCGTGCGCCTGACCGGCTGTCCGCTGCGCTGCCAGTACTGCGACACCGAGTACGCCTTCTACGGCGGCCAATGGTGGGACATCGATGCGATCCTGGCCGAAGTCGCCCGCCATGGCGTCCGCCATGTCTGCGTGACCGGTGGCGAGCCGTTGTCGCAGAAGCGCTGCCTGATCCTGCTGCGCCGGCTCTGCGACGCCGGCTACGACGTTTCGCTGGAGACCTCCGGCGCGCTCGACATCGCCGAAGTGGATCCGCGGGTGTCGCGGGTGGTCGATCTGAAAACTCCGGGTTCCCGCGAAATGGCGCGCAACCGGCTGGAGAACCTGCCGCTGCTGACCCCGCGCGATCAGGTGAAGTTCGTATTGTGTGGCCGCGCCGATTACGACTGGGCGCGCGAGATGGTGGCCGAACACCGGCTTGCCGAGCGCTGCGACGTGCTGTTCTCGCCCTCCAAGTCCGAACTGGAGCCGCGCCAGCTGGCCGACTGGATCGTCGAGGACCGGTTGCCGGTGCGCTTCCAGATGCAACTGCACAAGCTGCTCTGGAACGACGAACCGGGTCGATAGCGGCAGGGGACGTGCGCGGCCCGCAGGGTGCGTCGCGCGCAAATCCTCCGTAGCCCCTTTGACCAGCCATTCGGCTGTCGAGAAGGGTTGCAAAAGGGGACAAATGCCCGATGCTTTTCCCGATTCCCGATTCCCGATTCCCGATTCCCGATTCCCGATGAAAAAAGCCGTTGTCCTTCTCTCCGGTGGCATGGATTCCGCCGTCGTCGTCGCCATCGCCCGTGATCAGGGCTACGCCGTGCATGCCCTGAGCGTGCGCTATGGGCAGCGCCATACCTCCGAACTGGAGGCCGCCGACCGCGTCGCGCGTTCGCTGGGTGCGGTCGCGCACAAGACCGTCCATGTCGATCTGCGCAGCATCGGCGGATCCGCGCTGACCGACGATATCGACGTGCCCGAAGCCGGCGGCGCCGGGATTCCGGTGACCTACGTGCCGGCCCGCAACACCATCATGCTGTCGGTGGCGCTGGGCTGGGCCGAGGTGCTGGGCGCGGCGGACATCTTCTGCGGCGTCAACGCGGTCGATTACTCCGGCTATCCGGACTGCCGGCCGGAATTCATCGAGGCCTTCGAGAAGCTCGCCAACCTGGCCACCAAGGCCGGCGTGGAGGGCGCGGGCCTGCGCATCCATGCGCCGCTGATGAAGATGGGCAAGGACGACATCGTGCGCGAGGGCCTGCGCCTGGGCGTGGATTTCTCGGAAACGGTCTCGTGCTACCAGGCCGACGCACAGGGCCGCGCCTGCGGCCATTGCGACGCCTGCCGCCTGCGCGCGGCCGGTTTCGCCGACGCCGGCGTGGCGGACCCGACCCGCTACGCCTGAACCCCGGGTTTTTCAGCTACCCCCAAGCTGGGTTAGAATTCGCACCCCGGCGCAATGCCGGGTGCATGGGCCGTTAGCTCAGTCGGTAGAGCAGAAGACTTTTAATCTTTTGGTCGAAGGTTCGAATCCTTCACGGCCCACCATTTCGCTCAGGTAGTCGAAGGCGCTTTTTTGAGCGCCTTTTTCTTGGTCGACGGAACAACGGGAGCCGCATGTCCGCTTGCCGGCGTTCCCTGTCTCCGGCAGGAAATGACCCGCCGGAACACCGCGGGCCCGAAGGGGTTTGGCGGGTACCCGCGCCAACGGCCTGTCGCTTTCCATCGAACGTGTCCACGTATCGCAATGCTGGTCGCGCGGGATCGCGCGGCATTCGGCACGCGCGTCCGCGAGCGGGATGGACCGTGGCGGCTACAACACCACCCGGTACAAGGTACCGCCGAAGTGCACGTACCAGCTGCCCTGCAGCCAGGCGCTGCCGGTGCCTTCGGCAAAGGGCGAAACCAGGACGGGCGCCGTGCCGGGGCGTCCCAGATAGAGATAGCCATTGCTGACGAACATCACCTGGCCTGCCGCAATCGCATGGATCGATGCGTCCGCATCCGCGCGGGAGACGGCGGTCAACTGGCCCTGCGGCGAGCGCAGCCAGACCTGCCTGGCGGTATTGCCGTTCACGGTGTTCAAACGGGTGAAACCGACCCATCCGCTGCTGGGGAAGTAATCCGCCCGGGGGGTGAAGTAGTCGGCGCTGGCATCGCGCAGGACCACTTCGCCGAGATTGTCGTTGTACAAGACGATCTGCGAGGCCGTGTCCGAAACCTGCTTGCGGTAAACGACATTGATGCCGTCGGTCAACGGATTGAAATGCGAATAGGTGGTGGACTGGGTCAGCTGTACGGTCTGCCCGGCCCGGTAGCGGAACACGTTGTAGGGTGCCGGCCCTTCCGTGTAGACGACTTCGCCGCCGTCGCCGACATCGGCCAGATCGGCGACGCGGCCGTTGCCGACCAAGGTGTCCTTGTAGAGCATCACGTCGCGCAGGTTCAGGTAACGTCCCGGACGCCAGGTCGGCCAGATGACATAGCGCTTGTTGTTCGGACTGACGCGCATGCCGCGTGGCGTTCCGTCATTCCCCAACGGCGTGGCGGCGCCGTTCCATTCGTATACCGTCGTTTCGTCGTCCTCCGTGATCCCGAACACGACGCCACGCGCGGTCAGTTTCTCGTAACCCGGCGTATGCCCTGTCGGATCCGGGACCGTGCGCAGGCTTCCGGTCGAGCGGTTGTAGACCTTCAGCAGTGGCCGGCCATCCTCGATGACGAAGAACAGGATGCGTTGCGGGGTGAGGTCGGTGATGGTGCCTTCGACTTCGGTCACGTACTCCAGGCGGGCGGCCTGGCTGGAGAGCGGAATCGCGACGGCAAGGAGTGCCAGTGCGGTGCGAACGAGGAACAACGAAGGGAACTGCCGCGTGATGATGCGCATGTCCATGGCGGGCTCAGCAGTGTCGTCGTCTGACGGGAGGCGAGCGTGCGAGCGCCTCCGTGAAACGGATGTCAAGCAGGTTCAGGAAAGGAGTCGCTTTCCTGGTCCGTTCATCGATACCCATCCGGAGGCGACGCGCGTGTTTGCGACTTACTTCGCTCCCGCAGGAAGGGAAGGCAAACAAATGGCGATCGTTGAACCCGTGCGAGCGATCCTCGTGATGACGAAGCGGGATGCACGGACCAGCCTCATATCTCCGGCGGCCCGGGCGAAAAAGGCTCAAGTTGTCGGCAGGTGGGCCGATAACCATCGGATGCTCGTGCCGGGCACGACCTGTCCGGGTTCTGGATAGGCGGATCCGAGTGCGGCATGACCATTCGCGACAAGTCACCCATCGACATGCCGGGCAGGTATCCGTGCCGCCGGCTCCCGTTCAACGTCCAAAGAGGGAACGCAATGCACGCTGAAGTCCAAGCCACCAAGTCCGCGCCGGTCAAGGCGACCTGGATCTGCCTCGCCATCGCCTGGCTGCTGTTCATCGTCCCGATTCCGGGGCTGGGCCTGTTCGTGGGCTGGCCGCTCAATCTGGTGGCTTTCATCCTCGCCATCGTGGTGATGACGCGCGGGAAAACCGCGGGTGGACTGATTCCGCTGATCGCCAGCATCGTGGTTTCGCCGATCGTGTATTTCATCGGCCTGGCCGTCTTCGGCGCAGCGATCGGTGGAACCGATGCCTACCAGGATTACGTCGAGCGCGCGGCCGCGGCGCAGGAAGCGCAGATCCAGGCCGAAGGCGGCAACGCCGCCGAGCAGGCGGACAAGGCGGCCGACGGCGCGAAGGAATGAACCGCGCGCCTCCATGATTCCATGGAGGTGAAGGCATCGATCGCAGAACACGAAGCCCGGCTCATGGCCGGGCTTCGTGTTTCAACAGCCGGCGATGCACACCGGTCAGGTGTCGTAGCCCACCTGTCCCGGGGTGAAGCCGCGGCTCTTGCGTATGGCCAACTGGTTGGTCACGCCCAGCAGTTCGTAGTACCCCGCCAGGGTGGCGAGCAGGCCGTCGACGCCGAGTTTGGGGGTTTCGGTGGGGACGGTGGCGATCCGCTTTTCCAGCGCGTCGCGGCGCCAGTCGCGACCGCGCAGCTTGGCCCAGTTCCGCACCAGTGCGTTCGGCTTGCGTGGCGCCTGCTTCGGCGGCACCCACAGGTAGTCGTCGAAGATCATCACGCCGCCGACCTTCAGCAGCGGCCAGGTCATCACGCCATCAGCGAGTGCGCCGAAGGCGGAATGCCAGCCATCGATGTAGATGAAATCGAATTCGCCGTCGAGGCGTCGCAACGAATCGAAGCTGAAGCCGGCATGCTCGGTGATCCGGTTGGCGACGGCGGCGGTGTTGCGGCGGAACCGCGCGTGATAGTCACCGTAGACGGGGTCCGGAGCGAACAGATCCACGCAATCGATGCGTGCGTCGGCGCCGGTGAGGATGTTCTGGCACAGCCACAGCGTGGAACGCCCCTCGAAGCTGCCGATCTCCAGCGCACGGACGCCGGGCCGATCGCGGAAGCCGCCCAGCCATTGCTGCCAGTGCGGGATGTTGTGATCGAACCAGTTTTCGCTGTATGGATTCTGTGTCTGTTCCGGCATCGTTTCCTTCAGCACGATGTGAATTTCCCCCTTGCCCGCTTGCGGCGGGCTGGGGCGGAATTCTAAGCGGTTCCACCGTGGCACGCGATGGCACCCCGCGCCGGCGGGTGCCGTATCGCCCCCCGGGCGCTAAGGTAGCGTGCCCGCGTTGGGCGGGTGTAGCAAGCGAATCACATGCTGAAGATCCTCGGAAAGTCCACCTCCATCAATGTCCGCAAGGTGCTCTGGCTCTGCGAAGAGCTCGGTCTGCCGTTCGAACTGGAGGAGTGGGGAAGTGGCCATCGCTCCACCCGGGAGCCCGCGTTCCTGGCCCTGAATCCGAACGCGCTGGTGCCGGTGATCCGGGATGGCGAGCAGGTGCTGTGGGAGTCGAACACCATCTGCCGCTATCTGGCCGGCCGCGAGCAGCGGGACGATCTGTTGCCTTCTTTACCGGCCGAAAGGGCCCGGGTCGAGCAATGGATGGACTGGCAGGCCACGGAGCTCAACAACGCCTGGCGCTATGCCTTCATGGCACGGGTGCGGCAGAGCCCCGGCCACGCCGATCCCGCGCAGATCGAGGCCAGCGTACGGGAGTGGAACCAGCGGATGGGCATCCTTGATGGACAACTGGCCAGGACCGGCGCCCATGTCGTCGGGGATGCCTTCACTCTGGCCGATATCGTGCTGGGGCTGTCGGTCAACCGCTGGCGCATGACCCCGATGGAGCGCCCGGAACTGCCGGCGGTGGCCGCCTACCTGCGCCGGCTGGAGGCGCGGCCGGGGTTCCGGCGATACGGCGGCAACGGCATCCCCTGAGCGAAAACGCCGTCTTCCTGGCGTGCGACCGGGGCGGGAAGCGGTTGGTCATCCGTCACGGTGCGTTCGTCACAGGCGCATGGCGGCCGATCGTGACGGCGCGGACAGTGCGGAAACACCATCCGCACGAGGGACTTCCATGAAGCGCATCGCTCCGTTGTCCGCCGCTGTCGCCCTGGTTCTTCTGTCGCTGCCGGCCTGGGCGGCCAAGCCGCCGCCGCCGGTCTGCCTGGGACCGGCCCAGGTATTCGCCCCCGGGATCATCAGCACGCCGGGACTCAACGAAGGTCGGCTGGCATTCACGCCGGATCGACAGACGATTTACTGGCACGTCAACGAGATACCGGGCCCGCCGGGGTCCGATGCACTGTTCACCATCATGACCGCCGGGCGCACCGCGACCGGCTGGTCGACCCCGGACGTGGCCTCGTTCTCCGGCCTTGGCCAGTTCGCCGATTCGGATCCGGTCGTCTCGCTGGACGGCCAGCGGCTGGTGTTCTCGTCCAATCGGCCCGGGAACCAGGGGCCGTATCCGCTCAATGACCTCTGGGTGGTCCAGCGCTCGGCGTCGGGCTGGAGCGAACCGGTCAATCTGGGGCCGAACGTCAACAGTCCCTACAACGAGCTGTATGCCAGCCTGGATCGCGCCGGCAACCTGTACTTCGCCAGCGATCGCGATCGCGGGCAATGGGATATCTATCGCAGCCTGCGCCAACCGGACGGCAGCTATGGCCCGGCGATGTCGATCGGTCCGGGCGTGGACCATTCCCACCTGTGGGAATTCAATCCGCAGATTTCCCCGGATGGCCGCAGCCTGCTGTATGCCACGGTGGGCCGGCAGGACGGGCTGGGCGACGTCGACATCTACCTCAGCCGCATCGAGCGCAACGGCCGGCTTGGCAATCCGGTCAACGTGGGAAGCTGCGTCAACAGCGCGGGGACCGAGTTCCATCCGACCATGGCGTGGGATTCCAACGAGCTGTACTTCGCGCGTGTCCACGAGACGATCGATCTGATGGTGGCGCCGATCGAGATGCCGTGAGCGGGTTGCGGCAGGTACAAACGAAAGAGGCGCCGGAAGGCGCCTCTTTTTTCATGAGCGGGCGACGCGCGCGGGTCAGGGGCGCATCGGCGTGCCGCCGAAGCCGCGCGGCGGCGGCGGTCCCACGTCGCCGGGCAACCGGCGGTAGCCATGGAAGCCGGGACCGTCGTACCGGCTCACGCCGATGTTGAGGTTGAACGCGCGGGACTCGCCCTCGTCGTTGTTGTAGGACTTGCACAGATTGATGTTGGCCGCATTCCAGTGGCTGCTGCCATGACCCTTGGTGTAGCCGATACCGGTGGCGACGCTGCCGGAGACATCGACCTTGCCGTCGTCTTCGTCCAGCGGCTTGCCGCATGCGTTGCGGGGCACCGGTGCCAGACGCAGCGAACGCGCCGGGCGTCCGCTGGTGTCGCCGTAATAGGTGCCGGGCGGATCCGCGGTGTGGAGGGAAGAGCGGGGCAGGCTGAGATCCAGCGACTCCGCCGACTGGGCGAAGGCGCTCCCGGAGGCCAGCAGACTCAGCAGCAGCGTGGCGGTGGCCTTCATGGGAGCCTCGGTGGGACAGCGTGGCAGGGGAAAGACGTTGCGCGATCCATGCGCCAATCGGCAGACGCTAACAGCCTCAATTTGAACCCAGGCTGGCTTGTGGCGGTGAACTTTCCCGCTAGGGCAAAGGTCACGGTGACTTGATGGCGTCGCCCCATCCCGCCTTCGGCAGGGAGGATGGCGACGCCGGACCGCGCCGGTGGATGTCCGTCGTTTCCACCGGCCGGTTCACCCCCATAACAACCACAATACAGCTGTGCTCTCTCATCGCGGTCGCCGGGATACCAGCGGCCGCATTTTTATTTCCGCATGTTTGTTCCGCGTGCTTTGTCCCACGTGCTGCTATCCCGCGTGTCCACGCCTGCGTCCGGATCAGCCGGCGGCGCGGATGGCCTCCAGAACCTGTTCGCCGTAGCGGGCCAGCTTGGTGCCGCCGATGCCGCCGACCTGGGCCAGTTCGTCCAGGGTGCCGGGTCGGTGTTCGGCGATGTTGCGCAGGGTACTGTCGTGGAAAATCACGTAGGCCGGGACGTTCTGCTGCTTGGCCAGCTGCGCGCGCAGATCGCGCAGCGCGCCGAACAACGGCTGATCCGTGGCCGCCACCACCACGCCGCTGCGCGGCGTGCGCTCACGCTCGCGCGCGGGAGCTTCCTTGCGCAGCAACAGGCGGCGTTCGCCGCGCAGCACGGCCCGGCTGGCCTCGGTCAGGCGCAGGCTGCCGTAGCCCTCCGCGTCGACTTCCAGCAGGCCGGAGGACACCAGTTGCCGGAACACGCTGCGCCAGGTGCCGGCGTCCAGATCCCGGCCGATACCGTAGGTGGTGAGCTGGTCGTGCCCGCATTGGCGGATCTTCTCGCTCTCGCTGCCGCGCAGCACATCGATGATGTGGTTCACGCCGAAGCGCTGGCCGCTGCGGTAGACGCAGCTCAGCGCCTTCTGCGCCGCCTCGGTCGCGTCCCAGGTGGCAGCCGGATGCAGGCAGTTGTCGCAGTTGCCGCATTCCTGCGGATAGGTCTCGCCGAAGCTGGCCAGCAGCACCTGCCGCCGGCACTGCATGGATTCGCAGTAGCCCAGCAGCTGATCCAGCTTGCGCCGCTCCAGCCGCTTGCGCTCCTCGCCGGCCTCGGACTGCTCGATCATCTGCTTCAGCAGCACCACGTCGCCGAGTCCGTAGCACAGCCAGGCATCCGCGGCCTCGCCGTCGCGGCCGGCGCGTCCGGTTTCCTGGTAGTAGCCTTCCAGCGACTTGGGCAGATCCACGTGCGCCACGAAGCGCACGTCCGGCTTGTCGATGCCCATGCCGAAGGCAATCGTCGCCACCATCACGATGCCTTCCTCGCGCAGGAACCGGCGCTGGTGGTGCGCGCGCACCTCGGCGTCCAGGCCGGCGTGGTAGGGCAGCGCGTTGAATCCCTGTTCCAGCAGGTAGTCGGCGAACTGCTCCACCCGTTTGCGTGACAGACAGTAGACGATGCCGGCCTCGCCCTTGTGGGCCTGGAGGAAGTCGCGCAGCTGGCGCTTGGCGTTGTCCTTCTGGGTGACCGTGTAGCGGATATTGGGGCGATCGAAGGAACTGACGAAGCGGCGGGCCTCGGTCAGGCCCAGCCGCTCGGCGATCTCGCGCTGGGTCGGCGGATCCGCGGTGGCGGTCAGGGCGATGCGCGGCACGTCGGGCCAGCGCTCGTGCAGGATTGTCAGCTCCAGGTATTCGCGGCGGAAATCGTGGCCCCAGGCCGAGACACAGTGGGCCTCGTCGATGGCGAACAACGCGATGTGGCTGCGCTCCAGCAGAGACAGGAAGCGCGGGGTGAGCAGCCGTTCCGGGGCGACATACAGCAGGTCCAGTTCACCCTTCAGCAGCGCCCGTTCCACTTCCGCGGCGGTGGCCGCGTCCAGGGTCGAGTTGAGGAAGGCGGCGCGCACGCCGACCTGGCGCAGCGCCTCCACCTGGTCCTGCATGAGCGCAATCAGTGGCGACACCACGATGCCCACGCCTTCGCGCAGCAGGGACGGGATCTGGTAGCACAGCGACTTGCCGCCGCCGGTCGGCATCAGGACCAGGGCGTCCTGGCCGGAGACGAGGTGTTCGACGATGGCCTGCTGATGGCCGCGGAACCGGGAGTAGCCGAAGACCCGCTGCAGCAGGTCCGTGGGACGTTCTGACATGGGCGATAGGGTAGCAGGCGGACGGCCACGCGACGTTCGGAAAACCGTCCCGGACGCTGTCCGTGGATGCCGCGGGCGGCTTGTCGGGATTTTCCCGGGGGGCGGAACCAAGGGCGGATTCGGGGGGGCGGGGCGCCCCAAAGCACGCGCCCGGCGGAAGCCGGGCGCGCGGGTCGTCTTCAGCGGGTCGTCTTCAACAGATCGTATTCAAACGCCCGGTTGCGGTCTCATTCGAGCAGCGAGCGCAGCATCCAGGCATACTTCTCGTGCGTCTGCAGGCGCTGGGTCAGCAGGTCCACGGACGGGTCGTCGCCGGCGTCGTCGGCGGTCTTCAGTACCTTGCGGGCGGTCCGGCACACCGCTTCGTTGCCGGACACCAGCTGCTTCACCATGCCCTGCCAGCCGGGCACGCCATCGGCGCCCGATTCCTCCTGGATGGAGGACAGGCGGACGAATTCGCCATAGGACCCCGGCGCGTTGTAGCCCAGCGCGCGGATGCGCTCGGCGATCTCGTCCAGCGCGGTCCACTGCTCGGTGTACTGGGTCTCGAACATGGTGTGCAGCGAATTGAACATCGGCCCGGTGACGTTCCAGTGGAAGTTGTGGGTCTTCAGGTACAGCGTGTAGCTGTCGGCGAGGAACCGCGACAGGCCCTCGGCGATCTTCTTGCGGTCACCGGTGGTGATCCCGATGTCGATGTTCGGGGAGGTGGCCGCGGGCGCGGCGGCCGTCTTAGTCTTCGCCTTGGTCTTGGACATCTGCATTCTCCTTGAGGGGGATCAATGGCCCACAATAGCTACCCTAAACGAGTTTGGGTAATAAAACGTTTCACGCAGTTGAATTGATGAACGCTATCGAACCTTCCCCCGACCGCGAACTCCAGGCCGCCCGCCGCGCCATCGACGGCGCGCTGAGCCGGGACCGCGGCCGCCTGCACGGGCTCTGGTCGCGCTGGCAGTCACGGCCGCGCGATGCCGCCGCGCGCGAGGCCTTCGCGCAGGCGCTGGCCGGCTCGGTGTCGCAGCGCGAAGCGCGCGCGGCCTCGGTGCCGGAGGTGAGTCTTGACGAGGCCCTGCCGATTGCCCGCGAAGGCGAGCGCATCGTCGAGCTGATCCGCCGCCATCCGGTGGTGGTGATCGCCGGCGAGACCGGCTCCGGCAAGACCACCCAGCTGCCCAAGCTGTGCCTGGCGGCCGGGCGCGGGGTGGCCGGCATGATCGGCTGCACCCAGCCGCGCCGGATTGCCGCGCGCGCGGTCGCACGCCGGGTCGCGGAGGAACTGAAGACCGGCGTCGGCGACGCGGTCGGCTACCAGGTGCGTTTCACCGACCAGGTCGGCGACAACACCCGGGTCAAGTTCATGACCGACGGCATCCTGCTGGCCGAAATCGCCAGCGACCGCTGGCTGTCGGCCTACGACACCATCATCGTCGACGAGGCCCACGAGCGCAGCCTCAACATCGACTTCCTGCTCGGCTATCTCAAGCAGCTGCTGCGCAAGCGCCGCGACCTGAAGGTCATCGTCACCTCGGCCACCATCGACACGGAACGCTTCTCCCGCCATTTCGACGACGCGCCGGTGATCAGCGTGGAAGGGCGGACCTATCCGGTCGAGGTCCGCTACCGGCCGCTGGAAGGCGAGGGCGAGCAGCAGGGCGAGCGCACGGTCAACGACGCCATCGTGGCGGCGGTGGACGAAATCACCCGCCAGGATCCGCGCGGCGACGTGCTGATGTTCCTGCCCGGCGAGCGCGAGATCCGCGATGCCCACCAGGCGCTGGAACGGCGCAAGTACCGCGAGACCGAAGTGTTGCCGCTGTACGCGCGGCTGTCCGCGAAGGATCAGGACCGGGTGTTCAATCCCGGCCCGAAGCGCCGGCTGGTGCTGGCGACCAACGTGGCCGAGACCTCGCTGACCGTGCCGCGCATCCGCTACGTGGTCGATCCGGGCTATGCGCGGGTCAAGCGCTACAGCCCGCGGCAGAAGCTGGATCGCCTGCACATCGAGCCGGTCTCGCAGGCCAGCGCCAACCAGCGCAAGGGCCGCTGCGGCCGCATCGCCGAAGGCATCTGCTATCGCCTGTATGCCGAAGCCGATTTCCAGGCGCGCGCCGAATTCACCGATCCGGAAATCCGGCGTTCGAGCCTGGCCGGGGTCATCCTGCGCATGCTGCAACTGGGGCTGGGCCGGATCGAGGATTTCCCGTTCCTGGAACCGCCGGACGAGCGCGCCATCGCCGATGGCTGGCAGCAGCTGGCCGAACTGGGCGCGGTGGACAAGGATCGCAAGCTGACCACCATCGGCCGGCAGATGGCGCGGCTGCCTGTCGATGTGAAGCTGGCGCGCATGCTGGTGGCCGCGCAGCAGCACCGCTGCCTGCGCGAGATGATCGTCATCGCGGCGTTCCTGGGCATCCAGGATCCGCGCGAGCGCCCGCCGGAAGCGCGCGAGGCCGCGGACAACGCGCACGCGACCTTCGCCGATGCACGCTCGGAATTCCTCGGCATCGTCAAGCTCTGGGATGCCTACCGGCAGGCCCACGAGGATCTGACCCAATCGAAGCTGCGCGACTGGTGCGAACGCCATTTCCTCGGCTTCCTGCGCATGCGCGAATGGCGCGAACTGCACCGACAGTTGCTGCTGCTGTGCGAGGAGCTGGGGTGGGCGCTGGAAACAGCACCGGCAGCCAGCGGCGACGCCCCGCGCAAGGCACCGGCGCGGGGGCGCACGCGCGGCGATGCCGCCGTGCCCGACACGGCCGACGGCCCCACTGAAAAGCAGCGCCAGGCCGCCTACGTCGCGCTGCACCGCGCGCTGATCGCCGGCCTGCCGACCCAGGTGGGCCATCGCGGCGAGAAGGGTGATTTCCAGGCGCCGCGCCAGCGCCGCTTCCAGATTTTCCCGGGCTCGGCGCTGGCGAAGAAGCCGCCGCCGTGGGTGCTCAGCGCCACCCTGCTGGACACCCAGCGCGTGTGGGGGCTGACCAACGCGGCGATTGAACCGGATTGGGTCATCGCCGAGGTGCCGCATCTACTGATGCGCAAGCATTTCGACCCGCACTGGTCGCGCGCGCAAGGGCACGTGCTGGCGTCGGAGCAGATCAGCCTGTTCGGGCTGGTGCTGGCGCCGAAGAAGCCGGTCCACTACGGCCGCATCGCGCCGGTGGAGGCGCACGACATCTTCGTCCGCCAGGCGCTGGTCACCGGCGAAATCAACACGCGCGCCGGTTTCGTCGCCGACAACCTGAAAACGCTGGAACAGGCGCGCGAGGAAGAAGCCAAGCTGCGTCGTGCGGGCTTGGTGGCCGACGAGGACTGGCAGGCGCGCTGGTACCTGGATCGGATTCCGTCGGACATCCATTCGTCCGCCGGCCTGGATGCGTGGTGGAAAGGCCAGCCGCTGGAAGCGCGCCGGCGCCTGGCCTGGACGCTGGCCGACCTGCTGCCGGGCGAGGGCAGCGAGGAGGATCGCTTCCCGAAATACTTCGCGCTCGGCGACGCGCGCCTGCCGCTGCACTACCGCTTCGAGCCAGGCGCGGCGGACGACGGCGTGACCCTGGAAGTACCGCTGCACCTGCTCAACGCGCTGGATCCGGCCCGCCTGTCGTGGCTGGCGCCGGGGTTCATCGGCGACAAGGCATCCGGCCTGATCCGCAGCCTGCCCAAGGCGATGCGGCGCAACTACGTGCCTGCGCCGGATTTCGGGCGGGCATTCTTCGAGGCCTATCCGCAACCCACCGCCGACGATATCCGGGGCGAGCTGGCGCGGTTCCTCTCGCGCACGACCGGCGCCGCAGTGGCCGCCACCGACTTCGACGAGTCCGCACTTGAGCCGCACCTGCGCATGAACCTGCGTCTGCGCGAGGATCCGCGCAAGGGTGGTGAGGCGCGGATCCTGGCCGAGTCGCGGGATCTCGATGAGCTGCGCGCGCGCTTCGGCGAACGCGCCGGACAGGCGTTCGCCGCCCGCGCCGGCCGCGCGATGGCGGCCAGCGGCTTGCGCGAGTTCCCGGCCCAGCCGATCCCGTTGCAGGTGCCGGGCGAAGCCGGCGTGCCGGCGTTTCCGGCGTTGCGCGACGACGGTGACAGCGTCGCGTTGCAGGTGTTCGCCGATCGTGCCGAAGCCGAGGCCGCCCATCCCGGCGGCGTGCGCCGCCTGCTCGACATCGCCCTGGCCGATCGCGTCCGCCAGGCGCGCAGGCAGTTGCCGGTGGCGCCGAAGGTGGGCCTGCTCTACGCCGCGATCGAGCGCTTCGCCGAGGGCGACAAGGCGGCCGAGAAGGAGCGGCTGCGTGCGGACATCGTCGATGCCGCGCTCAACGCGGTGCTGGCCGAGGGACTGGAAGGGATCCGGGATCGGGCCGCGTTCGAGCAGCGCCGCGAGGACGCGGGCCGCCGGTTGTTCGGCGAAGCGATGGAGCGGCTGAAGCTGGCCGAGGCGATCCTGTCGGCGGTCGCCGAACTCAAACCGCAGTTGGAGTCGCCGCTGATGGGCTGGGCGCGCGGCAACCTGGACGATTTGCGCGCGCAGCTCGACGGCCTCGTGCATCCGGGTTTCCTGCGCGACACGCCCGCGCAGGCGTTGGCGGAACTGCCGCGTTATCTCAAGGGCATGCGCCTGCGTGCCGAGCGGGCCGTGCGCGATCCGGCGCGGGATCAGGCCCGCATGCTGGAGATCAAACCGTTCGCCGACGCGCTGGCCGATGCGGCGCGGCGCGGCGTGGCGCGGCAATCAGGTTGGCAGGCGTTGCGTTGGGAACTGGAGGAACTGCGGGTATCGATGTTCGCCCAGGAACTGGGCGCGCGCGGCGGCGTTTCCCCGAAGAAACTGGCCCAGCGCCTGCAGGCGCTGCGTGGTTAGAAGCACACAACCGGCCGGCATGAAGGAAACCACGGCAAGGCTGTTCGTCCGCGCCGCGTGCGGGTAACGTAGCCGGAAGACCCCCTCAGGATCCGATTCGTGTTCTCCGTATCGCGCGACGCTCTGCTGGAAGTGCTGCAACGGCCCTCGGGTGCGATGCTTCCTGCGGAATCGCGCCAGACCCTCCGGACACGCATCGAAACCTCGCCCGAACCGGAGCTGCTTTTGCAGGATCCGCTGGCGGTGCTGGTCGACACGCTGGAAACGCTGGCCGCGCTGTCCGCCGACGGCGAAGTGATCGCCGCCGCGTGGCTGTTCGCGCTTCCGCCGATCCCGGAAGCACCGGGACCGCGCAAGGCCACGCCCGCCGGCATCGTCGATCTGCTGGAAGGACAGCAGGCGGCCGCGCAGGTCTGGGCGCTGCACGCCGAGCAGCATCGCGGCGCCAACAACGAAGGCCTGCGCCGGTTGCTGCTGGCCATCGTGCGCGACCTGCGGGTGGTGCCGATCCTGCTGGCGCGGCAACTGGCGCGGATGCGCAACGCGGGACTGCTGGACGACGCCCAGCGGCGCTCGCTGGCGCGGCTGACCCGCGACATCCATGCCCCGCTGGCCAACCGGCTGGGCATCTGGCAGTTGAAGTGGGAGCTGGAGGATCTGGCTTTCCGCTACCTGGAGCCGGATACCTACCGACAGGTTGCCGCGCAGCTGGACGAGAAGCGCGCCGGCCGTGAACGCTACATCGAATCGGTCAAGTCGACCCTGCGCCAGGCGCTGGCCGAGCACGGCATCGTCGCCGAGATCAGCGGACGGCCCAAGCACATCTACAGCATCTGGCGGAAGATGCAGCGCAAGCAGGTCTCCTTCGACGAGTTGTACGACCTGCGCGCGGTGCGGGTGACCGTGGAGGATGTCGGCGCCTGCTACGCCGCGCTGGGCATCGTGCATGCGCTGTGGACGCCGGTGCCGAGCGAGTTCGACGATTACATCGCCCGGCCCAAGGCCAACGATTACCGTTCCCTGCATACCGCCGTGGTCGGCCCGGAAGGCCGCACCCTGGAAGTGCAGATCCGCACGCACGAGATGCACGCGCAGGCCGAACTCGGCGTGGCCGCGCACTGGCGTTACAAGGAAGGCGGTGGCGATCGCGCATTCGATCGCAAGATCGCCTGGATGCGCCGGTTGCTGGACAACTCCCAGGAAGGAGGCGAGGGCGGCGGTCTGGCCGGCGATCTCGACTCGGAACTGGTCGAGGATCGCGTCTACGTGCTGACTCCCAAGGGGGAGGTCATCGACCTGCCGCATGGCGGCACGGTGCTGGACTTCGCCTACCACGTGCACACGATGGTCGGCCATCGCACCCGCGGCGCAAAGGTCAACGGCCGCATCGTGCCCTTGAATCATGCGCTGCGCAGCGGTGATCGGGTCGAGATCATGACGTCCAAGACCGGCGAGCCGCGCCGCGACTGGCTGTTGCCGGCCAACGGCTTCCTCGCCTCGGGCCGATCCCGCGACAAGGTGCGCGCCTGGTTCCACAAGCTCGATCGCGCGCGCAACCTGCAGGCCGGACGCGAACTGCTGGAGAAGGAACTCAAGCGGCTGGGCCTGCATCACGCCGACCTGTCCGGCGTGGCGAAGAAGTTCCATGCCGAGAACGTCGAGGAACTGCACATCCAGATCGCCCTGGGCGATGTCGGCCCCAACCAGGTGGTGCGCGCGCTGCACGAGGAACAGCGCGCGGCCGCGCAACCGGCCGCTCCGCAGGGTCTGCCGCCCGGCCTGCCACTGCGCAAGCCCGGCGGACGCAAGCCTTCGCCGCCGTCCAGATCGCAGTTCACGGTGGAAGGCGTGGGCAACCTGCTGGTGCAACTGGCACGCTGCTGCCAGCCGGTGCCGGGGGAGGCGATCAGCGGCTACCTGACCCGCGGTCGCGGTGTCAGCGTGCACCGGACCGACTGCGTGGCGTTCCAGCGCCTGGCCGCGTCCAATCCGCAGCGGGTGCTGCCGGTGGAGTGGGGGCAGACCGGCGGCGGCTACGAAGTGGACGTGCAGGTGCGGGCCATCGATCGCAAATGGCTGCTCAAGGACATCACCACCCTGATCGCGCAGGAGGACGCCCACGTGCTGGGCATCAACACCGATCAGGCCGGCGCCAGCGGACGGGTGCAACTGCGCCTGCGGCTGAAGGTCGCCGACTTCGGCCAGCTGTCCACCCTGCTGGGGAAGCTCGATGCGCTGCCGGGGGTTGAGGAAGCACGACGTTCAGCCTGAATGGTTATGCTGGGCCGGTGATGCCCGAGCACAGCCCCGAGCAACCCCGCCAGGACGGCCGGATCGAACCGATCGCCGATTGGGAGCATTTACGTTTCCGCGGCGACCACGCGCCTCCGCGCAGCGCGCCGCCCATGTGGCGGGCGCGACGGACCTGGCGCTGGGGCGCGCTGACGGTGGTATTGCTGCTGACCCTGCTGGCGGTGTTCCGGCAACCGTTGGCGAACCTGTTCTGGCCCGACACCCGCATCCAGCAATTGCTGGACAACGGCCACGCCGCGCTCGCTTCGGGCCGGCTGACCGCCCCTGACGGCACCGGCGCCCGCCAGTACTTCGAAGCCGCGCAGGCCCTGGACAGCGACCGCAGCGAGGCCCGCGACGGGCTGGCACGGGTGGCGCGGACGGCGCTGGAACAGGCCCGCCAGTCAACCGCGCGCGGGGACTTCGCCGCCGCGCACGCCGCGCTCGCACTGGCCAACGAATTGCAGGTACCCCGCGCGGAAGCCGCCGCGGTGGCCGAGCAACTGCGCGAGCGTGAAGCCGCCGATTCCGGCATCGAATCGCTGCTGAAACAGGCGCGGGAGGCGCAGGCGGCCGGTCGGCTCGACGGCGACCCTGCCGCGGCGCTGCCGCTGTTCCAGCGTGTGCTGGCGCTGCAACCCAACCGCATCGAAGCGCTCGAGGCGCGCGAGGACATCCTCAGCGATTTGCTCCAGCAGGCCGGCACGGTGATGTCGCGTGGCGATCTGGAAGCGGCCGGCCGGCTGATCACCCAGGTACGCGGCTACGACGGCGGCCACGTGGATCTGCCGGCGGCGCAGGCCTCGCTGGCGCGCGCAATCGACGAGCGTCTGCGCCGCGCCGATACGGACCTGCGCCGGGGACGCCTTGCCAGGGCGGCGGAGGGCTATCGCGCGGTGCAGTCCGCCGCGGGCGACGATGCGCGCGCGCGGCAGGGCATCGAACGGCTCGCCGCCGCCTATGCCGAATCAGCGCGGCGGCAGGCGGGCGACTACCGTTTCGAACAGGCCGAGGTCGCGTTGGCGCAGGCGCGCGAGCTGTCGCCGCAATCGCCGGCACTGCGCGAAGCCACCCAGTACCTGGAGCGCGCACGTGCTTCCCGCGCCAGCCTGCCGCCCTCGTTGCCGCCGCGCGAGCGGCAGCGCCGGGTGGAGAGCCTGCTGGCGGGCATGGCCCAGGCCGAAGCCCGCGGGGACTGGATGACGCCGCCGGGTGAAAGCGCCTATGACCGGTTGCGCGCCGCGCAAGCGCTGGCGCCGGACGATGCGCGCGTTCGCCGCGCCGCCTCGCGCGTGCTGGCGGCGGCGCAGCAGTGTTTCGAACAGGAATGGCGCGGCAATCGGGTACGCCGCGCGCAGTCCTGCCTTTCGGCCTGGCAGACGATCCGACCGGGCGATCCCGCCCTGGCGGAGGCGCGCCGGCGGATGGCGCAGAAATGGATCGCGATCGGCGACGAGCGCCTGGGCGCCGGCGATGTCGCCTTCGCCGCGCAGGCGCTGGACGAAGCGCGCGGCATCGATCCGCGCGCGCCCGGTCTGTCCGATTTCGCCGAGCGGGTCAGGTTGGCGCGGCAGGCGCAGCGCTAGGGCCGCGGCAGGCGGAAGATTTCGCGGACCGTGCCAAGTGCGGCATCCAGTGAGAAGTGCCGGCGCACATTCTCCAGACCGTTGGCCGACAGGCGCTGCCACAGCGCGGGTTCCTGGTATGCGCGCACCACCGCGCCGGCGAAGCCGGCGGCGTCGTCGGCCACCATCACGTCATGCCCGTTGCGCAGGTGCATGCCTTCGGCGGCGCAGGTGGTCGCCACGACCGGTTGCCCGTGCGCCATGCTCAGGTTGATTTTGCCTTTGACCCCCGCGCCGAAGCGCAGCGGCGCCACCGCCACCCGCGCGCCGTCCATGTAGGGGTCCAGATCCTCGACGTAGCCATGGATGTGCACGCCGTCGTGGCCGTGCAGCGCCAGGATTTCGCGCGGCGGGTCGCTGCCGATGCAATGGAAGCGGATTCCGGGAATGCGCGCGCGGATCTGCGGGAAGACCTCCTTGATGAACCAGCGCACCGCGTCGATATTCGGCGGATGGCGGAATCCGCCGACGAAGACCAGGTCCTCGCGCTGGTCGCCGCCAGGGGGCGATGCCAGCGGTTCGTGCAGGTTGGACAGCAGCGCGACGGGCACGTCGGGCGCCAGATCCTTCAGCAGTTGCTGTTCCATCGCGCTGACCACCAGGGTCAGATCGCTGCGCGCCATCAGATCCAGTTCGCGCTGGCGGGTGCCGGCGGCGGCCCGCACCAGTGCGCCGTCTCCGGCCAGCTCCGCGGCGCGGGACTCGCGCAGGAAGTGCAGGTCTACCGTGTCGAACAGGAAGCGCGCGCGCGCGGCATGCCTGCGCACCAGCGGCAGCGCGGCGGCGGCGACGTGGTGACGCGATGCCATCACGGTGTCGAACCGGTGTCCGTGCTGTCGGAGCCAGGCGGGCAGGCCGCCGATGAAGGGTTCGATCCAGGTTTCCACGCCGAGCGCGCGCAGCCGCTCCAGTCCGCGGCCGGTGTCGGTGCTTTCGGTCGGCACGAACACCACGTGCGCGCCTTCGGCGATCAGCATCCGCATCAGGTTGACCAGCCGCAGCGAACCGGAGTCGCGATCGGGCTGGGGAATCGCCGCGTCCAGCAGCAGGATCTGCGGCTTGCCGCGCGCCAGCAACGCGGGAGTGGGAAGCTGGTCGGGAGACAGGTGCCGGGTCGACAGGACGTCGCGCCATTTCTCCGCGAAGACATGGCGATTGCGCACCTGGTAGGCCTTGGTGCCGCTGCTGGTGTCGGTCCCCGAACTCACGCCTTCCAGATGGACCACCCGCGAGCGGGGCTGATAGAACACCCGTCGGCCCGATGCACGCACCGCGAAGGCCAGGTCGGTGTCCTCGTAATAGGCCGGCGCATAGCGGGTGTCGAAACCGCCGAGTTGCCGGAACAGATCCGCCGGCACCGCCAGCGCCGCACCGGAACAGTAATCCGCATCGCGCAGGCTGGCATAGCGCGGATCTTCCGGCGAGTCGAAGCGGCCGTAGTTCCATGCGCTGCCGTCGGAGAACACGACGCCGCCGGCTTCCTGCAACCGGCCGTCGGGATAGATCAACTGCGCGCCGACCAGGCCCGCGTCCGGATGCGCGTCGAATGTGCGCACCAGTTCGTCCAGCCAGCCGGGCTGGGGCACGGTGTCGTTGTTGAGGAACACCAGCAGGCGCCCCCCGGCGTGCGCGGCACCGTCGTTGCACGCGGCGATGAACCCGCCGTTGCTGGCCCGGCGGTGGTAGCGCAGGCCCTCGATGCGCTCCATCCAGCCCCGGGTCTCGTCGCTCGAACCGTCGTCCACCACCAGCACCTCGATGGCGCAGGCGGGAGGATGCGCGGCCAGCGCCCGCAGGCAGGCGAGGGTGTGGTGGGCCTGGTTGTAGACCGGGATGATGACGCTGGCGACCGGAACCCCGGCGCGGGGAATCGCGAACGGCGCGAACGGCGTCTCCGGCGGGTGGTAGAGCGGACGGGACGGCGGTGGCGGGGTGCGTTCCCAGTGCCGCCGCAGGCGCTGCCACGTCGCCCGCCAGCCGCGGGTCCGCAGGCTGGTCAGTCCCCGGTGGAACAGGCCGCGCATGCGTTCGAACAGGAAGCGCACATCGGCCAGTGACATCGACATTCCGTTTGCAACTCCAGCTGAGCAGGGGCGGTCCCGGGGCGCCGAACCCGCAGACCCTGCGTTAGACTGCCCGGAATTCCCATTGTCGCATCCCCGTGGCCCATACCGACTACGACGACGAAGACGATTACGAGTACGACGAGGACGACACCGAGGGCCGCCCGGCCTGGCGCCAGCGACTGATCACCTGGGGCCTGGCTGCCCTGGGCCTGGGGCTGGGATTCCTGATTCCGTATACGTTGTACCTGAACCACCAGGTCACCCAGCGGTTCGGGGAGCTGCGCTGGCAGGTCCCCACGCGCGTCTACGCGCGCCCGCTCGCGCTGGCGCCCGGGGTGGCGATGGACGCCCAGACCCTGAACACCGAACTGGCCGCGGCCTCCTACCGCGAGGACGGCACCGGCAAGCTGCCCGGCACCTACGCCCGCGAAGGCGGACGCTTCACCATTTCCAGCCGCGGCTTCATCGACGTGGATGGGCAGGTGGCGCCGCGCCGGGTCCAGGTGAGCCTGTCCGGCGGTCGGGTCGCCGGAGTGCGCGACGCCGATCGCCGGCAGAACCTGAAGGTGGCACGGCTGGATCCCGCCCGCATCGCCACCCTGTACGGCCAGAAACAGGAAGAGCGCCGGCTGGTTCGGCTGAAGGAAGTTCCGCTGCTGCTGGTGACCGGCCTGCAGGCGGTCGAGGATCGCGACTTCAAGGATCACCACGGCATCGATCTCAGCGGCATCGTGCGCGCGGTCTGGGTGGCCCTGCGTTCCGGCGGCGAGACCCGCCAGGGTGCCAGCACCCTGACCCAGCAGCTCGCGCGCAGCGGCCTGCTCGGCATCGGCAAGGAAGTCACGCCGACGCGCAAGTTCAACGAAATCCTGTTCGCGCTGATCCTGGAAGCGCGCTACGACAAGAGCACCATCCTCGAGGCCTACTTCAACCAGGTCTATCTCGGCCAGCGCGGCAGCCAGGCGATTCATGGCGTCGCCGCAGGCTCGGAGTTCTGGTTTGGCCGCGACCTCAACTCGCTGACGACCGAGCAGGTCGCGTTGTTGATCGGCATGGTGAAGGGGCCTTCCCACTACGATCCGCGCCGCAATCCGGAGCGGGCGAAGGAGCGCCGCGACTTCGTGCTGGGCAAGCTGCTGGAAACCCGGCTGATCGACGAGAAGGAATACAAGCGCGCGCTGGCTGCGCCGCTGGGCGTCACCCAGACGCCGGGCATGGCCGCCGCCAACCGCTTCCCGGCCTACGTGGATCTGGTTCGCCGGCAGCTGGCTCGCGACTATCCGGAGAGCGCGCTGCAGGGGGCCGGCCTGAGCGTGCTGACCGGCATGTCGCCGTCCGCGCAGGCCTATGCCGAAGGCGCGGTCACCCGCACCATCAAGGCGCTGGAGAACAAGCGCCGGCCGCCGTTGCAGGCAGGCGTGGTGGTGACCGACGTCCACGACGGCGACGTGCTGGCGGTGGTCGGCAGCCGCGACGTGTCGCAGCCGGGCTTCAACCGCGCGGTGGAAGCGCAGCGTCCGGTCGGTTCGCTGCTCAAGCCGTTCGTATACCTGCTGGCGCTGGCGCAGCCGGACAGCTATTCGCTGGCCAGCTGGGTCGACGATTCGCCGGTGACCGTGCAACTGGGCCGCAACCGGCGCTGGACGCCGGGCAATTCCGACAATCGCAGCCATGGCACCGTGCGCCTGATCGACGCGCTCGCGCGTTCGTACAACCAGGCCACCGTGCGGGTGGGAATGAAGGTGGATCCGGAGCGGTTGGCCGAGTTGCTGCGCGTACTGGCCGGAATCAAGGCCGATGCCAATCCCGCGTTGATCCTCGGTTCGACCGACCAGAGTCCGTACGCGATCGCGCAGCTGTACCAGTTCCTCGCGTCCGGTGGCGAAATCCAGCCGCTGCATGCGGTGCGCGGCGTGCTGGATCCCAACGGCAAGCTGCTCAAGCGCTATGACAAGACTCCCGCGCCCGCGCAGGAAGGCGATTCCATCGCCGCCAACCTGATCAGCGTGGCGCTGCAGGAAGTGGTCAGCAACGGCACCGGCCGGCGCTTGCTCGGCGACGGGCTGGGCCGCTTGCAGTCGGCCGGCAAGACCGGCACCAGCAACGATGGCCGCGACAGCTGGTATGCCGGCTACACCGGCGATCATCTCGCGGTCGTCTGGATGGGCAACGACAAGAACGAACAGACCGGCCTGCAGGGCGCCACCGGCGGCATGCGGGTGTGGTCCAACCTGTTCACGCGACTGCCCAGCGCACCGCTGAACGTGTCCGGCAAGGGTCTGGACTGGCAGTGGGTGGTGGGTTCCAACACCACCGATCCCGGCTGCCCCGGTGCCCGCCAGTTGCCGTTCGTGGCCGGCTTCGCGCCCGCCTACAGCGCCTGCGTCATCGAGGCACCGGTGGCGCCGGAAGAAGAGAGCGGCGGCTGGCGCAGCTGGTTCGGCCTGGATCGGAAACCCGAGGAAGCCCCGCCCGCCGAAGACACTCCCCCGCCCGCATCACCGCCATGAAGATGAAGTCGTTTCCCCGCATCGCCCTCCTTGCCATTGCCACGGTATCGCTCGCCGCCTGCGTCAGCACGCCGCCCGAACCCGAGGCGCCCGCCGTCGCGCTGCGCACGCCCGCGCAGATGCTGGGCGCGGTCCACAAGGCCGCGCAGGGCGGTGACGAGCGTGAACTGAACGTGCAGCCGCTGCGCGATCCGGAAGTCGAGGATCTGCGCGACACCGCCGGCAAGGCGCTGGCCGGTGGCGATGCCGCGGCCGCTGCGGCGGCGCTGGACAAGGCGCTGGCCATCGTCGCTGACGACCCGGCGGTGTTGCAGGAACGCGCCGAGGTCTCGCTGGCGCAAGGCGAATTCGATGGTGCCGAGCAGTTCGCCTCGCGCGCCACCGCGCTCGGGTCGGCGGTCGGCCCGCTGTGCCGCCGGCACTGGGAAACCGTCCGCCAGGTCCGCGAACGCCGTCGCGAGCAGGTGGCCACGCTACTGAAGCGTCCCAACCAGGCGCAACTGGACGAACAGGCCGCGAAGCTCGCGGCGCTGGATCGCGCCATCGGCGAAGCCAGCCGGCAATTCGATGCCTGCACGGTGCCCGGCATCAATAGAATGTAGGGATGTCCCAGCTTGCCCAAGCCAGTTGCGAAGCCCTCAGCGAGGGCGGCGCCATGGCCACCCGTCTCGATGCTTTCGTTCCCCGCGAGGCGCAGTTGCGCCTCACCCGCGCGATTGCCGATGCCTTCGATCAGCGCGATGTGCTGATCGCCGAGGCCGGCACCGGCACCGGCAAGACCTTCGCCTATCTGGTGCCGGCACTGTTGTCCGGATTGAAGACGATCGTGTCCACCGGCACCCGCGCGTTGCAGGACCAGCTCTACCACCGCGACCTGCCGCGTGTGCGCGACGCGCTCGGCATCGGATTGAAGAGCGCGCTGCTGAAGGGGCGCGCCAACTACCTGTGCCGCTATCGGCTGGAACAGGCCAAGGGCGAGCCGCGCTTCACCTCGCGCGAACAGGTGGATCAGTTCCAGCGCATCGTCGCCTGGGGCGGACGCACCCACTTCGGCGACATGGCCGAACTGGCGACGCTGCCCGACGACTCGCCGCTGCTGCCGATGGTCACCTCCACGGTGGACAATTGCCTGGGATCGGATTGCCCGTTCTGGGAGGACTGCTTCGTGGTGCAGGCGCGCCAGCGGGCGCAGGCGGCCGATCTGGTGGTGGTCAACCACCACCTGCTGCTGGCGGATCTGGCGCTCAAGCAGGAAGGCTTCGGCGAAATCCTGCCGGGTGCGCAGGCCTTCGTGATCGACGAGGCGCACCAGTTGCCCGAGCTGGCGGCCAATTTCTTCGGCGAAGGTTTCGGCATGCGTCCGTTGCAGGAACTGGCGCGCGATTGCCTGGGCGAATGCAAGGACGTGCCCGGTGCACTGGCCGCGTTGCAGCCGCCGGTGCAACGACTGGAGCTGGTGTTGCGCGAGCTGCGCCTGGCGATGGAAGGATTGCCGGTGCGCGGCACCCGCGAACGCGCGCTGGGCAAGATCGAGGTGAGCGAGGGTTTCGATCACGTGGTCGAAGCGCTGGCCGAGCTTTTCCAGTGCGTGGTCGGCATGGCCGAGGCTTCCATCGGCCTGGATGCCTGCGCTGCCCGTGCACGCGAATTGTCCACGCGGCTGTCGCGCTGGCTGGGCGAAGGCGAGAGCGAGGCGATTCCCGGATTCGACGACGACGAACACGCGCATGACGCCGCCGGCGACGTGTTCTGGTACGAACTCACCCAGCGTGGTTTCCGTTGCCAGCGCACGCCGCTGGACGTGTCCGCGCCGTTGCGCCAACACCGCGAACAGTCGCGCGCGGCGTGGGTGTTCACCTCGGCGACGCTGGCGGTGGGCGGTCGCTTCGAACACTACGCCGAGCGTCTGGGCCTGGAAGATCCGCCCACCCTGCTGCAACCCAGTCCATTCGATTGGCCGCGGCAGGCGCTGTGCTACTTGCCCGGCAGCCTGCCGGATCCCGGCTCGCGCGATTTCGGCCGGGCGGTGATCGAGGCGGTCAAGCCGGTCCTGCATGCCTCGCAGGGACGCGCGTTCCTGCTGTTCGCCTCGCACCGCGCGTTGCGCGAGGCGGCGGAGCTGCTGCGCGGCGGCCCGTGGCCGCTGTTCGTGCAGGGTGAAGCGCCACGCGCGCTGCTGCTGCAACGGTTCCGCGAATCCGGCAACGGCGTGCTGCTGGGCGCGGCCAGCTTCCGCGAAGGCGTCGACGTGGCCGGCGATGCGCTGTCGGTGGTGGTGGTCGACAAACTGCCGTTCGCGGCGCCGGACGATCCGGTGTTCGAGGCGCGCCTGGACGCGATCCGCCGGCATGGCGGGAATCCGTTCCGCGACGAACAGTTGCCGCAGGCGGTGATCGCGCTCAAGCAGGGCGTGGGCCGGCTGATCCGTAGCGAGACCGATCGCGGCGTGCTGGTGCTGTGCGACCCGCGCCTGCTCGGCAAGTCCTATGGCCGGGTATTCCTGGATTCGCTGCCGCCGTTCGCACGGACCCGACGGGTGGAAGACGTGCAGGCGTTCTTTGCGCCAGAATCGGCGGGCCAGAGGGAAATGGATCTGTCATGAAGCTGCTTGCGTTCGAGACCGCCACCGAAGCCTGTTCGGTCGCCCTGTACCTGGACGGCGAGGTGCGCGAACGCTTCGAGATCGCGCCGCGCCGCCATGCCGAATTGGCGTTGCCCTGGGCCGACGCGCTGCTGGCGGATGCCGGGGTGGCGCGGGCCGAACTGGATGCCATCGCGATCAGCCGTGGCCCCGGCGCGTTCACCGGCGTGCGTCTGGCCATCGCGCTGGCGCAGGGCATCGCGATGGCGCTGGACCGGCCGATTGTTCCGATCTCCACCCTCAAGGTGGTGGCCGCTTCCCTGGTGCTGCCGTATGCGACCGAGCCGGTCGGGGCGAAGCAACGCATCCTGGCCGCCATCGACGCACGCATGGGCGAGGTCTATGCCGGTGCCTTCATGCGCGATGGCGCGGATCTGGTGGCCTTGTCGGAAGAGACCGTGTCCGCACCGGACGCGGTCATGTTGCCCGACGAGGACGGGCGCTGGCATGGTGCCGGCACCGGCTTCGCCGCGCTCGACGGCGCGTTGCAGGCGCGTCTTCAACCTGTCCTGGCCAGCGTGGATCCCCAGGTGCTGCCACATGCGTCCGATCTCGCGCAGTTGGCGTCGCTGGCATACGCGCGTGGTGAAGCCGTCGCGCCCGAGCGGGTGGAGCCGGCCTACCTGCGCGACAACGTCGCCTTGACGCTGGCCGAACAGGAAGCCCTGCGCGCGTCGAAATAAACGGCCGTTGCCGCCCCACCGCCCGCGTGCGATGGCGCGGGCGGAATGTCCCGATCATGCGCGGCGCTTGCGCGCATGCACCTCGACGACCTCCAGGATCAGCGGACGGTTCTGCTTCGGCGCTTCACGGAACAATTGCAGCAGACAGCGTTCATCGCTGTCGCGGGCGAATTCTTCCGGCGCGGCAACCGGTTCCGCCTGGTCGGCATTCCCCGGGCCGCGTCCCGTTGCCAGCCATTCGAAGCTCACGCCGGTGAGCATCGCCAGTTTGATCATGTGTTCGACGGTCGGTTCGATGCCGGCGTCGGATTCCCAGTTGGCGACGGCGCCACGGGTGATGCCGATGCGCTCGGACAATTCCTGCTGGGAGAAGCCCGCGTTCTGTCGGGCCTGGCGGATGCGTGAGGTCATTTTCATGTCGTGCCTGTGGTGAAAGGGAACGGCGACGAGCCTAGTCCTCACCTGCGCGGCGATGCAATTAACATTGACATCCGTATTGCGCAAAAAAGCTTGCACAACGATCGGCGAATCACACTCGTTGCTCGGAATCGCGATTGAGTCGCCGGTATTTCATCGCTTTCCCGATGCGCCGGGAGAGAAAGCTCGCGCTTGATTGCGCGGCCGTCGCGCTCACGATCCAGGACTTGGACAGCGCGATGTGCATCCATCGCCAGGCAGAAAGCGCGATGCGGATATGACGGATGAAGCCGGTGTTTCAGCGGAACAGGAAATCGCGCTCACTCATCCCGCACTTCGCCGCCCGGCAGGAAATTCCAGGTGCGGGTGACGTGCAGGATGTCGATGTGCTCTTCGGTTTCCGGCAGCGGTGGGAAGGGTTCGGCGAGGCGGACGATGCGCAGCGCGGTGGAGTCGAGCAGCGGGATGCCGCTGGACTGGATGATGCGGGTCTGTTCGATCGAGCCGTCGCGGCGCACGGCGACGCTGATCACCAGTTGTCCGGCCAGGCGCTTGCGGCGCGCCTCGTCCGGATAGTTGAGGTTGCCGACGCGTTCGGCGCGATCGACCCAGGCGCGCAGATAGTTGGCGTAGGCGTATTCGCGGGTGCTGGCGGAGACGAACTTGCGCTTGGGGCGCTTGGCGTACAGTTCCGAGCGCAGGTGGATTTCGGCGGCCAGCCGCGCCATCTCGGCGTCGTGCTGGATCTTGCGCTCGCCATGCGGCAGGTCGGGACGTTCGATCGGCGGCGTCGATTCGGCGGGCGGCACGCGCTGCGCGCTGTCGCGGGTGGTGATGACGCGCGCCTCCGGCGGTGGTGCGGGGGCGGGCGACTGCGCGCGCAGCGGCTGCGGCGCCAGCCCGGTCTCCTGCTGCGGCACCCAGCCGGCCTGGCTGTCGCGCGGACGCCGCGCCTTGTCGTGGTCGCCGCCGCCCTGCTGGTTGGCGGCGGCCAGGAAGTCGGCTTCCTTCGGGGTCAGCGGGGTCTGGGTCTGGCTGAGCACCACGTCCAGGGTGGGCACCACCGGCGCCGCCTCGTCCAGGCTGAAACCCACCCCCAGCACCAGCATGCCGTGCAGGATCAGCGACAGCGCCAGGGTCGCGCCCAGACGCTCGTTCTCGCCGACGCGGGGCGGGGATACGGCGACCGCGTTCATTTCAGCCGGCCAGCTTGCGCTCGATGACGTCGAACAGCTGCCCGGCGATGTTCAGCCCGAACTGGGCATCGAGTTCGCGCACGCAGGTCGGGCTGGTGACGTTGACCTCGGTCAGGTAGTCGCCAATCACGTCCAGGCCGACGAACAGCATGCCGCGGCGCTTCATTTCCGGACCGACCTGGCTGGCGATCCAGCGGTCGCGCTCGCTCAGCGGGCGGCCTTCGCCGCGGCCGCCGGCGGCCAGGTTGCCACGGAACTCGTCGCCCTGCGGGATCCGCGCCAGCGCGTAGTCCACCGGCTCGCCATCGACCAGCAGGACCCGCTTGTCGCCGTCCTTGATGCCGGGAATGAAGCGCTGGGCCAGGGCCAGGTGGCCGGGGCCGACCAGGGTTTCCAGAATCACGTTGGTATTGGGATCGCCGGCGCGGACCCGGAAGATCGAGCGCCCGCCCATGCCGTCCAGCGGCTTGAGCACGGCTTCGCCGTGTTCATGGATGAAGGCCTTGAGCGCGGCCGGGTCGCGGCTGACCAGGGTGGGCGGGCAGCACTGCGGGAACAGCAGCGCGGCCAGCTTCTCGTTGAAATCGCGCAGGCCCTGCGGATCGTTGACCAGCAGGGCGCCGGCGGCCTGGGCCACCGACAGGATATGGGTGTCGTACAGGTACTCGCCGTCCACCGGCGGATCCTTGCGCATCAGCACCACCTGGCCGGGGCCGAAGCGCTGGTCGACCGGTTCGCCGAGGGTGAACCAGCCGGCCTTGTCGTCCTTCACCGCCAGCGGGGCGGTACGCGCCCAGGCCTCGCCGCCGCGCAGGGACAGCCCGCCGGGGACGACGTAGTGCAGCCGGTGGCCGCGGCGCTGCGCCTCCAGCAGCATGGCAAACGTGGTGTCCTTGGCGATCTTGATGGACCCGATGGGGTCCATGACGACGATGACATCGAACGGCATGGGGGAGGCGGCGACCGGTGCGGGAAATGGCGCCGATGTTAGCAGGCGCGCCCGTCGTGCCCGCCGGAAAAGGCCCCGGGGACATAGTGAGACGGAGTTCGCATCACCGTGTTCAGCTGGGACCTTTCCGCCGGGTCAACTTGACAGTCCGCGCCCGGGCTGGAATATAGGGGCATCGCAGCGACGCCGGTTGGTCAATGAAGCGTCGCGCGCACGGGGATTCCAGTAATGACGCAGAACGCTGACCGGGCCGGGGAACTCAATGGCCTCCGGGTCATGGTTATCGATGACTCGAAAACCATCCGCCGCACCGCGGAGACCCTATTAAAACGAGAAGGTTGCGAAGTGGTGACCGCGACGGACGGCTTCGAGGCCCTGGCCAAGATCGCCGACCAGCAGCCGCAGATCATCTTCGTCGACATCATGATGCCGCGGTTGGACGGTTATCAGACCTGTGCGCTGATCAAGAACAACCAGGTGTTCAAGAGCACGCCGGTGATCATGCTGTCCTCCAAGGATGGCCTGTTCGACAAGGCGCGCGGCCGGATTGTCGGATCCGAGCAGTATCTGACCAAGCCGTTCACGCGCGAGGAACTCCTCGGCGCGATCCGCGCGCACGTCAGCACCTGAGTGCCGTGACACCGACTGCCACACCGCGCACTGGGAGCGGGCCATGAGTCGTACGCCGTTCGATATCCTTGCCGAATACGAGCGCCGCAGCCTGGCGCATGCGGTCGTGCTGCCTGCCGTCGTGCAGGCGCCCGACCAATGGCGCGGAGTCGGCTACCGGGTCGGCCAGCGCCGGCTGGTGTCCAACTTCGCCGAAGTGGTGGAAATCGTGCCGCTGCCGCCGATGACGCAGGTGCCGGGCGCGCAGCCCTGGCTGCTGGGCATCGGCAATCTGCGCGGCAACCTGTTCCCGGTGGTCGATCTCAAGCAGTTCCTGGAAGGCGAGCGCACCGTGCTGCATGAGGGACAGCGGGTGCTGGTGATGCGCCAGCCGGGCGGGGACGTCGCCTTGACCATCGACGAGCTGTACGGACAACGCAGTTTCAACGAAGCCCAGCGGACGGAGCCGGGGAGCCTGGCCGAGGGGCGTTATGGACATTTCGTCGACCGCGCATATCACGGCGACGAGCACGATTGGGGGGTGTTCGCGCTGTCGTTGCTGGCGCGCACACCGGAGTTCCGACAAGCCGCGCTTTGACGCGGACGACAACAAGAAACAGCCAGGGGTTTGGAAATGAGCACTGCGGCGGATTCCCCCAACACCAGCAAGCTGGGCGGTTTGGGCAGCACGTTCTGGCTGGTCATGCTGGTGATTGCGGTATTGCTGTTCGGCGCCAACACGGGCGTGGCCACCTGGCAGGGCAGCCGGTTGTCCGGCGCCAGCACCGGTGCGTCGGACATGCGCGTGCTGTCGCAACAGCTGGCCAACTACGGTCGCGAGGCCGTGGCCGGTGACGCCGAGGCGTTCAAGGCATTCCGGACCACCAAGGAGCGCATCGACACGACCGTCAGCGAGCTGGAAGGCCGGTTCGGCAAGGAAGGCGCGATCGTCGGCCCGCTGAACCAGTTGAAGGCGACCTGGACACCGCTGGACAAGAGCGCCGACCAGATCATCGCTAGCGAGGCCGCGGTGCTGGCGCTGTCCGGCAATGCCGACCGCTTCGCCGGCCAGGTGCCGCAGCTGCAGGCGCAGTTGAACGAAGTGGTGCGCGCGATGTCGGCCGGCGGCGCGCCTTCCTCGCAGATCTACAGCGCGCTGCAACAGGTCGTGCTGGCCGGCACGATGGCCCGGCGCGTGACCGAAATCCGTGCCGGCGGCGCCGGCGCGTCGATGGCCGGCGATGCGCTCGGCCGCGATGCGGTGCTGTTCGGCCAGGTGCTGGAAGGCCTGCGCGACGGCAACGCCGAACTGGGCATCGCCGCGGTCCGCGGCGCCGGCGCGCTGGCCGCGCTGGACCAGTCGCAGGCGCTGTGGAACAACATGAAGAAGGATCTGGACGCGATCCTGGGCAGCTCGCGCAACCTGTTCGGCGCGCAGTCCTCGGCCGAACAGCTGACCGACGGCGCCGGCAAGATGCTGGAGGACAGCACCCGCCTGTTCGAGGCGTTCACCGCGTTCGGTTCCGTGCGCGACACCCGCCTGTTCCCGAACTTCTGGATCTCGGTCGGCGCAGGCGTGCTGCTGCTGGTCTCGATCGGCGGATTCCTGCTCAGCCTGTACCGCAACCGCCAGCGCGAGCAGGAAACGCGCTACCAGACCCAGGTGGAATTCAACAGCCGCAACCAGCAGGCGATCATGCGGCTGCTGGACGAAATCAGCTCGCTGGGCGAAGGCGACCTGACGGTGAAGGCCTCGGTGACCGAGGACATGACCGGCGCCATCGCGGACGCCATCAACTACGCCGTGGACGAACTGCGCAACCTGGTGACCACCATCAACGACACCTCGGTGCAGGTGGCCGCCTCGACCCAGGAAACCCAGGCCACCGCGCTGCAGCTGGCCGAAGCGGCCGGTCACCAGGCCGACCAGATCACCAACGCTTCCGAGCGCATCAACGAAATCGCGGTCAGCATCGACCAGGTGTCGCGCAACTCCACCGAATCGGCGGACGTGGCGCAGCGCTCGGTGCAGATCGCGACCGAGGGCGCCGGCGTGGTCCGCGAGACCATCCGCGGCATGGACCAGATCCGCGACCAGATCCAGGAAACCTCCAAGCGCATCAAGCGCCTGGGCGAGTCCTCGCAGGAAATCGGCTCGGTGGTGGAACTGATCAACGACATTTCCGAGCAGACCAACATCCTGGCCTTGAACGCCGCGGTGCAGGCCGCATCGGCGGGCGAGGCGGGCCGCGGTTTCGCGGTGGTGGCCGACGAAGTGCAGCGGCTGGCCGAACGCACCTCCGGCGCGACCCGTCGTATCGAGTCGCTGGTGCAGGCGATTCAGGCCGACACCAACGAGGCGGTCAGTTCGATGGAACAGACCACCGCCGAAGTGGTCTCCGGTGCGCGCCTGGCCGAGGACGCGGGTACCGCGCTGGGCGAGATCGAGCGCGTGTCCAGCGATCTCAACGACCTCATCAAGAACATCTCCGGCGCGGCCCAGCAGCAGTCGGCCGCGGCCTCGGACATCACCGAGACGATGGGCGTGATCCGCCAGATCACCTCGCAGACCTCGCTCGGCGCCAAGCAGACCGCCGACTCGATCGGCCACCTGGCGCAACTGGCGGCGGACCTGCGCCGCTCGGTCGCCGACTTCAAACTGCCGGGCTGAGGACGGAACGCACGGATGAAAGCCCGAATTTCCACCGCATGGCACCTGTCCCGTACGGGCTGCCGCTCGCTTGCTGATGGAGCGTGCCGATGAGCGCGTTGCGAGAGGCCATGAGCCATGCCGTCCTGGGCTGGGTCAAACCCGAGCTGGACGAGACGCTGCGCTTGGCGCGCGGCGAGATCGAAGCGTTCGTCGAGACGCCGGCCGACAGCAGCCGGATGCGTTTCTGCGCCGGCTACCTGCATCAGGTCCAGGGCACGCTGCGGATGGTGGAACTGTATGCACCGGCGATGGTCGCCGAGGAACTGGAACAACTGGCGCAGGCATTGCAGGATGGCGGCGTGGCCGACCGCGAGGAAGCCTGCGCCACCCTGATGCGCGGCGCGGTGTTGCTGCCGGACTATCTGGAGCGCCTGCAGGACGGCCACCGCGACATTCCGATCGTGCTGTTGCCGCTGCTCAACGAGATCCGCAATGCGCGCGGCGCGCCGGGCTTGAACGAGAGCATGCTGTTCCCGCCGGGAACCCAGGCGGCCGCGGCACCGCAGCCCAGCGCCGAGGAAATCGATCACGCGCGCAGCAGCATCAGTGGACGCAACCGCGAGCTGCTCGACACGGTGGGCGGCGCGGTCAAGGAAGAACTGCTGCGGGTCAAGGACGCGCTGGATCTGCACCTGCGCACGCGCGGTGACGCGGCTTCGCTGCAGCAGCAGGTCTCGGAACTGGGCAACGTCGCCGACACCCTCGGCATGATGGGCCTGGGCGTGGCGCGCGAAGTGGTCCAGCAGCAGCGCGACGCGTTGCGCGACGTGGCCGAGGGCCGTCGCCAGGCCGATGAGGGCACGCTGCTCGACATCGCCGGCGCGCTGCTCTACGTGGACGCGTCGCTGGACGATCAGGTCGCGCGCCTGGGTGGTCCGGTGGACGAGGGCCAGCAGGATCCGAGCGCGGTCGAATCGCAGCGCACCGTCGAGGTGCTGGCGCAGGAAGCGATCATCAATTTCGCGTCGGCGCGCGAGAAGTTCGTCGCCTTCATCGAGACCAACTGGGATCACGCCGAACTGGCCGAAGTGCCTCGCCTGCTGGATGAAGTCGCCGGCGCGATGCGCATGCTGGAACTGGATCAGGCCGGTGACTACCTGCTGGGCGTGCGCCGCTACGTCAGCAACGAACTGATCGGCAAGCGCCGCGTGCCCGGCGGGCAGCAGCTCGACACGCTCGCCGACGCGCTGGCCAGCCTCGAGTACTACCTGGAGGCGCTGCGCGAGCGGCGCCCCAATCGCGACGACATCCTGGAAATCACCCGCAGCAGCCTGGAAAACCTGCGCTACTGGCCGCTGCCGGAGGAAATCCCGGCTGGCGCGGCCGTCGAGGAACCGCGTGCGCCGGCGATGCCGGAAACCGGGATCGCCGCGGCGTCCGTGTCGGCGCCCGTCGCCGCCGCTTCCGGCGACGGCACCGAGGCGCAGGCGCATCCCTTCGACCCGGTGGGTTTCGAATTCACCGAGGAAGCACCGCTGCCGCCGAGCACGGTCCCGGTCAGCTGGGAACCGGCCGAGCTGGACATCGAATCCGAACCCGTCGGCGACGATGCCGAACTCGCGGCGGTGATGGCCGATATCGACGCCGCCGCCAGCGCACTGGCGCCGGCCAGCGACGGCCATGCCGCGCCGCAGGCCGCCTCCCACGTGTCGCATGCGCCACCGCCGGCCCCGGCAGCGGCGGCGACACCGATGGCCGGCGGGTTCGAAGGCGACGGTGGCGATATCGACGACGAAATCCGGGAAGTCTTCCTGGAGGAATTCGACGAGGAAATCGTCAACCTGCGCCAGCTGCTGCCGACCTGGCGGATGGTGCCCGATGATCTGGAACGGCTGCGTCCGATCCGTCGCGTGTTCCACACCCTGAAAGGCAGTGGCCGGCTGGTGGGCGCCAAGGCGCTGGGCGAGTTCAGCTGGAAAATCGAGAACATGCTCAACCGCGTGCTGGACCGCACGCGCACGCCGAGCACCGCGGTGGCGGTGCTGCTGGAGCAGGCCTGCGACGTGCTGCCGGAGTTGAATGCGGCGCTGCGCGGGCAGGCCCCGGTCAGCGCGGATCTGGAGGGCTTCAAGGCGATTGCCGACCGCATCGCGGCGGGCGAGGAAGCGTTCTATTCGAAGCAGGCCGCGACGGACGCCGAAGTGAACGAGGCGTCCGAGGCGAGCGAGGATGGCGAGCCCGCGATCATCGAGCCGGCCACGACCGCGACGATGGATCCCGTCGCCGAACCGGAGCCTGACCTCCTGTCGGGTACGCCCGCCTCGGTGGATTCGGTCCTGCGCGAAATCCTGGAAGCGGAAGTCGCCACCCACCTGGAAACCGTCCACGGCTGGCTGTCGGCGGCGCATATCGCGCCACAGCCGGCGACCGAACCGCTGCTGCGCGCCATGCACACCATGAACGGCGCGTTCGCGATGGCGGACGTGCCCGAGATCATCGAAGTCACCGCGCCGGCCGAGCAGTACATCAAGCGCTTGCTGGCCGCCGCGGAGACGCCCACGCCGGAAGGCGTGCTGGCGCTTTCCGATGCCGCCGCGGCGATTGCCCGCAGCATCGGCGCGCTCAACGCGCCTTCGCCGCGCATCCCGGTGTTCGCCGCGCTGTCCGCGCGCCTGGCCATCCTGCGCGACAGCCTGCCCGATGTGCGCACCGGCGCCCAACTGGTCAACGACAGTGCCCAGGGCACCTATGTCGAGACCGTGTCCGGTACCGCTGCTCCGATGCCGCTGGAAGACGTGCAACTGGCACCGCACGATCTGTCCCGTTTCATCGAGCCTTCGCAGGCCGACGCGCTCGGCATCGACTGGCGCGACGCTGCCGCGCCGCCGGCGATGCCGGTGAACGCTGGCGAGGTGCGGGAAACCGGGGCGCTGCCGTCGGCGGAAGCCGACGAGCCGCTGGAGTTCGCATCGCCCGAGTTCGCATCGCCCGCTTCCGAAGCCGTTGCTTCCGAAGCGGTCGATTCGGCGTCGTCCGACGTCGCTCCGCCCGAAGTCGCGCCGGAGATCCCGGCCGCGGATGTCGCCGCCGCGGCCCAGGCCGCCGGTGCCATCAATTTCTACGACGTGCACGACGTGCGCACCTCGTACGTCTATACGCCCTGGTCCGACGCCGGAGCCGCTGCCGCGACCGGTGAGGCCGCCGGTTCCGCCGATGACGCGGCGATGCCGGCCGCCGAACCCGTGCCGGAACCGACGCTCGCAACGCCAGCCGAACTTTCCGGCGATGCGCTGGTGGTCGAGGAGATGGGCCTCGACACGACGGATGGCGGAAGCCGCGAAGACATCGCGTTCACGTTCGACGATGCCGCGACCGTCGACGCCACCCGCGCCGACCTGATCGAAGCCGGTGGCGACACTACGAGCCTGGATGACGCGCTGGTGTGGGAAAGCGTCGCGCTGGACGAGGAAGCCACCGCCGACCATACGTCCGTGCAGCACGACGACGCGACCGGCGAACCGGATGGTCGCGAAGCAGACGTTGCCGCTCTCCCGGGCTGGGAAATCACGCCCGTGGAAGAGGAAGCGTCCACCACCGACGCGTTCGTTGCGGAAAGCGCCGGCCAGCCGGAACCGAACGCGGAACCGGTTTCCGCTGTCGCCGACATCGAAGTCGCCGACAGGGGAGCGGAGGCGCCTTTCGCCCCAGCGGAAAGCGGTGCGGAAGAGGAACCGCCGGCCCGTATCGAAGCCGACGACTTCGAAGTTGTCGCCGCGGATCCGGCCGATGCGGAACCCGAATCGACCCTGGCCGAAGCCGGGTCGGTGGAGAGCGAAATCACCGAAGCCAGCTTCGACGCGGCCGCGATCGAGGCGGGACTGATCGAGGCGGAACTGAGCGAGGCTGAATTCGACGCCAGGACAGCGGTCGAGCCGACCCCTGAAACAACGGCAATGGAGACGACGGGTACGGACGCCGATACGTCGCCCGCGCCCGTGGCGTTCGAGACTTCCACCGCGTCGGACGACGCGGCACCGGTATCCGTCGAGGTCGCAGCGATGGAAGAACAGCCCGAAGACGCGCTCGACCTGACCGGCCTGGATCTGGATCTGGTCGAAATCTTCGTCGAGGAAGGCAACGACCTGCTCGACCATTCCGACGACCTGCTGGCCAAGCTGCGCGAGACGCCGGAAGACCGCAGCCTGGTGACCGGCCTGCAACGCGATCTGCATACCCTCAAGGGTGGCGCGCGCATGGCCGGCATCCACGCGGTCGGCGATCTGGGCCACGCGATCGAATCGATGCTGGAATCGATCGTCGCCCACCGCACCGAACTGGATCGGCGTGGCGTGCAGTTGCTCGAACGTGGCTTCGACGCCCTGCACGAACAGCTCAAGCGGGTGTCCGCGCGTCGCACGGTCCGCCTGCCGGAAGGGCTGATCGGCGAGTTCATCGCGCACGCGCGCGGACTGGAACCGCCCACCGGCCCCGCGCCCGTGGCCGAACCGGCGCGCGCGCCGGTCACCCTGGCGCCGCTGTCGGCGCCGGTTGAGACCGAGTTCGCGCAGGACGAGGAATTCTTCCCGCACAGCCAGCAGGAGCAGGTGCGCGTCCGCGCGGATCTGCTGGACCGGCTGGTCAACCACGCCGGCGAAGTGGCGATCTACCGCGCCCGCCTGGAGCAGCAGTTGGGTGCGTTCCGTGGCGCGATGGCCGAACTGGAACGCACCAACATCCGTCTGCATGACCAGCTGCGCCGCCTGGATCTGGAGACCGAAGCGCAGATCGTGGCGCGCTACCAGCGCGAGCAGGATCATCAGGACGCGACCTTCGATCCGCTGGAACTGGACCGCTTCTCGACCCTCCAGCAGCTCAGCCGCGCGCTGGCCGAATCGGCGGCCGACATCAGCGGCCTGCAGGGCGTGCTGGATGATCTGGCGCGCAACTACGACAGCCTGCTGCACCAGCAGTCGCGCGTGAGTTCAGAACTGCAGGACGGCCTGATGCGCGCGCGCATGGTACCGTTCGAGGGCATCGTGCCGCGCCTGCGGCGCGTGCTGCGCCAGGCCGCGGCCGACACCGGCAAGCAAGTCCGCCTGCTGCTGGAAGGTACCCACGGCGAAATGGACCGCAACGTGCTGGAGCGCATGACCGCGCCGCTGGAACACCTGCTGCGCAACTCGGTGGCCCATGGTCTGGAGTCGCCCGAAAAACGCGTCGCCGCCGGCAAGCCGGAGGAAGGCACGGTGCAAGTCCATCTGCGCCGCGAAGGCTCGGAAATGGTGTTGAGCGTGCGCGACGACGGCGCCGGCCTGAACCGCGCGGCGATCCGCGAGCGCGCCGAACAGCGCGGCTTGTTGCAGTCGGGCGTGGCCATCGACGACATCGATCTGGATCGGTTGATCCTGGAATCGGGGTTCTCCACCTACGACAGCGTCAGCCAGCTGGCTGGACGCGGCGTCGGCATGGACGTGGTCTACAACGAGGTGCGCCAGCTCGGTGGCTCGCTGGACATCGCCTCGCGGGAGGGCGAGGGCGCCGAGTTCACCCTGCGCCTGCCGCAGACGCTGGCGGTGACCCAGGCCGCATTCGTGCAGATCGGCGAAACCCAGTTCGCGGTGCCGGTCGCCTCGGTCAGCGGCATCGGCCGCATCAGCCACGCGCGCTTCGAAGCCGGCGACGGCGGCTACGTTTACGGCGGCGAGGAGTACACCCTGTACAACCTCGGCCATCTGGTCGGCCACGCCCCGGCGCGCGCCGAAGGCGAAGCGCAGGTGCCGCTGCTGCTGATCCGCGCGGGCGACATGCGCGCGGCGGTGGCGGTGGATCAGGTGCTGGGCAACCGTGAAATCGTGGTCAAGACGGTCGGCCCGCAGCTGGCTTCCATTCCCGGCATCTACGGCGCCACCATCACCGGCGACGGCAGCGTGGTGGTCATCCTCGACATCGCGCCGCTGGTGCGCCGCCACCTGGCCCAGCCGCAGCAGCCGGCATCGGCCGCGCCGGTGCAGGAACAGCGCCGCGTGCCGCTGGTGATGGTGGTCGACGACTCGCTGACCATGCGCAAGGTGACCGGCCGCGTGCTGGAACGCCACAACTTCGAAGTCACCGCCGCGCGCGATGGCGTCGAGGCGCTGGAGAAGCTGGAAGACCGGGTGCCGGATCTGATGCTGCTGGACATCGAGATGCCGCGCATGGACGGCTACGAGCTGGCGACCGCGATGAAGGCCGACCCGCGCTTCAAGGACGTGCCCATCGTCATGATCACCTCGCGTACCGGCGACAAGCACCGCCAGCGCGCGTTCGACATCGGCGTGCAGCGCTACATGGGCAAGCCGTACCAGGAACTGGATTTGATGCGCAACGTTTACGATCTGCTGGGAATCGCCCGTGTCCGCGAATGAGGCCAAGCGCGTCGCCCTGCTGGCCCGTCCCGGGCCGGCGCGGGAACGCCTGCGCAGCGCGCTCAACGACGTGGGCGTGGACATCGTGCTGGAAGACGATCCGGGCGCGATTGACGCGCAGACGGTGACCGACGCCGCCCCCGAAGTGGTGCTGGTGGCGCTGGAGCCGGCCGTCGAGGACAGCCTCGCCCGTTTCGATGCCGTGCTCGACGATCCGGCGATCGCGGTGCTGTTCGAGGAAGCCGAACTCGCGGCGCGCCGCGAGGGTTGGGAAGCGCGGCGCTGGGCGCGCCATCTGGCAGCCAAGATCAACGGCCACGACGACGTGCTGCCACCCGGTCGCGAAGAGGATGCATCGCTCGCGCTGGAACCGGGGCTGCCGCCCACGCCCGCGCAGATGCACGCCGACGCCGCGATCGAGCCCCATCTGCACGAGGCGGTGGATCGCGCCTGGGAACTGCCCGACGACGACTTCGCTTATCGTCCCGCCACCGCGTCCGGCCAGGCACCGGTGATCGATGCCGACGACTGGCTGCGCAGCGCCGGACCGGCGCCCGATGCCATGCCGCCACCGCCGCCGCCGTCACCGGCGCGCGCCGTCGTGCCGCCGGTCTGGGATCTGGCGCTGGAACCCGATACTCAGGATGCGCCGTCGCCACCGGCATCCACGCCGCCGCCCGCCGAAACCCCGGCCGCGCCGAAGTGGGAACTGTCGCTGGAACCGCTGGAGCCGGGTGTCGCCTCGGCCGGCGCGCGCGTGCCGGGTGCCGTGCTGGTGTTCGCCGGCATCGGTGGTCCGGACGCGGTGCGCAAACTGCTCGCCGAACTGCCGGCGGATTTCGGCCGCCCGCTGATCGTCCACCTGAAGCTGGACGGAGGCCGCTACGACAACCTGGTGCGGCAGATGGCGCGCGTCTCCACGATGCCGGTGATGCTGGCCGAAGCCGGGCACGCCGCCGAAGCCGCGCACGTCTATGTGCTGCCGGGCGATGTCGGCATCGGAGTGGAGCAGGACGCGATCGATTTCCGCGCCCATGGCGAACTCGAAACCGCGATCGCGCAGCTGCCGCCACGCGACAGCGCGGTGCTGCTGCTGAGCGGCAGCGACAGCCACTGGGTCAACGCGGCCTGGCCGTTGAGCGCACAGGGTGCCTGGGTCGCCGCGCAGGCGCCGGAAGGCTGTTACGACCCGACCGCGTCGCACGCATTGGCGGCACGCGGCGGAACGCTGGCGACGCCGGTCGAGATGGCCAGGCAACTGGCCGAACGCTGGATCTGAGGAGAATTCCCGCATGGCACATTCGAACGACGAAATCCGTGGCGTGCTGGTGCAGTCCGGCGATGACCGCCTGCTGCTGCCGAACGCGACGATCGCCGAAGTGCTCTCTCGCGCGCCGATCATGCCGATCGAGGGCGCGCCCGCCTGGCTGGCCGGCGCCATCGACTGGCACGGCTGGCGGGTGCCGCTGGTCGCCTTCGCGCGACTGACCGGACTGGGCGGCGAAACGGCACAGGCCAACAACAAGATCGTGGTGCTGAAAGCGCTGGGCGGACGCGCGGAACTGCCTTACTACGCGCTGCTGACGCCGTCGTTCCCGCGCCTGGTGTCGGTGCCGCGTGACGGCCTGCTGGCCGATGCGACCGAGGAAGAACTGCCTGCCGGCGTGCAGGTGCGCGTGCTGCTCGGCGACGAGGTGGCGATCCTGCCGGACCTGCAAATGGTCGAGGACCGCATCCACGAGGCGCTCCAGGCCGCCTGAGCGGCGCATCCTTTCACGCGGCTTCCACCGCGCTGAACTCGCGCTGGCGCGGCGACGCGCATTCACGCGTGGTTTGCGGCGACGGTGACAGCGTGATCGCGCTGCCGAGCGCAGCTTCTCCACCGCGAAACGGGAGGCCGTCATGAAAGCCTGGATCCTTCTTCCCCTTTGGCTGCTGGCCGCGCCGGCCGTTGCCCAGCAGGCATCCCCGCAGCCGGTGCGCACCGAATCGCTGACCGCCTATCACGGCGGCGGCCAGAGCCGTCAGTTGCAGGAACAGAGCGGACCGGTCACCGTGCGCTGGGGCCAGCCGGAAGCCCTGCCCAATGCCGCCGACTACCGGGTCACCGTCGCCGATCTCGATCGCAACGGCGACGGCGTCGTGAGCCGGGACGAGGTGCCGCCGAGCCACGCGCTGGCGAGCGAATTCAAGCTGGTCGATCGCAACCACGATGGCCGCATCACCGCCGAGGAACTGGCCGCCTGGCGCTGAGGCGCGTCGCGAAAGGCGCCTAGGCGAGATCGCCGAAACGCGCCTGCAGCGCCGCGATCGCGGCCAGGCCGGCGGTTTCCGTGCGCAGGATTCGCGGTCCCAGCCGCATGCCCTGGAATCCGGCCGCGAGCAGGATTTCGCGATCGCGCGGTGACCAGCCGCCTTCCGGTCCGATGGCGACCACGACGCCGGCGTCCGGCGGCAGGGTCATCGCGGCAAGCGACAGCTCGCCGACCGGATCCAGCAGCAGTCGCAGGTCGGAGGCTGCGCACGCCTGCGCCGCCTGCATCAACCCGGCGGGCGGCGCCAGTTCCGGCACCCGGCTGCGGCCACTCTGCTCGCAGGCCGAGACGATCACGCTGCGCCAGTGCGCGACCCGCTTGTCCAGGCGCTCGGCATCCAGCTTCACTTCGGTGCGCTCGGCGTTCACCGGCTGGAACCGGGCGACGCCGAGTTCGGTCGCCTTCTGCAGGATCAGATCCATCTTCTCGCCGCGGGCGATGCCCTGGATCAGGGTCAGGCGCAACGGCGATTCGCGATCGACCGGCAACGCGGACAGGACTTCGACCCGCACCTCGCGCTTGCTCACGTCGAGCAGGCGGGCGGCGTAGTCGTGGCCGTCGCCGTTGAACAGCACGCACTCGTCGCCTTCGCGCAGGCGCAGGACCCGGCTGAGATGGTTGGCCGCGGATTCCGGCAGCGCGAAGGTCCGCGCCGGCGCCAGCGGCAGGTCGACGTGGCAACGGGTCAGGCGCATGCGATGGCTTCCTCGATGGCGGCGCGGGTGGTGGCGGCCAGCAGTTCCAGCTGCGCCTCGTCCACGCAATAGGGCGGCATCCAGTACAGCACATCGCCCAGCGGCCGCAGCACCACGCCGCGCGCCAGCGCCGCGCGATAGGCGTGCAGACCGATGCGCCGGCCGGGGTCGAACGGATGGCGGCGATCGCCGTCGCGGGTCAGTTCGATCGCCAGGATCATGCCGGCCTGGCGCACGTCGGCGACCCAGGGCAGTTCCTTCAATGGCGCGGCCAGCGCCGCCATGCGGCCGGCGGTGGCGCGGTTGCGGGCCAGCACATCGTCCTGGGCGAAGATGTCCAGGCTCGCCAGCGCGGCGGCGCAGGCCAGCGGATTGCCGGTGTAGCTGTGCGAGTGCAGGAAGGCGCGTTCGCGGGAATCATCCAGGAACGCGTCGTAGATCGCCTGCGTGGCCAGCACCGCGGCCAGCGGCAGGAAGCCGCCGGTCAGGCCCTTGGACAGGCACAGCAGATCCGGCATGACGCCGCTCTGTTCGCTGGCGAACAGGGTGCCGGTGCGGCCGAAGCCGACCGCGATCTCGTCGGCGATCAGGAACACGCCGTGCGCATCGCAGAGTTCGCGTGCGCGTCGCAGATAATCCGGATGGTGCATGCGCATGCCGCCGGCGCACTGCACCCGCGGCTCCAGGATCAATGCGCAGATTTCTCCGGGGTGGCGGTCGAGCAGATCCGCCAGCGCGTCGGCGGCGCGCGCGGCGACATCGGCGTCGCTCTCGCCCGGTTCGGCCTGCCAGGCGTCGGGCGAGGGCGTGAACAGCGCTTCGGCGAGCAGCGGCGCATAGATGCGCCGGTACAGCGGGATATCACCGACCGCCAACGCGCCCAGGGTTTCGCCGTGGTAGCCGTTCTCCAGCGCGATGAACCTGGTCCGCCGTGTTTCGCCGCGATTGTGGAAATAGTGGAAGGCCATCTTAAGGGCGACTTCCACCCCGGCCGAACCGTTGTCGGCGTAGAACACTTTCGCCAATGGTGCGCGCCCCGGTTGCCGCGGTGCTACCGCCAGCAGGCGCTCGGCCAGTTCCACCGCCGGCGGGTGGCTGAAGCCGGCCAGGATCACCTGTTCCAGTTGCCCGGCCTGGCGCGCGATGGCGCCGGCGATGCGCGGTTCGGCATGGCCGAACAGGTTGGTCCACCAACTGCTGACCGCATCCAGATAGCGCCGCCCGTCCTGGCCGATCAACCAGGCGCCTTCGCCCCGTGCGATGGGAACCAACGGCAGGGTATGGGGATGCTCGCGCATCTGGGTGCACGGGTGCCACAGGACTGCGAGATCGCGCGAACGCCAGGCGTCCGCCTCTGCTAGCATTCGGGTTTCATGATTCGTTTCCGCCATCCCGCCATGATATCGGCGTGCCTGCCCTTCCGTCGCCCGGTTCCCGTCCGCGGAGCGCAGCCATGAGCCGGCGCCTGCCGATCATCCACGGCGTGACCGAACGCTCCGGCGGCCCGCTGGAGCGGAACGTCGAGGAACTCGATCTGGAATTCAGCAACGGCGAGCGCCGGCGCTTCCATCGCGTGCGCGCGGAAGGGCATGGGGCGGTGGTGGTGGTGCCGCTGATCGACGACGACACCGTGTTGCTGGTGCGCGAGTACGCCGCCGGCGTGCATCGCTACGAACTGGGCCTGGTCAAGGGCCGCATCGACGCCGGCGAGACGCCGGAACAGGCCGCCGATCGCGAACTCAAGGAAGAAGCCGGCTACGGCGCGCGGCGCGTCGAGGTGCTGCGCAGCCTGACCCAGGCGCCCCTGTACATGAGCCACCAGTCCTGGCTGGTGGTCGCGCGTGATCTGTATCCGGAGCGCCTGCCCGGAGACGAACCCGAGGAGTTGGAAGTAGTGCCGTGGAAGCTTGATGCCCTCGACCAGCTGATGCTGCGCGAGGATTTTTCGGAAGGTCGTTCGCTGGCCGCGCTGTTCATCGCCCGCGAATGGTTGCGTACCTCGGCATGAGCCGGATGACCTCGGATCTGCACGAAGCCGTACTCGTCATCGCCCGCGAAGCCGGCGAGGCGATCATGGCGGTGTACGAACAGGGCTTCGACGTCACCCGCAAGGTCGACGACAGCCCGCTGACCGCCGCCGACCTGGCCGCGCACCGGGTGATCACGGAGGGCCTGCGCCGGCTGACGCCGGAATGGCCGGTGCTGTCGGAGGAAGCGGCCGACATTCCGTGGCAGACCCGCTGCGCCTGGCCGACCTACTGGCTGGTGGATCCGCTGGACGGCACCCGCGAGTTCATCAAGCGCAACGGCGAATTCACCGTCAACATCGCGCTGATCGAACAGCACATCCCGATCTTCGGCGTGGTGCAGGCGCCGGTCACCGGCGAGATCTGGCACGCCGAACGCGGCCGCCATGCGTATCGCCGGCGGGGCCAGGTGGACGAGCAGTTGCGCAGCCGCGCGCCGGCCAAGGCGCCGTTGCGGGTGGCCGCCAGCCGTTCGCATCGCGACGCACGCACCGAGTCGGTGCTGGCGCGGATGGGCGACATCGAACTGGTGGGGCTGGGCTCGTCGCTGAAGTTCTGCCGCATCGCCGAAGGCACGCTGGACGTGTATCCGCGCTTCGGACCGACCTCGGAATGGGATACCGCCGCCGCGCAATGCGTGCTGGAAGCCGCTGGCGGCGCGCTGCTGGCGCCGGACGGGCGCGCGTTCCGCTACAACCGCCGCGAGACCCTGCTCAACGGCGATTTCATCGCCCTGGGCGATCCCGCGCTGCCGTGGCGCGAATGGCTGGAGGACGGCGCCGTTGAACAGACCGCCTGATCCGCGCGACATTCGCGAACTGCTCGGCATCATGGCGCGCCTGCGCAATCCCGATGGCGGTTGCCCGTGGGATCTGGAGCAGGACTTCTCCACCATCGCGCCGTACACGATCGAGGAAGCCTACGAGGTTGCCGACGCGATCGATCGCGGCGACCTGGAAGACCTGAAGGACGAACTGGGCGATCTGCTGCTGCAGGTGGTGTTCCATGCGCAGATGGCGAAGGAAAAGGGCGCGTTCGCGTTCCCGGACGTGGTCGCGGCGATCTGCGACAAGATGATCCGGCGCCATCCGCATGTGTTCGGCGAAGCCAGGTTCGAGGATGCCGAAGCGCAGACCCGCAACTGGGAAGCGATCAAACAGGCCGAGCGCGCCGCCGCCGGCAACGCCGACACCTCCGCGCTGGCTGGCATCTCGCGCGGGTTGCCGGAGTGGCAGCGCGCGGTGAAGCTGCAATCGCGCGCGGCGCGGGTCGGTTTCGACTGGCCCGGTCCGGCGCCGGTGATCGACAAGCTGCACGAGGAAATCGGTGAAGTGCAGGCCGAACTCGCGCAGGGCGATGTCGTGTCCAACCATGATCGGCTGGAGGACGAGATCGGCGACCTGCTGTTCGTCGCCGCCAACCTGGCGCGCCACGCCAAGGTCGATCCGGGTGCGGCGCTGCGTCGCGCCAACCTCAAGTTCGAACGCCGCTTCCGGGCGATGGAAACCATCGCGGCCGAACGCGGGGACGCATTGAAGGACCTCCCGCTGGAACGGCAGGAAGCGCTCTGGCAGCAGGCCAAGCAGCGCGAGCGGGGCACGCCGGAGTGAGTTTCCGCATCGGTGCCGGCGGAGAGGAGGGCGCATGAAGACCCTGCTGCTGTTCGTCATCACCGCGCTGGCGGAAATCGTCGGCTGCTATCTGCCTTATCTGTGGCTGCGCAAAGGGGGCAGCGTCTGGTTGCTGGTGCCCGCGGCCGCGAGCCTGGCGCTGTTCGCCTGGCTGCTGACCCTGCACCCCACCGCCTCCGGGCGGGTCTACGCGGCCTACGGCGGCGTCTACGTCACCATCGCGATCGGCTGGCTGTGGGCGGTCGACGCGGTCAAGCCGACCCGCTGGGATCTGCTGGGTGCGGGACTGTGCCTGCTCGGCATGGCGGTGATCATGTTCGCGCCGCGGCCGGCCTGAATTCCGCCGTGGCGTTGCGTCCGCCCGCGCGCGGCGCCATCATCCACGGCGATCGCCGCGCAGCACGGCGCGCCAGGGTCGGGAGAGCGAACCATGGGCCGTTTCGCCAGTTTCCGCGAGTTCTATCCGTTCTACCTGAGCGAACACAGCAACCGCACGTCGCGGCGGCTGCACTTCGTCGGCAGCTGCGGCGTGCTGCTGCTGGTCGCCTGGGCGTTCGCCTCGGGCAACTTCTGGTGGCTGCTGGCCGCGCTGTTCTGCGGCTACGGTTTCGCCTGGGTCGGGCACTTCTTTTTCGAGAAGAACCGCCCGGCCACCTTCCGCCATCCGTTCTATTCCTTCGCCGGCGATTGGGTGATGTTCAAGGACATCCTGACCGGCAGGATTCGCTTCTGAGCCTGCGCGCTCAGGCCACGTCGGCCAGATCGCGTTCCCGCCGGGCGGCAAACAGGCGGCGGCCGATGTCGAAGGCGGTCGCCAGATGCCGCGTCGGCATTTCGCCTCCCAGCGGCGTCAGCAGTTCGGACGTGGACACCCGCGCGCCGCAGTACTCGAAGATGCCGTGATCGATCTGCGTGCGCATCGCGCCGAAGTAGCCATGTCGCGCATAGGTCCGCGTGTCCGCGCCGCCGATTGCCAACAGGTGCACGGCCAGCCGGCCCAGCCTGCGCTCGTCGCGCCCCTCCCTTTCCTGGTAGGCCCAGCCCTGCGAGAACACCCGGTCGATCCAGCCCTTGAGCAGGCCCGGCATCGACCACCAGTAGACCGGGTACACCAGGACCAGCGCGTCGGCGCGATCGATGCGCGCCTGCTCGGCCAGCACGTCGGCGTCGGCCGGTCCCTGCTGGAGGAAGCGGGCGATGTCCGTGGCGGTGAAGCGGGGATCGAAACCTTCCCGGGCCAGGTCGGCGATCTCGGCGGTGTGCCCGGCCTCTTCCACGCCATCGCCCAGCCGGCGGGCCACGGCATGGGTGAACGATTGGGGCAGCGGATGGGCGGTGACGATCAGGGCATGCATGACGGACTCCGGAAGCAGGCGAGGGCGTATATACTTCGAGTAACCTACGAAGCGTAACTTACTTTTGGTATATAGCGATGTCAAGCCGCCGGAAAGCCAACCAGGAGAGCGCCGCCGCCGACATGCCCGCCCCACCACGCAGGCGGCTCGCGCGCGAAGAGCGTTACCGGCAACTGCTGGATGCCTCCTGGCGCCTGATCGGCGAAGAGGGCACCGAGGCGCTGTCGCTGGGGCGGCTGGCCGAGGCGGCGGGCGTGACCAAGCCGGTGGTCTACGACCATTTCGGCACCCGCGCCGGCCTGCTGGCCGCGCTCTACCAGGATTTCGATGCGCGCCAGTCCGCGCTGATGGACGAGGCGCTCCGTCATGGGGCCGAGGATCTGGTCGCGCGCGCGGGCATCATCGCGTCCTGTTTCGTGGATTGCGTGCTGTCGCAGGGACGCGAGATTCCGGGTGTGGTCGCCGCGTTGGCGGGATCACCGGAAATGGAGCGGATCAAGCGCGAGTACCAGGGCGCCTTCATGGCCAAATGCCATGGCCTGCTGGCGCCGTTCGCCCCGCGCGGTGCGCTGCCGGCGGCCAGCCTGTGGGCGCTGCTGGGCGCGGCGGAATCGCTGTCCTACGCGGCGGCGGCGGGCGCCATCGAAGCGGCGCAGGCGCGTCAGGCGCTGGCCGATCTCGTCATCGCCATCGTGCAACGCGGCGACGGCGCGCCGGTGTAGCGCGGCGGACTACTCGTAGAACATCAGGAACGCCGCGCCCACGATCAGCGCGAAGGCGGCGTAGTGGTTCCACTTCAACGGCTGGCCGAGATACCAGGTGGAGAAGCCGGCAAACACCACCAGGGTCAGGATTTCCTGGATGGTCTTGAGCTGCACCACCGAATAGACGGTGCTGCCCAGGCGATTGGCCGGCACCATCAGCGTGTACTCGAAAAAGGCGATGCCCCAGCTGGCGAAGATGGCCAGCAGCAGGGGGGCGCTGCGGTACTTGAGGTGGCCGTACCAGGCGAAGGTCATGAAGATGTTGGAACCGAGCAGCAGCAGCAGGGGCAGGACGCGGGCGAGCATGGGAGGGAGTCGGCGGGAGGAGGCGCAAGCCTAGCCTCACTGGCGGCTGAATGGCAGGGCCTGCCTTCACGTGACCTCAACCCGGGGCCGGGTAGCTTCACAAACCTGAAGCACAGGAGCCTCATATGCGCCACTCACAGGAAACCGCGGGACTGGTCCTGGTCGTCGAAGACAACCGCAACATTTCGGAAATGGTCGGCGAGTATCTGGAAGGTCGGGGATTCGAGGTCGATTACGCCTCGGACGGACTGGACGGCTACCGGCTGGCCACCGAGAACAGCTACGACGTGGTCGTGCTGGATCTGATGCTGCCGCGCATGGACGGCATGGAGGTCTGCAAGAAGCTGCGCAATGAAGCGCGCAAGTCCACGCCGGTGTTGATGCTGACCGCCCGCGACACCCTGGACGACAAGCTGACCGGGCTGAGTTCGGGCGCCGACGATTACCTGACCAAGCCTTTCGCCATCCAGGAACTGGAAGCGCGCCTGCGCGCGCTGATCCGGCGCGAACGCAGGCAGGTCGGCGCCGAAGTGCTGAAGGTCGCGGATCTGGTGCTGGATCCGGTGAGCATGCGCGCGACCCGTGGCGGCAACGAGCTGATGCTGTCGCCGATCGGCCTGCGTCTGCTGACCATCCTGATGCGCGAATCGCCGCGGGTGGTCACCCGGCAGGAAATCGAGCGCGAGATCTGGGGCAACGGGCTGCCGGACTCGGACACCCTGCGCAGCCATCTGTACAACCTGCGCAAGGTGATCGACAAGCCGTTCGACAAGCCGCTGCTGCATACCGTCCAGAGCGCCGGCTATCGGATCGCGGACATCGGCTGAGGGCCACGGCATAATCCGGCCGGGGAGGGGAGCCGTCATGCCGCAGGGGTTGCCGCGAAAGCTACGCATTGCCTTCATTCTGCAGGCGGTGATGGTGAGCCTGGCGATCGTGCTGGGCGTGTACCTGATCTCGGCGGTCATCAAGCACAGCCTGATGAACACCGCCCTGCAGGAGGAGGCGACCCACTTCTGGGAACTGTACGACGCCTCCACCGCGCAGCCGCCGCCGAACACCCACAACCTGCGCGGCTATCTGGTGGTCAAGGGCCACTCCAACCTGGTGCTGCCGGACAACCTGCGCGGCCTCAAGCCCGGCTTCCACGAGCTCAAGGACGACGACATGCTGGTGCTGGTGGACGAGCAGCCCGCCGGCCGGCTGTACCTGGTGTTCCTGCGCTCGCAGGCCGAACGGCTGGCGTTCTACTTCGGTACCCTGCCGATCATCCTGACCCTGATCGCCATCTACGTGGTGTCGTGGCTGACCTATCGCGCGTCCAAGCGGCTGGTGTCGCCGGTCAGCTGGCTGGCGCGGCAGGTGTCCGAATGGGATCCGCGCCGGCCCGACGTCAGCGGACTGGCGCCGGATCGCCTGCCGGCCGAAGTGCAGGGCGAGGCCCGCCAGCTCGCTTCGGCGCTGCATGGCCTAGCCCAGCGCGTGGCTTCGCACGTGGCGCGCGAGCGCGACTTCACCCGCGACGCCAGCCATGAGCTGCGCACCCCGCTGACCGTGATCCGGGTCGCCAGCGACATGGCCATGGCCGAGGAAGCCTCGCCGCGGGTGGTGCGTTCGCTGCAACGCATCCAGCGTGCCGGCCGCGACATGGAAGCGGTGATCGATGCCTTCCTGATCCTCGCCCGCGAGGCCGAGGTCGAGCCGCAGCGCGAGGATTTCGACGTCGCCGACATCGTGCTGGACGAAGCCGAGAACGCGCGCGCGCTGCTGATCGGCAAGCCGGTCGACCTGGAGGTCACCTGCGCGGCCAAGCCCCGCCTGCACGCACCGCCGCGGGTGTTCCAGGTGGTGGTCAGCAACCTGCTGCGCAACGCATGCAGTTATACCGACGCCGGCCGCATCGACGTGTTGGTCGAGGCCGACCGGGTGATCGTCAAGGACACCGGCATCGGCATGTCCGCCGAATCGATGGAACGGGTGTTCGAGCCGTTCTATCGCGCCGATCCCTCCCGCCCGCGCGGGAGCGGGCTGGGCCTGTCGATCGTCAGCCGGCTGTGCGACCGGTTCGGCTGGAAGATCGAATTCGAGAGTGAACTGGGCAAGGGTACGGCGGCGACCATCCGCTTCACTTGAGCATCTTCACCTGAGCATCTTCCGTTGAGCATCGTCACCTGGGCATCCACGGGAGAGCGAAGATGAGCGGCAGCCCAACGGGGACGGCCGCCGTCCACGCGCTGTCAACCGCCGCGCCCGGCGTGCGTTAATGGGCGCATACCCTCTCCTACCGACATTGCCGACTTGCCCGCATGAGCCAGCCGTCCCGCCGTCGTTCCCCGCTGATTTCCCGCATTGTCCTCGGCATCGCCGTCCTCGCCGTCCTCGGCGCGGGCGTCTGGTACTGGAAGGGACGCCAGGCCAAGGCCGAGGAGGGTGCCTACCGCACCGCCCAGGTCGAGCGGGGCAACATCCGGGTGGCGATCTCGGCCACCGGTACCCTGAGCGCCATCTCCACCGTCACCGTCGGCAGCCAGATTTCCGGCCAGGTGACCGACGTGCTGGTGGACTACAACAGCCCGGTGAAGAAGGGCGACGTGCTCGCCCGCATCGATCCCAAGACCTATGAGGCCCAGATCGAACAGGGCACCGCCCAGATCGCCGCCGCGCGCGCCTCCCTGGCGCAGGCGCAGGCGACCCTGCACAACGCCGAACTGGACTATCGCCGCAAGGCCGATCTCGGCCAGCAGAAGCTGGTGGCGCAGAGCGACGTGGATCTGGCGCGCGCCGCGCTCGACCAGGCCCGCGCCCAGCTCAACTCCGCGCAGGCGCAGATCCGCCAGCAGACCGCCTCCACCCAGACCACCCGGGTCAACCTGGAGCGCACGGTAATCCGCTCGCCCGTCGATGGCGTGGTGCTGACCCGCAGCATCGAGCCGGGCCAGACCGTGGCCGCCAGCCTGCAGGCGCCGGAGCTGTTCACCATCGCCGAGGATCTGCGCAAGATGAAGATCGAACTGGCGGTGGACGAGGCCGACATCGGCCAGGTCAAGGTCGGGCAGACCGTGTCCTTCAGCGTCGACGCCTTTCCGGATCGCCAGTTCAAGGGCCTGGTCGAGCAGGTCCGCCTGGCCGCCACCACCACCAACAACGTGGTGACCTATCCGGTGGTCGTGACCGTGGACAACGCCGACGAGATCCTGCTGCCGGGCCTCACCGTCAATGCCGAGATCGAGGTCAGCAAGCGCGACAACGTGCTCAAGGTGTCCAACGCGGCACTGCGCTACAAGCCCACCGCGGAGGATGAGCAGGCGCAGGGCGCCCCGCAGATGGCGCAGGTTCGTGGCGGAGGCGTCACGGAGGATCTGGAGCGTATCGCCGGCAGCCTGCAACTGAAGCCCGAACAGCGCGCCGCGTTCGACGCGGCGGTGAAGGCGGTGCGCGATCGCCAGGCCGCGCGGATGGCCCAGGCCCAGCAGGACGGCGGCAACCGCCTGTTTGCCGGCGGACCCGGCGGCGGCCCGCGCGTGGTGACCAGCGGCGGCAACGGCGGCGCGATGCAGGCGCAGATCCGCCAGCGCATGGCCGAGCGCTTCCAGCAGGACTTCGCGGCGTTCCGCGCCAGCCTGGAGCCGGCGCAGCAGCAACGCTGGGACAGCGAACTCAAGGCGCTGCTCTCGGCCAAGCGCGCGCCGCTGTACAAGCTGGTGGCCGGCAAGCCGGAACGGATTATGGTGCGGCTGGGCGCCAGCGACGGCAGCGCGACCGAGGTCGCGGGCAACCTGAAGGCCGGCGATCAGGTCATCGTCGGCGAGCGCGCCAAGGAATGAGCGCCATGAACATGGCTGCCGGCGAGGTGCCGGTGATCCAGACGCGGGCGTTGAGCAAGGTCTACTCGCCCGGCACCGAGGCCGAGGTGGTCGCGCTCAAGGGCGTGGACGTGCGCATCGGCCGGGGCGATTTCGTCGCCATCATGGGGCCTTCCGGCTCGGGCAAGTCAACCCTGATGAACCTGATCGGCTGCCTGGACACGCCGTCTTCGGGCACCTACCACTGCGACGGCGTCGACGTGGCGACGCTGGACGCGGAGGAACTGGCGGTGCTGCGGCGGGACAAGATCGGCTTCGTGTTCCAGGGCTTCAACCTGCTGCCGCGGATGAATGCGCTGGAGAACGTCGCCATGCCGCTGGGCTATGCGCAGGTGCCGCCGCACGAGCGCGCCGAACGCGCACGCAAGGCGCTGGCGGCGGTGGGCCTGGCAGAACGCGGCGGCCATCGTCCGAGCGAACTGTCGGGCGGCCAGCAGCAACGCGTGGCGATTGCCCGCGCGCTGATCAACGAACCGCCGATCATCCTCGCCGACGAACCCACCGGCGCGCTCGACAGCCGTACCGGCGAGGAAATCCTGGCGCTGTTCAAGCGCCTGCGCGATGAAGGCCACACGGTGATCCTGATCACCCACGACGCCGACGTGGCCGCCCACGCCGATCGCATCCTGGTCATGCGCGACGGCGAGTTGCATGAGGAGCCGGGATTCGGGAGACGGGATTCGGGATTGGGGGAAGGCACTCCATGAACGGCTTTCCGATGCTTCGAATGACTGATTCCACCGCACTGCGAATCCCCAATCCCGAATCCCCAATCCCATGAACTTCACCGATATTCTGCGCACCGCGATCTTCGCCCTGCGCGGCAACTGGATGCGCAGCGCGCTGACCTCGCTGGGCGTGATCATCGGCATCGCCGCGGTCATCGTGATGGTTTCGGTCGGCCAGGGCACCCAGGCGGAAATCGACAAGCTGGTGTCCGGCCTGGGCTCGCAGCGACTGGACATCAACCCCGGCGCCGGCCGCGGTGGCGGCGGTGTGCGCATGAGCGGCAGCAGCTTCTTCACCCTGCGCGAGGGCGACGTCGACGCCATCCGCGACGAAATCCCGGAAGTGCAGTACGTGGCGGGCGCGCTGCGCGGCAACAGCCAGGTCGTGTACGCCGAGAACAACTGGTCGAGCAGCTGGCAGGGCGTGCAGCCGGATTACTTCGACATCAACAGCTGGACGATCGCCAACGGCGACGGCTTCGATGCGCAGGACTACAGCAGCGCCGGCAAGGTGGTGATCCTGGGCGAGACCGTGCGTCGCGAACTGTTCGGCGAGGAAACCGGCATCGGCCAGACCGTGCGCATCGGCCGGGTGCCGTTCACCGTGGTCGGCACGCTGGCGCCAAAGGGGCAGGGCGGTTTCGGCCAGGACCAGGACGACGTGATGATGGTGCCGCTGGAAACCGCGCGCCGCCGCCTGATGGGTTCGATGGGCCTGCCGCCCAGCGCGGTGATGCAGATCGCGCTGACCGTGGCCGACGCCAAGGATCTGAGCTACGTGCAGGGCGAGGTCGAAGCGCTGTTGCGCCAGCGCCACAAGATCGCGCCGGGCGAGGACGATGATTTCAACGTCCGCAACATTTCCGAGATCGTCGCCACCCGCACCGCCACCACACGCCTGATGTCGCTGCTGCTGGGCGCGGTCGCGACCATCTCGCTGATCGTCGGCGGCATCGGCATCATGAACATCATGCTGGTGTCGGTGACCGAGCGCATCCGCGAAATCGGCCTGCGCATGGCGGTCGGCGCCGGACCGAGCGACGTGCGCCGGCAGTTCCTCGCCGAGGCCATGCTGATCTCGCTGATCGGCGGCGTGCTCGGCATCGCCATCGGTATCGTCGGCGCGCTGCTGGTGGGCAAGTTCAGCGAGCTGCCGGTGGCGTTGAACGGACAGGTCATCGGCTTGGCGGCTGGTTTCTCGGTCGCCACCGGCCTGTTCTTCGGTTACTACCCGGCGCGCAAGGCGTCCCAGCTGGATCCGATCGAGGCGCTGCGCTCGCAGTAGGCCGGCTCCGCCGGCCGCGCTTCTGCGGCATCATCGGCGGATGGACCTGGATACGTATCGCGAGTTGCGTTCGCAGGCGCGCCGGCTGGCGCGCTCCGCCGCCGACGCCGAGGATCTGGTGCAGGACACCCTGGCCGCGGCGCTGGCCGCCGGCCGCTCCGATGCGCCCTGGCTGGCCGGGACGATGCGCAACCTGGCCGCGATGCAGGCGCGCACCGCGGTGCGCCGCCGGCGCCGCGAAGCGCTGGTCGCGGACGATGACACGGCCGGAGAAGCGACGGCCGGAGAAGCGACGGCAGGGATGGGATCCCCGCCGGCTCCGGGCTGGCTGCGTGCCTGGCCCGCCAGCCTGCGGCGGGTGGCCGTGCTGGCGCTGCATGGCCTGTCGGCCGATGAAATCCGCTGGATCCTGACACTGTCGCCCGAGGCGTTCCGCCAGCGGCTCAGCCGCATCCGCAAGGCGCTCGGCGAACTGCCGCCCGCCGCGCGCGCGGAGAGTCTGGCGATGGCCTATGTGCGCGATCCGGCGCGCAGCGTCGATCTCCAGTTCGGCCTGATCCGCCGCCGGCTCCGGGCCGCGCTCGGTGGCGGCGCCGGACTGGCCACCCATGACGACGACGGCCATCTGCTGGTGATCCGCCGTCCCGGTCACACCTGGCGTCCCGGCGGCAACGGATAGACGGGACCACAACCACAAGGAGGATTCCCATGCTTTCCCAATGCAAGGTCGGCGCCATCGTCTTTTTCGTCAGCGATCTGGCCCGCTCGGTGGCTTTCTACCGCGACACCCTCGGTCTGCCGGTCAACGCCATCGACGGTCACGACGGTCCGTTCGCGCTGGCCGAGGTCGGCGGGCTGACGCTGGTCTTCATCGTCCAGGCGGTCCGCCCCGGCGAGTCGCCGGTGGTGGTGTTCAGCCTGGACGGCGGCATCGACGACTACGCCGAGGCGCTGGCCGGGCGCGGGGTGGAGATCGTGGTGCCGGTCAGCGAATCGCCGGACGGAGGGCTGTCGCTGGATTTCGTCGATCCGGATCGCAATATGCTGAGCCTGCACCAGGACGCGGGCCTGCCGCGCCGGAAGTAGTCCGACGCACGAAGCTGTCGATGCGACCCCGCCCGCGGATCCTGTCTCCGCGGGTGGCGTCGTGCCTGCCTCAGGTGGATGCCTGCTGCTGCGACCACGCTTCCATCCGTCGCTGCATTTCTTCCGGCGCGACGTCTTCCACATGGGTCGAAAGCGACCACTTGTGTCCGAACGGATCCACGACCGAACCGATGCGGTCGCCCCAGAATTCCTGCTTGACCGGACGATCGGCACGGGCGCCGGCCTTGATGGCGCGCGCATACGCGGCGTCGGCGTCCTCGACGTAGATCATGAAACTCGACGTCGCGCCGCCGCGGGAGTTCGGCGACAGTGCGTTCATGTCCGGCCATTCGTCGGACAGCATCAGCACGGTGTCGCCGATGCGGGTTTCGGCATGGCCGATGCGATCGCCCATCGGCAGCCGGTACATTTCCTCGGCGCCGAAGGCGTCGCGGTAGAAATCCAGCGCCTTGGCGGCGTCATCGACGATCAGGTAGGCAGTGACGCTGTGGTAGCCCTGCGGCCGGTACGTGGTGGTAGCCATGGAGGGGTCTCCTCTGCGGGAGGCCGACGCTACGCCTGCGGGAGTTATGTCCCCGTCTAGAAAGTCCCTGTCCGGGGGCGGGAACAGGGCGCCGGTGCGTCCGACGCTCAGTTCACGTAGGGATCCAACAGCTCGCGCCAAATCGCGTAACCGGCCGGATTCATGTGCAGCCGATCGGCCAGGAACAGGTCCTCGCGCGGCTTGCCGGCCGCGTCCAGCATCGGCGTGAATACATCGATGTAGACAAAGTTGTGGCGCGCGGATTCGGCCTTGATCAGCGCGTTGGCCTCGCGCTGCGCGTCGAGCAGGTGCGCGCGGGACGGACTTGGCTTGGTGGAGATGTAGATCAGGCGCGTCTTCGGCAGCTTGCGGTGGATGAGGTCGGCGAACGCGATGAAGTCGTCGCGCAATTGCCGCGGCGTGCGGCCGCTGGCGAGATCGTTGTCGCCGGCGTACAGCACCACCGTTTCCGGCCGGTAGGGCAGCACGATGCGCTCGGCGTACCAGGTGCTGTCGCGGATCTCGGAGCCGCCGAAGCCGCGGTTGATGACCTCGACATCGGGGAAATCCCGGCCCAGCGTTTCCCACAGGCGGATCGAGGAACTGCCGACGAACAGCACCGCGTCCTTTGGCGGCGGATGGCGGGCGTCCTCGGCGGCGAACCGCTGCATGTCCTTTTCCCATTCCGCGTTGGAGACTTCGGCGGGGATGGCCGGCGCCCGCTTCGGGCCGGAACCGGCGGACCAGGCGGCGCAGGCGGACAGTGCCAGCAGGGCCGGCAGCAGCAGGCAGGCCAGGCGGTGCGCGGGCAGCGGGAAACGGGACATCGGCGCGGGTCTCCGGGGGCGGGAAGAGGGGCCAGTGAACCAGCCGGGACCGCCAAAGGCAAACCGATACGTGCCGGGAAGGCGTCCCGATATGGCAAGATCGGGGTTCTCACGGACCCTCCGCATTCCATGCCCGCTGCCGCGACGCCCCGCCTTCCGCACCGCCTGTCCGCCCGTACCGCGGGCTGACCGGAGATCCAGGAATGGCGGACGAAATCGGACACATGCCCCGGGGCCCGGGACGCATCCTCAAGGCGGCGATCTGGTCGATGCAGGGACTGCGCGCGGCCTGGCTGCACGAGTCCTCGTTCCGGCTGGAGGTCTACCTGCTGGTGGTGCTGACCCCGCTGGCACTGTGGCTGGGCCAGACCGGGGTCGAGCGCGTGCTGCTGATCGGCAGTTGCCTGCTGGTGCTGGCGGCCGAACTGCTGAACTCGGCGATCGAAGCGGTGATCGAGCGCTACGGCCCGGAGCACCACGAACTGGCCGGACGCGCCAAGGACATGGGCTCGGCGGCGGTGTTCGTGCTGATGATGAATGTATTGCTGTGCTGGGGCCTGATCCTGTGGCCCCGCCTGCCCGAACTTTTTTCCTGATCATGCAAGGTTGCGAATCGAATGAGTCTTGAGTTTCTGGCTGACCCCAACGTCTGGCTGACCCTGGTGACGCTGAGCGCGCTGGAAATCGTGCTGGGCATCGACAACCTGGTGTTCATTTCCATCGCGGTGAGCAAGCTGCCGGCGCACCAGCGCCCCACCGCGCGTCGCTTCGGCATCGCGGTGGCCTGCATCACCCGGATCGCGCTGCTGATCTCGCTGGCGTTCCTGGCGCGCATGCAGAACGATCTGTTCACCGTCGCGGGCATGGGCATCTCGATCCGCGACCTGGTGCTGATCCTGGGCGGCATCTTCCTGCTGGTGAAGGGCGCCAAGGAAATCAAGGAACTGATCACCGGCGGCGAGGACGAGGATCCCTCCACCACCAAGACCTCGGCCGTGTTTGGCCTGGTCATCGCCCAGATCGCCATCATCGACATCGTGTTCTCGCTCGATTCGGTCATCACCGCGGTCGGCATGGCCCAGCACATTCCGATCATGGTCGCGGCCATTCTGCTGGCGGTGGCGGTGATGCTGCTGGCGGCCAACCCGCTGGGCCGCTTCATCGACGCCAACCCGACCATCAAGATGCTGGCGCTGGCGTTCATCGTCCTGATCGGCGTGGTGCTGATCCTGGATGGCCTGGAAGTCCACGTGCCCAAGCCGTACGTCTATTTCGCGATGGGCTTCTCGGTGATGGTCGAGTGGCTGAACCTGCTCATGCGCCGCCGCGCCGCGCAGAAGCACATCCCGGGCGCCGGCAACTGGTAAGCCGCCGGACTGTTTCCGACGCCTCCGACGCCCGGCTCCCGCCGGGCGTCGGCATTCAGGGGACTGGCTGACGCGCCGATAACGGCGGTGCCGTCGACGGTGACAGTGCGGTTGCATCCTTCACCGGCGAATGCTGCAATGCCGCCGTCCCTGCCGAAGGAGTGGTGTCATGCGTCTGTTCGTCCGTTCGCTCGCGCTGGTCGCCCTGGCGGCCCTGCTGTCCGGCTGTGGCTACAACTCGATCCAGCAGAAGGATGAAGCGGTCAAGGCCGGCTGGTCCGAGGTGCTCAACCAGTACAAGCGCCGCGCCGACCTGATCCCCAACCTGGTCAAGACCGTGCAGGGCTACGCCCAGCAGGAACGGCAGGTGCTGACCGACGTCACCAATGCGCGCGCCCGGGTCGGCCAGATCCAGGTCAACGCCGACGATGCCGCCTCGCTGCAGCAGTTCCAGCAGGCGCAGGGTGAACTGTCCAGCGCGCTGTCGCGATTGCTGGTGGTCACCGAGAACTACCCGAACCTGAAGTCCGATCAGTCCTTCCGCGATCTGCAGGCGCAGCTGGAAGGCACCGAGAACCGGATCACCGTCGCGCGCGGCCGCTACATCCAGACCGTGCAGGACTACAACACCTATATCCGCTCGTTCCCGCAGGTGATCACCGCCAAGATCTTCGGCTACAAGGAAAAGCCGAATTTCACGGTGGAGAACGAAGCGCAGATCCAGCAGGCCCCGCAGGTCGACTTCGGCACTCCGGCGCCGGCTCCGCAGGCGCCGCAGCCCTCCCAGCCGCCGGCCCCGCAGCCCGCGCCCGCGCCGGCCAACTGACCGACGGCTCCTGCGCCTATGCTGCGCCGCGCGCTGGTCGGGCTGCTGCTGTGGTGCTGCCTGCTGCCGGCGGCGGCACAGCAGCTGGCGGCCATTCCCGCCCTGGACTCGCCGGTGGTGGATACCACCGGCACCCTGGATGCCCCGCAGAAGCAGCAACTGGAGCAGCAGGCGCTGGCCTTGCAGCAGCGCAAGGGCAGCCAGTTGCAGATACTGATCGTGCCGACCACCGAGCCGGAGAGCATCGAGCAGTACACCCTGCGCGTGTTCGAGCAATGGAAGCTGGGGCGCAAGGGCGTGGATGACGGCGTGCTGCTGCTGGTCGCCAAGAACGACCGGCGCGTGCGCATCGAACCCGGCTACGGGCTGGAAGGCGCGATTCCCGACGCGATCGCCAACCGGGTCATCCAGGAATACCTGGCGCCGAAGTTCCGCGGCGGCGACTACGGCGGCGGCATCACCGACGCGACCGCGGTGCTGGTCAAACTCATCGACGGCGAGCAACTGCCGGCGCCGGTCAGCGACAACCGGGCGGAGCGTTCACGCGGCGGCGACTGGCTGTTCGCGCTGTTCGCCGCCTTCATCATCGCCAGCATCGTGCGCGGCGTGTTCGGCCGCGCGCCCGCCGGCATCCGGGGGCTGTTCACCGCCGGCGCCGCCGGTGGCACCGCGTTCCTGCTGTCCTCGCTGATTCCCGTGGCCGGCATCGCCGGTGTGTTCGGCCTGATCTACGGCCTGCTGTCGGTCTCCACCGGTGGCCGCTATGCCCGCCATCGCGACTGGGGTGGCTGGGGCGGTGGCGGCGGTTGGGGCGGAGGTGGTGGCTTCGGTGGAGGCGGCGGTTTCGGAGGAGGCGGCTGGGGCGGTGGCGGCGGCATGTCCGGAGGCGGTGGCGCCTCGGGGAGCTGGTGATGCGACTGCTGCGCCATCTGTTTCCGCCTTCCGCGCGCCGCCTGTTCCCGGCCGACAGCCTGGCGCGCATCGCCGACGCCATCCACCAGGGCGAACAGCGCCACCATGGCGAAGTGATGTTCGCGGTGGAACCGGATCTGCCGCTGCTGGCGGTGCTGCGCGGCACCCAGGCGCGCGAGCGCGCGCTGGAGGCATTCGCGCGCCTGCGCACCTGGGACACGGAAGCCAACAACGGTGTGCTGATCTACCTGCTGCTGGCCGATCACCGCATCGAGATCGTCGCCGACCGCGGCCTGCGCGGCCGGGTCAGCGAAGAGCAATGGCGCGGCGTGTGCCAGCTGATGGAAGAACACCTGCGGGCCGGCGACGCCGAAGCCGCGGTGGTCCGCGGCATCACCGCGGTGTCGGACCTGCTCGCGGCGTTCTATCCGCAGGACGGCAGCCAGCCGGACGAGGACGAACTGCCCAACCGGCCGCACGTGTTCTGAATCCGCGCCGGACCGCGCGGTCCGGGCTGCAAGCCTTGCCGCCGGCTGTCCCTGCGAAGACGGCGGGCGATGCAAGCCATGCTGGCTGGGGCAAAATAGGGCATTCCCAGCCGGTCCCCGAGGCGCATGATCTACCTTCACCAGATTGACCCGATTGCCCTGTCGCTGGGGCCGCTGAAGCTGCATTGGTACGGCCTGATGTACCTGCTGGGTTTCATCGCGGCGTGGTGGCTGGGCCAGCGGCGGGTGCGGGCGGGCCGGTTGCCGGGCGTGGATGCCAACGGATTCTCGGATCTGCTGTTCTACGCGATGATCGGCGTGGTGCTGGGCGGACGCCTGGGCTACATCCTGTTCTATGGCCTGGAAGGATTCCTCGCCAATCCACTGTCCATCTTCAAGGTCTGGGAAGGCGGCATGAGTTTCCATGGCGGCCTGCTCGGCGTGATGACCGCCGCGCTGTGGTGGTCGCGCCGCCAGCGCATGCACTTCTTCGACACCATGGATTTCGTCGCCCCGCTGGTGCCGCTGGGGCTGGGTTTCGGCCGGATCGGCAACTTCATCGGCGCCGAGCTGTGGGGCAAGTACACGAAGGCGGGTTGGGGCGTGATCTTCCCGACCGATCCGGCGCTCAAGAATTTCACCGCCGAGCAGTTGCAGGCGCAGTACGCCGCCGGCGCGCTGGATCAATTCGCGCGCCATCCCTCGCAGCTGTACCAGGCGTTCCTCGAAGGCCTGGTGATGTTCGCCGCGCTGTGGTGGTTCTCCAGCCGGCCGCGGCCGCGCTACGCGGTGTCCGGCCTGTTCGCGCTGCTGTATGGCGTGTTCCGCTTCCTGGTCGAGTTCGTGCGGGTACCGGACGAGCAGCTCCAGTACCTGGCTTTCGGCTGGCTGACCATGGGCCAGCTGCTGAGCGTGCCGCTGATCCTGCTGGGTTTGTACCTGCTGTGGCTGTCGCGCCGCTCGCCCGTCCTGCAACCCGTCGTTCCGGCCAAGGAATCCGCATGAAGCCCTATCTCGATCTGCTGCACCACGTGCTGGAACAGGGTGCCGAGAAATCCGACCGCACCGGCACCGGCACGCGCAGCGTGTTCGGCTGGCAGATGCGCTTCGATCTCGCCGAGGGCTTCCCGCTGGTGACCACCAAAAAGCTGCACCTGCGCTCGATCATCCACGAGCTGCTGTGGTTCCTGAAGGGCGAGACCAACATCGCCTACCTGAAGGACAACAAGGTCAGCATCTGGGATGAGTGGGCCGACGCCGACGGCGAACTCGGCCCGGTCTACGGCAAGCAGTGGCGCCGCTGGGCGGCCGCCGACGGCCGCGAGATCGACCAGATCAAATGGGTGGTCGAGGAAATCAAGCGCAACCCGGACTCGCGCCGGTTGATCGTCAGCGCCTGGAACGTCGCCGATCTGCCGAAGATGGCGCTGATGCCGTGCCACACGATGTTCCAGTTCTACGTGGTCGACGGCAAGCTGAGCTGCCAGCTGTACCAGCGCAGCGGCGACATTTTCCTGGGCGTGCCCTTCAACATCGCCAGCTACGCGCTGCTGACCCACATGGTCGCGCAGGCCACCGGGCTGGGCGTGGGCGACTTCGTGCACACGCTGGGCGATGCGCACCTGTACTCCAACCACTACGAGCAGGCGCGCGAACAGCTGGCACGCGAGCCGCGCAAACTGCCGACGTTGCGACTGAACCCGGACGTGACCGATCTGTTCGCCTTCACCTACGAGGACATCGAAATCCTCGGCTACGACCCGCATCCGGCCATCAAGGCGCCGGTCGCGGTATGAGTGGTGGCGGGGAGGCGGCGGAGATCGGTTTCCGCCGCGACGATGCCTACCTGCGCGAGCAATACCTCAGGTGGTGGCTGTTCCGCAGCGGTTGGCGCCGCTGGATCTGGCTGGCGTCGCTGCTGCTGGGGCTCATCGCGCTGGCGATCATTGTCTTCGCGGATTCTCCCGGCCTGCGCCTGCCCGCCGTGGTGATCGCCGCGGCCGGCCTGGCCCAGGGCGTGATGCCGTGGCTGGAATTCCGCCGCTGGAAGCGCACCGCACTCGGCGGCCTGGACACCATGCCGGACCTGCGCCTGTCGGTGGAGGCCGGCGTGCTGCGGTTCGGCGCCGGACCGAACGTGCGCTACGAAGCGCGTGGCGAGGTGGTGCGGGTGGCGGGCGGACGCTTCATCTACGAACACGGGCAATCCGGCCGGCACGCCTACGTGCCGGATCGCTGGTGGAACGAGCCCCGCACGCAGGCGCTGCTGGCGAGCTGGCGGGCCGACGCCGCGCAGCGCTAGCGCGGCGCGGCGTCGCGGCAACCGGCGATGCAGCGGAAGTACGCGGCCGCGCCGGGATAGTCCACGGTCATGATGAAGTGGCGGAACGCGTTGCCGCCCAGCGCGCCGTCCACCCGTGCATCCATGAAGCTGGACATGAAGTCGTGGAAGTTGCGGTTCTCGCGATGGGTGAACCACACCGGCCCCACCTTGTAGCCGGCGATGATCACCTCCGGCACCTCGATCATCGCCGAGCCCATGCCGGCCTGCGCATTCTCGATCACCCGCCAGTCCGGATGCGCCTTGCGCCAGGCCTGGAACACGCTGTCGGCGATCATGCTGGTGGCACGCTCGGAGGGACCGCCGTCGGCGAGTTCGGCCTGCGCGCTCGCCGTGAGCACCGTCATCGCGCCGGTATCCAGCAGCAGCGAATGTGTCCTGCCGTCGATGACAACCTGCAGGCGCGGGAAGTCGGTCACCCGCTTGCCGTGCTCGTCGGTCTTGAAGCCCAGCGCCAACCGGCGCAGCGCCGACGAAGGCTTCCAGTCACCGGCTTCGCGCCGGAATCGGCGCGCGGGATAGTCCCAGGTCCAGATCCGGCCGGAGAACCATGCCTGTCCGAGGATGCCGTCGTCCTGGCTGGTGCCGGGCAGCTGCGGACCGGCGAGCGCGCTCGGCAACACCATCATGCGGCCGTCGTCGGCCAGTGGCGGCGGGATGCCGGCCTCCACCGCGAAGGCGGGCAGGCGGGTGACCTTGGCGCGATCGCCCAGTTCGCGGCGTGCTTCCGGATCCTCCAGCGGCGACAGCGGCAGATTCAGGCGTTCGACCGCTTCCTGCTTGAGGAAGAGGCCGCCGCCGGTGTCGGTGTACAGGCGCAGGCGCTCGCCCGCGGCGCCCTGTGCTTCCAGGTAGACACGGTCGGATTCGAAGCGCGCGGGCAGGGATTGGCCGGCATCGGCGGCCGCGGCCAGCAGCAATCCGCTGGCCAACAGCATCGTTCTGGCTTGCGAGGGCATCCGGCCTTCCCCGAAGATGGTGTGTGGCGAAAGTACGCCGCGTTCCCCACGCCTGCAATACGCCGGAAGTCAGCCCGCATGAATCCATCCGTTTCCCTGTCGCTGATCGCCGCGCTCGATCGCCAGCACGCCATCGGTCGCGACAACGATCTGCCCTGGCGGTTGCCCGACGATCTCAAGCGCTTCAAGGCCCTGACCCTGGGCAAGCCGGTACTCATGGGCCGTCGCACCGCCGAGTCGCTCGGTCGCGCGCTGCCAGGACGGCGCAACCTGGTGCTGACCCGCCATGGACAGGTGCCGTTCGCCGGCATGGAAGCGGTGGCATCGCTCGAACAGGCGCTGGCCTGGGCGGCCAGCGAGGACAATCCGGAAATCTGCGTGATCGGTGGCGGCGAGATTTACGCGCAGACCCTGCCGATCGCCGACGCGCTGTACCTGACCCATGTCGACACGGTGGTCGAGGACGCGCACGCGCACTTTCCCCGCTTCGATCCCGCCGAGTGGGACGTGGTGCGGCGCGAACCGCATCCGGCCGATGCGCGCCATGCGCATGCGTTCGAGTTCGTCGACTACCTGCGGGTGAGGACGGCCTGAGCGGCGATCGCTGCGCGGTTACGGAAGCGCCGGCCGGTAATGGCCGATGATGGGGTGCCGGAACAACAGATCCTCTTCCCGGGTCCCCGTGCCGATGTTGTGCAGGATCAGCGGCACGCCGTCGGCGCCGCGTCGATCCGAGACGATGCCGATGTGCAGCAGGCCGCTTCCTTGCAGCTTCCAGGCGACGATGTCGCCCGGCGCGTAATCCGTCGCCCGTGCGCCGATGGCGCGCTCCCAGCCCTGTTGCCTGAACCAGTGCATCTGGTTGGGCACCCGGCGGTGGTCGATGTTGCGATCCGGGCCGGACATGCCCCAATCCTGCGGATAGCTGCGGAACCGGGCACGCATGTCCTCGTGGATGGCCTGCTGGAGATCCAGCCCCTGCGTGCGCAGGGCGCGGATCACCACGTCCGTGCAGACACCGCGGTCCTGCGGGACATCACCGCCCGGATAGGCCAGCCGGACATACGCCGGATCGTAATTGCGGGTGACGCCGACCTGTGATCGGGCAGCCGCGACCAGCGGAGGGGAGGCGGTGGAAACGGCGTCGGCGGGGGCACCCATCGCGGTGGAGACCGCCGTGGTCGCGGGCGTCTGCGTGGAAGTTGCCGTGGCCGGGGCGCGACCACACGCCATCAGCAACTGGGTGGCCAGGAGCACGGCGATGGTACGCGGAGGGATCATTGGCATACGCATGGCCCGATTGTAGAGGAGCAACGCGATGAGACATCCCACCGGAAACATCGGGAACAACGAACCGGAAACGGACGCGAGCCGGAGGTTCGGGGAGCGTCAGTCCCGCCCCGCGAAGGAAGCGGGATCCACGTCGCGGCCGGGCACCTGCACGATGCGCAGTTCATCGGTATCCAGTTGCAGCGCGGTGAGCTTGCCGCCCCACACCGCGCCGGTATCGATCGCGTGCACGCCATGGCCGATCATCAGGCCCAGGGTCGACCAGTGGCCGCAGACGATCTTCAGATCGCGCGGGGCGCGGCCAGGCACCTCGTACCAGGGATACAGGCCCTGCGCCTGGGTGCCGGGCGCGCCTTTCTCCTCGATCGCCATGCGTCCGCGTGGCGTGCAGTAGCGCATGCGGGTGAGCACGTTGATGATGGCGCGCGCGCGGTCGTAGCCGGACAGGCCGGAGGACCAGTTGGGCTTGTCGCCGTACATGTTGCGGAACAGCTTGCGGTAGCCGTTGCCGTGCAGGTGCTGCTCGACCTCGCGCGCGTAACGCTCGGCAAGACTGGTGGTCCATTTGGGCGCGAGTCCGGCGTGGATCATCATCCAGCCCAGTTCGCGATCGGCATGCACCAGCTTCTGCCCGCGCAGCCAGTCCAGCAGCACGCGCGCATCGTCGGCCAGCACCACCCGCTGCAGGTCCGGATTGACCTTGCGCTGCTCGTCCGGCGCGCGTTCGCCGATCGCCAGCAGGGACAGGTCATGATTGCCCAGCACCACCTCGCTCTGGTCGCGCAACGAATGCACCAGCCGCAGGGTTTCCAGTGATTGCCCGCCACGGTTGACCAGATCGCCGCAGAACCACAGCCGATCCCGCGCGGGATCGAACCGCAGCCGCTCCAGGAGCCGCTGGGTCGCGTCGTAGCATCCCTGCAGATCGCCTATCGCCCAGACCGCCATCAGTGCAACGTCCGCGGAACCGAGAGGGTGAACTGGGGAATGGGTGCATCGAAGCGGGTGCCGTCGTCGGCAATCATGTCGTAGCTTCCTTTCATGGTCCCGATGTCGGTTTCCAGCACCGCGCCGGAGGTGTATTCGAAGTCCTCGCCCGGTTGCAGCCACGGCTGCTCGCCGACCACGCCGGCGCCTTCCACTTCCCGGACCTTGCCGTTGGCGTCGGTGATGACCCAGTGGCGGCCCAGCAGGCGCGCGGACACATTGCTCCGGTTGCGGATGCGGATGGTGTAGGCGAACACATAGCGCCCGTCCTCGGGCGCGGATTGATCGTCGAGGAAGCGGGTGGCTACGTCGATGTCGATGGCGTAGTCGTGTTTCATGCCGGACAGTGTATGCATTGCGGCGTGAAACGGGAAACGCCGCGCAGGCGCCGGAACGGTCAGGCCGTCGGCGCCACCGGTGCCTGGTTGGCCAGGCGGATGAAAGCGGCCACTTCCACCTGTTCGGCGCGTGCGTCGGGACTGATTCCGGCGGCTTCGATGGCGGCCGCGTCGCAGACCCCGCCGAGGGCGTTGCGCAGGGTCTTGCGGCGCTGGCCGAATGCGGCGCGCACGATTTCGGTGAAGCGCCGCGGATCTGCGACGCCGATCTCTTCGGGCGGGCGGGGCACCATCCGCACGACCGCCGAATCCACCTTCGGCGGTGGCCGGAACGCCCCGGGCGGAACGACGAACAGTGGCGTCACCGTGCAGTACGCCTGCAGCATCACGCTCAGGCGGCCATAGACCTTGCTGCCGGGGCCGGCGGCCATGCGATCGACCACTTCCTTCTGCAGCATGAAGACCATGTCGCGGATCGACGCGGCGTGTTCGAGTGCATGGAACAGGATCGGCGAGGACAGGTTGTAGGGCAGGTTGCCGACCAGGCGCAGGCGATCGTCGCCGGCCAGCTTGCCGAAATCCACCGCCAGCACATCCTTGTGGATGATGGTCAGGCGGCCGACGCCTTCGGATGCTTCCATCAGCGGAGTGATCAGATCGCGATCGAATTCGATCGCGGTCAACTCGCCGTGGCGGCGCAGCAGCGGCAGGGTGATGGCGCCCTGGCCGGGGCCGATTTCGACCAGCCTGTCGCCCGGCTTGGGATCGACGGCCAGCACGATCCGCTCGATGTAGCTGCGGTCGGTGAGGAAGTGCTGGCCCAGCGATTTCTTGGGTGGCGCCTTGAAGGGAGGCATTGGAGGGATTCGGAATTGGGGATTGAGGATTCGGGATTCGAGCGGGCAGGAAGCAGGGGATGCGTTTGCTAGCTTGCGGATTTCAGGGCGGCGATGCGGGCGCAGGTCCGTACCGCGGCGAACAGGCTGGAAGGATCGGCGATGCCCTTGCCGGCCAGGTCCAGCGCGGTGCCGTGATCGACCGCGACGCGCGGATAGGGCAGGCCCAGGGTGAGGTTCACCGCCTGCTCGAAGCCGCTGTACTTGAGCACCGGCAGGCCCTGATCGTGGTACATCGCCAGCACCGCATCGAAGCCGGCGAGCTTCTGCGGCAGGAACGCGGTGTCCGCCGGCAGCGGGCCGACCAGGCGCATGCCCTCCCCGCGCAGCGCGGCCATCACGGGTTCGATGACCTCGATTTCCTCGTGGCCGAGATGGCCGGCTTCGCCCGCATGCGGATTGAGGCCAAGCACCGCGATGACCGGATCGACGATGCCGAAATCCTCGCGCATCGCGGCGTGGGTGATGCGCAGCACGGAGGTCAGCGCGTCGACGGTGATGGCGTCGGGGACCTGCCGCAGGGGCAGGTGGGTGGTGGCCAGCGCGACCCGGACGATGTCGTTGGCCAGCATCATCACCACCTCGCGGCCGGCGCGCGCGGCCAGCAGTTCGGTGGTGCCGGTGTAGGCGATGCGGCCGGCGTTGATGGCGGCCTTGTGCACCGGGCCGGTGACCACGCCATCGAATTCGCCGCTCAGGCAGGCATCGGAAGCCTGCGCCAGGGCGGCGATGACGGTGGCGGCGTTGCGGGGATCGGGCTGGCCGAACCGGGTCGGGGCGGGATTGGCCAGCGATCGCAGGCACAGCTCACCCGGCGCGCGGGCATCCTGCTGTTCGTCGAGCAGCCGCAGTGGCAGATCCAGCGCGGTGGCCGCCGCCTGCATCACGCCCGGGTCGGCGAACGCCACCAGGCGGCAGTCCCGGCGGGGCTGCTGGGCGAGCCTGACGCAGAGTTCGGGCCCGATGCCGGCCGGCTCACCCGGGACCAGCGCCAGGCGGGGCAGCATGCTCAGCCGCCGGGAGCGGGCGCGGGCGTTTCGGCCGGTGCCGCCACCGGCGCATTGGCCGGCGTGCCGTCGGTCTGCGCCTGCGCGCCGGTGCGGATGTTCACGTAGGCTTCGCCGCGCATTTCCTGCAGGAAGCGGTTGTACTCGTCTTCCAGCTTGCGGCGGCCGATGGTCTCGCGCACCTGGGCGCGCTGGTTGGCATCGGTGACGTCGCTCTGGCGCGCTTCCACCCGCTGCACGATGTGCCAGCCCGCATCGGTGCGGAACGGCTCGGTGACCTGGCCGTCGCCGACGCCGGCCACCTGCTCGCCGAACGCGGGACCGAAGGCATCGGCCGGGAACCAGCCCAGGTCGCCGCCTTCACCCCGGCTGTTGGGATCCTCGGAGGATTCCTTGGCGACGGTGGCGAAATCCGCGCCGCCGGCGATGCGGGCGCGCAGGGTATCGATCTTGGCCTTGGCCGCGGCGGCGTCCTGGGCTTCGGTGATGCGCACCAGGATGTGGCGGGCGTGGTATTCGGTGACGGTGCGCTTCTCCGCCTGCGAGGCGTCGCGGGTTTCCACCAGCTTCAGCAACTGGAAGCCGCTGGCGCCGCGCAGCGGGCCGACCACCTGTCCGGTCGTCATCGTCTTGAGCATTTCCACGAACGCGGTCGGGATCTCGTCCATGCTGCGCCAGCCCAGATCGCCGCCGTCCAGCGCGTTGGGGCTGTCGGAATAGCGCACCGCGGCGGCGTTGAAGTCCATCTCGCCCTTGTCCAGCAGCGCCTTGATGCCGTCGATCTTCTGCTGGCCCGTGGCGATCTGCTCGGCGGTGGCGCCATCCGGCAGTGCGACCAGGATGTGTGCCAGGTGGTACTGCTGGCCCGAATTGGCCTGCATCGCCAGCGCCGCGTCGACTTCGCCCTCGCTGACCTGGATCTTGCTCTGGGCGAAGCTCTGGCGCAGGCGCTGCACGGTGATTTCATCGCGCAGCGAATTGCGGAAGTCGTTGAAGGACATGCCGTCCTGGGCCAGGCGCGCGCGCAGGGCGTCGACGCTCATGTTGTTCTGCTGGGCCACCGCGGCGACCGCGCCGTTGACTTCCTGATCGCTGACCTGGATGCCGCTGCCGTTGGCGCGGGTCACCTGCAGCTTCATCAGGATCAAGCGCTCCATGACCTGGCGTTCCAGTACGTCGCGCGGCGGCAACTGGCCGGGCTGGTTGGCGTATTGGTTGACCACGTTGGCGACCGCGCGATCCAGCTCGCTCTGCAGGATGACGTCTTCGTCGACGACGGCGGCGATCCGGTCCAGCGGCTGGAGGGACTGGGCCGACAGCGGCGCCACGCAGGCGGCGGCCAGCAGCGCGGCGGCGAGAGGGCGGAACAACTTGATGGTCATGGCAGCATATCCGGGGCGTAGCGGTTGGCGTCGTCCGGATCCGGCGTGGTATTGCTCGGCGGGACGAGATAGAGGTCGTCTCGGTAATAGCCGAGGATACCACGGCGCAGGGTGCGCTCCGTGTCCTGGCCGGCCGAGCCGAGACCCTTGAGGACGAATTCGATCTGGATGGAGTTGTTCATTTCGCCCTCGCGGTTGCGCACGTAGCGGCGCACCACCGCGCGGACCGCCAGGCAGCAGCTGTCCCACTGGACGCCGGCGATGCCTTCCAGCAGCTTGTTGTCCATGAACGAGTGGTAGTAGCGGCCGACGATGCTCCACGACGGGCTGATCGGGTAGAGGAACGAGAAATCGCCCTGTTCCAGCAGATCCCGGCGGTGGCGGTAGGTCAGGTTGACCACGCCGTCGTCGCCGATCAGGTAGCGCGCGCGCAGGCTCGCCAGGTCCTCGCGGCGGAACTTCGGATCCCACTGGTAGGACGCACCGATGGTCCAGCGATCGGTCGGCGCGTAGTTGGCATCGGCGATCCAGGCGGACTTGCCCCGTTGCAGCGGAACTTCCGACGGTGACAGGGTGACCTGGCTGTCGTCGAAATAGCGGATCTGGCCCAGGCTCATCGAAGCCCGTTCGAAACCGTCGGACTGGCGCAGGAAGCGGGTGGTCAGCGCCATGGTCAGCTGGTTGGCGTCGGCTTGGCGGTCCGGGCCCGAATAGCGGTTGTCACGGAACATCTGGCCCCAGCTGAAGGTGAAGGGGCGGGTATCGAACAGCGGGATGCCGTCCTGTTCGCGGTAAGGCACGTTGAGATAGAACAGGCGCGGTTCCAGCGTATGCAGGAAGCGGCTGCCCTTGATCTCGGTCTCGCGATCGAAGAACAGGCCCATGTCCAGCGAGCCGATGGGCAGGCTGCGGTTGGGGGATTCGTTGTAGTACGGCCGCATCATCGCTTCGGTGACGTTGGCGGTCGGGATGCCCAGCGCGCGGGCGGCGCGATCGGTGGCGATGTTGCGCGCCAGATCCGGATCCAGGCGGTAATCGGTGTAGCGCCAGGCCAGGGTCGGGCGGACGTACCAGGACGGCCCCTCGAAGTTGACGCTGATGCTCGGCTTGAGGTCCAGGCGGGTGCCGCCGGGATGCTCGTTGTGCTGGAAATGCACCGCCTCGCTGTGCAGGCCGACATTCAACCAGCGCCCCAGCGGGCGGTCGTAGGCGAAGTAGGCGCGCGGCAGCCGGTTGTACGGCAGTGACGCCTTGGTCAGGTTGAAGTCCGAAAGCTGCCAGGCATCGGCCATGAACCCGGCATTCCAGAACTTGCCGACGCCATAAAGGCCGGCGGTGCTGGTGAGCGTGCTGGCGGTCAGGCCGCCGAGGTTGTTGGCGAAGTCCTCGACGTAGCGGGAGTCGCTGACCCAGACCAGATTGGCGCGGGCCTGCCACTGCGCGCTGAGGTTGTGATAACCGTCGAAACGGAACATGCCGCGGCTGTCATCCGGATCGGGATTGCGTTCGGGCACGAAATCCGGCTCGTGGGTACGCGTCTCCAGCAGATCGTCGCTGTGCATGTAGTTGCCCTGCAACTCGCCGGCACCGCCTTCGTACAGATAGCGGAACTCGGCACCCAGGGCGATGCCGCGCTTGCTCATGTAGCGCGGATTGAGGGTGACGTCGTAGTTCGGGGCCAGATTCAGGTAGATCGGCTGGCGGTAGTCCAGGCCATTGCGCCCGGAATGGCTCAGCGCCGGGTACAGCAGGCCGGTGTGGCGCTGGTCGTCGATCGGGAACTTGAACCACGGCATGTACAGCACCGGCACGTGGCCGAGCCGCACGGTCGCGCCATGCGCCACGCCCCAGCCGGTTTCGGTGTTCACGTCGATGCGCCGCGAACGCAGTTCCCAGCGACGGTCGGAGGGATCGCAGGTCGAGTAGGTGGAATGCAGCAGGCTGCCTTCCGGTCCCTTCATGTCGATGCGATCGGCGCCGCCATTGCCGCGCCGCGAGACCAGCTGGTACTGCAGGTTGTCGATCTGGTGACGGTCGGCGTTCTGATCGCCGCGCGCGCTTTCGGCAACCAGGCGGATGCCGGCGTCCTGGTAGCGCACGTGGCCTTCGGCCGAGTAGGTGTCCTTTTCCTGATCGTAGGTCAGGTTGTCGGCGCCCAGGTACTGGTCGCCGCGCTTGAGCGCGACGTTGCCCTGGTACTCCAGGTTCTGTTCGGTGCCGCCGAGCTTGTCGCCCTCGATGTTGGTGCTCTGGTTCGCACGGTCCGCGCGCACCTGCTCGGTGTTGGCGCCGGCGCTCGGCTGCGGGACGCCCTCGAAGGCCGGCACCGGATCCTCGATGGGGCACAGCGCCCAGCTCTCGGGTTTTTCGTCCGCCAGTGCCGGCAGGCACAGGGCGATACTGAACGGCAGGGGCAGCAGGCGAAGGACTGGACGCACGCGGTACCGGGCTCCGGGACGGTTCGGTTCAGAAACGGCGGTTAGCTTGCCGGATCCCCGGCATGGCGGCAATGAAAACCCCGGGCCGGTTTCGGGTCTGGTTCATGCAGTCCGAAGGCCCGGCGGGGGGCTGCGCTCAGCGCAGTTCGTCGACATGGGCGGCGGCGCACTCCTTCAGTGCCTCCAGGTCGTAGCCGCCCTCCAGCATCGAAACCACCCGCCCGTCGGCATGGCGGCGGGCGATCCGGCGCAGTTCCCGGGTCAGCCAGCCGAAGTCCTCGGTCTCCAGCATCAGGTCGGCCAGCGGGTCGCGCATGTGGGCGTCGAAGCCAGCCGAGATCAGCAGCAGCTGGGGGCGGAACTCTTCCAACGCCGGCAGCAACTGGTCGGCCCAGGTGTTCTGGAAGCGGAAACCGCCGCTGCCCGGCGGGAGCAGGGCGTTGAACACGTTGCCCGTGCCGCGCTCGTAGGGCGCGCCACTGTAGGGAAACAGGCCCGATTCGTGGGTGCTGAGGTAGGCCACCCGGGGATCGTTGTAGAAGATCGCCTGGGTGCCGTTGCCGTGGTGCACGTCGAAGTCGACGATGGCCACCCGCTCCAGCCCGTGTTTCTCCAGCGCATGGGCGGCGGCCACGGCGATATTGTTGAACAGGCAGAAGCCCATCGCCGTACCGGCGGTGGCGTGATGGCCGGGGGGGCGCACCGCGCAGAAGGCGGTGCCGGCTTCTCCGTGCATGACCGCATCCACCGCGGCGATGCCGGCGCCGGCGGCGCGCAGCGCGGCCGCGCGCGAGGCCGGGACCATCACCGTGTCCGGGTCCAGCATGCGGTGGCCTTCGAAATCGGTGTCGAGCACGTCCTTCAGCAACGCCTCGTCGTGTACCCGGCGCAGGTCGCCCAGCTTGGCCAGCGGCGCTTCGCGCCAGTCGAGGTCGCCATGGTCGCGGCGCAGGACTTCCAGCACCACCTCCAGCCGTGCCGGCCGCTCCGGATGTTCGGGACCGGGGTCGTGCGACAGGCAGGCCGGGTGGGTGTAGATGATCACGGCGTCAGGTGGGACGCCGCCGCTCGTGATTCCAGAGCACTTCGCCGTGGCCGTCCGCGCGGGCCAGCACGCGGGCCAGCACGAACAGCAGGTCCGACAGCCGGTTGAGGTAGCGGATTGCCTCCGGCCGCACCGCGTCATGGCGGGCCAGGGTGACGGTCTCGCGTTCGGCCCGGCGCACGATGGTGCGGGCCAGGTGGCAGCGCGCAGCGGCCTCGCCGCCGGCCGGCAGGATGAAATCCTTCAGCGGCGGCAATGCTTCGTTGTAGTGATCCAGGCGCGCTTCCAACGCGTCCACGTCCTCGCCGGTGATGGCGGCATGGCCGGGAATGCACAGTTCACCGCCCAGATCGAACATCTGGTGCTGCACGACCGTGAGCAGCGCGGCGACGTCCTCGGGGACATTCGGCGCGGCGAGGATTACGCCGATCGCCGAGTTGGCCTCGTCGACCGTGCCGTAGGCGTTGACCCGCGCCGAATCCTTGCCGACCCGGCTGCCGTCACCGAGACCGGTGGTGCCGTCGTCGCCGGTGCGCGTGTAGATCTTGGAAAGACGGTTGCCCATCGCGGTATCCCTCCGCTCAGCGCGATGCCTTCTGGTGGCCCAGGCGCGCCAGCTGCTCCACGCCGACGTGGGCGATCACGGCCAGGCCGACGTAGATGGCCGCCACGCGCAGATAGGGGACGAACCAGTCGCTGTAGTTCTTCCACCAGCCGGCGACGGTCGGGTTGGGCACGACATCGCTGGACAACCAGTAGAAGCTGCCCTGGCTCAGCAGGTGGCAGACCACCACCGAGGCGAACAGGCTGGCCACGGTCACCGCCAGCACGCGGCCATGCTGGCCGGCGTGGGTGGCGTGGAAACGACGGACCAGCAGGCCGCCCGCCCACAGGGCGAAGTAGGCCGGGACCAGGAACCAGTACGCCGCCGAGGTGCAGTAATGCGCCCAGAAATTCATGCCCTGGCCGCTGATGACCACGTAGTCCACCGCGACCGCCAGCAGCATCAGCAGCGGGAACGCCCAGCGGGTCCAGCCGCGCAGGTAGAAGCCACCAAGGAAGAACACCGCCCAGGACGCATCCGGCACCGGGCCGAAATGGGTCAGCGTGGCCGGCAGATGCAGGCGGGTCGCCGCCATCAGCAGGGCCAGCAGGACAAGGACGGCGGCGCGTTGGGAGTTCGTGTTCATGCAGACGGATTCCGGAGGCTCAGCGCACCATTCTAGCGGACCGCGGCGCGCGCCGGGCCGGCCCGCGGGCCGGAGCCGGTCCGTGCCGGCCGAGCCGGTATCATTGTCGGCATGACGCAACGGCATGACGTGGTAATCGTGGGGGGCGGCCTGGTCGGCGCCAGCCTGGCCATCGCCCTGGACCGCCTGGGGATCGACGTGGGGCTGGTGGAGGCCACGCCGGCGACGGCGATGCCGCCGGTGTTCGACCAGCGCAATCTCAGTTTCGCCGCCGCCACGGTCAACGCGCTCACCACGCTGGGCGTGATGCAGAAACTGCAGGCCGCGCCCGGACCGATCCGCCGCATCCACATCAGCCGCCAGGGCGACTTCGGGCGGGTGCGCCTGGAGGCCGCGGACTACGGCCGCGACAGCTTCGGCCAGGTGGTGGTGGCGCGCGATTTCGGCGAGGCGCTGGAAGCGCGGCTGCGTGAGTTGCGCCATGTCACCCGCTATCGCCCCGCGCGCTTCGTCGCGCTGGAGGAGGACGGCGACGGTGTCCGCCGGCTGCGGCTGGCGGGTGAAGCCGGCGAACAGGCGCTCGATGCGCGCCTGCTGGTGGCGGCGGACGGCACCCGCAGCCAGTTGCGCGAGGCGCTGGGCATCGGTGTGCAGGAACACGATTACGGGCAGACCCTGTTCGTCGCCCGCGTGCGCGCCGAACAGGCGCCGGACGGCACCGCCTACGAACGCTTCACCGCCACCGGCCCGACCGCGTTGCTGCCGCGCGGCGATCGCCACTTCGGCGCAATCCACGGCGTGCCTTCGGAACAGGCGGCGAACGTCGCGGCATTGGACGAAGCCGCTTGGCTGGCTCGCCTCCAGCAGGCGTTCGGCTGGCGGGTCGGACGCTTCCTGGCCAGCGGTGAGCGCAGCGTGTATCCGATTGCCCGGGTGGTGGCCGAACGCCTCACCGCGCCGCGCGCGGTGCTGATGGGCAATGCCGCGCAGACCATCCATCCGATCGGCGCGCAGGGATTCAACCTGGGCCTGCGCGATGCGCTGACCCTGGCCGAACTGATCGGGCAGGGCGGCGATCCGGGCGCCGACAACCTGCTGCGGACCTATGCCGGACGACGCGCCGAGGATCGCCAGCGCACCCTGGCGTTCTCCGACGGGCTGGCCCGGCTGACCGCCAATCCGGCCCCGCTGCTGCGGCCGCTGCGCAGCCTGGGCCTGGCGGCGGTGGACGTATCGCCCACGCTGCAGGCCTATCTGGTCGGCGGCGCGATGGGCTTTCGCGGCGACGTGCCGGCGCTGTGCCGCGAGGTGGCGGCATGAGCCGGCGCGGACAGCGGGACGCGGTCATCGTCGGCGGCGGCGTGGTCGGCGCGGCCTGTGCGCTGGCGCTGGCCGAGGCCGGCCTGGAGGTGGCGCTGATCGAAGGACGCGAACCGACGCGCTGGTCGCCGGACGCACCGGACCTGCGCGTCTATGCCTTCGCGCCGGACAACGCCGCGCTGCTGGAAACGCTGGGCGTGTGGCGCGCGATCCGCG
>OFCZ01000009.1_pt1 | contig 109167 bp, 108 predicted proteins | sample 1521011 | NCBI WGS metagenome assembly OFCZ01 (sample SAMEA2532532, study PRJEB24079) | metagenome | biome: bacteria; feature: seaside; material: soil | place: India | collected 2012-02-01 | depth 0.1 m | reverse complement strand
AGTTTCCGCGGAGTGGTAGTTCAGTCGGTTAGAATGCTGGCCTGTCACGCCGGAGGTCGCGGGTTCGAGTCCCGTCCACTCCGCCACGAACATGAAAAACCCCTGAGAAGTCAGGGGTTTTTTGTTGTCCGACGATTGCGGGGAGCGGTGTCGATGCGCCTGTTTCCAGCCATCGGATCGATGCTGGCGATGTGGAGCGGGTGCCGTGGTCGAGCGCCGTTTCATTGTCGCGGATGTCCGACTTGTTTGAGGTCCCGTCAGTCCGACCGGATGATGCGCGGTACTCGCGCCCCTGCAAATCGATGTAGAACTCACGGCCTCCGGTACGCACACGCGCGAGTCCGTCGCGGAACCTGAACTCGCCCTCATACCGGAACGGGATGACCGGTTGTCCGCGCGTATCGAGGGCTCCCCATTGCTTTTGCCCGTTGCTGACCGCGATCAGGCTCTCTCCCCAATGCGAAACATCGCCCAGGCCGCAGTGGAGCTCTGCCCCCGCGTGATCGAGGAGGCACCGGGTGCCGTCGTCGCGCCGCACGGCCAACAGACGGCGCGGCAGATAAGGGGAGGTGTACGCCAGGTATTCGAAGCTTGGCCGATCCGCGGTCACGACCTCCACGTTGCGCGCCGCATCCAGGATGCCCCAGCCTCCCGCGCGGTGGACCACGAAAAGGTTGTCGGACCGATATCGCAGATCGTCATAGATGCCGAACGGGACGATTTGCCCGCCATCATCACCGAGCACGCCGATGCTCTTGCCGTCGGGGGCCCGCACGACACGAAGTTTCCGGGAATCCGGCGACGGCTCCCGGATGTGCCTGGACGCCACGTCATACCGATCCGGATAGTCGCCGCCGCAGGATCGTGTGTGGCCGTCCGGAGAGATGAGATAACACTTCCGGCTTCCCGCGGAATGAAGGGGATTCAGATCGACGAATCCCCTTCGGGTCGACGGTTTGACGATGGCGGCCCAGGCCTCGCCGTCCCTGAATGGCCTGGCTTCGGTGAAACGCGGGCGCACGATCCAGCGGCCCCGGAGATCGATATAGCCCCATTTTCCATCCGATTTCACCGCGGCCCGGCCTTCGGTAAACGGCTGCGCATCCTCGAAGGTTTTCGGGAACGGTGTCTGCCCGCGAGCATCGACAAAACCAAACCGGCCATCGGCATGAAGGTAGGGGATGAAGGAAGTCGCGGCGTTCGCCGGATGTCCGGTCTGGGCGGCGCCATCGGCGGAATGACCGGAGGCGATCATCGAGATGGGCAGGAGTAGCCAGGTGAGCAGTCGAAGCAGGCGAGAGGGCGGCATGACACAAATGCAATGGCAGCGCGAGCAGGGAGGGATTCTATCGGGATGAATCCGCAGCGCCTTTGCTTTATTCGTTCTCAAAAGCCAACGGATGACTGTCGGTCTTGTCGAGGAATCTTTTTTTGCCCATGCAGGGAGGAAAGCGGGCGAGCGAACCCGGCCCGTTCCGTTGCGACGCACGTGAACGTCGTGGGCCTGCGAGAGAGGGCAGGTGCGCCACGATGTCCGGGTCCGGACGGCAGGGGAGCGATGACGATCACTCCCCGAACGAAGGAGGTCTGGCCGATCTTTCGCCGGGGAGGCGCGACAGGAATGTTGAACGCACGCCGGCGAGCTGCGACCGCCGTTGCCGGAGCATTCCGGCCAGGCTGCCGGAAGCGCGGCGGAAGCAAGCCGCGGTGCCCCGTGGACGGCGGGCAGCCGCGGGCGCGGAGAGGCGGCGGACCTTGGGCACGGCGCCAATGCGGGGGGCCGAACCTGAAAAATCTGTTCGGCCGGTCTGGCACAATTCCCGGAAGCCCCGTACAATGGCCGTCTGAGCGCGGAGTGGTAGTTCAGTCGGTTAGAATGCTGGCCTGTCACGCCGGAGGTCGCGGGTTCGAGTCCCGTCCACTCCGCCATTTATCCCGGAAAGCCCGCGAAAGCGGGCTTTCTGCTTTCCGAGGATCGCTGCCCGCGGCCGCGGATGAACGGGCGAGGGTGGCACGCCCGGGTTGCGGCGAACCATCGCGAAGCGCGGTAAACTGCCGGGCTACTGAAATCGAGCCACGCATCGATGCTGCAAAAACTCCGCGATAAGACATCCGGGTGGATCGCCACCCTCATCTTGGGCCTGCTGATCATCCCGTTCGCCTTTGTCGGCGTGAACGAGTACATGACCGGCGGCACGGCCAACGATGTCGCGACCGTCGAGGCGCCGCCCACCTGGTGGAAGTCCGCGCCGGACTGGTGGCCGGTGTCCAGGCTGTGGCAGCGCAAGGAAATCACCGTCGACGAGTTCCGCACGACCTTCGAGGCCGCGCGCCAGCAGCAGCGTCAGGCGCTGGGCGAGAACTTCGATGCGCGCGAGTTCGAGAGCAAGGAAAACAAGCTCAAGATCCTCGAGCAGCTGATCAACCAGCGCGTGCTGGCATTGGCTTCCGAGCGCGCGGGCGTGGTCATTGGCAACGCCGCACTGAACCAGGCGATCGCCGCGGAGCCGGCCTTCCAGGTCGACGGCAAGTTCAATGCCGAGCGCTACCAACTGGTGCTGGCCTCTCAGGTGCCGGCGATGGTCGCCGCTGAAGTTCGAGGAACAGGAACGCGAGCGCCTGAAGATGATGGTGATGCCCGAAGGCATACGGCACCTCCGATTTCGTCACCCAGGGCGAGCTGGATCGGCTGTTCAAGCTGCTGGCGCAGACCCGCGACGTGGGCCTGGCGCTGGTGCCGCCGGCCGCGCCGGATACCGCGCCGGTTTCCGACGCCGACATCCAGAAGTGGTACGACGGCCACAAGGCCGAATACCGCCAGCCGGAAACGGTCTCGCTGGAGTACGTCGAGGTCAATGGCGCGACCCTGCCGGGCGCCGCGGCGCCGGACGAGGCGACCCTGCGCAAGCGCTATGAAACCGAGAAGAACCGTTTCGTGGCGCCGGAACAGCGCGTGGTGTCGCACATCCTGATCGGTGCGCCGGCCGGTGCCGACGCCGCGACCCTGAAGAAGGCCGAGGACAAGGCCGCCGCGCTGGCCGCGCAGGCCAAACAGGGCGCCGACTTCGCCGCGCTGGCCAAGGCCAATTCGGAAGACCCAGGTTCCAAGGACACCGGCGGCCTGCTGCCGGCGTTCGCGCGTGACGGATCGATGGTCAAGCCGTTCGAGGACGCCGCGTTCGCCATGCAGGCCGGCGAGATCCGGGGGCCGGTCAAGAGCGATTTCGGCTATCACGTGCTGAAGCTCAACGAGATCAAGCCGGGCCAGGGCAAGAGCTTCGAGGAAGTCCGCGACGAACTCGCCCGCGAGCAGGCCGCCGCCGATTCCGAGCGTGCCTACAACGAACTGGCCGGCAAGCTCGTCAACGAAGTGCTGAAGAACCCCACCGTGCTGGAACCGGCCGCGAAGGCCGTCGGCCTGCCGGTGCAGAAAATCGGGCCGTTCTCGCGTGCCAACGCCAGCGGCATCGCCGCGAATCCGGCGGTGCTGCGCAGTGCGTTCTCCGATGCGCTGGTGCAGGACGGCACGGTCAGCGATCCGATCGAGATCGCGCCCAGCCACAGCGTGGTGATCCGCGTGGTTGGCCACACGCCCGAGCAGCCGCAGCCGCTGGCCAAGGTCCGCGACGCGGTGATCGCCGCGATCCGCGCCGATCGCCAGGAGAAGGCCGCCGCCGCCACCGCCGACGCGGTGCTGGCGCGCATCGCCAAGGGCGAGACGCTGCAGGCGATTGCCACCGCCGACAAGCTCCAGTTCAATGAAATGCCGGGCATGCCGCGCGGCATGCCGGTGCCGACCGCGGAAGGCAACGAAGCGATCTTCGCGGTGCCGCGTCCGGCCGCGGGCAAGGCGTCGACCGGCAAGATCGCGCTGGGTGGCGGTGCGTTCGCCGTGTTCGCGGTCACCAAGGTCACCGACGGCGATGCCGCGCAGGTGCCGGCCGAGCAGCGTGATGGCATGAAGCAGCAGCTGATGCAGCTGGGTGGCGGCGTCGCCACCCAGGGTTTCATCGACAGCATGCGCAAGCAGTACAAGGTCACCGTGATGGAAGATCGCCTGTAAGGTGTTCGACCGAAGCGGTGAAGAAAAAAGCCCGGCGAATGCCGGGCTTTTTTCATGGGGCCAATGGCCGCCGCATCACGTTGGCGCGCGCCGGCATGCCGGCCATCGCGACGATCTGCGCGGGGGCCAGGCGCTCGAATCCCATCTTTGCGTAGACCGGGACAAGCGCGTCCGAACATTCCAGGTACAGATGGTCGGAAAGAGCGCGGATATGCCACGCCCCCAAGGCCGCCGAGACCGTCGCGTTCACCAGCCGCAGGCCGATGCCCTGCCGTTGGTGGCGCGGACTGACGACCAGGCAGCCGACGTAGGGGCGCGGCAGGCGCTCCCATAGCGCGCGTCCTTGCGGGGAAGGCGGCAGTACCAGCGTGGTGATGTATCCGATCACCGAACCGGCCTGCCCGGCCACGTGGTTCAGGACAAAACTGTCATCGAAGCCGAGGTTGTCCGCATAGCGGTACGGCTCGTTGGGCAGGGCCTCGTCGAGCAGCCGTGCGACGGCGGAATGGTCGCGCAGTTCCGCGCGCCGTACCGCGAACGTGGATGAAGCGTGGTGCGGATCGGGATTTCCGGGCGGTGGCGTCGCTTCCATGCGGGTTGCCGCTTCAGGGCCGGCTTTCGTCCAGTGCCAGCACCATGCCCGGGCGCAGGATGGCGTCGGACTTCAGGCCATTGCGCGACAGCAACTGCTGCGGCTTGAGGCCGTAGCGCCGTGCGATGGTCCAGGCGGATTCGCCGGCGCGAACGGTGTGCGACCGCCTCGATGCGCTGGCGACGGCGGTGTCCCGCGACGGTGACGGAGCACCCGCGGCGCCGATGCCGGCGGCGGACGGGCCGGGCGCCGGCTCCGCTTCGACCGACGCGTCGGCGAGCCGGGGCGAGGATGCCATCGTCGCGATGCCCGGGGAGTTGGGGGCCAGAATCCTGACCGGCTTGTCCAGGCGCGGAACACCCTTGCCCAGGGCGGGATTCAGGCGCTTGAGCAGGGCGCTGTCGTGACCGTTGGCGTCCGCCCAGCGCTCCAGGCTGGCGGCATCGCGGGGCAGGGCGTGCGCGGACAGGCGAGGCACCGGACGGTCCAGCCGTTTCAGCCACTCGCCGCGGTTGTCGGCCTGTTCGAAGATGCAGGCCAGTGCGTGCAGCTTCTCGACGTAGGCGTAGGTGATGCTGGACAGGCCGGGCAGTTCGGCCGGGCGTGCGTTCTGCGCGTTCATGCCGGCGCGGCGCATCGATTGCAGCACGCGGTACTCGCCGGCGTTGTAGGCCATCACCGCCAACCGCCAATCACCGCCGAACATGCCGTGCAGGGTCTTGAGATAGCGCACGGCGGCCTGGGTGGAATCCACCGGCGAAAGCCGGCCGTCGTAGCTCTCGCGCACCGGCACGCCATGGTTGCGCGCGGTCACGCCGATGAACTGCCACAGGCCCGCGGGGCCGCTGGCATTGCGCGCGCCGGGCTTGTAGCCGCTTTCCACGAACGGGATGAGTGCGAACTCGGTGGGCAGGTGGGCCTCGCGCAGCGCATCCACGACGTAGCCGAACAGCGGCAGCACGTCGTCGGATTTGACCAGTTGGCTCGGCGCGTGGGCGAAGTGCTTTTTCCAGCGTGGGCCGGTGGCGGCGGCATCGCATTGCGGTTCGGCGAGTCCGGCGCGGAAACGCTGGTAGATCTCCAGCCCGCTTTCCTGCTGGCTGGGCGGCACCGTGACCAGTTCGACCGGGGGCGCCGAAGGCTGGCTTGCCCGTGCCGGCGCCAGTGCCAGACCCAGGCCGGCGCTGCAGGCCAGCACGAGCAGGCCGGTGCGCAGGGGGCCAGGAAGCGGGCCGCGCCGGTTCATGCGCGGAACTGGTCCTTCCAGCGCCGCAATTCGGCGAAGGTCTCGACCCGGTCGGCGGGCGCGCGGCCCAGTCGGTGCGCCACGGCCGCGCGCACGGCCTCGCTGTCCACCCGCAGGAACGGATTGGTCGCGGTTTCCTGGGCCAGGGTCGACGGCAGGGTCGGACGGCCGGCTTGGCGCATGGCGTGGACTTCCTCGGTTCTGCGACGCAACGCCTCGTTGGCGGGATCCACCGTGCGGGCGAACGCGGCATTGGCCAGGGTGTACTCGTGGCCGCAGCAGACGGCGGTCGAGCCGGGCAGGGCGGCCAGGCGGTCCAGCGAGCCCAGCATCTGGGACGGCGTACCTTCGAACATCCGCCCACAGCCCAGGCTGAACAAGGTGTCGCCGCAGAAAAGGTGGGCCTGGTCCTGGCCTCCGCCCAGATAGGCGATATGGCTGCGGGTATGGCCGGGCACGGCCAGCACCTCCAGACGCCAGTTCTTCAGCGCCACGCGGGCACCGTCGCCCACCCGCACGCAGTCGAACGGAATCCGCTCGTCTTCCGGTGCGTAGACCGGCAGGGTCGGCCAGCGCGCCCTGAGGGCCGCCACGCCGCCGATATGGTCGTTGTGGTGGTGGGTCAGCAGGACTGCCGCGGGCCACAGGCCCTGGTCGGCGGCGGCCAGCACCGGGGCGGCGTCGCCCGGGTCCACGATCAGCGCGTCGCCGTCGTCGTCGGCCAGCGCCCAGATGTAGTTGTCGTCGAAGGCAGGCAGGGCGGTCAGGCGCATGGGCGATGGGATTTGGGGAGGGACGCTGGAAGGGTCGTCCACTACAATCCCGAACATGCCTGCCTTCGCATTCAGCCGTCAACCCGATGCCCCGGCATGGTTCGGTGCCGGACGCGGGCAGGCCCTGCTGGCGGCCGAGACCGTCGCCGCCGGCCAATGGCTGACGCTGCGGCCGGCGCAGCCGGCGCTATGGCTGTCCCCGGCCGCGACGCCGCGCCCGCCGCTCGTGCTCCATGGCTTCAGCCGGCAGTTGTGGCTGTGGCGGCATCCGGACGGCTTCAGTGGCGACCTGCGCTGCGAACTGCCGCTGCCGCTGCCCAGCGAGGCCTTCGGCAGCATCGTTGTCCAGCACGTGCCGGAGGCCGGGGAGGCGACCGACCTGCTGGGCGAGTGCGCGCGCGTGCTGGCGCCTGGCGGGCGCCTGCGCCTGTACACGCTCAATCCGGTCAGTCCCTATCGGTGGTGCTGGCGCGGCGCCGCCCTGCGGGTCCACGACGCCACCGGCTGGCAGGCGGCGCTCCGCCAGGCCGGTCTGTCTCCACTTCCCTCCGGGGTGGGCTACCACGGCCCGATGCTGCGCGGCGCGGCGATGGCCCCGCACCTTTCCTCCAACCGGCTCCGCGCGGTCTGCGTGCTGGAAGCCGAAAAACGCGTCGCCGCCCTGATTCCGCCCGCGCCGGCCCGGCGCCGCTGGAACACCGGCGCGGCGCACGCCTGAATCCACTGACGTACAGGAAGCAATGAAACAGATTTCCATCCACACCGACGGCTCCTGCCTGGGCAATCCCGGGCCCGGGGGCTGGGCCGCCCTGCTGCGCTACCAGAAGAAGGAGCGCGAACTTTCCGGCGGCGAAGCCCAGACCACCAACAACCGGATGGAGCTGATGGCGGCGATCGTCGCGCTGGAGACCCTCACCGAGGGATGCACGGTCGCGCTGTACATCGATTCCCAGTACGTGCGCCAGGGCATCACCGAATGGATGCCCAACTGGGTACGGCGCAACTGGAAGACCGCCGCCGGCGAGCCGGTCAAGAATCGCGACCTGTGGGAGCGCCTGCACGAAGCCACCCGGCGCCATCGCATCGAATGGCATTGGGTGAAGGGCCACAACGGCGATCCGGACAACGAACGCGTCGATCAACTGGCGCGCATGCAGGCGCTCAGGTTCCGAGACGGCGGCGCGGTAAAGTAGCCGCCATGAATCTTTCACCCGTGCTCGAAACCGAGCGCCTGCGCCTGTTCGAGCTGTCGGAGCATGCTCCCGGCGATACCGCCTTCGTGCTGGAGCTGCTCAACGACCCGGATTTCCTCCGCTACATCGGCGACCGCGGCGTGCACTCGCTGGCGCAGGCCGCCGACTACCTGCGCGACGGACCGGTGGCGAGCTACCGGCTCAACGGTTTCGGCCTGTATCGGGTGGAACGGCGCGAGGACGGCGCGGCGGTGGGCATGTGCGGGTTGATCAAACGGCCCCCGCTGGCGCATCCCGATCTCGGCTACGCCCTGTTGCCGCGTTTTCGTGGCCATGGCTACGTGGCCGAGGCCGCGCAGGCGGTGCTCGCGGCGGCCCGCGAACAGGACATCGCCACCGTGCTGGCGGTGGTGGACCCGGACAATGCGGCCTCGATCCGGACCCTGCAGGGCCTGGATTTCGAGTACCGTGAAATGGTCCGGCTGGCGGCGGACGACATTGAACTGAAGTTGTTCGCCAGGCAATCAGACAAGCAATAGGCAAAACAGACGCATGCGACAGATCATCCTCGACACCGAAACCACCGGCCTGGAATGGAAGAAGGGCAACCGCATCGTGGAAATCGGTTGCGTCGAACTGCTCGAACGCCGGCCCACCGGCCGCACCTACCACCAGTACATCCATCCGCAGCGCGAGTTCGAGCAGGGCGCGGCGGAGGTCACCGGCCTGAGCCTGGATTTCCTGTCGGACAAGCCGCTGTTCGCGCAGATTGCCGACGAGTTCCTCGCCTTCATCGACGGCGCGGAACTGATCATCCACAACGCCGCGTTCGACGTGGGCTTCCTCGACTACGAGCTGTCGTTGCTGGGCGAACAGTACGGACGCCTGCAGGACCGGGTGACCGTGGAGGACTCGTTGCTGCTGGCGCGCCAGCGCTTCCCGGGACAGCGCAATTCGCTGGATGCGCTGTGCAAGCGCCTGGGCGTGGACAACACCCATCGCCAGTTGCACGGCGCGCTGCTCGACGCCCAGTTGCTCTGCGACGTCTATCTCGCACTGACCGCCGGCCAGCGGGAAATCGGCTTCGGCGGCCTGGATGAGTCGAGTTCCGGCGCGGTGGTGGTGGCGGCTGACTTCAGCGGCCTGGCCAGTGGCCCGCGCCCGCGCGTGCAGATCGGCGAGGCGGAACAGGCCGCGCACGAGGCGCGCCTGGAAAAACTGCGCAAGAAGGCCGGCAAGGCGCTGTGGGACGAGCTCGACGCTCCGGCCATGGCCGAAACCGCCATCGCCTGAATCTCAGGGCGGAGCAGGCAACATACCTCGTAGCGCCGAGCTTGCTCGGCGAACCGGGGCGGAGATCCGTGGGCAAGCGGAGCAAGCTCCGCTCTACGTCAGTGGCAGCGCACCAGGATGGCGGTGACGTTGTCCGAACCGCCGCCATCGAGGGCCGCGGCGATCAGGCAATCCACGCATTCCTGCGCGCTGCAGTCGGACAGCCTCAGGGTGTCCGCGATACTGCGATCGTCCACTTCCTCGGTCAGCCCGTCGCTGCACAGGAGCAACTGCATGCCCGGACGCAGTTCGCCGGTGAGGGTTTCCACGTTGAGGTGGGTCGGGTCGGTCACGCCCAGCGCCTGGGTCACCACGTTGCGGTGCGGATGCGAGCGTGCCTGTTCGCTGGTCAGCGAACCCTGTGCGATCAGTTCCTGCACGTAGCTGTGGTCCTGGCTCAATTGGGCCAACTGGCCGTCGCGCCACAGGTAGGCGCGGCTGTCGCCGACCCACGCCACCTCGAAACGGTTGCCCTGGACCCGCGCGGCGACCACGGTGGTGCCCATCGGCAGGGTGTCGTTGCGGCGCCGGGAGGTGCGGATGATCTCCTCGTCGGCGATGCGGATGGCCTGGTGCAGCGGCGTGCCATCGCGGATCTCGCGCACGATGGTCTCGCGCGCCAGCGCGCTGGCCACCTCGCCGCAGGCGTGCCCCCCCATGCCATCGGCCACCAGCCACAGTCCCAGCTCGCTGTCGCCGTAGTAGGTGTCCTCGTTCAGCTCCCTTCTGAGGCCTACGTGGGTGATGTGCCCGAATTCGATCATTGATGTCCTGATGGTGGGAGCGGGGGAGGGAAGTTCCCTGCTGGTTGATACGGAATGATCCGGGCGAAACGGACAGCGGGCAAGCAAAAGCGAGCCCGGGAGAGTTTTCGTTCAGTGGGAAACGACGAATCCGGCCGGAATCTTCAGCTCCGGCTTGTCGGCGGAAGGCCCGACCCGTATCATTCACGCCCCCGGCCACGCGCCGGGGACCACCGGAGAGGTGGCAGAGTGGTTGAATGTACCTGACTCGAAATCAGGCATACGTTAATAGCGTATCGGGGGTTCGAATCCCCCCCTCTCCGCCAGATACGCAAGGGCCCCCGCAAGGGGGCTTTTGCGTATCTGGCGGAGTGCGGGGATCTGGAGAGAACCCCGACGGGTTCGACAGAACGGCGCAGCCGTTCTGCACGGCGAAAGCCGCCCGCAGGGCGAGGCACGCAGTGCCGAGTGAATCCCCGCTCTCCGCACGTTACAGGGCCCCCGCAAGGGGGCTTTTGCGTTTCGGTAACTTCTCAGACCCGACCAGTCACCGGAATCAGCGCGCCGGTGATCGCGGCGGCCGGTTCGGACAGCAGGAACCGGACCACCCCCGCCAGTTGTTCCGGGGTCACCCAGCGCGAGGTGTCGGCGTCCGGCATGTCGGCGCGGTTGGCGGGGGTGTCGATGATGCTGGGCAGCAGCGCGTTGACGGTGATGCCGCGATCCTTGAATTCCTCCGCCATCGCCTCGGTGAGGCGGGCCACGCCGGCCTTGGATGCCGCGTAGGCGCCCATGCCGGTGCCGGCCTTGACCGCGCCGGCCGCGCCGATGTTGACGATGCGACCGCCGCCGGCGGCGAGCAGGAACGGCAGCGCGGCCTGGCTGGCGGCCACGGCGGTGCGCAGATTCAGCCGATACAGCCGGTCCCAGGTGTCCAGGCTGCCCTCGGCCAGGGTTTCCCAGCGGAAACCTCCGGCGATGTTCACCAGCGCGTCGATGCCGCCGAGCGCCTGGTGGGCCTGCTCCAGTGCGGTCCGGGCCGCCTCGGCATCGGCCAGGTCGATGCCGCCGAAGGCATGCACGCCGGCGGTGGTTCCGGCCGGAGCCGGCGCGTGATCCAGCGCCGCCACGGTCGCGCCCGCAGCAACCAGCGACTGCACGACCACCCGGCCAAGCGCGCCGAAAGCGCCGGTGACGACAACCCGTTGGGCCGATGAATTCATGGAGGACATCCCGATGCGGAAAGCGACCATGTTAGCGCCGCGCGAGCGGGCGTGTATCCGCCATCCGGTACACTGGCGTTCCCGTTTTCGCGGTACCGCACCATGTCCGAAATCCTCGTTCCCGTTTCCTTTGGCGAATTGCTCGACAAGATCGCCATCCTGCAGATCAAGTCCGAGCGGATGAGCGATCCGGCCAAGCTGGCCAACGTGCGCAATGAACTGTCCGCGCTGGAAAAAACCTGGATGGCGCATCCGGCGGCGGTCAACAACATCAGCGGACTGCGCGCGCAGCTCAAGGCGGTCAACGAGCGGCTGTGGGTGATCGAGGACGACATCCGCGTCAAGGAAAAGGCGCAGGCGTTCGACGACGAATTCGTCCGCCTGGCACGCAGCGTCTACTTCGAGAACGACGAACGCGCGCGCATCAAGAAGGACATCAATCTGGCGCTGGGTTCCAGCTACGTGGAAGAGAAGTCCTATCAGGACTACCGGACCGGCGCGACGCCGTAAACCCTGCCGGTGCACCGGGACGCCTGGGCGTCCCGGTGGCCTTGCTCACGGACGCGGACTTTCGACCGTCCACGCGGTCAGGCGCCGCACCAGCGGCAGCATCACCAGCAACGTCGGAAAGGCGATCAGCCAGGACAGGCCCCAGGCACTGAGCCACAGCCATCCCAGATGCGGGTGCAGGCCGGCGCTGCGCAGGGTGCTGATCATCGAGACCACGCAGGTCATCAGCACGGACAGCAGCAACGGCATCAGCCATCGCGCGCAGCGAGCGGGGAGTTTGCGCGGGATACCGCGCTTGAGGGGTGTTGCGTCGGGTTTCATGACATCTCCGTAAGCCGGTCGATCAAAGGCGCCACCCGGCATACACCGGGAAAACAGCCCCGGACGTATCCGGCGGCTATGGCGCGTTGATTGACGTGAACGCTTACGGCGGGGCCCGACATGGACAACGCAGGCGGGATGATAGCGAGCTCCGCGGCGCCTGTCGCCTGTCGGCGATGCTTCGATCAGACCAGGCAGGGCGGTTCCTGCGGTCCGAATCCGCGTGCCAGATCCCAGACCCGTTGCGCCGCCGGTACCGAGCGGGCGCCCGAGACGTTCTGGCCCGCCCACAGCGGCGAGTAGTCGTCGCTTCCCCGTGCCTCGGCGGCCTGCCGCAATGGCGCCATCGCCGCGCTGGCAAGTGGAAACGCCGGCGCGTCATCGGCCATCGGTCCCAGCGTGCGCATCGCGTGGTTGAGGATGCCGCGCGCGGGGCGGCCGGTGAACACGTTGGTCAGCGCGGTGTGCGTCGCCGCCGGGCTTTGCAGGGCCGCGCGATGAAGGGGGCCGGTATCGGCCTCGGGGCACAGCAGAAAGGCCGTGCCGATCTGCACGCCGGCCGCGCCCAGCGCCATCGCCGCCGCCACTCCGGCCGCATCGGCGATGCCGCCGGTGGCAATCACCGGGCAACGCACGGCGGCGACGATCTGCGGCAGCAGGGTGAAGATCCCGGACTGGGTGGTGAGGTCCTCGGTGAGGAACAGGCCGCGGTGCCCGCCGGCTTCCAGTCCCTGCGCGATGATCGCATCGACGCCGCGCGCTTCCAGCCAGCGGGCTTCCTCCACCGTGGTGGCCGAGGACAGCAGCTTGCAACCCCATTCGCGCAGCGGCGCGAGCAGCGCTTCATCCGGCAGGCCGAAGTGGAAGCTGATCACGGGCGGGCGCAGTTCGCGCACCAGCGCCAGCAGATCGGCATCGAAAGGCCGCCGTCCCGCGCCCGCCGGAAAGGCATCCGGATCCAGCCCGAAGCGGGCATAGTCGGGGGTGAGTCTGAGCCGCCAGGTGGCTTCGCGCGCCGGATCCGGTTGCGGCGGCGCATGGCAGAAGAAGTTGAGATTGAACGGCGTTTCGGTCTGCGCGCGGAGGGCCGCAACTTCCGCGCGAATGGCATCTGCTGACAGCATCGCGCAGGGCAGCGCGCCGAGGCCGCCGGCCTGGCTCACCGCGACGGCCAGCCGGCTGCCCTGCACGCCGGCCATCGGCGCCTGCAACAGCGGCAGTTCGATTCCGAGCAGCGTGGCGAGCGACATGGCGGATTTCCGGTGCGGCAGATCCGGAATTATGCGCCCGCGATCCGCTCAGCGTGCGGTGTCGGCCCGATAGCGCTCGAACGCGGCGATCGCATCCTCGACGGTGACCAGATCCATCACGTCGTCGAACTCGATCTTGGTGCCCCACTTCAGCGCGTCGGCCGGCTTGCCCAGGTACTTGCGCGCGGCGTCGTCATAGCGGTCCACGCAGTAGCGGACATCCGAGTACGGACCGCTGCGGCGCGGATTGCTGGCCGCGTGCAGGCCCAGCACCCGGGTGCCGACCGCGTTGGCGATGTGCATCGGGCCGGAATCCGGCGTGACCAGCAGGTCCGCGCGTTCCAGCAGGGCGGGCAATTGCTTGAGGGTGTCCTTGCCGACCAGATCCAGCGCCGGCGCGCGCATGGCGGCCAGGATGGCGTCGGTGGTGCTGCGTTCCAGATCGCTGCGGCCGCCGCACAGCACGACGCGCCAGCCCTGGCCGGCGGCGTGATCGGCAAGCGCGGCGTAACGGTCCGCGTGCCAGTTGCGACGCACATGGCTGGAGCACGGGGAAATCATCAGCACCGGCGCGCCGTCCCGCGGCCACTGCGCGGCGGCCCAGTCGCGTGCTTCCTGCGGATAGGGCAGGTCCCAGATCACCTGGTCCTGCTTCAGTCCCAGCGGCTCGCAGAAGCTGCCCATCGCATCCAGCACGTGGATGCCTGGCCGGTCCGGAATGCGCTCGTTGATGAAGAGGCCATGCAGATCCTTGGAGCGCGCGCGGTCGTAGCCGATGCGGCGCCGGGCCGGGATGAAGGCCGACAGCACGTTGGCGCGCAGGGCCACCTGCATCTGCAGCAGCACGTCGAAGCCTTCAGCCGGAAGTTCGCGGCGCAGGGCGCGCATGCCGGCCAGGCCGCTGCGCTTGTCGTAGGTGTGGAAGGTCACGCCCTCCAGGCCGTCGAGCAGCTTGTGCCCGGCCTTGTCGATGACCCAGTGCAGGCGGGTCTGCGGCCAGTGCCGCTGCAGGGTGCGCACCAGCGGCACCACGTGGGTCACGTCGCCCAGCGCCGACAGGCGCAGCAGACAGATCGATTGGGGGATGGCGGACAAGAGTTGTTAGACTCGCTGGATGGTCAGTTTCGACGCCACGGAATCCCTGACGCCGTTCCGCGAAGGCCGCGGATACGGTGCGATTCTGTTCGACCGCCAGCATCTGCGGCAAGCCAATCCGGACTGGTTCGTGCCGGAGAAGTGGGGCGACCGCGCCCAACCGGTCGGCGACGGCGGGCGCGGCGGGGCCTGGTTCATCGAGGCGCCGTCCAGCCAGTGCGTGCTGCGGCGCTACCTGCGCGGCGGCCTGGCCGCGCGCGCCAGCCGGGATCGCTACCTGTGGCGGGGCCCGGACAAGACCCGCAGTTTCGCAGAGTTCCGGCTGATGCGCGCGCTGCTGGCGCGTGGCCTGCCGGTGCCGCGCCCGGTCGCCGCCCAGTACGTCCACGAAGGCATGTTTTACCGCGCCGCCCTGCTGATGGAGCGGCTGGCGGGCGTGACGTCGCTGGCGACACTGGCGCAGGAGCTGCGCGCGCCCTGGGAAGAGGCCGGCCGCCTGATTGCCCGCTTCCACCGGGCCGGGCTCCAGCATGCCGACCTCAACGCCCATAACATCCTGTTCGACGAGCAGGGCAAGGGCTGGCTGATCGACTTCGATCGCGGCCGCCTGCGCATCCCGGCCACCGGCTGGCGCGAGCAGAATCTGGCGCGCCTGCTGCGCTCGCTGCTCAAGCTGCGCGGATCGCGGTCCGACGAGGACGTGCGCCAGGACTTCGCCCGCCTGCGCCGGGCCTACGATCAGGCCTGGTCACGGGGTTTCTGATGGACTGGTGGCTGCGCTTCCATGGCGTGGGCAGTGCGACGGCGGTGGCGCTGGGGTCGGCGATGGCCACGGTCGAGCGCGACGGCCGACCCTGGCTGACCATCGACTGCGGCGGCGAAGGCCTGACCGCGTTCCTCGAACACTACGGCGAATGGCCGCAGGCGCTGTTCGTGACCCACGTGCACCTGGATCACGTGGCCGGCTTCGAGCGTCTGTTCGTCGGCCACTACTTCGAATCCTCGCGCCGGGGCCGCGTGCGCCTGTACGTGCCCGCGCCGGTGGTGCCGCTGCTGCACCAGCGCGTGGGCGAGTATCCCAACGTGCTGGCCGAGGGCGGCGCCAACTTCTGGGACGCGTTCCAGCTGATTCCGGTGGGCGGCGCGTTCTGGCACGAGGGCGTGCGGCTGGAGGCATTCCCGGTACGCCACCACTGGCCGGAGACCGCGTTTGGCCTGCGCCTGCCCGGCAGCATGGTGTGGACCGGCGACACCCGGCCGATTCCCGAGATGCTGGCGCGCTTCGCCGATGCCGAGGAAGTGATCGCGCACGACTGCGCGCTGCACGGCAATCCTTCGCACAGCGGGATCGAGGATCTGGAACGCGAGTACCCGCCGGCGCTGCTGGCGCGCTGCGTGCTCTACCACTACGCCAGCGCCGCCGACGGCGCGGCCATGCGCGCGCGCGGGCACCGGGTCGCCGAGCCCGGGCAGGCGCTGTCGTTGAAACCGCCACGCGACGGAATGGAAACGGCATGAACGCGATCCCGCCACCGCCCGAGGATCGCCTGGGCCGGCCGTTGCGCGACCTGCGCCTGTCGGTGATCGAAGCGTGCAACTTCCGCTGTGGCTATTGCATGCCGGCCGACCGGGTGCCGGACGATTACGGACTGGATGCTGCCTCGCGGCTGTCCTTCGATCAGATTGAAACGCTGGTGCGTGCCTTCATTTCGCTGGGCGTCACCAAGCTGCGCCTGACCGGCGGCGAGCCGCTGCTGCGCAAGGGCCTGCCGGATCTGATCGCCCGCCTGGCCCGTCTGCCGGGCCTGGACGACGTGGCGCTGACCACCAACGGCACGCTGCTTCGCGCGCAGGCGGCGGCATTGAAGCAGGCCGGCCTGCGTCGCCTGACCGTCAGCCTGGACGCCCTGGATCCGGAGGTGTTTGCGGCCATGTCCGGCGGGCGTGGTCGCGTGCAGGACGTGCTGGCCGGCATCGACGCGGCGGTGGCGGCCGGATTCGAGCGCCTGAAGATCAACTGCGTGGTCCAGCGCGGCCTCAACGAGCGGCAGGTGTTGCCGCTGCTGGAACACTTCCGCGGCAGCGGCCATGTGGTGCGCTTCATCGAGTACATGGATGTGGGCACCCGCAACGGCTGGCGGCGCGACCAGATGGTGTCGTCGGCGGAACTGCGCGATCGCATCGCCGCGCGCTGGCCGCTGCATCCGGTGCAGGCCAACTACCGGGGCGAGGTGGCTGAGCGCCACGCCTTCGAAGACGGCCAGGGCGAAATCGGTTTCGTCAGCTCGGTCAGCACGCCGTTCTGCGGTGACTGCCATCGGGCGCGGGTGTCGGCCGACGGCCACCTGTATACCTGCCTGTTCGCCAGCGAGGGTGCCGACCTGCGTCCGGCGCTGGCGCGGGGCGAGCGCGAACTGACCGCGCACGTCGCCTCGCTGTGGCGCTCGCGCGAGGACCGCTACAGCGAGCAGCGCGACCAGACCGGCGCCCGTCATGGCCGGCCGGTCGAGATGTACCTGATCGGCGGCTGATCCCGGATGTGCGCCGCCCGCGCCGGACGCTACCATGTGCGTCCTGGACCGCATGGCGACCCATGAAGAAAACGACTCCCGCGCTGACGCATCTCGACGCCGCCGGACGCCCGGCGATGGTGGATGTATCCGCCAAGCCGGCGACCGCGCGCGAGGCGAGCGCGCAGTGCCGGGTGAAGTTTCCGGCCGCCGTCGCGCAGCAACTGCGCGCCAGTGGCCTGCGCAGCGCCAAGGGCGGCATCGTCGATACCGCCATCATCGCCGGCACCATGGCGGTCAAGCGCACGCATGAACTGATTCCGTTCTGTCATCCGCTGCCCATCGATGGCTGCCGCATCGCCATCGACTGGCATGACGAGCGCAGCCTGGACATCCGCTGCACGGTGCGCACCACCCACCGCACCGGCGTGGAGATGGAGGCGCTGACCGGCGCGACGGTGGCGGCGCTGACCGTGTACGACATGTGCAAGGCGCTGTCGCACGCCATCGTGCTGGGACCGGCGCGCCTGCTCGGCAAGCGCGGCGGCAAACGCGACGTGGGGACACTGGCATGAACCGGCGCCTGACCGTGCGCTACTTCGCCAGCCTGCGCGATGCCGCCGGCGTGGCCGAGGAAATCCTGATCACCAGCGCGGCGGATCTGCGCGGCGTCTACGCCGAGTTGCAGGCGCGCCACGGATTCCGCCTGCCCGTCGCGCATCTGCGCGTGGCCGTGGACGGAGACTTCGCCCATTGGGAGGACGTCCCGCGCGAAGGCAGCGAGGTCGCGTTCATCCCGCCGGTGAGCGGAGGCTGAGCCATGCCGCGTTTTGCCCTGAGCGACATTCCGTTCGACCCGGCGCCGCTGCGCTCGGCGCTGCTGGACGAGCGTGCCGGCGCGTTCGCCGCCTTCGAAGGCTGGGTGCGCAACCACAACGATGGCCGCGCCGTGAACGGTTTGCGTTATGAAGCCTATGTGGAACTGGCGGAGAAGGAAGGCGAGCGGATCCTGGCCGAAGCCTGCGAACGGTTCGCCATCCACGACGCGCGCTGCGTGCACCGGATCGGCGAACTGGCCATCGGCGAACTCGCGGTCTGGGTCGGGGTGAATGCCGGCCATCGCGACGCCGCCTTCGCTGCCTGCCGCTGGATCATCGATGAAGTGAAATCGCGCGTGCCGATCTGGAAGCACGAACGCTATGTCGCCGGGGATGCCGGCTGGCTGCACCCGTCGCCGACGGCGGATTGAGGAAAGGATGCGCAAACGGAACGTGGGACTGGGACGTCTATGGTTGCTGTTGGCGCTGAGTGCGCCGGCGCTGGCGTGGAGCGCGGATCTGCTGGTCAGCAACCAGTCCGCCGACAGCGTCTGGCGATTGTCCGCGCAGGACGGTCGCAAGCGTGGCGAGTACCGCACCGGCGATTCGCCGCATGAAATCGCAATCTCGCCGGACGGCCGCACCGCGGTGGTCAGCAACTACGGCAGCGAGGTGGCCGGCAGCACGTTGTCGGTGCTGGACCTGCACGGAGGTCGCCCGACCCGCACCATCGACCTCGGCACCCATGGCGCGCCGCACGGCATCCGTTTCCTCGACGCCGGGCGCGTGGTGGTCACCACCGAAGGCAGTGCCAGCCTGCTGCTGGTGGACGTGGACGAAGGCAGGGTCACGCGTGCCATCGATATCGGCGACGGCACCGGCCACATGCTGGCCGTCAGCACGGATCGTCGCCATGCCTACATCAGCAAGCTGGGGCGCGGTACGGTCAGCCGGGTCGATCTGGTGGCCGGCAAGCTCCTGCTGGAGCGGCCGGCGGGCAAGGGCGCCGAAGGCATCGCCCTGCGTCCGGATGGCCTGGAACTATGGGTCGCCAATCGCGACGAAGGCACCGTCACCGTGCACGATCCCAACACGCTGGCGATACGGCGGCGGATGTCCAGCCGTGGTTTTCCACTGCGCGTGGCGTTCACTCCCGATGGACGCCATGCCTGCGTGGTCAACGCCCGCAACGCCGAACTCCTGGTCTTCGACGCCCGCACTAAGCTTGCGTTGACCCGCGTGCCGCTCACGCGTGAAGGCATGGACATACGCGACACCGCCCTGGGCCGCGGCGTGCTGCCGATCGGCATCACCCTGGATCCGGTGAAACCGCGCGCCTACGTCGTCCTCAGCGGCGGCGATCGCGTCGCCGTGGTGGACACCGGGAAATGGCAGGTCATCGATTACTGGGTCACCGGCCGCGAACCCGGCGCGGTGGTCCTGTTCCCGTAGAGCGGAGCTCGCTCCGCTGGCTTCCGAACGCCGATGGGTTCCCGCCGCCGGGCAAGCCCGGAAGCAACAGGGATGTCCAAGACGTTTGCGTAGAGCGGAGCTCGCTCCGCTTGCCGTCCGAATGTCGGTGAGTTCCCGCCGCCGAGCAAGCTCGGCGCTACAGGGCGGAAAAGGCGATGACCCCGCCGGTTGACCTCGGCGCCGCGCCTCGCGATAGCTCCCCGCCAACGGCAATGATGCCGTCGCAACGGGAGGAAGCAATGAATGACCGGAAAGTGGTTTTTCCACATTCCCCAATAGGCGATGACCCCGCCGGTTGACCTCGGCGCCCGCATCAGTCGATACCGTTGCTGCCTTCCGGCCCTGGCGGGATTTTCAACCTAGCGTCGCGAGGGACCGACGGGGTCACCATAGACGAGGGCCGCGCTGCGCGCGGCCCGTGAAATCTGGCGGAGAGAGGGGGATCGAGTCAACCCGACCCTAAGTCCCTGATTCTCTTGGCAGAACGCAAACCAGGATGTGTCCTGTCTTGTGTCCCACTATCTTAGCGTTTGCCGGTCTCGTAGGAAAGCGAATCGTTGGCGTGCCCTGGTGGCGACGAGATCACCAACGCGCCGAGCGGCCAGCGGGCAGGTAAGGCGGGTCGATTTGTAATCTCCGTCCTTGTTAGGCAAGACCGGACCACCACTTCCCGGGATCCCCGTTCATTGGAAAAGAAATCCGGATGTTCGTCTAACCGTTAAACGACGGTGTTGCTCAAGTCGCGTAGAAGCATATTTTGTGCTAACTTGTCAACTGGTAATGTTCTCTCTGTGGCGAATTCTTGGGTATTCTTTCTATGGCTATCAAGCGGACTAAAAAGCAAGCTGTCGCTAAGTCAGCCAAGAAGCGCGAATCAGATCTGTTCCGGCGCTCGTTAGAACGTGCTGGGCAGATCCAGGCTGCGGTTGAACCGCTCAAGCCTGGCGTGACCCACGTGGTCATCGAAGGCGCTGACGGCGAAGTTCTCGTTCGCCGCCGTTTCTCCTCTATTTAAAGCCTTAGCGCAGTCTACGCGTCGGGTTTGTAGCGCGAATGGCACTTGCACGCGAAACGCAAGCGCTTGATGACGCGTTCCCCATTGGCCATTTCAATCACTTGGTGGGTGACATCCGCAAGTGCCGGATCGCTCTCCTCGGGCGCTGATTCAATTGCCACAGAAGAGACGGCGCTGAACTGGCGCATGTGATCGGAAGCCGGTGCGATCTGGTTGCTCCGAATCAGGCTTCCCACGAACTCAAGAACCTCGTTCTCTGTCGCGGCCGCGTCCGGTAGTGCGCTCATGATTGCCACACTGTCCTCCCGAAGCGCGTTGCGAGCGCTCAAGTGTGTAGGTGTGATTGATAGGCGTCCGAGCAACACGCCCTCAGGCGCTATGGCATGTGCTCCTTCCAAATATTCGGCTCCCAGCCCGCTGATGTTGATGGCGCGCGCATAGCTCGCCTCCACAAGTTCACGTCCGGCCAAATGCAGGCTGCGCAAGCCAAATGGCACTGACGTCTCAACACCGGTGCGGTTTCGCAAGTCCATAAGAGCATCTTCACTGGGGAGCCAGCGGTGCTCATTCTTGCTGACAATTGCGCCGGCAAGGCGCGATTTTGGGCTGAGAATTGCAGCACTGCCCAACATGAAGCCATGCTGCGCAAACGCAGACCTCACGGCCGTTTGCAAGTTCGGGTCGCTGGCAGACTCAATATCCATCACCCTGCCCAATGCTTGGAAGTAGCGTGGAGTATCGGGCGCTTTACGCACAGCCGAGAACAACAATCGCGCCGCTTTCTTTGTGGCGTTCCAAAGCGTCTTTTCGTTCTTGGTCTTGGACGCAGCAAACAGGAGTCGGATTAAATCGTAGAAGCAGCCGGTGAAAATTTGCCCAAAGTCATGAACTTCGTCTTGTGCAGTGGGCATATGCCAGGTCAGAGTGTTGAGGGCCTGGCGTGGCACATGATCTGGTCCGGCAAGCCAAGCTAACTGTTCGCCCCAAGTTTCCACAAAGTTGAGCTTGTCCAGAGCCTTGGGGCGGGACAACTCGCGGCGGATATCGGTGTCCGCCAATGCCGTGAGAAGAGCTATGCAATCGGCAAAAGATTCGTGGAATGCGGCTACCTCCAGATAGTTGGAGCTCCACAAATCCGGTCGCAGGGTGTCGAGGATGGCGTGACCGGTTTCATGGGCCACCACATCGGTGCTCGCACCTGTGTAGTGAGTCTTTCGTCCCTTCTTGACTTGGCAGAAGACCAGCTTGTGGCCGTTGTAGTAGGCATTGGCTTGGTTCCCTAGCACGGGCACTACTTCCAATGATTTTCGGTTTAAGGATCTTGGCCACTCTGTCAGAGGCCCATCAACTTTCTCGAAGGCGGCCAGCGCACGATGCGATGACTCGCGGATTTGCCACGCAAGCCATTCTTTGGTGCCAACGGGATAGAGATCCTGCTTGGGGAGCTGAGCGATATACAACTGCGCGGATGCGGCTGGCCTGCTGGCGATAGCAGGCTGCGCACGAGCGATATTGAACTCGCTTGCGCGCGGGTCGTTGGGGACATAGTTGATGGGCATACAAACGCTCCTTCCATGAAAATTGACACTACAACGGCGCAATCTTGGTTGCAAAAATAGATGTGATCGCGGTGAATCCTTTCTTGTTCGGATGTAACTCGTTAGCCCACCACTTGTCATTGGGTTGCAAAGTCTTGCGCAAATCTACGTAATGCACGTGCGAGAACTCTTGCGCGATGGAAACTAGCATCGTGTTGAAGCGATCAATCAGATCCTTCATTAGAGCCAAGCGCTGCGGCATGGCCATGTAGCCCTTCTGTCGAAAGCCCGGCTCAAGCCAGGGGCCGGGCAGTAACCAGAAACCACCCGCGAAACCGCGCCCGTCAGGCACTGGGTAGTCGTAGCCGTGCAGAACGATGGGCACCGGGCTGCCCAACATATCCGTGCAGACTTTCGTCACCGCAGAAAGTATGCTGGCATAGGCAAAGCGCAGCCGATCATTGATTACGCCGTCGATTACTTTGTCGTTGAGGCCTGCGATGCTGGAATTGGCATGATTGAGCAGCATGCCGAGTTCGATCTCGCCGGCAATGTCATTGCCGCCTCCTGATAGCAAGATCGCCTTGGGTGTATCCCCACGGCGGATGACCTTTTCGATGCGGCGCACCAGATCGTCGAGCTGGGATCCAGAATAAGCCATGTCCTCGACGCGATCTCCTGCCTTAGCTACCGACTCAACGTCGTAGCCAAAATCATCTTCCAATCCCTTCAAGACATCATTAAAAGGATAGTCGAACCACGAATCGCCCTCGGCAATCAGGATGCCGACGCTTTTTCCGTCGCGAACAGAGGCAGAGGCTTGCTTCGCGTCAGTGCTTATGTCTGAGGACTTAATCGCAGCTTTTCGTCGTGCTATGGCTGACTTGCGACGCTTCAAGATTTTCTCTGCGAGTTGCTCACCCGCATCCAATGCATTCTTCAGATCTTTCTTGCGAGTCATTTGAATATTCCTCACATATCTGTTGAGCTGATTGAGTTAGTGCGTATTGTTCGATTTCCAAACCGGTCGCTTGTTGCATTTCCTTGCTACTACTACTACATGATCCGAAACGGGGCGGCGGAGCTATGCCGGCCAGAGGTTGGCGTATATGTGACAGGACCCATCTGCTCTCGCTTTGGCAAGGTCAAAGCCTTAGTGCTGGCGGAACACCCAGAAAGCAGTCGGTTGCCTCCCCAATTCCCACTCCACTGGCGCGCCACCACGCCACTGCTATACTAAATTGGCGCCCGATGCAAATGGAGGGGCGCCGCCAGAAGGGGAGATGCTGCAGATGCTTGACCAGGGAGGGGTGTTCGCCAGCCCATTGCGCTACCCCGGCGGAAAAGGACGGATGGGGCCCTGGCTGGCAACGTTGATGCGTGCCAACGGGCTCAAAGGCGGCTGCTATGTCGAGCCATATGCCGGAGGTGCTGGCGCTGCCCTTTTCCTACTGCTGCAAGGGCACGTCGGTCGCATAGTGATCAACGACGCGGATCCTGCCATCTATGCATTCTGGGATTGCGTAGTTAATCGCACGGATGCCTTCGCGCGTAAGATCTCAAGAACGCCTGTGACTATGGACACGAGGCTGTGGGCCAAGCAGGTGCTCGACCAAGCACAAGATCATGAGCCGCTTGATGTTGGGTTCTCGGCCTTTGTTTTGAATCGAACCAGCCGTTCAGGAATATTGAATGGGGGCGTGATTGGTGGCAAGGCGCAGAGTGGCGTCTACAAGCTGGATGCGCGCTACAACAAAGGCAATCTCTTGGCGCGCATTCGCTCCATCGGCGCACTACGCGAAAGGATTCAGGTGTATGGGTTGGATGCGCTGGACTTCTTCAATAGTGTGGGGGAGCGACTTCCTCCAAAGAAGAGCCTCATTTATCTGGATCCGCCCTACTACGTGAAAGGCTCTCAGTTGTATCGAAATTGCTACCAACACGATGACCATGTAGCGGTAAGTGAGGTTGTAAAGGAGCTTACCCGACCTGTGCTGGTGACCTACGATGATGCGCCGGCTATTCGGAAGATTTACAAGGGAATGAGCTGGACGTTGTTCTCTCTCAAATACTCCACTCATCTAAGTCGTCCGCTGGCGAGCGAGATACTTTTTTACAAGAACCTGAGCTTGCCGATGCCGCCGATACTAACGCGTGGCGCCAGCTTGGCCGGGGAGTTGCGCGCAGTCGCATAAGAACATCAAAAAAGGAAGTGGGGAGTTACGCATGAACAAGGCGTTGGCGCAGGTGCTTTCGGACAGCCCTCTGTCCCGGCTGGTAGGGGCCTTCGACGAGGCGTTTGTGGGATATGTATACCGGCTGTCCTACGACGAATGTTTCATCCAGACCAACGATGCGTTTAAGCAGCGCGTAAACGGTCTCCCCCATAATTCATTCTTGGTTGCCGCTGGATTTGATCCAGCCAACTTTTCCCGGTCAGTTGAGGTTGATCGGGAAGTGGTGCTACTTCGCGTCTTGGGGCCTGCGGCCTTGCCTCAGGATGGGGACATGGTGCGGACTCGTATCGAGCACCACCAGCGACGCCTTGAAACAGAGAAGCTCCCCGGTGATGTCAACGACGGGCTGGACCCCATGACTGCTAGCGAACTGCAGTGGGGTGGCATGCGGTGTCGAGTGCTGGGCACCTTCTATATTCAGGACGGGAAGTTGAGGCTGGGCAGCGATCTCGAGAACTTCATGAGCTTGTCGCGTATGCGTGCTTACAAGCCCCGTAGCGAAGCTTTGGAGTTGATCGTCAATCACATTAATCCGGAAACTGCCGCAAAAGCACGAGAAGACGCTTTAAAGGCAGGCTTTAAGGACACTCCGCTTCCCATTGATATTGGTCAAGTGCGCTACACCTCGACCGATCGTCTGCATCGAGGCACAGGCGAGCCACGTGTCCAAGTGCGCATCCAGCCTGCAGATTTCCTCGCGCGCAGGACTGCCGTCTTGGGCATGACGCGCACCGGTAAGTCGAATACGGTCAAGACGACCGTTGCTTCCGTGGCGATGGCTGCTTTGAAGTCCGATATCCGGGTAGGGCAGCTCATCTTCGACGTCAATGGGGAATACGCCAATGCGAACCATCAGGATGATGGAAGTTCGATAGCCGAAGTCTTTGGGCCAGAGCATGTGGTTCGCTATCGGGCGATGACCACGGAGGGATTCGCAGATCTGCGCACCAATTTTTATGAAGAGCCAGGACAAGCGATCGGGCTGATACAGTCGCTATTTCGTGCTAACCCGGGGCCTTACACCGGACAGGATATCGAACAGTTCCTGGGCACGTCATTGGAAGAGCCTGACGCTACGGATCGCAGCGCGTATACACGGTGGAAGCGCCATGTCGCGGTCTTTCAGTGCATGCTCTACAAGGCTGGTTATCAGCCGCCAAAAAACTTTAAGCTTGATGTGACGGCAGGAACCACAATGGTTAAGGCCGTGAGTAGGGCGCTTGACCGAGAAGTGTCTGCCCCGCCGAAAGCGGCTTCCCTCGAAGAGGCGTCGGACTGGTTCCTCAACGTCCGCCAGGCTAATTTGGCGCGCAAGCAACAGCAGGCAGCGGCTCAGCAGCCTCAGATTGGGTTGGAATCGTCCACAGCAGGCAACTCTGCAGTTGACCCGACGTTAGAGGCACTCCTAAACATGTTGGCGCGTGAGCGTAGTGCTGGGCAGCCAATTGGTGGCTATCGCGCTATTGTGGCCTATACGCCTTACCATTCAGCCCACCGGAGTCGGGATGTGACCGAGGAGGTTTTAGGTCATCTAGACGCCGGGCGTATTGTCATTCTGGATCTATCCGTCGGCCCGGTGGAGATTCGGGAAGTGCTATCTGAGCGCATTGCCCGACAGCTGTTTGAGCGGCAGATGCGCAAGCTTAACGCTGGCGAGGTTCCGCAGAATGTCGTGTTGTATGTGGAGGAGGCGCACAACCTGATTGGCCGCAAAGCAGAACTAACCACGACGTGGCCGCGGATCGCTAAAGAGGGCGCCAAAGCCCGAATCGCATTTGTTTACGCAACCCAAGAGCCGTCCTCGGTGCATCCGAACATCTTGGCCAACACCGAGAATTGGTTCGTAACGCACCTCAACAACGACGATGAGCTGAAGACGCTCGGCAAATTCTACGACTTCGCAGATTTCCTGCCGTCGCTCAAAGCGGCACAGGATGTTGGTTTTGCCCGCATCAAGACCTTGTCAGCCCCATTCGTGATTCCCACTCAAATCAATCGCTTCACACCTGAGAGCCTGCGAAGCGAACTGGCAGGAGTCAAGTCCAAACCGGGCCACGGAGGCTGACATGCCCTATGCACGCGAAAGCGCAGGGAAGGGTGGCCACGCAGACTTTGTGCGTAATCCCGATGTTGTCACTTTCCTAAGCGATTGCAGCTACATGCGGCCACCGTCTGACGAGGAGGCGCTCCGGCTGGCTCAATCTTTCCTGCCAGCTCCAGCGGGCGAAGCGCTGCTGCCACGGCATGTGTTGGCCTCTGACGCGAGCAAGAGCGACACTCCGATCAGCGAGCGTCTTCCTAGCACACAAGTGGGATTTCTTAAGATCAGTCATGTTTTGATCAACATGACCAAGTATGCCGGCCTGATCGATCCACGGAATCGCTTTGTCGATCCATTCAGGGTGTCCGAGATTCATCGTGATGCGCATCCACTGACATTCACCATGCCCGGCAGCAACATCCGTTATAAAGGCGCTTCCTGCGTAAAGGATGGGTTTCGGACTGCGTTGTTTGATCAGCTCTCACGTGTCGCATCGGATGACGGCCGGCGATCAATTGCCCAGGTGCTTGTGGACTTGGAAGATGGCGCACCATTGGAATTAGGAAAGTGTCCTTCCTGCGCAGACGAGGCTCGAACGTATCAATTCAACGACAGCACCTTAGTGCATAAGTGTGGTCAATGCCACGCTCCCATATACGTCACGGATTTTTTGCGTCTGCATGAGGGAATCAGTGATTTCGGTGACAACAGCGCAGCCATGACTCGCATGATGAATGCCATGGAGCATTTGATGATCGCCGCATTCATTCTGGAGGTGGAGCGCGGCGATGTGGTTCGCTTGGCGGACCTGACATTCGTGTTGGATGGTCCGCTGGCGGTATTCGGCGAGCCGGCCAAGCTATCGCAGCGTTTGCAGCGCCTCATCCATCGCATTAATACTGAACTTTCTCGACGTGGGCTTCGAGGTATGCTGGTTTTAGGTCTGCAAAAAACAGGCGGACTTATGGATCACGCTAAACTTATAGAGAAACACTTGTCGCCCGGAACGTTTCGAGTGATAGATGACGACTATCGCAACGACTACATAACTGGTGGTGATCTGCCTGCCACCAACTTCGGCAATGAAACCTACTATGGCCAGGATTTTCTCTTCAAGACGGAAAAGGGGCGGATCTTTAACTTTGCGATTCCTTATCCTTTTGCTGACAAGCGCGAACCCCGTGCGGGTGTGAGTTTTTCAAGGGCCAAAGTGGAGCTCGTTCATTATGGTAGCTTGATCCAACAGGCTTGTGACCTCATCCGACATTTTGAGATGGATCTTTATGATAGCGCTATTGTGCCAGTTGCCCTGGCGCATCGGCACGCATCCATAAGTTTAGTGCCCGGCGGTAAAGTTCTGGATTTGATGGTCAGAAGTGCACTTAAGCCCTAGCAAGATTGCGGGCTGTAATGGATGGCTGAGTTCAAGGGCCAATTTCTTAAGTAAATAGTCAGGCGTGCTGCCACAAAGATGGCCACATAGAGGAAGTTATCTTGAGCGCAAATCCTGCTCTTCTAAGAATTTTCGGATTGATTCCTATGCCGCTCTCTCACGGCATGGTTGAAGTAATGAAGTTATGGCTAGTGTCTGGGATCCCTGAGCAGGTCGTCGCGGCGGTAGTGATGGAGTTGTTGATTGGCGAGGATGTAGAAAAACAAGTGCCCGAAGTGCGAAAGGCGCAAGCCGGTGCGCTTGCGAACGCTTTGGTAAGAGAGGGTGGGGATGAAGCCTTGAAGCATGCGCTCAAGAACCATGAGATTGTTTCGCGCTGGGCGGCGTGGCAGCGAGTAGTGCAGAGAATTAGGGAAAAGTTTGGTTCAGTGACGCGCGCTGAGCTCGCAGAAATCTATCGTCGATTCTGTGCTGGCGAGCTGCGGAGCATGGAAGAAATAGATGCAGCTCTAGAGCTGATGGTCAACAAAAGTTCCTTCGATAATGCTGGGTCTACAGCAGCGCCAGGCATTGGCTCAAGCAGCTGATGGCCTGAAGTAGTCAAGGATCAAGGCGTCATCCGGTAGTGGTTTGGTTCTGGCAGCATAGGTCAATAGCGTAAGGATTGCTGATCTATTTGCTTCCGATAGAAAGCGGAGTTCAGATACATCTACGGGAAAACTCTGCGCGTGCCCAAGGCTGTTCAATGCGATACGCGCGAGTAATGATTTGTTTCGGTTGGCTTGCTGAAAGTAGCGAACGAAGTTCGAAAGTGGCAGGAAGGTATGCGTTGTCGAGATCACTGTTTTGGCGTGATCGCGCAAGAGTTCTTTGCTAGTTAGATCTATCAATGCATGGCAAAGCATGTCTTCCTTTTCCCAAGTGCTTGCTTCGTTTGGGAAAGAGCCGCAGGCGGCAAGGAAGGCGTTAACCATGATGCGATTATCGCTATGTAAGCCAAGAGTTTCCGACAGGTCGACGGGATACTGCTCGGGATCAAAGAGAAAGTTGAGCGCAAGTCGCGCCATTACCTTTTGCTCTTCAGGCCAACGTCTGGCTTCAAGCACAAACAACGCAAAGTCGCTGGGATAGATCATGGGTTGGCATCGTTTAAGGATGCCCTCAAGCTATCTTCAGATTGGCCGACGTCAAGTGTATGGACTGCTGGTCATCTCCGCGAATATACAGAATTGTTAGCTAAGTTGGACTCTAAAGAATATGGTTTGAGCGGTCGATTGGGTCTGGTGCTGGCACCGAAAGAAAGGCGTCGAACAAGTTTTCCGTCGTTAGCTGAGCAGGTGGAGCATGAGCACCGCTACTGTTGGCAGCATAAGTAGCGCCCCAATTGCTCCCATGAAACCGCACGCCGTGATGGCCCAGATCTGGCCGACATTGAAGTGGCCGGCGCTCCGTTGTTGGGCTTGAGCCGAAGCGAGGGGGTAGAGGCGTTCCGTGCGCCTCCGAAGAAGGCGTGAGAGCACCGGCCCGATGACGAGGCCAAACGGCCCCGTCAGCAGGACAGCGACGCAGAAGCACAGCGTGAACCGTGCCTGCGGGGTCATCACCGAAACGGTAGGTGTAGGGGCGTAGTAGGTCATGGGCGGCTCAGGGCCTGTGAGCGGTCCAGGTGCCGGACGCCTTGGAGAACCGGACCGGCTCCGTGAACGGCCGAACCTGGGGCGTTCCCGCAATATCCAGAACGATTGCCCCCTCGACGTCGCAGACGACACCGTCCGCCGCCTCCGGCTTACGGCAACCGCTCAGTGCGAAGTCACGGTATTCCTGAACCCGGACGGCGCTGCCCATGGCCCCTTCGAACTTTGCGGTGATGGCTTCCTGGGCGTCGCTTTCAGAGGGCTCATTGCTGCAGGCGGTCAAGATCAGGGCTGCGGAGAGGGCGAGGGCGGCGTTGCGAAAGATGGTCATGGTCTCTTCCTGGTTGAGTTGGGAGGGTAGGGCGGTCACTTGTCGCGGTTGCCGTTGGGGGCGAAGCCGCCGATCCACATACGGGTGTCCCGGAAGGGCGTGAGGATTCCCGAGGGGCCGGGGTAGAGGTCTTCGGCACGCAGGTAGCCGGACACCCACGCCACGCTCAAGGCGACCTTCCGGGCCTGCTCGGCAACGCCATCGCGGGACGTAACGACATTGAATGGCTCCCTGGGAGGATTCGGCCCGGTCGTCCGCTGGTCCCCCGTGTTGGGCTTCCCAGGGCGAACCCGCAGGCCCACCATCAAATCCGTGGTTGCCTTCGCCCTGGCGTTGTCGTTGAGCTCGGCTTCTTCGCCTAGGTCGTCCTTGATCGTCAGAGGGGCGTCCGCACAAGCCTGGAACGTCTCCAAGGTCGACGCAGTGGCGCTGGTCCAGATCCGGGCCTCGACCGTCCAGCAGGACAGGGACGCGCCCCATTCCGTGTAGGTCAGCGCGACCCGTGGCCAGTCCAGGCGGCCGAGTTGGGCCTGCTGGTGGTCCTCGTTCTTGTAGAGCCCATTGATACGGCCAGCCCCACTAATCGGGGTGTAAAGCGGCCCGGTAGCGTTACGGGCGCCGGAGCGGGGCTTGGCCCCGACCATCCGTTGCCCTGCGTCCTTCAGGCTGTCCCCCAGTTGCCGGAAGAAGCCGGGCTTCTGCTCCGGCTGGTCTTCAGCGAGGGCAGGTGCGCTGGCCATTACCAGTGCGAGGAGCATGCAGGCTCCTGATCGTGCGTGCTTCATGTGCGGCCCCTGTAGACCGACGATCCGTCGGCATTTACGATAATCGCAGATGTGCAGACAGGGTCCAACCGGCACACTTAGGGGAATTCAGCTGCCGTGCAATTTTCGACATGCCCCAGCCCAAAACGCCGGCAACGGTCTATGGCAAGCGCCTTCGAAGTGCGCGGCTGGCAAAAGGCTGGACGCAAGCCGAACTGGCTAAGCGTATTGGCATGGTGGACACCGTGTCCGGAGCCACGCGCGTGAGTCGCTACGAGACCGGAACACATGATCCAGATCCAGCTACCGCGGAGGCGCTAGCGAAAGCCCTCGGTCTGCCCTTGGCTTATTTCCATGCCACGTCAGACGTGTTGGCTGAGATCATCCTTGTGGTTTCGCAGCTGCCAGCGTCAAAGCAGAAGGCGGCGCTGGAGCGAATACGGGAACTCAGCCCCAAGAAGAAGGAATGACTCGATGGGACTGAGCTTCCGAGGAACATCCTTTGTCGACCTTGTTGATTTCGTCGCTAGTTGAACAGGCATAGCCATGGCTGCCAAGCGCACATGTTCTGCTGCGTGGCAGTTGGTCCCTTCTAACGCACGTTTAAGAACCCGATGACCACCTACGGCAAAGACAGCGGAATAGCCGCCACTGTTGTAAGAGTGAACAACTTTCGTTCACTGGCGAATATTGAAGTTGAGCTCGAGGACCTGACAGTCCTCATTGGCGCGAACAACGCCGGAAAGACCAGTTTTCTGGACGCAATGTTCGCCGCCGTTGGCGCGGGGCGCAAAACACTAAGCGTTGATGATGTGCGACTAGAGCCACACGAAGCCACCGCTCCCAAGGACAGGGAGATTGTCATCGATGTTCTACTCAAACCAGTGGACGACGAGGGAAAGCTGCTTGGTCAGTATCCGGCAGGAAGCTTCTGGACTGCCCTTTGGGGCACTGGCGGAATTGCCATCGATGGCGAATTTAACGAGTTCACTCCAATCCGCACGACGCTAAAGTGGAGCGATGTGAGGGGTGAATATGTCATGGAGCGGCGATTCCTCAAGGAGTGGCGCGCGTTCTCAGACTGGCTTCCAACCCCAGCGCACGACAGACCGATCACTGCCGCACAGATGGAGCCTCTGGCCCTTCACTATGTGGATGCTAAGCGTGACCTCGACGACGATCTAAGAAGGCAAGGTTCCTTCTGGCGTCGGCTTACTGAAGACCTAGGGTTGAGTGCGGCTGATATAGCGGCAATGGAGGCGACTCTTTCTGGAATTAATCAGGAGATCGTCAATAAGAGCGAGATCTTGAAGCACCTCAAGGCCAACCTCTCTGGCCTTCAGAGCGTTGTCTCCGCGGATAGCGGTGGCGTTGAGATTGCCCCCGTCGCCCGGAAGCTACGCGACCTCTCTAAGGGCGTGGACGTTTCATTTGGGACGAGTGGCGCCCAGTCATTTCCCCTGTCGCGACACGGCATGGGCACTCGGAGCCTTGCATCTCTGCTTGTCTTCCGAGCGTATGCTTCCTGGCGGCACAAGAAAGCCACCAGCGGCGGAGATCGGGTTCACTCAATTCTGGGGCTGGAGGAGCCAGAGTCGCATCTCCATCCACAAGCGCAAAGATCTCTCTTTGGCCATATCAAGCAGATCCCCGGACAACGGATCGTAAGCACGCACTCCCCTTATCTTGCAGGTCAGGCTCAGCTCGGAGAGCTCCGACTGTTCATTAAGAGTGGGGGCGACACGGTCGTCACCAAAATTGATGTTGCTGCCCTGAAGGATGCGAATGACATCCGGAAGCTGCAGGAGACCGTGATTGATACGCGTGGAGATATCTTGTTCTCTCGGGCGGTGGTCCTCTTTGAGGGGCAAACCGAAGAGCAGGCGCTACCCATCTGGGCGCAAGAATACTGGGGGACTTCAATCCATGAACTCGGCTTCTGCTTCGTTCGGACCAACGGCACCGACTACTTTCCCTTCATCTGGCTTGCCAAAGCGCTGGGCATCCCGTGGTATGTGTTTGCTGATGGCGAGCCTGGGCCAGTCAAAGACTTGGAAGCAGCTCTAAAGAAGGCGGGTGAGGTTGACTCCTCCAAGCATCCGAACGTGGTAATGCATCCTCCAGGGAAGAACTTTGAGTCCCAGCTGGTAGCTGAGGGCTATCTCGACGAGATTGAGCTGGCACTTGATGCTATGAGTGGCGTCAAAGGCTATCTGGATGAATACATCAAAGACAAAAACGGACAAAAGGCGAAGGGCGGAGTGATCCGCGATTACACCTCGCCGGGTGGGCGCGAACGTGCAGCATTTGATGCCCTGTCCGGCGCCAAAACCAGCGTCTCAAAGCATTTGGGTCACGTCATCACAGCGCACAAGAACGCTGATCGTCGTTTCCCATCGACCATCAAGAAGATCTTTGAAGTTGTCAGTGCTGCACACGGACTGAAGAAGGCGGAGCCATCGGCATGAATAACAATAGTCACTTCAAGGCACGACTTTCGGCTGAGCAGCTCGAAATCGTTGAGCATGTGGACGGTCCTTTGTTGGTGGTGGCTGGTCCTGGCTCTGGCAAGACCCGTGTGCTGACGGAGCGAATCAGGAATCTGCTGATCAATGTCTCTGGACACTTCCGCATTCTGGCGCTCACGTTCACTAACAAAGCCGCTGACGAAATGAAGGAGCGCCTGCAGGATCTCGGATCGGAGCGAGATCGCGCATTCATTGGCACTCTCCACGGGTTCTGCTTGGAGGTCCTCACTGAGCGCGGGAAGCTTGTTGGAGTCGAGGACTCGCCCAACATCTTTGAGCAGGCGAAGGACAGAAGGGATGTTCTTCTTCGTGCGATCGACGAAGATCCTGTTCTTCAGGCGGCCATCGAGGATCTTGCTGACTCTAAGGAACGGGGGAAGAAGATTGATCAATGGCTAAACTGGATTTCGTATGTGAAGTCCCATCCAATCACTTGTGCTGTGATTGATGATGAGTTCGCCAAGAGAGTTTTTGATGCCTACGAGGCTGGCATGCGTGCCAGCAATGCATATGACTTCGACGATCTGCTTTTGCTGGTTTACAGGCTGCTGGTGGAGAACACGAAGCTGGCTGAGCTCTACAGGAAGCTCTATAGGTTCGTATGCATCGATGAGGCTCAAGATATGAACGAGGCGCAGTATGCTGTGATTTGCGCTTTGTGTTCGGACGGGTTTCGGAACTTGATGATGGTGGGAGATCCGCGTCAGTCGATTTACGGGTTCAATACGTCTGGTCCCGAGTATATGGAGCGTTTTGGCCGCGACTTCGAAGCTAAGAGGGTGCAGTTGACTGCCAACTATCGTTCGTCAAGGGCTGTGGTGAGGCTCGCGCAACAGCTCGACCCCAACTATATGGTCGCCATGCAGCTTCCCATTGAGGGGAGGGCTACAGTCCTTGTTGGTGACGACGAGCAAGAAGAGGCGCGTCTCATTGCGGATGAGCTCGAGAGGCTGTTTCAGCAAGGTGATCGCGATGTTGAAGGTGGCGTCGACCCCTCCAAATGCGCGATCTTGGGTCGCACCAGGTTTGCTCTGTTGGCGATCGAAGCGGAGCTCAAGGAGCGGGGAATAGCGCACTACAAGCGATTGTCCGCCAATCATGAGAATGAATCGGATTTAGTTGAAGATTTCCAGCTTGGGTTGCGCTTGCTAGCCAATCCCAAAGATCGTCTGCATGCGGCTGCACTCGCAAAGCGATGGGGTTCGGTGGGTGTTCCTTCGCCTGCGGGAGAGGCCGTCGATACAATCAGAGCGATGGCTAACGCATCCCCTAGTTCTGGCGCACGCGCAGTTGTCGACGCGCTTGCCCTCATTACTGCAAATCCGGCGCGTTTGGATCTCATGCCTGCGTTGAAGCGGCTCGAGCAATATGCCGATGGACTTGATGAAGGTGGAAGACAGGCCGTTTACGAGGATGTGGCGGTTTTTAGGCAGGAGTGGGATCAGTATTTGCGGACAAGTAGCGGACCGAAGGTGTTAAGTAGTTTTCTGAGCAGCAAGGCGCTTGGTGCCACGCAGAAATCTGTGCGAGAAGGCGTTGCGTTGTTGACAGTGCACTCGGCGAAAGGCTTGGAATTCGATGTCGTCTTTCTGGCGGGCATGGCGGAGGGAACGTTCCCCGACTGGAGGGCATCACAACCTAGAGAAGCCGCTGAGGAGCTTCGAAATGCTTTTGTCGCTGTCACTCGCTCTAAGAGGCTTTTGTATTTGAGCTACCCGGCGACGAGAGTGATGCCGTGGGGTGACAAGAAGCGACAAGCTCGCTCCCGGTTCCTGGCAAGCCTTCAGTAGATGATGCATGGTGCGCGGCCTTAGCCGTGCACCATGTGGAGCTGTGGCATTAGGGGTAGAACTTGCTCGGATCTTGAAGCTGTTTTGCAAACTGCCCCTTCTCGTAGACCGGCAGTTCGACCGGAGGCTGGTAGCTCGCCAGTGCCTTGATCTGCTTGGATCGGGCCACCGCTGGCTTCTTATGGAAGTAGGCCTCATGTAGCACCGGCACCTTCTTGGAGACCGAGTGGCCGGTGACTAGCGCGATGTCTTCTTCAGGAATGCCTTGGTGGTGTAGCTCGGTGGCGAAGGTGTGCCGGAACGCGTGGAAGCCCACGCCCTTCGGGAAGCCGAGGTCCCTCAGGTAGCGCCCGAACTGGTTCAGGATGCCTTGACTGTAGCGGGCATTGGTCTCTCCGGTCTTCCGATTCACGCCTGCGGAAAGGTGCGGGAAGAGGCGGGGGTGCCCGCATGCGCGCATGTCTTCGACAAACTCAATGAAGCCTGCGTCCAGGAGTGGCTTGGGGATGGGCAGGGTCCTGACCGCAGCCTTGCCTTTAAGGCTCTGGCGGCTCCGGCCGGTGGCCTTATGCGCCAAGTCGGCGTCGATCGTCTTTTGGATGCGCATGCACCACACTCCACTCTCTTGAACAATGTCGGCCAACTTGAGCTGAGCAACTTCGTTGATGCGAGCACCCGTGTAGAGGCCAATCATCGGGGCCCACCAGCGGTGCGGATGGCACTTGGCCCAGGGGATGAACGTTGCTGGGGCAAAGATTCGCTTCAGATCCTCGTCATCGAACAGCCGCTCTGGCTTGTTCGGGTCGATCGCCAGATCTTTCTTGACCTCGGCGAACGGTGCCATGGGGGAGGCAGGAATGGCGCGCGTGCGAACCAGTTGGTTGAAGAAGGCAACCAGGAACCGCCGGTGCCTTTCCATGGTCGCCGGTGCGGGCGATTTAACTCCCTCCTTCTTGCCCAGGGCAATCGCCCTGTCGGGCGGTAGCGATGTGAAGTTTGGAAAGGCCATTAGGCCGGTGGGTGCCCAGCGGATGACATCCCACAGCTGATAGATGTGCTTGTGGTCGATGCGGGACACCGGAATGTCGCCGCATGTCAGCTTCAACAGCTTCAAGGTGCGTTCGGTCGCTTCGATGGTCCTGGGCTGGAGGTTTCGCCGGGTCATGTCGTTGAGATGGTCTTGCATCTCGATCGAAAGAAGGCGAGCGGGGGAGGCTACGGGCAGCGGCTCTGGATAGCGAGTTCCATTCTTGCTGATTCGAAGACGCTTGGTCTTGTCGCACGCCATCAGGAAGATTTCCTGGAGATTGATGGCGGCTTCGCGGCCCGCGATAGCGACTTCTTCAATGACAACCCGCCCGATACGGACGCCTTTCATAGTGAGCAAGCCGAAGGGGCTGTTGATGTAGTTCTGAAGCGTTTGGTTTGTTGCGTGGAGTTGGTTCGACATGGTTTCACTTCCATCTGAAGATGGAAGTAAGTTCAATCAGGAACGAAATTCGTCAACCCATCTGAGACATTTTTCTGCAAGGCGAGTGATGGCCTTAGGCATTGAGATCTTGCTGGGATCAAATGGCATGGATGACACGCGCATTATCAGTGCTGGCTGCTATGCAAACTGTTCTGGATCAACTGCTTGCATTTTTAGTCCGCGCTTGCTTTCGGAGTCATGACCGTACTGTTTAACGAAACAAGCTAACTTAACTCTTGCGAGTTGTTAGGGAAGATCTGTACGGTAGGTAAATAGAAGCGCCTGCCCGCCTTTTGGGCTCTGTGATTCTCAGGATTTGCGACGGGTCATCGGTAGTGTGGCCTTTAGAAGACCCCTTCTTAGTCTGGAGCGTGTAATGGCCACAGGCACCATTTCCGTCAAATGCCGCTGCGGTAGCGACAAGTTCAATGTTCCGAGCACCCGACGGCCCTCGGACACGATTTCCTGTGCGAGGTGTGGGGCTCCCGGAAAGTATGGGGACGTGACGCGGACTGCCAAGACCCAAGCCAAGGCCGCGGTGGAGAAGCAGCTCAAAGACGCCTTCAAGAGGGCGGGCTTCAAGCTCAAGTGAGCGGCATCCCAGTCGGGAACGGCGCGGCAGCTTAGGGATGCTAGGAAAGGTTTTGTGGGCCGATGCAGCTGTTGTTACATGGCCCGAAGCAGACGTTAGGCGGCACGGCAGGTCAATCCTTTGAAACCTTCGAACTAAGGAGTCCACGTATGGCCATTAAGCCTGGTCCAAAGCCAATTGCGAAATCGACGGGAAAGCCCGATCAGCGGCGCCGGGATAACAAGGAGACGCCCGGCAACACCCCCTCTCTCAAGCCTCACCAGCACAAGAAAGGCAGCTAAAGAAGGACGCACTACTCAGTAGCGTGCCGCCTAACGCCTCTGGCACGCTTGATTCAGATTAGTGCGTGATTGTTGCTCTTGTGTGGTGGCTTCTAAGAGCAGTTTGTCGGTCCCTGTCCAGCGTGATGGATCTCGGTTTTGCTAAGCCGAGGTTCGGACATTAGTCCAACCCCAGCTGCTGTCTGAGGCGGGCCACGATCATATCGGCCTCCCCATTGGGCATGGTCTCGACAGTGAAGGGCACGTTGGCGTAGTAGCCTTCGCCCTCACTGAGAGGAGTGAGCTCGATTCCCGCCGCAGCATAAGCCTGAATCATCAGCGCCTTCAGCGCATCAAAGATCGCCAAACCCTTTCCAGCGTCTCGCTCGTCCCAAACGGTTCGCAGTGCCGCTCTGAGCGCAGGGATCAAGGTGACTAAATGGGACTTGGCGTAGGCGGGGCACAGCTCCTCTAAGGCGTCCGTTGCCTCAATGGCGTCCAAGTGCCCCAGCAGGTAGCCGGCCATCTTGAGCGGCATGGCGATGGGCTCGCCAGCTTCGACCAGGAGTCGGTCGACGTCTCCGTGGGTGCGATACTGTTTGATCTGCTCTTGGGCACGCGCCAACGAATAACCCGCTGCCCGGTCGAACTCTTGGGCATAGCGATGTTTCAACGCTTCACGGTCGCCGATCATTCCCGTCATCCGACAGGCCGCATATTCCTCCCAAGCCGTCAGGATGGTCAGTAAGAGGGTGACGTCTACCCACTCTCCCTCCGGTCTGGTCAGCATCAAGCCCGGCATGGCCTCATCGCGCCACTTCAGCTCAGCCACGTGCCCGAACTCGTGAGCGATGATATGCAGCGCATCCAGATGATGCTCGTGGGCCGGGTCTACTAAGGCATCGATGACGTTCGCGTTGTAGACCACGTGCGACATCACTTTGCCATCGCGCCGCACGTTCACTGCTTTGGCTACGGCAACGACATCGCTGTTGTTCGTGTATTGCCTGGCGATCGCTGATTCATAGCCCAAGTCAACGGATGCTAGGGCGGCGTCGAAGTCGTATCCCACCGTGACACCCGCCAAGCGTTCAAGGTCAAGGAAGCGCCCACAGGCGACGATGGCGCCCGTCATCTCGTCGCTGAATTTCTGGATGAACTCTTGGTCCTCCGGAAAGTTCATGAGAGCCAAGTTAGTGCTTTGAGGGACGGTCGAGGGTGGCAGTTCGTCGGTCACGGTGCGGGGATGTCCTTCGGGCTGTCGAAGGGGGAGCAGCTGCGCCCCTATTGTGTTTGCGCGATGGCTTAAAGTGCATTGCCCTGCATATATGGAAACAAGAACCTGTTCTTGTCAATTTGCTTGCAAACCCTGCTTCGGACGGTGAAGGCGGCGGAAGCTGCTGCGGTATACCTGGCCTTTCGTAAGCCATAACCCTTCCACGGATCGGAGTAGGGGGCGGGGGGCGGCTGGATGCGCACTGCCGGTCCATCACCTCCCTTCGCACGGGGCGCTAGCAGTGGGGCACAGTGGCTGCGTCTGTCATCCCTGCAAGCCTGGCGGCTCCTCCACGCTGTTGCGGCCTGCGGTGCACGGCTGCCCAATCGACACAGCCCATCGGATCCCACGAGCGCCACGCCGGCGCGATGGGAGAAGCAAGATGGGTTGCACGCAAGACATCCTGGGCCACTACCACCTCACCCCGACCACGACGGAAGAGGAGATCCTCCGGGCTGCAGAGGCCATCCTCGAACGCCGGTTCCAACGAGGCGACGCCATGACCGACCCGGAAGCCGCAGGGCGCATCTTGAAAATGCGCTTGGCCCACATCGGTTGCAAGCAACTCCGGTTGGCCAACAGCAGCTCGCTTGTAACATCATCCAGCCCAAGAACTGTGGGAACTGATATGAAGACAATTGCACTAGCCGCGCTGTGTCTGATGCCCTTACTGGCTTCATGTCAGGGCGAAGAAAGAAAGCCAGTGGAAGAGAAGCTTTCCTACTGCGGGATATCCAAAGCGACGGACGCAGATCCTTGCGAGATCTCCGTTTATACGCTGGCCGCGCATCCGGATTACTTTGATGGGAAGAGTATCCGCGTCTCAGGCTTCTACTCACATGGTCTGGATCAGGTTCTCTTCTTTGACAGGGACTCATCGGAGAATGTGATCTTCAAGAATTCCCTTGCGCTCATCGATGTGCCTGCCGATCAAGCGCCCCGGCTGGATCGATACTTGAACAAGTATGCTGAGATCCAAGGCACCTTCACCAGGACCTTCAATCACCCGGGTGAATTCTCTCCCAGGTCCTACGGACAGTTCCTGGGAACGCTGGCTGTGAAGAAGGTGGGTTCCAAATACGATACGTCGACGCCCTATGCGTGCTGGGATCCGCAGCGAGATCGAAGCAAGGATCCGAAAACCGTTAGGGCACTGCTTGGCGAAGAAGTTTGCAATGACAGCCCACTGATGGAGCCGGCACCACAGCCTAACTAGAACATTGTTTCCGGCCCTTGCGGGCTGCGTCCAGAACGCTAGCTGAAATCGAGAGCATTCAGCACTTTCGGAAGGTTGTATGCAGCTGCTATACAACCGCTGTTTAGGTGAAGGAATAGTGCTGCCAGGCACAGATTGATGTGAGTAAACCTGTCCGGTCGTCAGGAAACAGGCTGCGCCCCTCACTTGCCGCTTCTCAGGTCGAGGGGGTGCTGTCCCGCGGGCAACAGCAGCGGAGCGCCGGCCAGGCTCAAGTGGAAACTTCCGTGCCCAATGAGATTGCTAGTAGCCAGGCAGCCCCCAAGTCAGATGCTTGTTCCCGGAGTTGGCTTCGATTCTGAAGATACGTGCGAAGTGCTCCGACCAGCTCTGCATCTTCAAGCGCTTCTGCCCTTGCCAGAAACGCCAGCTCCCCGATGCGCGCGCGCCGTTTGGCTTCATCGCGTTTGGCTTGTTCTTTGGCTTTCGATTCGCGGCGCTGAGTTGCTAAAAGCTCGCGCGCTTGGAGCTGTGCGAGCTGCTGCGTAGCGCGCTGGATCCTGTCATGGAAGTGGTTGGTCTGCATCATCGAACTCCTTGCGTGGGAGTTTTGAGTGAAGCAAAGAATTCGGTGGCGTCAATGGTTTCAGGCCTGCTTGATCGACTGCGCATTCAAAGTTCCTAGGGGCGTGAAAAGTCGCTTAGAAGCAGAAGAGCAAGAGCGCACTTAGGCATTCCTACGGAATGCGTGCGCAAAGGGCTACGCCCCTTGAACCCCAAGCCGCGAGCGGCTTGCGAAAATCTGAGCCCAAGGCATAAAGAGCGGAGCAAAAGCAGGAGCTCCCATGGCCATCTACCACGCCCGCGTCAAAACCTTTAGCCGAGCCAAAGGCCACTCGTCCGTTGCCGCAGCGGCCTATCGTGCCGGCCTGCTGCTCGTTGACGAGAAGACGGGCTCACGACACGACTACCGAAGGCGCGGCGGCGTTGTGGAAACGCGCTGCGTGGTCCCGACCGATGCGCCAGAGTGGTCACTGGTGCCCGCACAGCTTTGGTCCGCCGCCGAGCACGCAGAGCGGCGCAAGGACGCGACGGTGGCCAGGGAGTTTGAGCTCGCTTTGCCTCACGAGCTCAGCGATGACCAACGCTCGGCACTGGCTGCAGAGATCACCCGTGCCTTGGTCGACCGTTACCAGTTCGCCGCTCAGGCGAGCATCCACTCGCCGGACGCCAAAGGCGGCTTGAACTGGCACCTACACATCCTCGCCACCACCCGCCGACTCGATGCCGATGGGTTAGCGGAAAAGACCAGGGAACTAGACGGCGGGCCGGCGGGGAGGGCGGAAATCGAATGGGTGCGGGAAATGGTGGCTCGGGTGACCAACGCTCACCTCACTGCGGCGCAGGTAGGTATCCAGGTTGATCACCGAAGCCTTGAAGCCCAAGCCGCAGCTGCCTTGTCCCGAGGCGATCTAGTGTCCGTCGCGCTCTTGAGCCGCCGGCCCAACCAACACGTCGGCAAGAACGCATCCGCCTTGGGCCGTCGGGGAGAAGACTCCGAGCGTGCCGAACGCAATGCGGCAATCCATGGAGAGAACGACGAGCAGTTTGAGAAGCTTCTCGAGACCTTTGAGCGGAAAGGTCGAGCGATGGCGCCGACAGACGGCCATGGCCCTGAGCAGGCCTGGCGCGATCGCCACAATGCGAACCGCGCTGGTGTCGACCTGACGCTGCCGGGAGGCGGGCAGATGCGCGGAGTCCGAGGGATCACGGGTTTGGCCGTCGGACAGATCGCGGTGCCTCCTCGGTCGCCAGGTCCTTCGGCACGGGACCTGTTCGGTGAGGCAGTCCAGTTGTGGCTTGATGACGCATTGGCGGCGGTCATCGATCTGCTCAAGAACACCCGCCGTTTCCTAGAAGATCACGCCGGCCGCCTTGCTGCGTTTGCTGAGCATTCGAGATTGCGCACCGACCTGCGGGAACTCGTGAAGCGGCTCAGGACCCTGAAACGGTGGGCGACGGAATGGAAGCGGCGGCAGCTCGCCGAGCGCCACGCGTTGAAGTTGCTTCACCGCGCGGAGCACGCTCTGGAAGAGTTCGTCGAATCCAACCCGAAGCCGGCGGATGGTAATGAGAAGGAATGGGCAAGACGGCGCGGCCGTAGGCTGGCCGCCATTGAGCAGCGCTTGGCGTCGCTAAAAGCCGCCAGGGAGGCCCGGTCACCCGAGGCCGAAGCCGCGTGCGAACAGCGGCTGGTGAGCGCTGTAGAAGCAGTGGAGGAGTGGAGCGGGCAGATGCTGAAGAGCTATCCCGTAGAGCCCGATGCCCTCGCGCCTGCGTTCGGGCCTGTCGACACGTCAAAGTTCAAAGCGGGCGAGACGGCGCAGCCACCACGTTCGCCTCGGTTACATTGAATGACAACGCCCCGCCAAGCGGGGCGTTTTTATGTGGAGGGCGCAGCGATCTCAGTGGACGGTGGGTCCTTTGCGCCCGGGCCTCTCGGCGGCCTCTAGCGCTCGACCACGTCGATTGGCGAGGAGCGTGTCCAGGGGCGCAAGCGGCTCGCGTTCGATGAGGCGCTCCTTCGTTGCTGTGAGCTGGGGACCGAGTTCGGACGTGGGCGGTGAGTTCTCGAAAGTCGGAACACCGCGCCCGCGTTGCCGAAGGAGCTCTTCTGCCAGCTCAAGTGCGAGTCGAAGATCTTCCGTTCGCTCGTCAGCGCTAAGGCTTCTCACTCGATGAAGGCTTCCACTCAAGAGTTGAGCGGCGATGCGGATTTGTGCGTCTGGCATTGACAGTCCTGCTTGGGAAGGGACTTGTAGCCAAACAGGTTTCATGCGTTCCACAAGACCTCTGCACCGGAACTTTTTCTACACTTTTTCTCTTTAGTCCGCAGGTTCAACTATTTACCAAGCGCCTGCGTCCGGCACGTGGCTTTGGCGCCGTCTCGGGTAACAGTTGAGCGAGTGCGGGAAGATTCAATCCAAAGTTCAGCGCATCGAGTCCTGGAGTTGTGGGGCCCGGGCCGTGGAGCTTTTCGCGCACGGTGAAATCACGGCTATACGTCGAGTGGTGCTCGTCGTCGAGCTCGTGCCCCACCAGTTGAGCGCGCAGCTCGGAAGGCACACCCGCGCCTTGTAGGCATTGGATGACGGTTTTCCGGAGCGAGTGAAAGCCGCGCTTTCCCGCGGGCCAGTTCTTGCCCACCTGCTCCAGGTGGCGCCCAAAGGCTTTCGTGATCCAGTTGCCTTGTCCGTTCTTCGCATCCGCCCTCGCGGCCGGAAACAGACGTTCAGCGCCGGCCGCCCGCAGCCCATCGACCCACTCCCGGAAGCCGAGCGCCAGAAGGTCAGGATGGACCGGCACCGTCCGCAAGCTGACCTCGGTCTTGACCTTCTGGTGTTCGCCCTCATCCGACACCCGGATGCACAGCAGGCCGTCCTCTTCGATGACGTCGCCGGTTAGGAGTTGGCCGACCTCGGATGCCCTGGCACCGGTGTAGAGCCCGATGACAGACGCCCAGCGGGCAGACAGTGCCATGCCCTCGAACGCCGCCGGAGCGAACAGGGCTTGGACTTGGTGAGCGTCATAGGCCTTGAACCCGAATTTCTTCCGGGCCCGCTTCTCCCGAATTGAGTAGGAGATATGGCCGGCTGCTGGATTGTCGCCCTTGGGGTAGTAGCCGGAGGCCATGGCCCATTCGAAGAAGCCACCCTTGCCGCCCACGTAACTCTGCTTGTTGGTCAGCGTGGGCGTCGAGGCGCCCTCATCCCGCATGTGTTGATACCAGCGGGCCAAGTCCGTGCGGCTGATCGTGTGGAGTTTGGTCTTGCTCCCCAAGAAGCGGACGAGCGCCTCGACGGCCGTTTTTTTTATGGTGAGGGTCTTGGGAAGGGTGCTGCCCTGCAGGCTGGCCAGCCATCCGTCCCGAGCATCCGCCAACGTGATGGGGGTGATCTTCGCCCTGGCCGCGCCGAACTCGCGTGGCGGTAGGGGAGAGTTGACGGCATCCAGGAGTGGATCATTGGACTCGCGCTGGGCTTGCTGGAAGAGCCGCAGGTCCTCCTCCGTGTCGATCTGCCAGCGCTCGCTGACGGTTCCGTCAGGGGCTCGCGTCCGATGGAGGGTGAGGTCTTTCAGACCCTCCGCTTGCGTCAGTCGGGCGATCAGCTCATCGGCCTCTTTCTTCCCCAGCTTGTCCATCCGCCGATCCCTCAGCGTTGAGAAGGCTTGAGCATAGCGGGACGCCAACACCAGCGCGCGTAGCCGGGCCTCGGACAAGTCATTCGTGCGCAGGGTGCGCTTGAGCAGGCGGCGGCCAATGAGGTGCTGGAGGTCGGCGGGAACCCGCTGACGAAACGACCAAAGCCCTGAAGAGGAACGAACCAAATGATGTGGGATGCGCATCGGGATTTGTGTCCCGATTTGTGTCCTGCACCCGGTCGGGGCCAGAAACGAAAAACCCCTGACGAGTCAGGGGTTTGCGTGATCTGGCGGAGAGAGGGGGATTCGAACCCCCGAAGCGCGGTTTAGACGCTTACACACTTTCCAGGCGTGCTCCTTCAACCACTCGGACACCTCTCCGGGTCCCCAGGGACCTGCCGGTCCGCGGGGAGTCGGGCATTCTACGGAATTTCCCCGGGCAGGGCAAAATGGCGTCCGTGGCGAACCGGAGGGAGGGCCCGGGCCAGTTCGGGCGGCGTCCGGCCGGTGATCCGGACCCGATCCGGCAACGTGGTCCTGCTGACGCCACTGATCAGGCCGCCGTGCACGCTGGCTGCCAGCGCCGGGCCGTGGAACGCGAAGGCATATCCGTGGGCGCGTCCGGTGCAGCACCGGTTCCGGCCTTGCCCGCGACCGGGTGTGGCAAAATCCACCGATGAGCTATCTCGTCCTCGCCCGCAAGTGGCGTCCGAAGCGCTTCGCCGAACTGGTGGGGCAGGAACACGTGGTCCGCGCGCTCAGCAATGCGCTGGATACCGGCCGCGTCCACCATGCCTTCCTGTTCACCGGCACCCGCGGTGTCGGCAAGACCACCATCGCCCGCATCTTCGCCAAGTCGCTGAACTGCGAGAAGGGCACCAGCGCCGATCCCTGCGGCCAGTGCGCGGCCTGCCTGGACATCGATGCCGGCCGCTACATCGACCTGCTGGAAATCGACGCCGCGTCCAATACCGGCGTGGACGACGTCCGCGAGGTGATCGAGAACGCGCAGTACATGCCCTCGCGCGGCAAGTTCAAGGTCTACCTGATCGACGAAGTGCACATGCTGTCGAAGGCGGCGTTCAACGCGCTGCTCAAGACGCTGGAAGAGCCGCCGGAACACGTCAAGTTCCTGCTCGCCACCACCGATCCGCAGAAGCTGCCGGTGACGGTGCTGTCGCGCTGCCTGCAGTTCAACCTCAAGCGGCTGGAAGAGCCGCAGATCGCCGGCCAGATCGCCAAGATCCTGGGCGCCGAAGGCATCGAGGCCGACGACGGTGCGATCCGCCAGATCGCCAAGGCCGCCGACGGCAGCCTGCGCGACGGCCTGTCGCTGCTCGATCAGGCCATCGCCTATGCCGGCGGCGCGCTGCGCGACGAGGGCGTGCGCACCATGCTCGGCACGGTCGACCGCACCCAGGTCGGTGCGATGCTGGAGGCACTGGCCGAAGGCGATGGCGAACGCCTGTTGCAGGTGGTCGCGGCGCTGGCCGATTTCTCGCCCGACTGGGACGGGGTGCTGGAAGCGCTCGCCGAGGCGCTGCATCGCATCCAGGTGCGCCAGCTGGTGCCCGGCGCGGGCCAGGACGGCGAGGGCGTGGACGCGGATAGATTCGCATCGCAACTGCGTCCGGAAGTGGTGCAGCTGTGGTACCAGATGGCGCTCGGCGGACGCCGCGATCTGCCGCTGGCGCCCAGCGCCCGGGCCGGTTTCGAAATGAGCGTGCTGCGCATGCTGGCGTTCCGCCCGGCCCCGCGGCGGGCGAGGGCAAGGGCGAAGCCGTGCCGACGACGCGGCCAGCGGCGTCGACACCGGCGGCAACGGCAAACGCCGCTCCCGCGCGCCCGGAAGCCGCGCCCGCGCGCGCGGTGGCCGAACAGGCAACTCCTGTCGCCACATCGCGACCCGCCGCCGCGCCAACACCCGCGCCGGCAACCGATGACGACACGCCGCCGTGGCCGGTCGAAGCGCCGCGCGCCGCGTCTTCCGCGCCGGCCGCGATTGCGCCTTCCCAGGCAATGGTCCCGCCGCCACCCGCACCGGCTCCGGTCGCCGCAACGCCGCCTCGGGCGCCGGTGCAGGACACTCATCCCACCGATCGCGACTTCGCCTTTTCCTCCGACATCGGCATCACCAACGCCGAGGTGTGGATGCACTTCGCCAGCAACAGCGAGCTGAAGGGCGCCACCCGCCAACTGGTCGAGAACGCGGCGTTCGTCGGTTACGGCAGCGGCGTGCTGCAACTGTCGCTGGATCCGGGCTTCGACTACCTGCGCTCGGAGCGTTCCCTCCGCGATCTCGGCGAGGCCATCGCCCAGCGCTACGGCACCGCGCCGAAGATCGTGTTCCAGGCCGCGCCAGCGGGCTCGGAAACGCTGCGTCAGCGCACCGACCGCGAACGCGGCGAACAGCAGGTCGCCGCCGAGCAGGATTTCATGAACCACCCGGACGTGCAGCGCCTGATCCAGCAACACGGCGCGAAGGTCGTACCGGATTCCATCCGTCCATTCGAAGAGTAAGCAAACATGCGTGGAAACATCGCCCAACTCATGCAGCAGGCGCAGAAGATGCAGGAAAACCTGCAGCGCGCCCAGGAAGAAATCGCCAAGCTGGAAATCACCGGCAATGCCGGTGGCGGCATGGTCAGCGTGACCCTCACCGGCGCCAAGGAGTGCCGCAAGGTCCGCATCGACCCGTCGCTGCTCGGCGATCAGGAAATGCTGGAAGATCTGGTGGCCGCCGCCTTCAACGACGCCTCCAACAAGATCGACGCCGAATCCAAATCGCGCATGGGCGCGCTGACCGCCGGCATGCCGATGCCGCCGGGCATGAAGCTGCCGTTCTGAGCCCACGGAATGGAAGACGCGAGCGGGTTTCGATGAAGGTCCGCTGCGCGTGAACCGCTTCCGCCGAATGCATGCCATGCCGCCCGCCGTGTCGGGCGGCTTCATTTTTCCCGCATCTCCATGTCCCTGTCCCTGCTCGAACAACTGATCGAATCCCTGCGCGTGCTGCCGGGCGTGGGCCAGAAGACCGCCCAGCGCATGGCCTACCACCTGCTGGAACGCGAACGCGAGGGCGGCAAGCACCTGGCCGAGACCCTGTCCGTGGCGCTGGAGCGGATCGGGCATTGCAGCCAGTGCCGCGATTTCACCGAGGGCGAGATCTGCGCGATCTGCGCCAGCGGCAGTCGCGATCGGCATCTGCTGTGCGCGGTGGAATCGCCCGCCGATCGGCTCGCCATCGAGCAGGCCACCGGTTATCGCGGCGTGTATTTCATCCTGCAGGGCCGGCTGTCGCCGCTGGATGGCATCGGCCCGCGCGAACTGGGTCTGGATCAGCTGGGCGAACGTTTGAAGCAGGGCGAGATCAGCGAGCTCATCATCGCCACCAATCCGACCGTGGAAGGCGAGGCCACGGCGCACTACCTCGCGCAACTGGCGCGCCAGCACAACGTCAAGCCCAGCCGCCTGGCACACGGCGTACCGCTGGGCGGCGAGCTGGAATACGTGGATCGCGGCACCCTCTCGCACGCCTTCGGCTCGCGCAGCGAGATGCCCTGAAGCATTTCCCATCCTGTCTTGTGGGAGCGACGTGAGTCGCGATGGCTCTGGCCGGTTTCGTCTGCTCAACCCGCCATCGCGACTCACGTCGCTCCCACAAAGCACCGATGTCGCCCGCCAGGCACTATGCTTCCACCCACCCCATCCCGGACCGCGCCATGACCCAGAACGACACCCTGTTCGGCAAGATCCTCCGCCGCGAGATTCCCGCCACCATCGTCTACGAAGACGACGAGGTGCTCGGCTTCAAGGACATCGCGCCGCAGGCCCCGGTGCATGTGCTGTTCATTCCCAAGCACGTGCTGATTCCCACCATGGACGACCTGCTGCCCGAACAGGCCGCGCTGGTCGGCAAGCTGGTGCTGGCGGCGGCCGAATACGCGCGCCGCGAAGGCTTCGCGCAGGAAGGCTACCGGGTGGTCATCAATTGCCGCGAACACGCCGGGCAGACCGTGTTCCATCTGCACCTGCATCTGCTGGCCGGCGCCCCGCTGGGCCACTTCGGCGTCCCCGGCCGCTGAACACCCGACGCTCCCCTATGTCCCGTCATTCCGGCGCAAGCTGGAATGACGAGCGAAGGGGTGTTCCAGCACGTGGGAAACAACCAAAAAAAACGCCGCTCGATGAGCGGCGTTTTCGCATCCGACCCGCCTTCAGGCCACGGGGGCCATCACCACCAGCCCCAATAACCCCACGCGCGGCCCCCAGTAGGGACCCCAGAACGGGTCGTAGAACGGTGACGGACGCACTTCGACTTCGCGCACTTCCGGCCACAGATAGACCACGTCGGCGTCGACCTTCGGCAGGCGGTAGTCGTATTCGCCGATGCGGGTGTTCTCGTAGCTGTTGATGCGGCCGACGAAGGTCACCTCGCGGCCCGGCGCGAACACGGCCGGATCGTAGAAGCCGGAGCGGCAGGCGATGAAGCGGCCATCGGTCGCGTCCGGCGCCGACTCCATCGGCCGGCCGGTGGCGTTCAGCGGCCGCGAGACCAGCTGGAAGCAGGTGCTGTCCTGGCCGGGCTTGGTTTCGATGATGCGGCCGCCCCAGCGCACCTGCGAACCGACCTGCGCGCCGGCGACGGCGTCGCGTGGCGTGACCGGAGTGAAGGTGCCCTGCAGCGGTTGCGGGGCGGTGGCGCAGGCGGCGAGGGCCGCTACCGCGCCGGCTAGCACGAGGTGACGAAGTTTCATGGAAATCTCCTTCAGGGCCGATGGCGGCGCAGGTCGCGAACCAGCGCGGGAATGTCGCTCACGGCGGCAGCGTAGCGCGCCTCGGCGAAACGTTGGCTGAGCGGGACCAGGGTGGCGCCAGCGGCCGGATGGCTGGCCGCCACCCGCCGCGCCCACGCCAGCGGCGGCTCGTGCGGCTGGCGTTCCAGTCCGAGTTTCGCGTAACGCGCCCCCAGCGCGTGCCAGGCCCGCAGCAGCGGATCGCGTTCCCGCTCGCCGCGGGCCAGCAGCCAGGCCATGCCGCCCAGCACCAGCACGGCGACCAGCGCGAACGCCGTGCCCAGGCCGGTCGTATCCAGTCGAGACAGGCCGATCGTGCGCAGCAGATCCTGCTGCCGGCGGGCATCGAAACCCAGTACGAAGTCGTTCCAGCCACGCCGCAGCCAGTCGCCCGCGTCGAACAGCGGGTTGCGTTGCAGCGCGGAGGCACCCGCTTCCCCCAGCCGATCTTCCAGGGTGTCGAAAATGCGCTCGGGTGCGACCGCCGCGGTGGGGTCCACCCGCACCCAGCCGCGTTGCGGCAACCACACCTCGCTCCAGGCATGCGCATCCATCTTGCGCACGATCCAGTAACCGCCGAAGCGGTTGCGATAACCGCCCGCATAGCCGACCACCACCCGCGCGGGTACGCCGGCCGCGCGCATCAGCGTGGTGAACGAGGAGCTGAAGTGCTCGCAGTAGCCCCGCTGCTGATCGAACAGGAACTCGTCGACGCCATGGCGGCCCGGCAGCGGGGTTTCCAGCGTGTAGGCGAAATCGCGGCGGATCCAGTCCATGGCGCGGCGCACGATCGCCAGATCGTCGTTGCCGACCTCGCGGCGCCATTGCGCGGCCAGCGCACGGGTGCGCGGGTTCAACCCTTCCGGCAGCAACAGCGCGCGCTCGCGCTGGAGCGGCGACAGATCCGGATCAAACTGCGCCGGCGGCGCCGATTGCATGCGCCAGCGGGTCACCCCGCTCAGGCGCTGCGCGGTGGTCAGCGAGCGGTCCCGATCCAGGCGGGCGTCGGCCGGCGCCGACAGCGGCAGATCCAGCGCCACCAGCCAACGCTGCTCGGTCGGCTCCAGCATCATTTCGTAATCCCAGCGCGGGGCCGGGCGCGACGCGTCGGTGCTGGCCGCCAGCGGGGGTGTCCAGCGCGCGCGCGTCCAGTCGCGGCCGTCGAAATCCCACAACACCAGCCCGCGCCAGTACATCTGATCGGGCGTCGGCGTGGCGCCGAAGAACTGCACGCGCAGGGCCGGCGTGTCATCGGCCATCAGGTCCAGCCAGCCGCCAGGCGACATCCGATCCGACAGCCCCGGCTGTGCCAGCGCCCGTTCCGGCACGCCCCACAACGGCGCGGGAAAGCGCGGAAACAGCCAGAACGTCGCCAGCATCAACGGCAACCCGAGCAGCAACAGGCGTCCCACCGACCACAGCCGCGCGCGTGAGGGAAGCGCCGGCATGCCCGTGTCGATTTCCGCATCGGCCAGGCGCGAGAGCGCCAGCAGCGCGGTACCCACGCCCAGCGTGGCCAACAGCAGGGCCAGCGGGCCCTGATCCAGCAGAAAGGCGGAGAACGGCGCGAACAGGGCGAAGCCCAACAGGCTGCGGGCGTCGCGCAGGCTGACGGTTTCGGCAGGCTTGAGCGCGATCATCGCCGCCAGCAGCGCGCAACCGGTGTCGCGGCCGAACCGCATTCCCATCACCGTCAGCACGCCGCCGACGATGGCGATCGCCAGCAGCAGGCGCAACGGACCGGGCATCGGCTTGCGCCAGGACAGGCCTGCCGTCAGTACGGCGAGCGCGCCGATGCCCAGCGCCAGTCCGGCCGGCAGCTGGATCAGCAGCACCAGCAGGCACAGGCCGGTGGCGGCCAGCGTCCACAGCCGGGTCGTGGTATCCAGTGCGGCGATCGGGGCGGCGGCGTCACGCATGGGGCAGGAGCGCCAATGCGCGCAGGCAGGCATGCCGGTGCGCCGGCCCCTGCGAGGGACCGATCACCGTTTCGCCGGGCAGGCGCAGGCGATAGCGGCGGCCTTCGCGTTCGGCCAGATCCACCCAATGGGCCAGCCGGCGGATGCGCAGTTCGCCGGGCAGGGCGGCCAGCGCGCTCCAGGCCAGATCCACTTCCACGCCCACCGGCTGCTCGAACTCGCGCACCAGCAGATGCTCGCGGCGGGCGGAAGGCTTCCAGGCGATGGCGCGCAGGGGATCGCCCGCGCGATAGGCGCGCAGGTGGTGCACGTCGTCGCCGCTGGCCTGCGGCCGCGCGCGGGTGCCACCGTCTCCGGCGTCGGGCAGCGGCGGTCCCTGCGGTTCCGGCGCCGGATACACCAGCAGCGGTTGCCGTGGCCAGAACCAGGCCCAGGCGCGCGCCAGCCCCAGCGGTTGCGTGGTCCAGATCCGCAGCCGGCCCGGGTCCATCCAGCCGCGCCGGGAGGTCGGCAGGCTCAGCTCCGCGACCACCGCGTCGGCACTCATCACCGGCGCCACGCCGGTCGCTTCCTGGCAGCCCAGGCGCAGGCCGCGGCGGGTGCGGTGATCGCGCGCGGACAGCGCAATCTGCACGCGCATCGGTTGTCCGGCGGCGACCGGATCGGCGGATAGGGCATCCAGGCGCAGGCCGGATAACTGCAGGTGCGCGACGATCAGGCTGGCCAGGCCCGCCGAGGCCAGCAACAGCGCCAGCAACAGCGCCGGATTGTTGTTGTAGTTGAGCGCACCGACCAGCATGGCGCCCACCAGTACCGCGTAGAACAAGCCGAACCCCGTCGGCAGCACGTAGACGCGTCGGCGATCCAGCCGGATCGGCAGGGATTCGGGCTGGCGCGGCCGCGCCAACCGCTCCATGCGCCGGTCCACGCGTTGCCGCAGCGTCATCGCCATGGACTCAGTCCACCGCCACCGCGTGCAGGATCGCCTTGGCCAGCGCGGCGGTGGAATCGGCCTCGGCCTCGGCCACCAGCCGGTGCGCGGCCACCACCCCGAACAGTGCCTGGATGTCTTCCGGCAGCACGTGGTCGCGTCCGAGCAGCAGCGCATGCGCGCGGGCCGCGCGCAGCAGCGCGATGCCGGCGCGCGGCGACAGGCCCACGCGCACGCCCGGGTGATGCCGGCTGCGTGCCAGCAGCGCCTGCACGTAGACGATCAGGGCGTCGCTGGCATGCACCTGGTTCACCGCCGCGCGCAGTGCGATCACGTCATCCGAACTCAGCAGCGGCATCGTCTGCGCAATCAACGCACGACGATCCTCGCCCGCCAGCAGCGCGCGCTCGGCTTCAGCACCCGGATAGCCCAGGGTGAGCCGCAGCAGGAACCGATCCAGCTGCGAGTCGGGCAGGGGATAGGTGCCGGACAGATCCACCGGGTTCTGGGTGGCGATCACGAAGAACGGGTCCGGCAAGCCATGGGTCACGCCGTCGAGCGTCACCTGGTGTTCGGCCATCGCTTCCAGCAGCGCGCTCTGCGTGCGTGGCGGCGCGCGATTGATTTCGTCGGCCAGCAACACCTGGGTGAACACCGGGCCGGGATGGAACTGGAACTGCCGCGTCGCGCCGTCGTAGACCGACACGCCCAGCACGTCGGCCGGCAGCAGATCCGAGGTGAACTGCACGCGCTGGAATCCCAGTCCCAATGTGGCCGCCAGCGCATGCGCCAGCGTGGTCTTGCCGAGACCGGGCAAATCCTCGATCAGCAGGTGCCCATCCGACAGCAGCGCCACAAAGGCCAGCCGGACTTCGTACGCCTTGCCCAGCACCAATGCGTTGACTTGGTCCTGCGCGCGCTTCAGGGCTGCGCGCAGGGCATCGGATAGCATAGGTGGCGTGGACGTGGTGGGCATCGCGTGCTCTGGACCGACCGTTGGGATGAAGAGGCAGTGTAGCGGCATGCAGGACGTGGCAAGCGCAAGAAAAACCTTCCTGGCGGTGTGGTTGGTCGCATCCGTGATCAAGGTCGTGATCGCGGCCTGGTTGCCGCTGTTCGTCGACGAGGCGTTCTACTGGCAGGAAGGCCGCCACCTGGCCGCGGCCTACTCGGACCTGCCCGGCCTGACCGCCTGGCTGACCCGGCTGGGCACCGAACTGGGCGGACAGCATGTGCTGGCCCTGCGTGCGCCGTTCCTGATCATGGCCGGCCTGATTCCCTGGCTGATCGCGCACATCGCGCGGCGCTGGTTCGACGAAACGGCCGGCTGGCAGGCCGGCACCCTGACGGTGCTGATGCCGCTGTCCGGCACGCTGGGACTGCTGGCGCTGCCGGACGTGCCGATGGCGCTGGCCGCGGTGCTGTGCCTGGATGCCGGCGCGCGCCTGCTGCGCGACATCGACGCCATGTCCGCGGCCGAACTCGCGCTCGGCCTGGCCATCGGCGCACTCAGTCATTACCGCTTCCTCGGCGTGATCGGCGTGGGATTCATCGCCCTGCTGTGCCTGCCGGCCGGCCGCCGCGTCCTGCGCGATCCGCGCATCTGGGTGGCGCTGGCGGTCGGCGTCGCCGCGTGGGCGCCGCTGCTGGTCTGGAACCTGGAGTACGCCGACGCCGGCCTGCGCTTCCAGTTGGTCGATCGCCATCCGTGGTCGTTCCAGGCGACCGGCGCGTGGTTCGTGATCATCCAGGCGCTGATGGTCACGCCGCTGCTGTTCGTCGCACTGATGATCGCGGGCCTGCGTGCGTGCCGCGCACAGGACGGCACACCGCCGCAATGGCGCTACTTCGGCCTGCTGGGCATGGCGTCCACGCTGGGCTTCTTCGTGCTCGGCTTCTTCGCCGATGTCGAGCGGGTGAGTTTCCACTGGCCGCTGCCCGGTTACCTGGCGCTGATCCTGACGGTACCCACGTTGATTGCCGCCTGGCCGCGATTCTGGCGACGCGCGCTGTGGACACTGGTCGGTGTGGGCATGCTGGCGATGCTGGCCTATTACCTGGTGGCCTCGGTGCCATCGCTGCGCGAGCGTTTCGCCGCGGAGAAGTATTACCCCTACAACTTCGCCGGCTGGCCGGATCTGGCCCGGGTGGTGCGCGCCGAACGCGCCCGCCTGCCCGCCGACGCCGTGCTGGTGGCCGGCAGTTTCAAGGTCGGCGCGGAACTGGGTTTCGCCCTGGACGACGCCGACATCCGCGTGCTCGATCATCCGCTCAATCACAAGCACGGTCGCGCACCGCAACTGCGCCTGTGGAACCTGTGGGACGACGGCCGGCGCGATACGCCCGTGTTGCTGGTGATTGGCCAGGGCGACGTGCAGTACAAGCATCTGCTGACCTACTACCACGCCGTGTGCAAACAGGTCGGACCGCTGCCGCCGCCGCGCGTGGTCAACATCGATCACGGCCATCAGCGCTTCCTGCTGTTCGCCTTGCCGAAGGAGCGATCGAACGCCGCCTGCGTGGCGCCGGCGATGGCCTGGATCGACACGCCGATGTCGCATGCCGCCGTGCCGTCGCGCTTTCCCGTGCAGGGCTGGGCATTCAAGGAAGGCGTGGGGCTGAAGGGCGTCGACGTGCTGATCGACGGCAAGCCGGTGGCGAAGGCCGAATACGGTCGCCAGGAACCGGGCGTGGCCGCGTTCTGGCGCATCTCCAATGATCCGCAGCATCCGCGGGTCGGATTCCGCGCGGACGTGGATGCGTCCACGTTGTCACCGGGACGCCATTGGCTCGGCCTGCGCCTGCATGGCAACGACGGCAGTGTCGAGGACTGGGAAGAGCAGCCGATCGACATCGGCCGTTGACGCACGGAATGACAATGAACAGTGGGCCAGGGCCCACGCCGCGTCGGCGTCATGGGTGCCCGCTCAGGGCAACGGGAAGCCCGCCTCGCGCAGCAGGCGCGACAGCGCGATCAGCGGCAGGCCGATCAGGGCGGTCGGGTCCTGCGAGTCGATGGCCTCGAACAGGGTGATGCCCAGCCCCTCGCTCTTGAAACTGCCGGCGCAGTCGAACGGCTGCTCGGCGTCCACATAGCGCTCGATTTCCTCCGCCGACAGCGCGCGGAACCGCACCGTGGTCACGTCGCTGGCCTCATGCCGGGTCTGGTCCCGCAGCAGGCACAGCGCGGTGTGGAAGCGGATGGCGCGGCCGGACATGGCGGTCAGCTGGGCGATGGCCGCATCGCGGTGGCCCGGCTTGCCGATGGCCTGGCCGTCCACCTCGGCAACCTGGTCGGCCCCGATCACCCAGGCTTCGGGGTGGTGGGCGGCAATCGCAGCGGCCTTGAGACTGGCCAACCGGGCCGCCAGGGCGGCTGGCGCCTCGTCCGGGCCGGTCGTCTCGTCCACGTCCGGGCGGGCCACCCGGAAGGGCAAACGCAGCCGTTCCAGCAGTTCGCGGCGGTAGCGGGAGGTCGAGGCGAGCAGCAGGGGCATCGTGGCGGGGCCTGGGAGAGGGGCGGGCAGTCTGCCGAGCGGGGCCGCGTCCGGCAATCCCTTATCCTGTGACGATTGACCAGGTTTGACAGCTCGGCGCGCAGTCCTTAACATTCAGCGGCTTATGTCCGCGAATACGCCCGAGATGTTGGACGCTTGGCGCATGGTCGCGGCACGGCGCAGCTTTGAAGGTCGCCTGCCGCTGTCGTCCATGACGCGCCTGCAGGGTCTGCTGAACGATACCGATGGCGAAGCACGCTACACGATCGAATTCGATCATGACGCGCTGCGGGTGCCGTACGTGGAGTTGAGGATCGAGGCGCAGTTGCCGCTGGTGTGCCAGCGCAGCCTGCAACGATTCCTGCTTCCGGTCAGTCTCGTGCAGCGGCTGGGCCTGGTGCGCGACGAGGCCGACGAGGCCGCGTTGCCCCCGGACTACGAAGCGCTGCTGGTGCCGGAGGACGGCATGCTGCACCCGGCGGATCTGGTGGAGGACGAACTGGTCCTCGCCGTTCCGGTGGTTCCGGTCAATCCGGAATCCGACGCGGTGGAACGTGACTGGCCGGCGCAGGAAGAAGAATTGGCAAAGGCCAACCCGTTCGCGGCGCTGGCCTCGCTGAAAAAGAACTAGCCGCTTCGGCGGTCTGGCACTACGAATCGCAGATTCATTTCAAGGTTTATAGCTGGAGCAATCCCATGGCTGTGCAGAAATCCCGAGTCACCCCGTCCCGCCGTGGTCAGCGCCGTTCGCACGACGCCCTGACCGCCAAGCAGCTGTCCACCGATCCCACCAGCGGTGAGATCCACCTGCGTCACCACGTGACCGCCGACGGCTACTACCGCGGCAAGAAGGTCATCGCGACCAAGACCTCGGCCGTCGAAGAAGATTGATGCGCTCCCGGCGCGTCCGCTCCGCGGACGCGCCCGCCATCATCGTCGTGGTATCCAGGGCCCCGTTGCGGGCCAGCAACGGGAGCAGGCATGAGCCAGCAATCCAACGGGCGTATTTACGCGCGTATCGCCGGAACCGGCAGCTACCTGCCTGAGAAGGTCCTGACCAACGACGACCTGGCCAAGCTGGTCGACACCAGCGACGAATGGATCCAGACCCGCACCGGCATCCGCGAGCGCCACATCGCCGCGGAAGGCCAGACCGCGGGCGATCTCGGCTACCAGGCCGCCCTGCGCGCGCTGGAAGCCGCCGGCGTCGAAGCCTCCGAAATCGACATGATCGTGGTGGGCACCACCACCCCCGATCTGATTTTCCCGTCCACCGCCTGCCTCATCCAGGCCCGCCTGGGTGCCGAAGGCTGCGCCGCGATGGACGTCAACGCCGCCTGCTCGGGCTTCCTGTACGCCCTGAGCGTGGCCGACAAATTCATCCGTTCCGGCGACGTCAAGACCGCCCTGGTCATCGGCACCGAAACCCTCAGCCGCATCGTCGACTGGACCGAGCGCACCACCTGCGTGCTGTTCGGCGACGGCGCCGGCGCCGCCGTGCTCAAGGCCGACGCCGAGACCGGCATCCTCAGCACCCACCTGCATGCCGACGGCAGCAAGAAGGAACTGCTGTGGAATCCGGTCGGCGTGTCCGCCGGCTTCGACAAGGATGCGCCGAACAACGGCATCCGCATCCACATGAAGGGCAACGACGTGTTCAAGTACGCCGTCAAGGCGCTGGACTCGGTCGTGGACGAAACCCTGGAAGCCAACGGCCTGGACAAGCACCATCTGGACTGGCTGATTCCGCACCAGGCCAACCTGCGCATCATCGAGGCGACCGCGCGCCGCCTGGAGATGTCGATGGACAACGTCATCGTCACCGTCGACAAGCACGGCAATACCTCTTCCGGCTCGGTGCCGCTGGCGCTGGACGAAGCGATTCGTTCCGGTCGCGTGCAGCGCGGCCAGCTGGTGCTGCTGGAAGCCTTCGGCGGCGGTTTCACCTGGGGCTCGGCGCTGCTGCGTTATTGATCGCAGGCGACGTTCTCCATCGGTGGTATCGCAAAGGGCGCTCCTCGGAGCGCCTTTTGCTTTATGAGTGTGATGAAGGTGATCCGCCATCGATGAAACGCCGTGTCATCGCGCATCCTGTAGGGCATGTCACGCATTGTTGGATTCGCCATGGAGAGAAGAAGGTTGGGGTGACCGCCATGGAGTGGCGCTCAGAGCGCGGATTGTCCGCGCCGGAAGCTCGCGACTGACGTCGCTCCCACAGGGATGCAGCGCGGATATCGATGGTTCCGGAGGCGCGGGGCAGGGCGCGCAATACGCCTGGGTACAGACAATCCGACGCTTTCGCACGTATCATCCCCGCTCGTTTTTTTCACCGGACCCCCCCGCGTGACCTCCACCCCGCTCGCATTCGTTTTCCCCGGCCAGGGCTCGCAGTCGCTCGGCATGCTGGCCGAACTGTCGGAACTGCATCCGATCGTGCGCGAAGCGTTCGCCGAAGCCTCCGATGGCGCCGGCGTGGATCTGTGGGCGCTCTCGCAGGGCGGCCCGGAAGAAATGCTCAACCGCACCGAGTACACCCAGCCGGCGCTGCTCGCCGCGGGCGTGGCGGTGTGGCGCGCGTGGCAGCAGCAGGGCGGCGCCAAGCCGGCCGTGCTCGCCGGCCACAGCCTGGGCGAATACACCGCCCTGGTCGCCGCCGGCGCGCTGTCGCTGCGCGATGGCGCGCACCTGGTGCGCCTGCGTGGCCAGCTGATGCAGGAAGCCGCGCCCGAAGGCGTCGGCGCGATGGCCGCCGTGCTCGGCGCCGAGGATGCCGTGGTCGCCGAAGTCTGCGAACAGGCCTCCAACTCTCGCGTGGTCGTGCCGGCCAACTACAACTCGCCCGGACAGATCGTGATCGGCGGCGATACCGAAGCCGTGGATCGCGCCATCGCCCTGCTGGGCGAGCGGGGCGTGCGTAAGGTGGTCAAGCTGGCCGTCAGCGTGCCCTCGCACACCCCGCTGATGCGCGAAGCCGCCAACCGCCTGGCCGACGTCATGGCCGGCCTGAGCTGGCACACCCCGGCGCTGCCGGTGGTGCAGAATGTCGACGCGCAGGTGCATGCGGATCTGGACGGCCTGCGCGACGCGCTGGTGCGCCAGCTGTACCTGCCGGTGCGCTGGACCGAATGCGTGCAGGCGCTGGCCGGGCAGGGCGTCGTCCGGATCGCCGAATGCGGCCCCGGCAAGGTGCTGACCGGCCTGGTCAAGCGCATCGACAAGGCGCTGGACGCGCGCGCCATCGGCGGCGTCGGCGACTTCCAGGCCGCGCTGGCGGACTGGGCCGCCTGAGCTTCGCCGACTTATCCTTTCGGCGCGCGCACCGCGCGTGCCCCTGATTCCGAGGACCCCGCAATGAGCAAACCCCTGCAAGGCGAAATCGCCCTCGTCACCGGCGCCAGCCGCGGCATCGGCGCGGCCATCGCCGATGAGCTCGCCGCCCAGGGCGCGACCGTCATCGGCACCGCCACCACCGCCGGCGGCGCGCAGGCCATCGGCGAACGCCTGGCCGAGCGTGGCGGCCACGGCCGCGAACTCAACGTCACCGATGCGGCCGCCGTCGAGGCGCTGATCGAGGACATCGCCAAGCGGTTCGGTCCGGTCTCGATCCTGGTCAACAACGCCGGCATCACCCGCGACAACCTGCTCATGCGCATGAAGGACGAGGACTGGCAGGCCATCCTCGACACCAACCTCACCAGCGTCTACCGCACCTCCAAGGCGGTGATGCGCGGCATGATGAAGGCGCGCAAGGGCCGCATCGTCAACATCGCCTCGGTCATCGGCGTCACCGGCAACGCCGGGCAGGCCAACTACGCCGCCGCCAAGGCCGGCATCATTGCCTTCTCCAAGTCGCTGGCCAAGGAAATCGGCAGCCGCGGCGTCACCGTCAATGTCGTCGCGCCCGGTTTCATCGACACCGACATGACCAAGTCGCTGCCGGAAGACACCAAGAACGCCCTGCTCGGCCAGATCGCGCTCGGACGCTTCGGTGAACCGGCCGACATCGCCCGCGCAGTCGCGTTCCTGGCCGGCCCCTCGGCCGGCTACATCACCGGCGAGACCTTGCACGTCAACGGCGGCATGTACATGCCGTAACAAAAAATAGCGGTAAGTGGTTGATTTGGTGACGGATCAGGGCATCTGCCCGCCGCCGCCGGTTTCCACTACACTATCCCCCGGTTTGCCATCGCCAAGCGTGGCAATATCAACTAGTCACCCAATCTCCGTCTGGAGCGATATCCAATGAGCAGCATCGAAGAACGCGTCAAGAAAATCGTCGTCGAACAACTCGGCGTGAAGGAAGAAGAAGTCACCAACAGCGCATCGTTCGTCGATGACCTGGGCGCCGACTCGCTGGACACCGTTGAACTGGTGATGGCGCTGGAAGAAGAGTTCGAGTGCGAAATTCCGGACGAAGAAGCCGAGAAGATCACTTCGGTGCAGCAGGCCATCGACTACGTCAAGGCCCACGTCAAGGCGTAAGCCCGGCGTTCTGAAGTCTTCGTGTCGGGGCCGCGAATGCGGCCCCGCGCGTGTCCGGGGTTGCGCCGCCCGCATCAGAAAACGGGCGTACCGAAACAAATGCATTTGAGGAGCGTGTTATGAGCCGGCGTCGCGTCGTCATTACGGGAATGGGTTTGGTGTCGCCGCTGGGCAACGACATGGCCACCAGCTGGGACGGTATCGTCAACGGCCGGTCGGGCATCGGCATGGTCACCTCGTTCGATGCCTCGGCCTATGCCACCCGGATCGCGGGCGAAATCCGCAACTTCGATCCCGCCACCTTCGTTTCGCCCAAGGATGCGAAGAAGATGGATCCGTTCATCCATTACGGCATCGCCGCGTCCTTCATGGCGCTGGACGATTCCGGACTGGAAATCACCGAAGCCAACGCCGAACGCATCGGCGCCATCATCGGCTCGGGCATCGGCGGCATCCACGGCATCGAGGAACAGACCATCAAGCTGCACGAAGGCGGCCCGCGCAAGGTCTCGCCGTTCTACGTGCCCAGCACCATCATCAACATGCTGCCCGGCCAGCTGTCGATCCTGAAGAACATCAAGGGCCCCAGCTTCTCGGTGGTCTCGGCCTGCGCCACCTCCAACCACTCCATCGGCGTGGCCATGCGCACCATCCAGTACGGCGATGCCGACGTGATGGTGGCTGGCGGCGCCGAACTCGGCTCATCGCCGACTTCCATGGCCGGCTTCTGCACCATGAAGGCCATGTCCACCCGCAACGACGATCCCACCCGCGCCTCGCGTCCGTGGGATCGCGATCGCGACGGCTTCGTGCTGGGCGACGGCGCGGGCGTGCTGATCCTGGAAGAGTACGAACACGCCAAGGCGCGCGGCGCGCGCATCTACGCGGAACTGGCCGGCTTCGGCGCCAGCTCCGACGCGCACCACATGACCGCCCCCAGCGAAAACGGCGAAGGTCCGGCCCGCTGCCTGGTGTCCGCGATCAACGACGCCGGCATCTCCATCGAGCAGGTCGAATACCTCAACGCGCACGGCACCTCCACCCCGCAGGGCGACCTGGCCGAAACCCTGGCCATCAAGCGCGCGCTGGGCGACCACGCGTACAAGATCATGGTCAGCTCCACCAAGTCGATGACCGGCCACCTGCTGGGCGCGGCCGGCGGCGCGGAAGCCATCTTCTCCGTACTGGCCATCCGCGATGGCATCATTCCGCCCACCATCAACCTGGACAACCCGGGCGAAGGCTGCGATCTGGACTACGTGCCGAACACCGCACGCGAAAAGAAGATCGACATCGCGGTGTCCAATGGTTTCGGCTTCGGCGGAACGAACGGCACGCTGGTGTTCAAGCGCATCTGACGCGGGGCGGCATCGCGTGACACAAAACCCCTCGCCGAAACGCGAGGGGTTTTGTTTTTGCTTTCAAGGAAGCCCGGAACCTCGTCATTCCAGCGCAAGCTGGAATCCATTCTCCGCGCAGTGTGTGGCCGATCGATCAAAGAGGGATCTTGCGCCGGGATGACGGAGTAGGGACCGTCGCTAAAAGCGCCCCCATCCGCCCTGTCGGGCACCTTCCCCCGCAGGTGGGGAAGGGCGACGTATCAACCTTCCTGTGAACTGCAACGAAAGTCCCTTCCCCCGCAACGCGGGGGAAGGTGCCCGAAGGGCGGATGGGGGCAAGCCCGCGATGCCAGAACCCCCACCACATCCGGCACAATGCACCCTGCTTCCCCCGCGCCCCGCAAGACGATGATCGAAACCCGCGCGCTGTCCCCCGACACCGACCTGCTCGCCCTGCACCGGCGCGACCCATCGCGCTATCCGGTGCTGCTGGAATCGGTCGCCTCCGGCACCGTGCAGGGACGCTGGGACTTGCTGCTGATGGCCGCCGAAGGCGAGGGCTTCACCCTGCATCACGACGGCCGCGTGCGCGACCTGCATGGCGCCCCGCAGGACGCCAACTTCCTCGACACCCTCGACGCCCACTGGCAAGCCGCGCGCATCGATCGCGAAGAACCGCGCTGGCCGTTCCGCGGCGGCTGGGCCTTGCTGCTGGCCTACGAACTGGCCGGCGAAGTCGAACCCGTCCTGCAACTGCCCCCGCGCGACGACGACGCGCGCATGCCAATCGCCGTCGCCCTGCGTTGCCCCGCCGCCCTCCTGCGCGATCGCGGCACCGGCGACTGCGTGGTCATCGCCGAACAGGGTCACGCCACGCTGCTCGAACGCGTCGCCGCCGACCTCGCTGTGCCCGCACCGGCGTCGCCCGCCTGGCATCCGCCGCTGCGCATCGACGAAGACGCCCCCCAACGCTTCACCGATGGCGTGACCCGCATCCTCGACTACCTCGCCGCTGGCGACGTCTTCCAGGTCAATCTCTCGCGTGCCTGGAAGGCATGGTTCGACGGCACCCTGGAACCGTCCGCGCTCTATGCGCGCCTGCGCACCGCCAATCCCGCGCCGTTCGCCGGCCTGTTCGCAGGGCAGGGCTGGGCCGTGGTCAGCTCATCGCCCGAACGCCTCGTGTCCGTGCGCGGCGACGTGGTCGAAACCCGGCCCATCGCCGGCACCCGCCCGCGCTTTCCCGGCGACGATGACGCCGCCCGCATCCGCGAACTCGTCGGCCATCCCAAGGAACGCGCCGAACACGTCATGCTCATCGATCTGGAACGCAACGACCTGGGCCGCGTCTGCCTGCCCGGCAGCGTGCAGGTCGACGAACTGATGACCGTGGAAAGCTACGCCCACGTCCACCACATCGTCAGCAACGTGCGCGGCCACCTCAAACCCGACGCCACGCCCGGCCAGGTCATCCGCGCCACCTTCCCCGGCGGCACCATCACCGGCTGCCCCAAGGTGCGCTGCATGCAGATCATCGCCGAACTGGAACAGGTCGCCCGCGGCGCCTACACCGGCGCCTTCGGCTGGCTCAACCGCGACGGCGACCTGGACCTCAACATCCTCATCCGCAGCGCCGAAGTCCTCCCGCGCGACGGCGGCACCGAAGTCCGCTTCCGCACCGGCGCCGGCATCGTCGCCGACTCCATCCCCGACCGCGAACTCGACGAAACCCGCGCCAAGGCCCGCGGCCTCCTCAAAGCCCTCGAAACCTGACCGGCTTCCTTCTCCAGTTCTGCGGGGAAGGAAGAGATTTGCGTAGGGATTTTTGAGCCGTCATTCCGAGCTTAAGCCGGTAGGTGGGGGGCGCGGAGCGTGCCCCCATCCGCCTTCGGGCACCTTCCCCCGCTCTTGCGGGGGAAGGGACTCGCTTCGTGATTTTCGAGGCGTGCCGCCCCAGCACATCCGCAAAGCAAACTCCTTCCTCCGCAAAGCGGGGGAAGGTGCCCCAACGGGGCGGATGGGGGCGCCTTTCCGCGACTCACCCACAGCCCCTTTCTCCCGGCGAACGCCGGGACCCGTCTCCGCGAACCTCGCCCAAACGGATTCCGGCTTCCGCCCGAATAACCACCCAAGTTCCCAGCAAAAGTCCGTTCCCCCGCAACGCGGGGGAAGGTGCCCGAAGGGCGGACGGGGGCACGCTTTTCCGCGACCCGCCTACACCCACCCAAACGGATTCCGCCTCCCGCCGGAATGACGCCCCAAAAATCCCAACAAAAGTCCCTTCCCCCGCTTGCGGGGGAAGGTGCCCGAAGGGCGGATGGGGGCACGCTTTTCCGCGACCCGCCTACACCCACCCAAACGGATTCCAGCTTCCACCGGAATAACCACCCAAAAATTCCCGACGCAACCCCCTTCCCCCGCAACGCGGGGGAAGGTGCCCCAAAGGGGCGGATGGGGGCGCTCTTCCCACAACCCACAACCCCACCTGTCAACCCATCGCCGCCTTAACACCGAGCGGTTATCCTGCCCAGCTTCCGTTCCATTCCGAGATCTACGTGGCTTCAGGTTGCAAACGCGGCTGCCGCAACATCGTCATCGTCCTGATTCTGCTGCTGCTGGCCGCGGCCGCCGGCGGCGCCTGGCTGTACCAGCGCTACCACGGCTTCGCCGATGAGCCGCTCACCGGCCTGAAGGGCGACCAGGTCATCGAAGTCGCCAGCGGCGACGCCTTCGGCACCGTCCTGCGCAAACTGCGCGCCCAGGGCGTGACCGACGGCCAGAACATCGAATGGCAACTGCTCGCCCGCGAACTCGACGCCGCCGGCAAGCTCAAGGTCGGCGAATACGCCCTGCAACCCGGCACCACCCCGCGCGACCTGCTCACCCGCATGCGCGACGGCAAGACCGTGCAGTACCGCTTCACCATCGTGGAAGGCTGGAACATCCGCCAACTGCGCAACGCGCTCAAAGCCGCCACCCCGCTCAAGCAGGAAACCGCCCAGCTCGACGATGCCGCGCTGATGAAGGCGCTCGGCCACGCCGGCCAGCACCCCGAAGGCCGCTTCCTGCCCGAGACCTACGTCTACACCCGCCGCGAAACCGACCTCGACGTGCTCAAGCGCGCCTACGCCGCGATGGACAAGGCGCTCGCCAGCGCCTGGGCCGAACGCGACCCGCAGGCCCCGCTGGCCTCGCCGGAGGAAGCGCTCATCCTGGCCTCCATCGTCGAAAAGGAAACCGGCATCGCCTCCGAGCGCCCGGCCATCGCCGGCGTGTTCGCCCGCCGCCTGAAAATCGGCATGCGCCTGCAGACCGATCCCACCGTCATCTACGGCCTGGGCAGCGGCTACGACGGCAACATCCGCAAACGCGACCTGCTGGCCGACACGCCCTACAACACCTACACCCGCACCGGCCTGCCGCCCACGCCCATCGCCATGCCCGGCGTGGACGCCCTGCGCGCGGCGGTCAAACCCGAGCCCGGCGACGCGCTGTACTTCGTCGCCGTCGGCGACGGCAGCGGCAAGCACGTGTTCTCCGCCTCGCTGGACCAGCACAACGCCGCCGTCGCCCGATACCTCGTCACCCGCCGGGAGACCCTCGACAAGGCGGCCCAGCCATGAGCCCATCCGTCCTCAGCCATCCGCACTTCATCAGCCTGGAAGGCGGCGAGGGCGCCGGCAAGACCAGCGCCATCACCGCCCTGCGCGACCTGTTGCAGGCGCGCGGCCACGAAGTCGTGCTCACCCGCGAACCCGGCGGCACCCCGCTGGCCGAGCGCATCCGCGAACTCGTCCTCAACCCGCAGGACGAACCGCTGCATGCCGACACCGAACTGCTGCTCGTGTTCGCCGCCCGCGCCCAGCACGTGCGCCAAGTCATCCGCCCGGCGCTGCAACGCGGCGCCTTCGTCGTCAGCGATCGCTTCACCGACTCCAGCTACGCCTACCAGGGCGCCGGCCGCGGCCTGGACGCGCGCTGGATTGCCGAACTGGAACGCCAGGCCGTCGGCATCAAGCCCGGCCTGACCCTGCTGCTGGATCTGGACGTGCGCGAAGGCCGCGCCCGCGCCGCCGGCCGCGACCTCTGGCCCGATCGCATCGAAAGCGAACAGGACGACTTCTTCGAACGCGTGCGCCACGGCTTCCGCCAGCGCGCCGCCGAGGAGCCGCAGCGCTTCCGCCTGATCGACGCCAGCCAGTCCCCGGCCCAGGTCGGCGCCGCCGTGCGCGACGCCCTCTGGCAATGGCTGGAAACCCTCGAAACCCTGGAATGATGTGGAAGTGACCCCGGAATGACCGAGTTCTCGCCCTGGCAGCAACGCGCCTACGACCACGCCGTCGCCGCGCTGGACGGTGGCCGCATGGGCCACGGCCTGCTCATCTGCGGACCGGCCGGACTGGGCAAGCGCGCCGTCGCCGAACGGCTGGCTTTGCACGTGTTGTCCGGTGGCAATGCCGCGCAGGCCCAACGCGCCGCCGCGCTGATGGCCGCCGGCACCCATCCGGATTTGCAGGTGGTGTCCTTTGGCTTGACCAAGGACGGCACCAAGCTGCGCACCGAGATCGTCATCGACCAGATTCGCGACCTCTCGCAGAAGCTCGCGCTCACCCCCCAATACGGCAGCGCCCAGGTCGCCCTTATCGACCCGGCCGACGCCATCAACCGCTCGGCCTGCAACGCCCTGCTCAAGACCCTGGAAGAACCCGCGCCCGGCCGCTACCTGTGGCTGCTCAGCGCCCAGCCCGCGCGCCTGCCGGCCACCATCCGCAGCCGCTGCCAGCGGCTGGAATTCCGCCTGCCGCCACGCACCGAGGCGCTGGAGTGGTTGCAAGGGCAGGGCCACACCGCCGCCGCCGCGCAGGAAGCCCTGGACGCCGCCCGCGGCCATCCCGGCCTGGCCGACCAGTGGCTGCGCGAGGACGGCTTGGCCCTGCGCAAGCAGGTCGCCAGCGACCTGGACAAGCTCGCCCGCGGCCAACTGGGCGTGGTGGAAACCGCGCAGAAGTGGGCCAACGACGAACTGGCCGACGCCCGCCTGCGCCACGCCGCCGATCTGGCCCTGGCCCGCGCCAGCGACGCCGGCTTGACCGACACCGCCCGATTGACCAAGCTGGCCGCGTGGTTCGACGCCGCCAACCGGACAAGGGATTTGCTGCGTACCACCGTCCGGGGGGATCTGGCGGTGGCCGAACTGCTGCTGCTGTGGACGCGACAGATGGGCGAACCGCGCCCCACCCGCGCCGCACGCGGCTGACGTCACAAGGAGCAAGGGGACACCGATGAACACACCCGCCGCCACCGGTCGCCAGGGCATCCTGTCGCTCGCCGTCAAGGACAAGGCCGCCCTCTACAACGCCTATATGCCCTTCATGAAGGGCGGCGGCATCTTCGTCCCCACCCCCAAGCGCTACTTCCTGGGCGACGAAGTCTTCCTCCTGCTCACCCTCCCCGAATCCACCGAACGCCTGCCCGTGGCTGGCAAAGTCGTCTGGGTCACCCCTGCCGGCGCGCAGGGCGCCCGCACCGCCGGCATCGGCGTGCAATTCCCGGATAACAGCGATGGCGAAGCCATCAAGAACCGCATCGAGACCATTCTGGCCGGCACGCTGAACGCGGATAAGCCGACGCATACGATGTAGGTGGGGAATCATTCCGACTGCCGAGCTATTGGTTGCCCGTTAATAGAAAAACATAAACCATTGATGTTTAATGTTTTTCTCTGTTTTTAGAGGGGCTTGAGTGTGGAGGTAAGTGCCTCCACTAACGCTACAATGCGCAGCAGGACTGTAAGGAGACAGTGCATTGGCTCGGCAAGGGAAACGGACACCAAGCGACCGGTGGAGGCAAATTCGGATTTCGAAGGAGCGTGGGAAAAGAGGCTTGGCTCGAAAAGGCCGGGCCTACTCTCCGGACCGATGGACGAAGGAACATCACCCCGCGCCGAATCCAAAATTTAAGCTCAAGGGAAAGGCACGCGGAAGGGTAACAATTGAAGTGCCAGTCCGTTTGAATGGCCAAACAGTTGCAGATTGGGACACACTGAATCAGTTTTGGTGGATCTGCGACAGGCAGCCCTGTTGGACAAGAAGAAACGGGTGCTATTGGATTTCCGTCAAGTGGAATCTCTGGCACCAGAAGCTGCGGTTCTCATTGTTGCTGAAATACAAAGATGTCGTGCATTTAGTGAGCGAAGGACCCAGATAACAGGCACCTACCCGAACTCTCATGACGTTTCTGCACTACTGAAAGATGTGGGTTTTTTAAGGCGCTGGGCATCAAAGCACCGGAACTGCCAGATCAGTTCCTTCCAAGATCATTTGTACAAATTGAGCGTCACAACTCAACGGTTCCTGAGATTGCTGACAAGCTGCTCGATTGTTTTCTGAGGTTTTTTCGTTTGAAGGCGAAGACCGACGTCGCCTTCACATTGCTTTGGTTGAGTGCATGGACAATGTTTTTGAACATGCATACGCGAAAGACTCAACAAGGCCCGATCTAACTCGGGAGTGGTGGTTGGCTGGCTACGCAGATCGAACTATCAATACGATTGGGTTTACGTTTTACGATCAAGGATCAGGAATTCCAACCACAATTAAGACCAAGAAGGCAAGTAGAGTGAGGCGATTGCTTCATGGGTGGTCTGATGGGATGTGGATCGAGCGCGCTGTTCGTCGAGGTGTTTCAAGGCATGATTCGGCAAGGCGAGGGCACGGGCTTGAAAATTAAGGGAATTTATTGCTGTTTAAGATGTCGAAGGCTCTCTCAGAGTGCTCGCTAACAATGGATACGTAGAGTTTCCCTCAACTGGACAAAATGTAGTTTCGGATTTGACGAGAAAACTGACTGGAACACTTGTTATATGGCAACTCAGAGGCGTTGAGGTTCAGGTGCCAGAGCAGCTATCCAAGGAATAAATAATGCTACCCCACATTCGTTATCATATTGCCTCTCAATTTTCCCGATTTCCTGGAGGTCGAAGAAAGGAGCACGGGCGACATTCCGGAGAGGAGTTTCGTGAGCAAGTTGTTATCCCGCTTTTGAGCGAATATGAGCGTATTACGTTCGACCTAGGGGGAAGCGCGGGGTATAGTTCTGGTTTTCTAGACGAGGCGTTTGGTGAACTTGGAACAAAGTTCCCACTAGACGAACTCAGGCGTCGGCTGGAAATTGTTGCAGATGATGATCCTGATGCCGTGCTAACCGCGTGGGCAAGAATCGAAGATGCAAGTCGTGAATCTAAGGGCAGGCGCGCCTAGTGGATCTACGTTCCGGTACTCCAATTTGGCTAACTCTTCTCCTTTCAATAGGGGCGGTACTGGCTACCCATTTTCTGACTACATGGAGAGAATGGAAAAAAAGGACCAGAGAAGAACTTTCGAAATGGAAAGATGATTGCAACACTTTATTGACGGAGATAGTAGATAGCGCAATTGCTCACTATTCGGACCCGAGTTCTTTGGATAGTACCGGCGCGTCATCTCTGCGCATCCTGACGCTGTTAAAGCGTTTCGGAAGCCGAATGAGGGACGTCGCATGTGTCGATTCCAGCGATACCAAAGGAATGACCGACGCAATTGGAAGTATGAGGGACACAATTACGCTTCCTGACGACTTTCAAGATAAGGCTAGAGCGATTCGGCCAGCAAATGATTTGCTTCTCGGGCAGATTCATGATTGTGAGCAGCGGTTGCGTGACAATATCAGGAGGCCACGCAAGCTCAAGGTGTAGTTATGGTTTGCTTCCGATATGCCTTGACATGGTTAATTTCGACGTATCGCGCCAGTCGCTGCAATTCCGATTGAAGCCATATTTTCTGCTCATCAATATGGATTTCCAGTGTAGTTACGGGTCAAGGATTTCCTTGGTGGTAGATTAAATATCAGCGATCTCAAGCAGAGGGAAATGTAGGGCTCTGGCGCCAAGTTCCTCTATCAAAGCCTTGTTCCCATGTCCAATGCTCGAATATTGGGAGCAGCCCCCAAAGCCTATTCCTCCGTCTGCTTTACCTACATGGAGTTCCCCGGTATGGCATCCGTAATGAGATAGATACCTTTTACACTGGACAGCGTGGTTCGACAGGGCTCTATATTTTGGCGGATTACAGTATCAAGCACGTCTTTTTCTTGATTTCACATTTTTGTATCCAGGAAAGGGTAGGGGCTCCGATTAGCGATAAACTTGCAGTGATTCCTCTATCTGATTGAAGCGCGCTAAAAGGACTTTGGTTTCCGTGGGATAAAATGATGGTTCCTGGAGTTTTGGCCAATCAAAAAGATTAATGTGCGATCAATTTCTAGATTGTGAAGAAGATGGCGGTTTCTGAGAGGTGATAGAGGATTTCGCCCTCGCTTCCGATTCAATGTTAGTCGACACCACACCCACGCTGTAGCAGACTCCTTCTCCGGAGTTTAGAAGCTCCTCTTACAGCGGAAGTCACCACCGAAACGCGGTGGCTTTTCCGTATTGCATGTCACAATACGGGCCGACGCAAAGCTCCGCGTCGGGAGGGTGGCTAATACAACACCCGTCAGGGAAATACGCCCACCGTCTGTAAGCGGCTTCTAACCTCCCGACAACCACGCACATCCCGTGCGTGGAGAGCAGAAGGAGTGTTTGCATGAACGGAAAGAAGCCCGCCACCCCCAGGCCCGATCGCGGCTACCTGATTACCGAGGACAGCCAACGCCAGCTCCGGCGCATGGCCGAGCAGTTCCAACTGGCCGCCGTCCTCATCGCCCCCCGCAGCGCCCAGGACGACACCATCCGCATCCCCGTCCACGTCCTCCCGGTCACCGAACTCCTCTACGACCACGCCCGCCACCTGCGCCGCATCCTCAACACCGCCCACCACATCTTCCTGGACGGCAAACAGCGCTAAGGCAACCCCGGACTGGCCGCGCCAACGCGTGGGCGCGGCTGGCTCCACCTCGGAAAAGCCATCTCATGGCGAGCGCGCCCACGGTTGCGCGACACCCGACATGAACCCTGCCTGCCGCATTTCAGAGGAATCTGATGGCGGCACGGTGGAAGCGCACGTTCTGATTGGCTCGGCGGGAGGGGTTTCCGCCAAAAAGCCGAATCTTTCAATAGCAAGGAGAAATGTATGCGTGAGCTTTCCATGGCGGAAGTGAACTCTGTGAGCGGTGGCATGAGCAATCAATGCTATTTCGAGGGCGCGCTTAACTACGGGGTGACTGCCGCTGCGATTGGAGTAACCCTGGTGACCGGCGGAATTGCAGGGTTTGGTGCCCTTGCAGGTGCAGCCTTGAGTTGGTCAAGTTGGTATCGCAATTGCGGACCTGCCGCGAACTACGGTGTACCAAGCAATTGAAGCGGATGGCGGCACTAGCGTTTCTCGCTTCCGGCGGCTGGAACCTCTATCAGGGAATCATGGCCACACCGGAAGGCGAGATCGATTCGCTGCGCTGCTGGGCAGGCGCTGTCTGTTTACTGGCGGCGGTATTGATAGAGAAGTCGCGACGTCGCCCGCAACGCCGCTAAACGGAGATCCCTTCCTCGCCCGTGCCTGGGCGGGGAAGGGGTTCTTCCCTAAGGGGCGTCCCTCTGCAGAAGACATTCAGAACCGTCCGATGGAAGAACGCAGCGCCGGATGATGTTGTGAATGCTGTTGGTCTGATGGACGTGCCGGCGGATGAATCCCACAAGACGTGAACAGTATGCCGCGGCCGTCGCCGTATGCCTGCTTCACTGGGGGTTGTTCAAATTGCTGGCCTCTCAAGGTACCTCCATCGATTCCAGCATCGAAGCAACACCCCTGCGAGTCCGCTTTATCGAACGCGAACTGTTGCTGCCAAGTGCAACCAGCCGAGGCGATTCGTCAGATGCTCCCGCATCCAGCCAGCCCCCCGTAGGCCGAATCCCCCGATATCCTCGAAGGCCTGAATCGGTGCATCCGGATGCCGACACTGACACCCGTCCACGCGCGAACGAACCACTCAACCTGACACTCGCAATATCCGCCGCACCGGACTTCTCGCGGCGCCCGCTGGAAGGCGACACCCGCTTGGACCGCTTCGCCGCTCCCCCCGAGCGCATCCCCATGCGCAAACCCCTCACCGGCAAGGACGTCATCGAAGGCACTGCCCAGATACTTGGCTTCTGGCCGCCGGGCTACACCACCGACCCCTGTCCCCGCATCCGCCGCAACATCGATGAACTGAAGACGGATGGCAGTGCGGCCGGTCGCGAGCGTCTGGACCAGGAGATGGCGCGACAGACGCGGTATTGCCCCTGAGCCTTCCCGGCTGCAGTACCCATGCGGAGACCCGCTACAAGCCGTTGGCATCGCAAGCGAGCGATCTTGGGCACTCTGTTCCCATCAGGGCTGCCTACGAACTGTCCTGTTCAGTTCCCCAAGTGCTGGGTGACTAATAACTCTGGTGGACATGCGTTGATGATTCATGGTGACCCCGGTAAGCTTGGCGCATGAATACCCCGAGCGCTCCAACTGGCGCCAGTCGCGGGCCGGCGACTCATGACATCCGTGACCAGATTGTCGTGGCGGCGACTGAGCACTTCAGCCACTACGGTTACGAGAAGACCACCGTTTCCGATCTGGCCAAGGCGATCGGCTTCTCAAAAGCCTACGTCTACAAATTCTTCGAGTCGAAGCAGGCCATTGGCGAGATGATCTGCGCCAACTGTCTGGCAGAACTCGAACAGGAAATCCACCAGGCCATCGAGGGCGTGGAGCAGCCCGCAGAGCGGCTGAGGAAGTTTTTCAAGGCTTCTACGGAGGCGCACCAGCGACTCTTCTCCCAGGACCGGAAGCTCTACGAAATAGCGCAGTCGGCCGCCGCCGAGCGGTGGCAATCCGTGCTGGGATACGAGGAGAGACTACGCGCGCTGCTTCAGGAAATCCTCCAGCAGGGCCGGGATTCGGGCGATTTCGAGCGCAAGACGCCGCTGGATGAAACCACCAATGCTGTCTATCTGGTATTGCGTCCGTATTTGAATCCACTTTTGTTGCCGCATAGCCTCGAATACAGCGGGCAGGCTCCCATGCTGCTCTGCAGCCTCGTGTTGCGGAGCCTGTCTCCTTAGGAAATTAGTTGTGACTATTGACTATTTTAGTCACTAGGTTCAGAGTCCCGTCCAGATTGGACCGACGGGACTCCCATGCGTCATTTTGTTAAAAATTCATTAGCCGCTGCTCTCCTGGCTTTTCTGGCGGGATGCGGCGCCGAAGCACCGTCTGACCCCAGAACAAAGGCGCCCCTGGTGCGCACGGCGACGGTGGTGGGGGACAGCGCGCCAGCTCGCGCATTTACGGGAACGGTGGCGGCGAGAGTCCAGAGCGATCTCGGATTCCGTGTTCCGGGCAAGGTGTCGCAACGGCTGGTGGATGCGGGGCAAAAGGTCCGACGCGGGCAGATCCTGATGCGCATCGACCCGGCTGACCTTCAGTTGTCGGCGCAGGCGCAACAGCAGGCTGTCGTGGCCGCGCAAGCCCAGGCCAGACAAGCGATCGCCGATGAGGCCAGGTATCGCGCCCTGCTCGGCACGGGCGCCATCTCCGCCTCCTCGTACGACCAGAGCAAGGCCGCGGCCGATGCCGCGCGCGCCCAGCTCAGTGCCGCCAGAGCCCAGGCACAGGTGGCCAGCAACGCAAATCGCTACGCGGAGCTTCTCGCCGATGCTGACGGCATAGTGATGGAAACGCTGGCCGAGCCCGGCCAGGTGGTGAGCGCCGGCCAGCCCGTCGTGCGACTTGCGCGAACCGGAGAGCGCGAAGCCATCGTGCAGCTTCCCGAGACCCTGCGCCCGGCATTGGGCTCGGTAGGCCAGGCCAAGCTGTACGGTGATCGCCGGGACCCGGTGCCCGCCAGGCTCAGGCAGCTCTCTGACGCGGCGGATCCACTGACACGCACCTACGAGGCCAGGTATGTCCTGGACGGCGCGCTCGCGGAGGCCCCTCTGGGCGCCACCGTCACGCTCGAAATCGCCGATGGCTTGCCCGTCACGGCCGCACTTCAGGTCCCGATTGGCGCGCTGTTCGACGCAGGGAAGGGGACCGGCGTCTGGGCGCTGGAGGGCACGCCCGTCAAAGCCGTCTGGCGCCCTGTGCAGGTAATGGGACTTTCGGACGACATGGCGCAGGTCAAAGGCAGCCTGAAGTCGGGCGAGAGGGTCATTTCGCTCGGTGCGCACCTGATCAAGAACGGCCAGATCGTCAAGCCGCTGGGCGAGAGCAAAGATGCACGCTCCGGAGCTCAGCGATGAGTGAGGGGCGCTTCAATCTTTCCTCGCTCGCGGTTCGCGAGCGCTCCGTAACCGTCTTCCTCCTGTTCTTGATCTCGGTGGCGGGCGTCCTTGCGTTCTTCCAACTGGGCCGTGCCGAGGACCCTCCGTTCACGATCAAACAGATGACGGTCGTCACCGCATGGCCGGGAGCGACGGCGCAGGAGATGCAGGACCTGGTGGCCGAGCCATTGGAAAAGCGGCTGCAGGAACTGCGGTGGTACGACCGATCCGAGACCTACACGCGGCCCGGCCTGGCCTTCACGATGGTGTCATTGCGCGACGCGACGCCACCCTCCCAGGTGCAGGACGAGTTCTATCAGGCCCGCAAGAAGCTGGGAGACGAGGCAAAGAGGTTGCCCGCTGGCGTCATCGGGCCGATTCTCAATGACGAATACGCTGACGTGACCTTCGCACTCTTCGCTCTCAAGGCGAAGGGGGAGCCGCAACGACTGCTGGTGCGTGACGCCGAAGTGCTGCGCCAGCAGTTGCTGCATGTGCCCGGGGTCAAGAAGGTCAATATCATCGGGGAGCAGCCTGAGCGCATCTTTGTATCCTTTTCACACGATCGGCTGGCGACGGTGGGCGTCAGCCCGCAGGACATTTTCGCCGCACTCAACAGCCAGAACGTGCTGACGCCAGCCGGATCCATCGAGACCCGTGGGCCGCAGGTGTTCGTGCGAGTGGAGGGGGCCTTCGATAGCCTGGAGAAGATCCGCCAGACACCGATTGTGGCACGCGGACGCACTCTGAAACTCTCCGACGTGGCCACCGTCGATCGTGGCTATGAGGATCCGGCCACCTTCCTCGTTCGCAACAACGGCGAACCTGCGCTCCTGCTGGGTGTCGTCATGCGCGATGACTGGAACGGGCTGGATCTCGGCAAGGCGCTGGAATCGGAAGTCAGCAAGATCAATGCGCAACTGCCTTTGGGCATCTCGCTTGCCAAAGTCACCGACCAGGCCGTGAACATCAGTTCCGCGGTCGACGAGTTCATGGTCAAATTCTTCGTCGCGTTGCTTGTGGTGATGCTGGTGTGCTTTCTCAGCATGGGGTGGCGGGTAGGCATGGTGGTCGCCGCGGCCGTACCCCTGACCCTGGCTGCGGTGTTCGTCATCATGGCGGCCACGGGCAAGAATTTCGATCGCATCACGCTGGGCTCGCTCATCCTTGCATTGGGGCTGCTGGTGGACGACGCCATCATCGCCATCGAGATGATGGTGGTGAAGATGGAAGAAGGCTACAGCCGCGTGGCCGCCTCGGCCTATGCCTGGAGCCACACCGCCGCGCCGATGCTGTCCGGAACGCTGGTCACGGCCATCGGCTTCATGCCCAACGGTTTCGCGCGATCCACCGCGGGTGAATACACCGGCAACATGTTCTGGATCGTCGGCATCGCGCTCATCGTGTCCTGGGTGGTGGCGGTGGTGTTCACTCCCTACTTGGGCGTGAAGCTGCTGCCGGACATCAAGAAGGTGGAAGGCGGACATCAGGCCATCTACGACACCCGCAACTACAATCGCTTCCGGGAACTGCTGGCGCGCGTGATCGCGCGCAAATGGTGGGTCGCCGGCGCGGTGGTGGGACTGTTCGCGCTGGCCGTCGTCGGCATGGGCGCGGTCAAGAAGCAGTTCTTTCCCACCTCCGATCGACCGGAGGTGCTGGTCGAGGTGCAGATGCCCTACGGCACGTCCATCCAGCAGACCAGCGCCGCCGCGGCCAAAGTCGAAGCCTGGCTCGCCAGGCAGGAAGAGGCGCGCATCGTGACGACGTACGTCGGACAGGGCGCTCCTCGCTTCTTTCTTGCGATGGCTCCGGAACTGCCGGATCCGTCGTTCGCCAAGATTGTGGTACTGGCAGGCGATGACAAGGAGCGGGAAGCGCTGAAATTCCGGCTGCGCGAGGCGATTGCCGACGGACTGGCGCCCGAAGCGCAGGTGCGTGTCACCCAAATCGTGTTTGGTCCGCCATCCCCGTTCCCGGTGGCGTATCGGATCATGGGGCCGGACACGGACAGACTGCGCGAGATTGCCGGGGAGGTCGGCAACGTCATGCGTGCGAACCCGATGATGCGAACGGTCAACTCCGACTGGGGACCCCGCGTACCCACGCTGCACTTCGCACTGGATCAGGACCGCCTCAACGCCGTGGGCCTGACCTCGAACTCGGTGGCGACGCAATTGCAGTTCCTGCTCAGCGGTGCGCCGCTCACGGACGTACGCGAAGACATCCGCTCCGTGCAGGTGGTAGGTCGCGCGGCGGGCGATACGCGTCTGGATCCGCAGAAGATTGCGGACTTCACCTTGGTCGGAAGTGCGGGTCAACGTATCCCGCTCTCCCAGGTGGGGACCGTGGAAGTGCGCATGGAAGATCCCATCCTGCGCCGACGCGACCGCACGCCCACCATCACCGTCCGCGGCGATATCGCCGAAGGCTTGCAGCCGCCAGATGTCTCCACGGCGGTCCTGAAGGATTTGCAGCCGCTGATCGAGCGACTTCCGACGGGCTACCGCATTGAGCAGGCCGGTGCGATCGAGGAGTCCGGCAAAGCCACCGCCGCAATGATCCCGCTGTTCCCGATCATGATCGCACTCACGTTGCTTATCATCATTCTGCAGGTTCGCTCCATCGCCGCGATGGTCATGGTATTCGCCACCAGCCCGCTGGGACTCATCGGTGTGGTGCCGACCCTGCTGGTCTTCCAGCAGCCCTTTGGCATCAACGCACTGGTCGGACTGATCGCGCTGTCAGGCATCCTGATGCGTAACACCCTGATATTGATCGGTCAGATCCACCATAACGCGCAGGAAGGCCTGGGTCCTTTCGATGCCGTTGTTGAAGCGACCGTGCAGCGGGCGCGGCCCGTCATCCTGACCGCGCTGGCCGCGATTCTGGCCTTCATACCGCTGACGCACTCCGTGTTCTGGGGGACGCTGGCATACACGTTGATCGGGGGAACGCTGGCGGGAACCGTCCTCACGCTGGTCTTCCTGCCGGCGATGTATGCCATCTGGTTCAAGATCAAGCCGTCTTCACCCCATGAAAAGGCCGAGCCCGTGCTCGCGCCTGCACACTGAAGCGGGGGGTGACACATGGATGCCGAGCCTTTTGTACCGTTTGACCAGACGAGCGCCGATGCGACGCTGAGCCTGTTTCATCGGGCGTTTTCCCGTCCGCCTCTGCCCCACATGCATGGCTCTGCTTCTGACCGAGATTCCCGCTCCAGGCCTGTCGAGCGCGTATCGCTGGACAATGCGCGCCACGCCCCGGTCCAACCCTACCATCCACAACGCGGAGCCCATCACCATGGATGACGTCATCATCATCGGCGGCAGCTTTGCCGGTCTCGCCGCCGCCCTGCAACTCGGCCGTGCCCGCCGCAAGGTGACCGTTCTCGATACCGGCCTGCCGCGCAATCGCTTCGCGGGACACTCACATGGCCTGCTCGGCCATGATCACAAGCCACCGCTGGACATCTTGGCCGAAGCGCGGCGGCAGCTGGCGCGCTATCCCACCGTCAGGCTGGTGAATGCCCGGGCCGACAGCATCTCCGGCGCCATCGATGATTTCACCGTTCTCACCGGGGACGGCGAAAGCCTTGGGGCGCGTCGCCTGATCCTGAGCTATGGCGTCGTTGACCAGATCCCTGATGTTCCAGGCTTTGCGGAAGGTTGGGGGACAGCCATCGTGCCGTGCCCTTATTGCGACGGCTTTGAAGTCGCCGACCAGCATTGGGGCCTCGTCTGGTCCGGTCCGCAGTCGCACAATCATGTCAGGCTGTTCCACGATTGGACCGACAGGTTGACGCTCTTCGCCGACGGTCACGACATTCCGCCCGACGTCCGGGCCGATCTGGCGCGCCGCCACATTCCTGTCGTCGCTGGCCGGATCACCGGGATCACCAGTCACGGGAACCATAACGCCATCATCAAGCTCGATACCGGCCCCAATGTCGCGGTCGACATCCTGTTCGCCCATCCGCGCAACAAGCCGTCCGCAAGCCTGCATGAATCATTGGGCCTGGCCACGGTCGATACGCCCCTTGGCATCGTTCTCAAGGTTGACGAGCGCCGCGAAACCAGCATGCCCGGCATCTACGCCGCCGGCGACCTCGCCAACCCCCTCATGCCCTCGGTCACCACGGCATCATCGCAGGGCGCGATGGCGGGCATCTTCGCCCAGCAGTCGATGCTGGTTTGAATGCAGATTACTGCTCGACACGGCGGCAAGCTATCCAACGGTTGCGTGCCGGAAGCTGATTCCTGCGTCGCTAAAAAACAGGGCGACGCGATGAGAGGAGCTTCGCTTCGGGGGCAGGCCCAATCAGGAAGCTCCTGTAAAACTGACAACCGTGGAAGGGGATAAGCTATTGCGCAGAAAGCGGGGATGCCTGCGGGGATTCTTTCCAAGTGGATGCCATGAAAAAAGTCAGCGTGATCATCGGGGTCGTGGTGACGATCGCCGCCTTGGCTTGGATGGCAGGATGGCCGCGATCCGGAGAGCTTGCGGAAAAGCCTGTCTATTCCAGCTTGCAATCCGTCGAGCTGGAGCATCGGGGAGTCGTGGCGGATACAACCCTGCTCGTGCGGAAAGACAGTATAACGCTGGCGGGATTTCCCATCTCGTCGAATGAAAGGGTCTGGGTCGTGTTGAACCGCCCCAGGGGCGAGGGCCGTGTGTTCTCACTGCCGGAGGACGGGGAGGCACAGGTGGGGTGTCAGCTGGTTGCGGCACTCCCTGCTGAAACCGACGCGAAAGTCATGGACAGCCTGAGGTCGCGCTGCAAAAGCGAACGGCGTTAGCCCCCGTATGTCGATGAGTTTGGAGCCTCTGCTAATCGGGCTATTTTTGTGGCCACTAGATATGGCGTTCGAGGAAATTCCGCACCAACGGCAACGCTTCTTCAAAATGGGTTTCCAGCAACCAATGGCCAGCACCCTGGATGAGATGCAGTTCGGCCTGCGGTAGGTCGCGCAGATAGGCCCGCGCGGATTCGGCCGGCGTGTAGCCGTCCTCCGGACCCCACACAATCAGGGTAGGGGGCTGATGCTCGCGCAGATAGGCCTGATAGCGGGGGAATCAGGCCAGATTGGCCTCCAGCTTCTCCATCAGGCCGACGGCAACCTGCCGGCGCACCGGCGTATCCATCAGCGGCCAATCTCGCTCGCGTTCGATGTTCTCAGCGGCGAGCCAAAGCGACTCGTCCATATTGCCCTGGTGCCCACGGCCAAGCCATGGGAGGTTCCCGCGCACTCGAAGTTGGGCAACTGGAACGAATGCCCGGCGGCCGAAGTGCATGTCGCCTTTTTCAAGTCATGGTTCGAGCGGTATGGCGCAGTCGTGACCGCGATAGGCCCCGACACGGTGGAGTTCAGCGTCGCGAATCCGCCAAAGACCATGGAAGAAGCCCGCATCCTCGCCCGCGAACAGTTTGTCTATTGCGCGGATATCGTTTTCCAAGGCGTCCAGTCCGTGGAGAATCTCGCCAAGGTCCTCGTTAACGGCGGCAACTGGTACTTCTGGTGGGACTGACGGCCGCATTGCCAGTGGCAGGCGAGGTGGAGCCCACTGCCTCGCTGTCAGATAGTTGGCTGGCTTGGTTTTGACGGTTGGACTAGATGCCTTCTGACCCGTAGTAGACTTTGCGGACGCTCCGGTGTCGAACTGCCGAATGGACAGGAGAGGGCAATTGATCGAGCTTCCCGTCAGAGACCCCTGTGACCTGTGTGAAACGGCTGGGCGCGAAGACAGATGGGCGGTGATCGACGAGAGCGAACATACGCTCACCGTGATCAATCCGTGGCAATTCGAAGTCGGCCAGTGTTGCGTCATCACGCGCCGGCATGTCGCCACGCTGCTCGATCTTTCCCGGCAGGAGTGCGAGGAAGTGCTGATCTCGGCCAAGCGGCTCGCCGAGGCGCTCGTCAACGCTTACCAACCTCTCGGAATACTCACGTTCCAGAACAACGGGGTGTACAGCGGACAGGAAACACCGCACTTCCATTTCCATGTCGTGCCCCGGCAGAAGGGAAGCGATTGGGGCATCGGCCCGCCGCAACTCGCGACATTCGACGGCGCTGGGCGGCAACGAGGGACATCCCACGACCCCAGCGGCGATGCGCAACGTCTGGCGCGGGTTCGGGTCTCGGCGGTGCAACTGGCTGAAACCGCAGCCTTGATTCGTTCCAATCTGCCGAAGTAGCCAGACACGTGCTGTCTGGCAGGCTGGGCTGAGCAGGAGAGCGGGGGACGCTGAAGCCGGTCTGCTTCCGACCCAAGACGGACGTTCGCTCCCTACCGCAAACGCCGTATGCTGGTGGCATGCGGCCACCCCGTTCTCCCGATCTGATTGTCGACATCACTCTCGTGCCGGCCCTCAAGCGAGGGCGGGAGAGTGGATGGCGGCCAAACAATGATTTCGGGCTGCTGCATTACAACGATGCTCACATCGAGTTTTCTGACGGTGGCACGCAACCGGGCGAAACGGGGCGGGCGGAGTTGTGGCTGCTTGCCCCGGAACTGCAGGCGGGAAGGCTGAGCGAGGGATTCCAGTTCACCCTGCACGAAGGAGTGGATCTGATTGCGAATGGCGTCATCGTCCAGGTAATTCGAGCGGACCTGCGTGCTGGCAAGTAGGCGACGCCGGAGGTTCGCATTAAGCCGGAGTGCGGACACAGGTCCCGTCGAACTCAACCAGGAATCCGCGCAATCACCTTGATCTCGAACTGGAAGCCATACAGCCACGTCACGCCGATGCCGGTCAGCGTGGGATGCGGCGCCTCGCCCCAGAATTCGGGCACGATTTTCCATGCGCGTTCGAAGTTCCGCTCCGGGTCGACCAGGAAGACGGTGACATCCACGACGTCGTCGAAGGTGCAGCCGGCTTCGCCCAGAATGGCGTTGAGGTTGCGGAAGGCCTGGCGCACCTGTTCCTCAAAGTCCGGCTCGGGCGAGCCGTCCTCGCGGCTGCCGACCTGGCCGGACACGAACAGGAAGCCGTTGGAACGTACGGCCGGGGAATAGCGGTTGCGTTCGTACAGAGCGCGGCGGCCCGGGGGAAACACGACGTCACGGGTATTCACGGGAATCTCCTGGCGGGGCGGCGACCCCGGCTTCTGCCGAACACTCTAGGCAGGCGCCCCGGAGGGATAAACACGCCGAACGCGGGATCACTGTTTGTAGAATCCAAACAATCCCAACGTCCGGAACCCCCATGGACCGTCTCGATGCGATGCAGGCCTTCGTCCGCGTGGTGGAAACCGGCAGTTTCACCAAGGCGGCCGAGACCTTGCAGTCCAGCAGGACCCGCGTCACCCAGCTGGTGCAGCAACTGGAAACCCATCTGCGGGTCAAGCTGCTCAACCGCACCACGCGCAAGGTCAATGTCACCGCCGACGGTGCCGCGTATTACGAGCGGGTGGTGCGCCTGCTGGGCGATCTGGACGACGCCGAGACCAGCCTGTCCGCCGCCTCCGCATCGCCGCGCGGGCGGCTGCGGGTGGACGTGCCCGCACCGCTGGCCAGTCTGGTGCTGGTGCCGGCGCTGCCTGATTTCCATGCGCGCTATCCGGATATCCAGCTCGATCTGGGCGCGAGCGATCGCAAGGTGGATCTGATCGACGAGAACGTGGACTGCGTGGTGCGCGGCGGCGAACTCGCCGACCCGTCGCTTCGCGCCCGCCATGTCGCCGATCTTCCGCTGGGCGTGTATGCCGCACCGGCCTACCTCGCGCGCAACGGCACGCCGGCGCATCCGCAGGCGCTGGAAGACGGCCGGCATCGCATCGTCGTCTACCGCGGCTCAAGGATTCGCAGCGCCTTGATGTCCCCCCTGCGGCGGGGCGGGGAAGAAGTGCGCGTGCAGGGGCGCCACGTGCTGTCGGTGGATGACGGCAATGCCTATCTCGCCGCGGGCGTGGCCGGCCTGGGCGTGCTATGGCTGCCGCAGTACATGGCGCAGGGGGCGATGACGCGCAGTGAACTGGTGCCACTGTTCGAAGACTGGCAACTCGACGCGATGCCACTGTATCTGGCGTTTCCGCCCAGTCGGCATGTCAGCCGCAAGCTGCGCGTGTTCATCGACTGGGTGGTGGAACTGATGGCGCGGAACGCGCCCGTCATCCAGCCGCCGAGGGCGCCGGCGCCGCGATGAGACGCGACGGCCCATTGCCCTCAGCTGATTGCATTCAACAAGCCCATCAACCGGTACGGTTTGGGAATGAACTCGAAGCGCTCCGGCAGTTGCGGCAGGTGCCCGCGCTGATGCCCGGAGGCGACGATGATTTTCGCCGCGGGATTGAGTCGCGCGGCCTCGTGGGCCACATCGATGCCGGATACGCCGTCCGGCATGCTCACGTCGGTGATCACCGAATCGAACGGGATGCCGGTCTGGAGCAGTTCCAGTGCGGCGCGGCCATTGACGGCCACGCAGACCTCGAACCCTTCGGAAGACAGCGCATCGGCCACGACTTCCGCGATATCGGGTTCGTCTTCAACGAACAGAATCCTGCGAAGCTTCTCCATCGTCTTTCTCCTTGCCTGCGGGCAACCAGATGCGGAACGTGGCGCCTCGCCCGGGACTGCTGGCGAGTTGGACGAATCCACCGGACTGGGTGGCCAGGCCGAACACCTGGCTGAGTCCGAGGCCGCTTCCCTTTCCTACTTCCTTGGTTGTGAAGAACGGGTCGAATACCTTGGCTTGCAACTCGACGGGAATGCCGGGGCCGTCATCGCTGACCTCGACGCAGGCATGGAGCGAGGGCTCGCTGTCGGGCTGCGAGGGATTGTTCATCGGGCCGGCGGACGTCCGCACGACGATATTGCCGTTCCCGGAGAGGGCGTCGCGGCTGTTGCAGATGAGATTGAGGATGGCCGCTTCCAGTTGGGCCCGGTCCACCAGCACGGGCGGCAGATTGTCGGACAACTCGAAGCGCAGGCTGACCTGGTCGGTGCAGGCGCGTTCGAACAGATCCGCCGACTTGCGAATGAGTTCGCTCAGGTGGGTCGGTTGTGAAAGCAGGTTCTGTCCGCGCCCGAAGGTCAACAACTGGCGGGTGAGCAGGGCGCCGCGATCGCAGGCACGGATGGCGGCTTTCAGTGGCGAGGCGATGTTGTCGTTCCCTACCGTCCTGGCCGCGATGACGTCCAGGCTGTTGAGGATCACCGTGAGCAGATTGTTGAAGTCGTGCGCCAGGCCGAGGGTGAGCTTGCCGATGGCTTCCATCTTCTGCGCCTGGAGCAGGGCTTCGCGCGCTTCCTCCAGCCGTTTCTGCGCCGAGTACCGCTCGGTCACGTCGCGGGTGACCTTGGCGAAGCCGATCAGGTCGCCGTTTTCCCGGATGGGTTCGATGACGATGCTGGCCAGGAACCGGCTGCCGTCCTTGCGCACGCGCCAGCCTTCGGCGGACAGGCCGCCCTGTTCGGCGGCGGCGCGGAGGTTGTTGTGCGGAACCTCGGCGGCGACGTCCTCGGGCGTGTAGAAACGCGAGAAATGCTCGCCGATGATTTCCTGCGCGGTATAACCCTTGATGCGTTCGCCGCCGGGATTCCAGGAGCAGATGTAGCCTTCCGGATCGAGCATGTAGATGGCGCAATCCGTAACGCTTTTAATCAGCAGTGGAAGTTGCCTGGATTCGTCCTCCAGTGTTTTCGGCTGGCTGAGTCTCGACATGCAGATGCCTCTTTGGCTCCGGAACCAGGAAAAAACTAGGGCGCGTTTTGTTAAGGAGGAGTGATTCGGACGGTGCCGTTCTTGCAGGAGATGCGGCAAGGGCGTATACGTGTATGGATTGCTGAGCGGCAGCTCATTCTCGCCATCCATCCAAGGCGACCACACTTCCTTTCGGCACACACTCATGGCCTTGTGGCCAAGGAAGCATCGTGTCCCGAGGTCGTCGTCAGGTGTTTGTCCTGCATGTGGGCGCCGCGCAGTCCGTCGGTCCGGACGAGCTTCGGCTCATGTGGGCGACGGCCTGCGGATCGCTGGACATCGACGTGACGCGACAGGCGCGCGGCGGCGGCGACCCCGGACGCCCGAGCTATGGACTCTGGGTGGGGGAAACGTTCGACCGGCATGGCGCGGAAACCCGGATGCGGGACCTGCTCATGGCGCGGGGTTATTTGTTCACTCTCAGAAGTACGGCCCAGTAGGAGGTTGCATGGCGTTCGATATCGGAATCGGGAAATGCCGTTCGTTGACCGGCGATACGGTGGATGTGTGGGTGGACAGCTCCGTGGTCCGCAGGATTCTTCCCGACGTGGCATGGAAGCAGGCCGGCATCAGCGTGCTGCGGATTCCGCAGGCGGTATGCAGCACGGTCAGGCCGCTGGTCGTGGGCGAGGAAGTCTTCCTGGGCAGCGACGCACTGAACGCGAAGAGCTTTGGCCAACTCGACTTCCACGGCACCGGGGATTTCAGCCGCGTCGGTCTGGGCAAGCTGGTGCCGGTCCTTGACGAAAGTCAGCCGCCGCCGCCGAGCCGGAAGAACAGCTGGCGTTGAAGAGCCTTCCGCCGGGCGGCGCCCGTTCGCTGCGGGAAAAGTCACCGGCGTCACGGATTGTCTGCCCGTTCCGCCTCGGCTAGAGTGCCGCGACCGAGGAGGACGCGCGATGACAAGGACGTTGTACCAACGGATCACGGGACTGGGCTGGCTGCTGGCCGGCCTGTGCGGCACGGCTTCGGCGCAGTCGCTGGACAGCATCTCCCTCGATGCACCCGTGCTGTCCGCCGGCGCCTATACCTGGGACGCGCCCGGCGCCCGTATTGAAGAAAGCCTGGATCTGGGCGATGAAATCTACGGTGGCACCCTGAATCTGACGCCCAAGGGCGGGCAGGGCGGCCAGTACCGCGTGCGCGTGCAGTTTGAAACCAGCCTGGGCATCAGCGGCGAAGGCCCGCACGTGGATCTGATCGACTTCCGCCATTGCGTCTCGCAGTGGCATGTCGCCAGCAGCGGCGACGGCCGCAGCTTCACCGTACCGACGCCGACCGACGAGGAACTCGAGTGCGTTCCCCAGGCCACGCCCGATGAAATCCGCGCCGCCACCCGCAAGGCACTGGCAGGTTGGGACCACGTGCAGGAGACCACGGAGCATTGGCTGGGTCTCATCAAGGACATCAAGTCACCGGCCGACTCGCCGATGTATTCGACCATCAGCGAAATCCGCATCCAGGTGGAAGCACGCGTGGACGGCCGCTGGAAGCCGGTGACGCTGCTGGTGTTCGCGGTGCCGATGGGGTGTTGAGGGGCGTACGACGGGCGCGCGAAAAGACAGGACCTTGGGAGGGGGAATGTACGAAGAACAAGTGGAAATCTATTCCGATCGCACCAATGCGGTCGTGCTGCGCCATCACGGGCGCAAGCATCCGGGCGTACTGGTGCAGGGTGACGCGTTGTTCACCCTGTTCCAGCGCGCCGATGCGGCCTGCGAGGCGGGGCGTGGCGTGCTGCATCCGGATGTCCACGGCGATCTGACGGATCTCCGGGACACCCTGCTGGCGTATCTGGACCACTACCGCACCGTGCTGAGCGAACATGGCTTGAGTCCCCCGTTCGCAGAATCGCCGTAGTGTCTGGGGCCTCACAGACCGGCGGCCGGCGCCGGCCGGCCGTGCTGCGCCCGCGTCATCCTTGGGAATCGCTACGTGGTTGCTCGCGGTACTGATGTTCTTTCTGGTGGAGTGCCTTGCGCTCAAAAGACAGGACGGACCGAGACCCGCGCTACGATGAGGGCGTTGCCCGGGTACGCCACAGCCAGATCGCCAACGGAACGAAGGTCAGATAGACCAATGGCAGGTACAGCGTGCCGTAGAGCGCGTCGAACTTCGGCCCGATGAGATAGCTGTCGATCATCCGCAGGAACAGTCGCGCGGCATTGAGGCCGAATGCCCACAACGCCAGCCAATGCACGCGGTCGCGGCCCAGCGCAAGGCACACCAGCACGCTGCCCAGCAGCCACGACAGGCCCAGCGGGAAGTACAGCGCGTACTGCACGGACTGGAAGCTGCCTTGTGCGGCCAGGATGCGCGCATGTTCCGCCGCATCGGCCGTGGCCTGGTACTGCTCAGGCAGGGCCAGATAGACATGGAACAGTTCCACCGCGCGCAGCTGGACTTCCAGCAGGCAGAACACGAAGAAACCGAGAAACGCCAGCGCCGCCAGTGTCGGGTTGCGCCGCCAGGCGATGCCGCAGGCCACCAGGAACAGATAGGCCAGTCCGAAGAACGACAGCAGCATGCTGACCGCCCGCGCGACATTGAGGGGATGCGGACCTTGCAACAGCTGTTGCACCGGATCGCCGGCCTCCGGCAGGTGCCCGAACACGTACCACTGGAACGACTGCACCGCGACGTAGATCAAGGCGACGACGGCGGCAATGCGACGATGCCGGGGGGTATCGAACATGCGGACTCCCAGAAGGGGACGGGAACGATCGGGCGCAAGCGTACCTGAATCGGAGCGCCGGGAGAGGGCGGGCTTCCGTTTCATGCATGCGTCTTTCTTTGATGGCGGTCTGATACGCAGGTCGCTGATGCCGGGCAAAGTCCCTTCCCCCGCAACGCGGGGGAAGGTGCCCGAAGGGTGGATGGGGGCGCCTTCCGCCCTGCCGCCATGTTCCGCTCGCCATCCTGTTAACGCCGGTGAGCCGCGGATGCTTCTCCCTTCCGCGGAAATGGATCCCAGCGTTCGCCGGGGGGACGGGAGTGGAATGTGGCGAAGGGATGGAGCGTGCGGGATCGGGGGACAGGAAGTTCACTATGGACTCCGGTTCCGCTTCATGCGCATCCGCGGGCACACACCCCTCAACCGTCCAGCATCGCCTGCGCCAGATCGGCCACGGCAAAATCCGAAGCGATGCCCTGTTCGTCCTCATCCTCCATGAACCATGCCGCCGACAGGCCGGCGAAGGCGACCACCCAGCGCAGCAGGCGTTGCGGTTCCAACTGCGCGGCCTCGGCAATCACGTCGAGTTGGCGATGGAAGCGTTCGGGCCGAGTGACGATGGGCAGTTCCGGATTGGTCAGCAGGTTGGCGTAGTCGAAACCGCGTTCACCGGTGACGTATTTGGGGTCGATGGCCAGCCAGCCGCGCTCGCCGAAATCCAGCACGTTGCGGTGATGCATGTCGCCGTGCAGAACCACCGGATCCTGCGGGTGATCCAGCAGTGCCTGGGCGGTAGCCCACGACCGGGCGAAGCGTACGCTTTCTCCCGCCGCCGCTTCCAGCGAACGGAACCACGGCCGCAGCGGCACCAGTCCCGCAGGCGGTGGAGCGGCGCGTGGCGCGTGCAGGCGGGCAAGGGTAGCGCAGAGGATGCGGCTGGCTTCATCGTCCTGGCCGTCCAGCGCCATCGCGAACAGGTCGCGTGTGCCGGTGGCACGTTCCATCAGCACCGTGTCGCTTTCGTGTGCATACACGTGCGCTGCACCATCGCCGTTCCACCAGCGCAGCAGCGTACCGCCGGATTTTTCTTCCTGCGTCAGTGCCCGCTTGAGGATGGCGGGACGGCCCTGCCAGCGTACGGGCAGCAACTGGCTGCCAGGTGTGACGAAAGCATCGCCATCAACAGTGAGTTGCCACCGGTCGAGCAGGGGTTGCCAGTTGAAGGAGGGAGGGTTCATGCGACCGGATCATAGCCAACCTCGCTACCATCACCGAACCGATCCGGCATTCCTGTGGGAGCGACGTCAGTCGCGAATTTCTCGATCGAGGTTGATCAGTGTCGATGCAACTTTTCGGGCATCGCGAATCGCGACTCACGTCGCTCCCACAAGGGGTAAAAGAAAAAGGCCGCATCGCGGCCTTTTTCCTTCCACTCACGCGGCGGGTTGCCGCAGCGCTTCCGAATCCCAGCCGGGACGCGGGGCGAAACGATCACCGTGGCGCGCTTGCAGGGCCTTGAGCCTGGCCAGCAGCGTGTCGGCGCCGGTGCTGCGGATGTACTGGATGGGGCCGCCGCGGAACGGGGCGAAACCGGTGCCGAAGATCACGCCGGCATCCAGCAGGTCGCCGTCGGACACCACGCCGTCGTGCAGGCAGGCCACTGCTTCGTTGAGCAGCGGCAGGATCAGGCGATCTTCCAGGTCCTCCGGCGCCTTGTAGTCCTGCGGCACCTCCGGCTTGACCGGCTTGCCGTTCTCCCACTTGTACAGGCCCTGGCCGTCCTTCTTGCCGCGCTTGCCGGTTTCCACGTTGCCGAGGGCGGCGGGAACGGTCAGGCCAAGGAACGGGGCCAGTTCCATGCCCACGCCGGCGGCCACGTCCAGGCCGACGGTGTCGATCAGTTCGATCGGCCCCATCGGCATGCCGAACTTCACCGCCGCCTTGTCGATGACCGGGCCGGGAATGCCCTCGGCGTACGCGTTGGCCGCTTCCAGCATGTACGGGAACAGCACGCGGTTGACCAGGAAGCCGGGCGTGCCGGCGACCGGCACCGGCAGCTTGTCGATGGCCTTGCAGAACGCGGCCAGGCGCTTTTCGGTTTCCGGCGCCATCGCGTCGTGGCGGATGATTTCCACCAGCGGCATCAGCGCGACCGGATTGAAGTAGTGCAGGCCGGCGAACTGCGCCGGGCGCTGGATGTGCTCGCGCAGTTCGGTCAGCGGAATCGAGGAGGTGTTGGTGGTCAGCAGCGCATCGGGCTTCAGGCGCGGCTCGACCGACTGGTACAGATCGCGCTTGGCTTCCGGGTTCTCGATGATCGCCTCGATCACCAGATCCGCTTCCGGCACGCCAGCGCCTTCGAGATCGCTCTTCAGCCGCGCGGCCACCGCCGGACGCTTTGCGTCGTCCTTCACCCGCTTGGCGAACAGTTCCTGCGCGCGGGTCATCGCGCCATCGATGAAGCGCTGCTCGCGATCCTGCAGGGTGACGTCGAAACCCTTGTAGGCCGACCACGCGGCGATGTCGCCGCCCATCACGCCGGCACCGACCACATGCACCCGCTGGATGCCATGATCCTTGCCGCCCAGGCCCTTGAGCCGCTCGGTCAGGAAGAAGATCCGCACCAGGTTGCGCGCGGTCGGGGTGGAGGCCAGCTTGACCACTGCCTTGCGCTCGGCGTCCAGGCGGCCCTGGATGCCCTTGCCACCGGATTGCAGCCAGGTGTTGATGAGCGCGTAGGGCGCGGGGTAGTGCGCACGCGGCGCCTTGCGGGCGACCTGCTTGGTCATCTGCGGCGCCAGGATCCTGCGCGCGATCCAGGTGTTGCTGATCCAGCCCAGGAAACGTTGCTGGAACGGACGCTGCACGCCGTTCTGGATCAGGCCGACGGCGGTGTCCAGCAATACCGCCGGCTCCACCACCTTGTCGACCAGGCCCATCGCGCGGGCGGCGCTGGCCGACAGCGTGCGGCCGGTGAGCATCATGTCCATCGCCTTGGGTGAGCCGACCAGTCGCGGCAGGCGTGCGCTGCCGCCCCAGCCCGGGAAGATGCCCAGCTTCACCTCGGGCAGGCCGATGCGGGTGGACGCATCGCTGGAGGCCACGCGATAGCGGCAGGCCAGCGAAATCTCGGTGCCGCCGCCCATGCAGAAGCCGTGGATGGCCGAGACGGTCGGGCAGGGCAGTTCGGCCAGCTTCTGGAACACGGTCTGGCCGCGGCGGATGGCGTCGTTGACGGTGCCGCGGCGATCGAACTCCTGGAACTCCGTCAGGTCCGCGCCGGCGATGAAGCCGGAGCTCTTGGCCGAGCGCAGCACCAGCCCCTTGGGCGGGTCGATGGCGAGGCGTTCGAGCAGATCGGACAGCTCGATCAGGGCGTCCTGGGAGAACGCGTTGACGCTGGCACCCTGGCGGTCGAAGCTGAGGACGACGATGCCGTCGCTGCGCAGTTCGGTCTGCCAGTGACTGAATCGAAGCCCATCGAAGTTTGCGGCCATGATCGGACCATCCGTTTACGTATGGACAAGACCGCTATCATCCCGAGGTTGTTTAACCCGCGTCAAATCCGCATATCCGGGACAGGGGTTGACCGGCGGCAGGGGAAATGATCCTGCGCCGACGGTTAAATTCTTGATATCCCGCCGGTTTTTTCCGACTGGCAGCGGCGTTTCCGGCCTCGCTCGCCGGTTCCCGCCTGCGGTCGGGAGAAGACGGTGACGGGAGAGGGAAACGGGGCCGGTCAGGCCCGCTGCCCGCCCGTGAACTTTTTTCCGCGGATGCGGTCACATTGCCCGGCTGATGGCCGAGCTCACAGGAGTGCAGCCCGGCATGGCCGGAACCGATTCAACACAGGAGTTGGACCTCGAACTGGTCAAGCGGGTGCAGCGCGGCGACAGCGCGGCCTTCGATCTGCTGGTGCGCAAGTACCAGCATCGGGTGGTGGCCCTGATCGGGCGCTACATCCATGACTGGAGCGAATGCCAGGACGTGGCCCAGGAAACCTTCCTGCGCGCATATCGCGCGCTGGGGAACTTCCGCGGCGATGCCCAGTTCTATACGTGGCTTCATCGGATTGCAGTGAATACCGCCAAGAACCACCTTGTAGCGCACAACCGCAGGCCGCCGACGGATGACGTCGACGCCGCCGACGCCGAGCAGTACGACGCCGGCAGTCGTCTTCGCGACACGGATACCCCCGAACGCGAATTGATGCGCCAGGAACTGGAGCGCACGGTGATGAAGGCCGTGGACGCGCTGCCCGAGGAATTGAGGACCGCCATCACCCTGCGCGAGGTGGACGGTCTGAGTTATGAGGAAATCGCGCAGAAGATGGATTGCCCCATCGGCACCGTGCGTTCACGCATTTTCCGTGCGCGTGAAGCCATCGATGCCGAGTTGCGACCCTTGCTCGATACAGAAAGTGCCACCCGGGAGCGTAGCCGCCCATGACCGTAGAACTCGACAAACTGGACATCCACAACCGCCAGCAGCTTTCGGCGTTGATGGACGGTGAGTTGTCGCCCGATGAAGCCCGTTTCCTGCTGCGCCGCCTGCAGCACGACGGCGAACTGAATGCCTGCTGGGAACGCTGGCAGCTGTGCGGCGACGTGCTGCGCGGCCAGGCCCAAGCGCCGGCGCCGGAAGGCTTCGCCGCCCGGGTGGCGCTGGCCGTGGCCGCCGAGGCCCGCCAGCCGTCCGCCAACCAGGAAACGACCGGCGCGCCGCGTGGCCGCCTGGCCCGCTGGGGCGGTGGCGCATTGGCCGCCTCGGTCGCCCTGGTCGCCTTGTTCATGGCCCGCCAGCAGGCGCCGCAGGATGACGCCGCCTCCGCCGCGCCTTCGGTGGCCGCGGTGCCGGCCGCGCCGGTCGAAGGAACGGGTGTTCCCGCTACCGCCGATACCGGCACCCTGGCCGATGGCGCCGGAGCGGCCGAACAGGCCCTGGCCTCGGCGGCGACCGCCGCAGTGGCCGTGGCCAGCGTGCCGCGCCGTGCCGATGCGGCGTCCCGCCGCAGCGCCACCCGCACCCAGCAGGCGGCCCGCAGCGCCGCGAGCCGGGTGATGCGTGAACCGGTCCGGGCCGTGGCCCGTGTCGCGCCGCCGGTCTCGTTGCCTGCGACCACCGCGAACAACACGCCCGTCCTGCCGGGAACTGTCTCCCCGGCGGCCGCCATCGCCCGCAACGGCGATCCGTTCTCGCCGGCGCCGGCCGCACCGCAGGCACGGCCGTGGCCGCGCTCGACGCTGTCGCAGTACCCGGCCAGCGGTGCCTTCAACGCCGGTTTCTCCAGCGATTCGGGCGCCCGCACGTTCTATCCGTTCGAGCCCTCGCCCGAGGCCTCGTCGGTACCGCCGGTCGAGCCGGCCCGGGCGCCGCAGCGCTGAACGCGGTCGCATCGTCATTCCCCGGCGCGGGACCGCGCCGGGTTTCCCACCCCTAGAACCGTCATCCAATCGAGGCCCGCATTCGATGAGCCTGAGTGCCCGTTCCAACGTGTTGTCCCTGCTGATCCTCACCGTGCCGCTGGCCGCCTGCGCGCGCCCGGCCGAGCCCGTGCCGGCGACGCCGGTCGCCGCGACCGTGCCCGCGGTGGCGCAGTCGTCGGCGCCGCAACTGGTGAGCGGCCTGCCGGATTTCACCAATCTGGTCGAACAGGTCGGTCCCGGCGTGGTCAACATCGAAGCCCGGATCGGCAGCCGCCGGACCGCCGATGCCGGCGAGGCGATGGGCGAGGACGAGATCCCCGAATTCTTCCGTCGCATGTTGCCGCCGGGTTTCCAGATGCCGGGCCCGGGTGATCGCGGCCGTGGCCCGCGCGGTGTTTCCGCCGGTTCGGGCTTCATCATTTCCGCCGATGGCTACGTGCTGACCAACCACCACGTGATCGATGGCGCCGACGAGGTGAAGGTGAAGCTGCCGGATCGCCGCGAGTTCACCGCCAAGGTGATCGGCAGCGACCAGCAGTACGACGTGGCGCTGCTGAAAATCGAGGCCAAGGGCCTGCCGGTGGTGCGCCTGGGCGATTCCAGGACGCTCAAGCCGGGCCAGTGGGTGGTGGCGATTGGTTCGCCGTTCGGCCTGGACCACTCGGTCACCGCCGGCGTGGTCAGCGCGGTCGGTCGCAGCACCGGCGGCCAGGAACAGCGCTACGTGCCTTTCATCCAGACCGACGTGGCGATCAACCAGGGCAACTCCGGTGGTCCGCTGCTCAATACCCGCGGCGAAGTGGTCGGCATCAACTCGCAGATTTTCTCCGCCTCCGGCGGCTACATGGGTATCAGCTTCGCGATTCCGATCGACCTGGCGATGGGCGCGGTGGACCAGCTGAAGTCGACCGGCAAGGTCAGCCGCGGGCAGTTGGGCGTGGTGGTAGAGCCGCTGACGACGGAAAAGGCACGCGGCATGGGCGCCACTGACTCGCGTGGCGCGCTGGTCAACCAGGTATTGGAAGACAGCCCGGCCGCGAAGGCCGGGCTGGTGCCGGGCGACATCATCACCGGCTTCAACGGCGCGCCAATCAACGACTCCTCGGATCTGCCGCCGCTGGTGGGCGCGCTGATGCCGGGTACCAAGGCCACCATCACGGTCATACGTGACGGCAAGCCGAAGGACCTGAACGTGACCCTGACCGAGCTCAGCGAGGAATCGGCGTCGGCCGGCGGGCTCCCCGCCGTTCCGGGCAAGCCGGCCCAGGCCTCCGGCAACAATCCGCTGGGAATCGTCGGCCAGGATCTGGACGCGAATGCCCGCAAGCAGATGGGCCTGAAGGCGGGCGAGGGCGTGTTGATCTCGCGCATCAATGGCAGCGCGGCCCGTGAAGCCGGGTTGGCTCCGGGCATGGTGGTGCTGCAGGTCGGACGCACGCCGGTCGGTTCGGCCGCCGCGCTCAACGGCCAGCTCAAGGATGTCAAGGCGGGTCAAACCGTGATGTTGCTGGTCCGGCAGGGCGGCGTGACGCGCTTCCTGGCGGTGACCGCCGGCGACGACAAGCCGTAAGCCCGCTTCCGGCTGTGCCATCGAACGCCCGCCGGAGGTTCCGGCGGGCGTTCATGTTTGTGGGGCGGAGGTAGGGATTGCCCCCGGCCATGCGATAATGCCCCGTTATCCTGACGACGGCCGTGGCCGCCGCCCCCACATGTCCTCTGATTCCATGCGGAACATCCGCAATTTCTCCATCATCGCGCACGTCGACCATGGCAAGTCGACCCTGGCCGATCGCATCATCCAGCTTTGCGGTGGCCTCCAGGCCCGCGAAATGGAAGCGCAGGTGCTCGACTCCAATCCGATCGAGCGCGAGCGCGGCATCACCATCAAGGCGCAGTCCGTGTCCTTGCCGTACAAGGCCAAGGACGGGCAGACCTATTTCCTGAATTTCATCGACACCCCCGGCCACGTCGACTTCAGCTATGAAGTCTCGCGTTCGCTGGCGGCCTGCGAAGGCGCGCTGCTGGTGGTCGATGCCGCCCAGGGCGTGGAAGCGCAATCGGTCGCCAATTGCTACACCGCGGTGGAGCAGGGGCTGGAAGTGGTGCCGGTGCTGAACAAGATCGACCTGCCCACCGCCGACATCGAACGCGCCAAGAGCGAGATCGAGGCGGTCATCGGCATCGACGCCGAAGACGCGGTGCCGGTCAGCGCCAAGACCGGCCTGAACGTGGATCTGGTGCTGGAAGCCATCGTCCAGCGCATTCCGCCGCCGCAGCCGCGCGACACCGACAAGTTGCAGGCGCTGATCATCGACTCCTGGTTCGACAACTACCTGGGCGTGGTCTCGCTGGTGCGGGTCATGCAGGGCGACATCACCCCGGGCAGCAAGATCCTGGTGATGTCGACCGGCCGCACCCACCAGGTCGACAGCGTCGGCGTGTTCACTCCCAAGCGCAAGGTGCTGTCGAAGCTGGGCGCGGGCGAGGTGGGCTGGATCACCGCATCCATCAAGGATGTGCACGGCGCGCCGGTGGGCGACACCCTGACCCTGGCCGGCGACCCGGCCCCCAAGCCGCTGCCCGGCTTCCAGGAAATGCAGCCGCGCGTGTTCGCCGGCCTGTTCCCGGTGGATGCCGAGGATTACCCGGCGTTGCGCGAGGCGCTGGAGAAGCTGCGTCTGAACGATGCCGCGCTGCGCTTCGAGCCGGAAAGCTCCGAGGCGATGGGCTTCGGCTTCCGCTGCGGCTTCCTGGGCATGCTGCACATGGAAATCGTGCAGGAACGCCTGGAGCGCGAGTACGACCTGAACCTCATCAGCACCGCGCCGACGGTGGTCTATGAAGTCCTCAAGACCGACGGCACGGTGATGCCGCTGGACAACCCGGCCAAGTTGCCGCCGGTGAACCAGATCGAGGAAATCCGTGAGCCGATCATCCGTGCCAACATTCTGACCCCACCGGACTACGTGGGCAGCGTGATCACGCTGTGCGAGGAAAAGCGCGGCAGCCAGATCGGCATCACCTACATGGGCAGCCAGGTGCAGATCAGCTACGAGCTGCCGATGGCCGAAGTGGTGCTGGATTTCTTCGACAAGTTGAAGTCGGTGAGTCGCGGTTACGCTTCGCTGGACTACCACTTCCTGCGCTTCCAGGCCGGTCCGTTCGTGCGCGTGGACACCCTGATCAACGGCGACAAGGTCGACGCGCTGTCGCTGATCGTCCACCGCGGCCAGGCCGATCGCCGCGGCCGCGAGTTGACCGAGAAGATGCGCGAACTGATTCCGCGGCAGATGTTCGACGTGGCCATCCAGGCCGCGGTCGGCTCGCAGATCATCGCCCGCAGCACGGTCAAGGCCATGCGCAAGAACGTGCTGGCCAAGTGCTATGGTGGCGACATCACCCGCAAGAAGAAGCTGCTGGAGAAGCAGAAGGAAGGCAAGAAGCGGATGAAGCAGGTCGGCCGCGTCGAAATCCCGCAGGAAGCCTTCCTGGCGGTGTTGCAGGTCGACAACAAGTAAGCTGGGCGTCGGGGACGCGGCGAGGAACCGGACCGATGGCGGTCCCGCTCCAGACGAATCCCCACTCCCGAATCCCCAATCCCGTTCCGAAGGAACACTAGATGGTCTGGTTCGAAACTATCCTGGTCGTGTTGACGCTGCTCACCGGCGTTGTCTGGCTGCTCGACAAACTGTTCTTCGCCAAGCGCCGTGCCGCGCGCGGCGGATTGCTGGACGAGGAACCGGTGCTGGTGGACTACTCGCGGGCGTTCTTCCCGGTGCTGGCGATCGTGCTGGTGCTGCGCAGCTTCGTCGCCGAGCCGTACAAGATCCCGTCCAGTTCGATGATGCCGAACCTGCTGATCGGTGACTTCATCCTGGTCAACAAGTTCGCCTACGGCCTGCGCCTGCCGATCAACAACCGCAAGTTCGTCGCCATCGGCGAGCCCAAGCGCGGCGACGTGGTGGTGTTCAAGCCGCCGCACGATCCGGAGAACAACTGGATCAAGCGCGTGATCGGCCTGCCGGGCGACCGTATCGGATTCCAGGGCAACACCGTTTCCATCAACGGACAGCCGCTGGCCTACCAGACCCTGGGCACCTACGCCGGCCGCGGCCTGCCGATGGGCGCCGAGAGCGCGACCCTGCTGGAGGAACAGCTCCCGGGCCGCCCGCACAAGGTGCTGGAAGTGCTGGACCGGGCGACCGGCGAGGGCGAATGGATCGTGCCGCCGGGCCACTATTTCGTGATGGGCGACAATCGTGATAATAGCGAGGACGGCCGGCTGTGGACCCAGACCCACTTCCTGCCGGAAGAGAATCTGCGCGGCAAGGCCTTCCTGATCTGGCTGAACTGCGAGGATTGGTTCTGCAAGGGGAGCTTCGAACCGTCCCGGATCGGCAACCGCATCCAGTGACGGCAACATCATCCTAGGGCGTGCTCAACGGGGGAATGGCAATGAATCACAAGCGTCAGGGCGGCATCACCTTGATCAGTTTCCTGATCGTGCTCGGTGTGGTCGGATTTGCGGCCTTCATCGGCATGAAGCTGTTTCCGATGTACCAGGAGTACTACTCGGTCAAGAGCTCGATGAAGGGACTGGAAGTCGAGCCCGGCATCGGTGACATGGATCCGTCCAAGATCCAGGATCTGTTCTTCCGTCGCCTCTACATCAACTATTCCGAGAACGTGAAGCCGAACAACGTGAAGTTCGAGCGCACCGACGGCGGCTGGCTGATGCGGGTGAACTACGAAGTGCGCCGTCCGCTGGTCGGCAACCTGGACGTGGTCGGCCGTTTCGACACCACCCAGGAACTGACCCGTCGTGGCGGTTCGGAATAAGGCTTGAGCGCACTCCGGCTCACGCACGAGTTCGTCAATCAGGGTTTGCTGGGGCAGGCCCTGACTCACCGCAGTGCCGGGGCACCGCACAACGAACGGCTGGAATTCCTCGGTGACGGCATCGTCAACCTGCTGGTCGCCGAGGCCCTGTTCCAGCGCTGGCCCAAGGCCGACGAAGGCGCGCTGACCCGCGCGCGCGCCGAACTGGTGCGCGAGGCATCTCTGGCCACCATCGCCCGGCGCATGGAACTGGGCGTGCGGCTGACCATGGGGCCGGGCGAAATGAAATCCGGCGGGCACCGCCGCGACTCGATCCTCGCCGATGCGCTGGAAGCGCTGGTGGCCGCCATCTACCTGGACGCCGGCTTCGAAGCCTGCCGCGCGGTGGTGCTGCCATGGTTCGAGGATTCGCTGGCCGCGCTGCCGGTCGGCAAGCCCGAAAAGGATGCCAAGACCCGCCTGCAGGAATGGTTGCAGGCGCGCCAGCGCCCGCTGCCGCTGTACGAGCTGGTATCCGAAAGCGGTGACGATCACGCCAAGCAGTTCGTCGCCCGTTGCAGCATCCAGGAGCCGCCGCTGTCGGCCGAGGGCGAGGGCACCTCCCGGCGCATCGCCGAACAGGCCGCCGCCGCGGCGCTGCTGGATCAACTGGCCGAGACCAAACGGAACACCGTCGAATGAGCGACACCCCCCAAACGCACAGCGGCAGCGTTGCCGTGATTGGCCGCCCCAACGTGGGCAAGTCGACCCTGACCAATGCGCTGGTCGGTGCCAAGGTCAGCATCGTGTCCAGCCGGCCGCAGACCACCCGCCATCGGCTGCTGGGCATCGCGACCTTCCCGGAAGGGCAGATCGTGCTGGTCGACACACCCGGATTGCACAAGCAGCAGGGCAAGTTCTCCGCCTCGGCGATGAGCCGGGTGATGAACCGCGCCGCGCGCGGCGCGCTGGAAGGCGTGGACGCCGGCCTGCTGGTGATCGAGGCGGGCCGTTGGGAGGACGAGGACACCTTGGCCTACAACGTGCTCAGCGACGCCGGCATCCCGGTGGTGCTGGTGATCAACAAGGTGGATCGGCTGCGCGAGAAGAGCGCGCTGCTGCCGTTCCTGGCGCAGGTTTCCGAAGGACGCAAGTTCGCCGCCGTGCATCCGATTTCCGCGCTCAAGCGGAACGGGCTGGAAGCACTGGTGAAGGACGTGCTGGCGCTGCTGCCGGAAGCACCGCCGATGTTCGGCGAGGACGAGATCACCGATCGCAGCGAACGCTTCCTGGCCGGTGAGCTGATCCGCGAGCAGCTGATGCGCCAGCTCGGCGCCGAGCTGCCGTACGCCACCACCGTGGAAATCGAACGCTTCACCGAGGAAACCTCGCCCAAGCAGGGCGAACTGCTGCGCATCGGCGCGGTGGTGTGGGTCGAGCGCGAAAGCCAGAAAGCGATCGTCATCGGCAAGGGCGGCGCGCGGCTGAAGGAAATCGGCAGCAAGGCACGCATGCAGATGGAACACCTGTTCGGCCGCAAGGTCTTCCTGGAAACCTGGGTCCGCGTGCGCGAAGGCTGGTCCGACGACGAAACCGCCCTCAAGGCGTTCGGCTATGAGTAAGGCGGGAATGGGGAACGGGGAATCGGGAATCGTCCGGTTCCATCTGATTTCCCTTCTCGCTGTTACCTCGGACACCGCAGATGTCGGCAGACAATGCGACACGGCTTTCACGAATCCCCAATCCCCGATCCCGAATCCCGGCGGCTGAAATGCACCTCATCGGCGAACACGCGTTCGTCCTGCATGCGCGGCCCTGGCGCGAGACCAGTCTGCTGGTGGAAGTGCTGAGCGAGGACCACGGCCGGCTGGGGCTGGTGGCGCGCGGGGTGACCGGGCCGAAGAAGCAGGCGTTGCGCGCGGCGCTGCAACCGTTGCAGTACATCCGGCTCGATGCCGAACTGCGCGGCGAACTGGCCCGACTGGTGGCCGCCGAGGCGCTGGACACCGCGCCGCGGCTGGGCGGAGACGCGATGCTGGCGGGGTTCTACCTGAGTGAGCTGGTGCTGCGGCTGGCGCCGCGCCACGATCCGCTGCCGGACCTGTTCCATGCCTACGCCGCCGCGCGCGAACGGATCCGCGGTGGCGAGCCGCTGGCGTGGACGTTGCGCCGGTTCGAACGCGATCTGCTGGAGGCGCTCGGGTTCGGTTTCTCGCTGGAACACGACAGCGACGGCCGCGCGATCGATCCGGCGGCACGCTACCAACTGGATCCGGAACAGGGACCGCGCCGCTTGCTCAGCGATCGCGGCCACAGCGAGCGCAGTGCCGCCGCGACCGGCCGCGCGCTGCTGGCGCTGGCCGCCAACCAGGCGCCTCCCGCCGAGGATCTCGCCAGCCTGCGCCTGGCCCTGCGCGGCGTCCTGGCGCATCACCTGGGGCCGCGCGGACTCAAGTCCTGGGAACTGATCAGCGAGCTGGGGCGATTGAAACCACGCGGCTGAGGCGTGGAAATAACAGCATCAACCGCGGAGCGCATCGGCCGCGGCGCGGAAATCCATCAGTGCCTGCAGTGAGCCCGGGGCGTGGTGCAACTGCTGCGCGGCCGTTGCCAGCCGGCTGGCGCCCACGAACCCGCAACTGGCGCGCAGCTTGTGCAGGACCGCGCGCAGGGCTTCCTGGTCGCCGTTGCGGAAGGATTGTTCGACCGTGCCGACGCTGGCGGGCAACTCGTCCAGGAACAGCTGTCGCAATGTGGTGACGTGCTGCGCGTTGCCATTGAGCGCCTTCAGCGCGGCGGCCTCATCCCAGTCCTGCGGGATCGCCGCGCTGGCCGGCAGATGCCGGCGCACGACCGCTTGCAGATCGGCCGCGGACAGCGGCTTGACCAGCACCGCCGCGAAGCCGGCCGCGAGCAGCGACTCGCGCCGGTCCGCCGAAGGATCCGCGGTGTGCGCCAGGGCGACCGTGCGTGCCCGCAGCCGGCGCAGGCCGGCAAGCAACTGCGCGCCGCTGCCGTCGGGCAGGTTCGCATCGATGAGCCAGAGGTCGTGCTGGTCCTCGCGTCGCAGCGCGCCGGCGACGGAGTCGGCACTGTCGACCTGCGCCGGCAGCGCCTGCAGCGCGGCCAGCATGAAGGCATGGCTGATCGGGTCGTCCTCGACCAGCAGCAGGCGTGGCTTCATTCCTTCGTCCCCGGACATCGTTATGCTGCCTCCATGTGCTTCCGCATGTTAACGCTGCTGGTGTGGGTGGGGTTGACTCCGCTGGTCCCGGCGCAGGCCCGCGTCGCCAGCGCCCACATCACCCGGATAAGTACGCCGGTGGCGGTGCTGGAAGACGTGGACGTGCGCCTGGCCTGGCCGGCGGACGCGGACGCCGGTGAGCTGTCCCTGCGGGCCCGGGGCCTGCGCGCGGACGATCTGGGCTACCACTGGCGAGACGTGCGCTGGAGTTGCCCGTTGCGGCGCGGGACCGGGGGAACCTGGCGGTGCGATGGCCGGGTGAGCCAGGCCGGCGGTTCTCCGCTGCGGCTGGACGTGGCCATCGATGTGGCCCATACCCGCGCCCGGCTGGCCGGCGGCCCCGCGTCACTGGCGATGGAGCGCAACGCGGCCGCGCCGGACCTCACCCGGATCGATCTGGTGCAGGTCCCGGTGAGCTGGGCGCAGGCGCTGGTCGCGCGGGGATGGGCGGAGGCGCGACTGAAAGACGGGCGTCTGGATGGCCGGCTGGACCTGAGGGTCCCGGAGCACGGTCCGCTGCAGGTGTCCGGACCGCTTCGCCTCGGCGGCCTGTCGCTCGATACGCCGGACGGCCGCATCGCCGCCGAAGGCCTGTCCGCTGCCCTGCGAATGGACTACCGGCAGTTTCCCCGGCAGACGCTGGTCACCCTGGATGGCGAACTGCGGGGCGGCGAACTGCTCGCCGGCAATGCCTACATCGCCTTGCCGGAGACGCCGGTCGGCGTGAATGTCGCGGCGCGGCGCTGGCCGGACGGACGCTGGGAATTGCCGACGCTGGCCTGGGACGACGGCGCCGCATTGCAGGTGACCGGCGGCTTGAGCCTGGACCGCGCATTGAACCTGGGCGACGCCGCGTTGCAGGTACGCAGCGACGACCTGGCGCCGTTGCAGGCCCGTTACCTGTCCGGCTGGCTCGGCCTGGCCGGGCTGTCGGATCTGCGCATGCGCGGTTCGCTGGCGGCGCGGGTGGATCTGCGGGCCGGCGCGCTGCGCGGGGCGGAGATGGCATTGCGCGACGTGGATCTGATCGATGGCCGCGATCGCTTCCGTTTGCTGGGCATCGAGGGCAATCCGGTGCTGTCGGGCGATGCGCGACGCGACAGTGTCCTGCGCTGGCGCGGCGGTGCCCTGCATGGATTGCCGTTCGGTGCGGCCGGGTTCCCGCTGCGCAGCGGCGATGGCGCGATCGCATTGCGCGAAGCGGTCACCGTGCCGGTGCTGGGCGGCGGCGTGACCTTCGAGGCATTGAACCTGCGCCCGCCGCGGCAAGCGGACGGTCTGGCATTCGACTTCGGCCTGAGCGTGAAGGATCTGGACATCGGCCAGCTTGCCGCCGCGATGCACTGGCCCGCGTTCCAGGGCAACCTCAGCGGACGCATTCCGCGCGCGCGCTATGCGGAGGATCGTCTCGACTTCGACGGCACCCTGACCGCACACATGTTCGGCGGCCGGGTGGAAGTCTCGGGCCTGTCGATGGAGCGTCCGCTCGGCACCGCGCCCACGCTGTCGGCGGACATCGCGCTGGACGATCTGGATCTGCAGGCGTTGACCGGCGTGTTCGGTTTCGGCGAGATCACCGGCGCGCTGGACGGTGAAATCCGCGCTCTGCGCCTGGTTGACTGGAGCCCGCAGGGGTTCGACGCCGACCTGCATACCGACCCGCAATGGCGCGGGCGCCAGCGGATCAGCCAGCGCGCCGTGCAGGATCTGTCCAGCGTCGGCGGCGGGCAGGGGCTGGGCAGCAGCCTGCAAGCGCAGGCGCTGAAGCTGTTCGACGATTTCGGTTACCGCCGCATCGGTATCCGCTGCCGCCTGTCCGAGGAAATCTGCCGGATGGACGGGCTGGGTTCAGCCGGTGCCGGTTTTATCATTGTCGAAGGCCAGGGCCTGCCGCGCCTGACCGTGGTGGGCTACAACCACCAGGTCGACTGGCCGACCCTGGTCAAGCGCCTGGGCGACGTGACCCGCGGCGAAAGCAAACCGGTATTCCAGTAGCCACCCAGGAGAGACACACATGCACCGTTGGTTGGGAACCTCTGTCGCCGCCGCGCTGCTGCTGACCGCATGCGTCACCATCAACGTCTACTTTCCGGCCGCGGAGGCCAAGGAAGCCGCGCGCGAGTTCGTCGAGAAAGTCATCGGCGACGATGCGAAGACGACGCCGGCCAAGCCGGAGACCAAGCCCGATTCCAATGTTCCGGCCACGCCGGGCGGCAGTGCTTCGCTGACGCCGGTGTCGCGCCGCGGCTTCGACTGGCTGTCGCTGATCGGCATCGCCAGCGCGCACGCGCAGGAAAGCGCCGACATCAACATCAAGACCCCGGCCATCCAGGCCATCCAGGCGCGCATGGCCGAGCGTTTCCGCAATCAGTTGCAGGCCGGGTTCGACGCCGGCGCGCTGGGCCTGACCCGCGACGGCATGATCGAGGTGCGCGACGCCGGCAAACTGGCGCTCAAGGACCGGGTGGCTATCACCCAGGCGGTGGCCGACGACAACCGCGACCGCAAGGCGGCGTACCGCGAGATCGCCGTCGCCAACGGCCATCCGGAGTGGGAAGCGCAGATCCGCCAGACCTTCGCCCAGCAGTGGATCGCCAGCGCCCGTGGCGGCTGGTGGTATCAGGATGCGGGTGGGTGGAAGCAGAAGTAGCGCGCCGAGGGGCCGAGGAGCAAATCCCCTCAGTCCCCCTTTTCGCTTTCAACCACCGGATGGTGGGTCAAGGGGGAGGTGGGGGCGGGCGGGACGTCGGGAGAGGCCCGCCCCGCTCATGCGACAATGGCGCCCCGTAATCGCACGCAGCTTTCGCCACGTGGCCCGCAGCCGTTCCCCCCGCATCGACAAGACCCCCTTTGAAGCCGAGATCCTCGACCTGACCCACGACGGTCGGGGCGTTGCCCGCCGGGCCGCCGCGCCGGGCGAGAGCGGCAAGGCCGTGTTCGTGGCCGGCGCGCTGCCGGGCGAGCGGGTGATGGCCGAACAGACCGCCAAGAACCGCCATTTCGATGAAGCGCGTGCGCTGGAAGTGCTGCAGGCTTCGCCGGACCGGGTGGCGCCGCGCTGCGCGCATTTCGGCACCTGCGGCGGCTGCGTCCTCCAGCACCTGGACGAGGACAAGCAGATCCACGCCAAGCAGCGCGTGCTGATGGAGAACCTGGAGCGCATCGGCCATGTTTCGCCGGGCAGCGTGCTGGCGCCGCTGGTGGATGCGAGTTGGGGCTATCGGCGCAAAGGCCGCTTCTCGGTGCGCCGGGTCGACAAGAAGGACAAGACCCTGGTCGGTTTCCGCGAACAGGATCCGCGCTTCGTCGCCGACCTGTCCGAGTGCCATACCGTCATCCCGGAGATCGGCGGACGCATCGCCGCGCTGGCGGCGCTGGTGGACGGCCTGGAGGCGCGCGCCGACATTCCGCAGATTGAATTCATCGCCGGCGATGCCACCGCGGAATTCAGCGGCATCGCGCTGGTGTTCCGGCACCTGAAACCGCTGGGCGAAGCCGACCGCGCCGCGCTGATCGCGTTCGGGCAGCAGCATTCGTTCGCCATCTTCCTGCAGCCGGGTGGCGTGGACAGCGTGCATCCGCTGTGGCCGGAAGCGCCGGCGCTGGCCTTCGTCCTGCCGCAGTGGAACGTCGAACTGGCGTTCCGCCCGCTGGATTTCATCCAGGTCAACGCCGGCCTGAACCAGAAGATGATCGCGCGGACGTTCGAATTGCTGGACCCGCAGCCACGGGACAGGGTGCTGGATCTGTTCTGCGGCCTGGGCAACTTCACCCTGCCGATGGCCCGGCTGGTCGGCGAGGTGGTGGGCGTGGAGGGCGACGCCGGCCTGGTGGCGAGGGCACGCGAGAACGCGCAGCGCAACGGACTGGCGAACGCGCAGTTCCATGCCGCCGACCTGACCCAGGATCAGCGCGGCACGAGCTGGATGCGGCAGGGCTTCGACAAGCTGCTGCTGGACCCGCCGCGCTCGGGTGCCATCGAAGTGCTGCAACAGCTGCCCCTGAAACAATTCAACCGTATCGTCTACGTCAGCTGCCACCCCGGTTCGCTCGCCCGCGACGCCGGTTTCCTCGTCAACGAGCAAGGCTACGAACTGAAGTCGGCCGGCGTGATGGACATGTTCCCGCACACCGCCCACGTCGAATCGATTGCGTTGTTTGAACGACGGAAATAGGGAATCGGGAATGGGGAATCGAAAGCCAATGCGCTTGCTCCCTGCTCCTGCTTCGACGATTTCCGATTCTCCATTCCCCATTCACGGCTCCATCCCATGCCTTTAGAAATCGAACGCAAATTCCTGGTCACCGGCGAGGGCTGGCGCGAGGCGGCGCATGACGTCGTGCCGATGGCGCAGGGCTACATCAACGACATGGCGGCGATGGACGAGGGCCGGCAGAAGGCGTCGGTGCGGGTGCGCATCCAGGGCGACGAGGCTTACCTCAATCTGAAATCGCGCGAGCTGGGCCATACCCGCCAGGAGTTCGACTATCCCATCCCGGTGGAGGAGGCGCGGGCGCTGCTGGACCTGTGTGTGGGCGGGCTGATCGACAAGCGCCGCCACCACGTCCGCCATGCCGGGCATCTGTGGGAGGTGGACGAGTTCCTGGGCGAGAACGCCGGCCTGGTGGTGGCGGAAATCGAGTTGGCGAGCGCCGATGAAGCCTTCGTGAAACCGGACTGGATCGGCAGGCAGGTCACCGACAGCCCGCGCTATTACAATCTGGCCCTGGCGTCGCACCCGTACTCGCAGTGGTCCGCGGCCGAACGCGACGCCAGCGACCTTCCCTGAGGACCCCACCATGCTCGTCATCGGCATCGCCGGCACCGAACTCAGCGCCCAGGAGCGCGACTGGCTGCAGCACGACGCCGTCGCCGGCGTCATCCTGTTCACCCGCAACTTCGCCTCGCGCGCGCAGGTCACCGAGCTGTCCGCCGCCATCCGCGAAGCCGCGCCGCGTCCGCAGCTGATCTGCGTGGATCAGGAAGGCGGTCGCGTGCAGCGCTTCCGCGAAGGCTACAGCGCGCTGCCGCCGCTGGAGGGCTTCGGCAAGCGCTATGCGGAGGACCCGCAGGGCGCGCTGCAACTGGCACAGGAACACGCCTGGCTGATGGCCAGCGAAATCCGCGCCAGCGGCATCGACCTGAGTTTCGCTCCGGTGGTGGATCTGGCGCGCGGCAACCGCGCCATCGGCGATCGCGCGTTCGACGCGGATCCGCAGGTGGTGGCCGCGTTCACCCGGGCGTATGTGCAGGGCATGCACAGCGTCGGCATGCCGGCCACGCTCAAGCATTTCCCCGGCCATGGCACGGTGCTGGAAGATACCCACTTCGACGATGCGGCCGATCCGCGCACGCTGGAGGAACTGCGCGGGCAGGACCTGCTGCCGTTCGCGGCCGGCATCGAGGCTGGCGCGGACGCGGTGATGATGGCGCACGTGAAGTACCCGGCGGTGGCGCCGGAGCCGGCCGGCTATTCGCCGCGCTGGATCCAGGACATCCTGCGCGCGGACATGGGTTTCCGCGGCGTGGTGTTCTCCGACGACATCGGCATGGCCGCGGCGTTCTCCGCCGGCGGCGTGAAGGCGCGCATCGGGCTGCACCTGGATGCGGGTTGCGACGTGGTGCTGGTGTGTTCGCCGAAGCTGGTGGAGGAATCGCTCAAGGCGGTGAAAGGGCGCGCCCTCAACACCGCCGCGCTGCTGGGCCTGATTGGCCGCGGCGCACTGGGCTGGGACGGCCTGCTGGCCGATCAACGTTATGGGCAGGCGCAGGCGCGCGTGCTCGGCAATACAGGAGTGGTGTGATGAGCAAACTGGGAACGACGCGGCCGCCGCTGGCCGATGCACTGGCCAATGCGGATCTGCTGGTGGACCGCGCCACCCTCGATCAGGCGATCGCGCGCATGGCCGAACCGATCGCGCGCGACTACGCCGGCGAAGTGCCGGTGTACCTCACCATCATGCACGGCGCGCTGCCGTTCGCTGGCCAGCTGGCGCTGGAACTGGGCGCGCGCGGGCTGGATCTGGAATTCGACTACCTGCACGCCACCCGCTACCGCGGCGAGACCGCCGGCGGCGAACTGGTATGGAAGCATCGCCCGGCCACCGCGCTGTACGGCCGACGCGTGCTGCTGGTCGACGACATCCTCGACGAAGGCCATACCCTGCTGGCAGTGCGCCAGTGGTGCCTGGAGCAGGGCGCCACCGACGTGCGCATCGCCGCGCTGAGCGTCAAGCGCCACGATCGCTGCGTCGAAGGCGTGCAGGCCGACTACATGGGCGTGGAAGTGGCGGATCGCTACGTGTTCGGTTTCGGCATGGACTACTACGAGCAGGGCCGCAACCTGCCGGCCATCTACGCGCTGAAGGAAGAGGCATGAGCGGCATCGCGCTGGCGGTCATCGGCGGCACCGGCGTCTATCGTCTGGCCGCGCTGGCCGACGTCGAAACGCGCGAAGTGGACACCCGCTTCGGCCAACCGTCCGGACCGATCCGCATCGGTCACCTGTTGGGGCAGAAGGTGGCGTTCCTGGCCCGTCATGGCGAAGGCCATTCGGTGCCGCCGCACCAGGTGAACTACCGCGCCAACCTGGCCGCGCTGAAGGACATCGGCGCGAGCCGGGTGCTGGCACTCAATACGGTCGGCGGCATTACCGAACGGTTCGGCCCGCGCGTGCTGGCCTGTCCGGATCAGATCATCGATTACACCTGGGGTCGTATTTCCACGATCTGCGAGGAGCCCGGCAGCGAAGTGCTGCATGTGGACTTCGGCGAGCCCTATACGCCTTTGCTGCGGCACAAGATCGTCGCGGCCGCGCGCGTGACCGGCGTCAAACTTGTGGATGGTGGCTGCTATGGCGCCACCCAGGGACCGCGCCTGGAAACCAAGGCGGAGATCGCGCGGATGCGCCGCGACGGCTGCGACCTGGTGGGCATGACCGGCATGCCGGAAGCCGGCCTGGCGCGCGAATTGGGGCTGGATTACGCCTGCCTGGCGATCGTCGCCAACTGGGCCGCCGGTTGCGGCACCGGCGAGGAGATCACGATGGCCGAAGTGCTGGCCAACGTCGAAGCGGCCTCGTCGGGACTGCCGGAACTGATTGGCGAACTCGCGCGCGGGTGATTGTCAACACGGCAAAGCCTTTGCATACTCGGCGGGTGCGGTTGTCGCCGCACGTTAACCACCCGCACCTTACAAAGGAAACGCAAGCGCTATGCCGTACGGTACCGTGAAATGGTTCAACGATGCCAAGGGCTTCGGATTCATCGCGCCAGAAGATGGCAGCGCCGATGTCTTCGTGCATCACTCCGCGATCAACTCCAAGGGCTTCCGCAGCCTGAAAGAAGGCCAGCGAGTGACCTATGAAGTGACCCAGGGCCCGAAGGGCGCACAGGCCGGCAGCGTCACGCCGTCCGACTGATTGCAACGCTGCGAGATTTCTCGAACCCCGCTTCGGCGGGGTTTTTTATGAGGTAAGGGAGACCACACGGATGCGGAAACAACACGTCGCCATCGTCGGATACGGCACCGCCGGCCAGGCCCTGGCGCTGCTGCTGTCGCGCGACGGACATGCGGTGGAGGTATTCGAGCGCGCGCCGCAACTGGGACCGGTGGGGGCGGGATTCCTGTTGCAGCCGACCGGGTTGCAGGTGCTCTGGGAACTGGGACTGCTGGAGGCCGCGCTGGCGCATGGACGGCGCGTGCGCAGGCTGTACGGGGAGACGCCTTGTGGACGCGCGGTGATGGACATGCGCTACGCGCGGCTGGATGCGGGGCTGTTCGGCCTGGGCATGCAGCGTGGCGCGCTGTTCTCGCTGTTGGGTGACGCCTGGCCGGGACGGACCGACGTGCGCCAGGGCGTGTCCATCGAAGAGGTCGAAGAGGACACGCGCTGGCTGCGTGATCACACCGGTGCCCGCCACGGCCCCTACGACCTGATCATCGCCGCCGACGGTTCGGCTTCGCGGCTGCGTCGGCACACCGGCGCGGTCAGGCTGGACGCGCCGTATCCATGGGGTGCGCTGTGGTGCCTGGTGCCGCAAGGGGAATGGCCGTGGCCGGACGAACTTCGCCAGCGCTATGTCGCCGCGCGCAAGATGATCGGCATGCTGCCGGTGGGTACGCGGCCGGACGACGACACGCCGCGGCTGAGTTTCTTCTGGAGCCTGCCGACCGCCACGTTCGAGCAGTGGCACGGCCAGGGCATCGAAAGCTGGCGGCGTGAAGTGGCGGCAATCTGGCCGGGGATCGAACCGCAACTAGAGGGACTGCTGGAACCGGCGCAACTGGCGCGCGCGAGTTACCGCGATGCCACGCTAAGCCGCTGGTCGCGTGGCCGGCTGGTGATGGTCGGGGATGCGGCTCATTCGATGAGTCCGCAGCTCGGCCAGGGCGTGAACATGGCGCTGATGGACGCGCTGGCATTGCGCGACGCGCTGCGTGCGGAAACCGCCGTCGAGGCCGCATTGGCGCGCTACCAGCGCGAGCGCGAGGCGCATGTGCGCATCTACCAGTTCTGGAGTCGCTGGCTGACACCGATCTTCCAGTCCGAGCACGACTGGATCGCGCGCACGCGCGACGTCGCGTTCCTGCCGCTGGGACGCTTGCCGTGGGGAAGCCGGCACATGCTGCGCGTGCTGAGCGGCACCCAGCACGGCGTGTTCGGCAAGCTGGCGTTGCAGCCGGCCTTCCTGCAGGCGCTCGCCGGGCTAGGTTGAACAAGCGGGCCCGACGCCCACATCCAGCGCGCTTTTGGGGGAGAATCCATGCGCATGCCGTGATGGAGTCCACGCGATGAACGGATTGCCGCCCTTCGAAACCCATCGGGTCGAGAACCAGCCGCCCGCATTCGAACCCCGCGATCTATGGGCCGACGACATCGCCCTGCGCGAGGCGGTCGCCCGCGAAGGCGGTGCGGCGTTCACGGCGCGGCTGGCCGTGTACGGCGCGCTGGCGGGGGACGAGCTGTACCGCATCGGCTTTGACGCCAACCGCGATCGTCCGCGCCTGCGCACGCACGATCGCTTCGGCCATCGCATCGACACCGTGGAATTCCATCCGGCCTATCACCGGCTGATGGAGGCGGCCAAGACGCATGGCGTGGCCGGCCTGTCCTGGCATGACCCGCAACCGGGCGCGCATGTGGCGCGCGCCGCGCTGAGTTACCTGCACCACCAGGCCGACGCCGGCACCAGTTGCCCGTTGACCATGACCCACGCGGCGGTGCCGGTACTGCGGCGCGAACCGGCACTGGCGGCCTGGGCGGAAGCGGCCGCCGCGCCGCTGTACGACCCGCGTGATCTGCCGCTGGCCGACAAGGCCGGCATCACCCTGGGCATGGGCATGACCGAGAAGCAGGGCGGCTCGGACGTGCGCGCCAACACCACCACCGCGACGCCGGACGGCGAGGGTTATCGGCTGGTGGGGCACAAATGGTTCTTCTCCGCGCCAATGTGCGATGGCTTCCTGGTGCTGGCGCAGGCGCCGGGCGGGCTGACCTGCCTGCTGATGCCGCGCCGCCTGCCCGATGGCGAACGCAACGGCTTCACGCTGATGCGGTTGAAGGACAAGCTGGGCGACTGGTCCAACGCCTCCAGCGAAGTGGAATTCCGCAACGCATTGGCCTGGCGGGTCGGCGAGGAAGGACGCGGCGTGGCGACCATCATCGAGATGGTGATGTTCACCCGGCTCGACTGCATGCTCGGCTCGGCGGCGGAAATGCGCATGGCGCTGGCGCAGGCGCTGCACCATGCGCGACATCGGCGCACCTTCGGCAAAGCACTCGTCGACCACCCGCTGATGGCGAACGTGCTGGCGGATCTGGCGATCGAATCCGAGGCGGCCACCGCATTCGCGCTGCGGGTGGCGCGCGCGGTCGAGCGCGCACCGCGCGATGTCGGCGAGGCCGCGTTCGCTCGCATCGCCACCGCCATCGGCAAATACTGGATCTGCAAGCGCACGCCCGCCTTCGTCAACGAGGCGCAGGAGTGCCTGGGCGGCGCGGGCTATGTCGAGGAATCCATCCTGCCGCGGCTGTACCGGCAAGCGCCTCTCAATTCCATCTGGGAAGGCAGCGGCAACATCCAGTGCCTGGACGTTCTGCGCGCGCTGACGCGCGAACCGGAAACCCGCGCGGCGCTGGCGACCGAACTGGAATCCGTGGCGGGCAGGGAGCCGGTTTTCGACGGCTTCGTCGCGATGTTGATGACGGATCTGGCGCGCGCCAGCGAAGCCGGCGCGCGCAACCTGACTGAACGGCTCGCACTGGCCTTGCAGGCGACGGTGTTGTTGCGCGCCGGCAGTCCCGCCGCCGACGCCTTCATCCGCGGCCGGCTCGCCCCCGGACAGGGTGGGCCTTCGGCAGCCACCCGGGCATCGACGCCGCCGACAACCTGCTCGCACGCGCGCTACCCGCGTAAACGCCATCCCCCCACCATCACGGTAGGAGGCGCCGTCCCCGGCGCGAGCTTTTTGATGGAGGGCTCGGCAAAGCGGAAGGGCTCGCGGCCGGAGGCCGCTCCTACCGCGTGGTCGTGGTGACAAGGGGTAGGAGCGCCGTCCCCGGCGCGATCTTTTTTGCGGATGGTCCGGCAAGGCGGAAGAGCTCGCGGCCGGAGGCCGCTCCTACCGCCTGGTGTGGTGACAAGGGGTAGGAG